>LKMJ01003236.1_pt1 | contig 15135 bp, 17 predicted proteins | sample 643391 | NCBI WGS metagenome assembly LKMJ01 (sample SAMN04112250, study PRJNA286221) | soda lake metagenome | biome: soda lake; feature: Kulunda Steppe; material: water; isolation source: sample PL-Br10 brine of Picturesque Lake | place: Russia: Kulunda steppe | collected 2010-07
CACACACACACACACACACACACACACACACACACACACACACACACACACACACACACGCACGCACGCACGCACGCACGCGCGCGCGCATTCACACGCACACATGCACACAGACACGTATGCTCACTCACACGCACACACAGAGACACACACACACACGCACACATGCACACACGCGCACACACATATGGACACACGCACGCACAATCGCGCACATCACACACGTGCACACGCGTTAACACGCATACATATTTGCAAACGAACACACACTCACGGTCATTCACACTCACACGTACATGCATGTGTCCAGTGCAATCTTGCCATCCTCAAATTGTCCAAACTCATGAGCTCATGCCCACAGATGACTGGCCACTTACCACTGAAAGACAGCGTTCTGCTCATGATTTGCAGGTAGCGCACATGCTGCCTCGATTGAACAAGTTGGGGAGTTTGAGGCCTCAGGATTTCTCTTCAAAGACAGTGTCGAAGTGACGGCATATGATGATCCCGTTGGTACGCACTGTTAGCTCCTTCTGCTGGAATGTTTCAAGGTGTTCCCAGGACCTGGAAATACAATGTAATTCATCTTGATATGGACTCTGTTGTGCTCGTGAGCAGTTTTCCTTGCGCCTTTGCAGCGCTTGTCTGAGACCATATTTTCTGGGACTTGGTGTCCCCATTTGATAATTAATCAACCTGCTGATGCTGTTGAGGAAGTGGTGATTTACATGTCTAGCAAGGCGTTCTCTGCCATGAGCACCATGTTGACTTTGCTTGTGAATGTGTCAGAGTTACAGCGTGGAAGCCATTATCGTCTGATGCTGTGTGGGGAAATGCTGTGGCTGTACCAGGATCAGCTGGGTAGTCAGTCGGCAGTGCAACAAACCTCTGAGACTCGAAGGTGCCCAAGGGCTGATGTAGGAATGGTTTGTCAGGGCATACTTTTGACTTGTCTGATAGCTGGCGATGAATCATTTTCTTTGAGCGCAGTTGAAGGCGTGACCCTGTACATCTCTGATTTCAAGCGCTCGCTGACGGACAAACTGGCCAAGGTAGAAGTGGGCAAGTAGTGCATACTATCTAACGTTTTTCATATCCCATGCTTGATGCTGCAGACTTGTTGGCATTCAGGTTGTCACCATGTGTCGCGCATGAGGGGCACTTGCATAACTAGGGGGGGGGGCCCAATAGAGGCTTAGCCCTTTGTTGCCTATTGCCTGCTCGATAGGGTTGTGGGGGGTGGCGCTTGCATGTGCAGCATTTGTGCAAAATACATGTATACATATTGTGTATATACGCTGAACTTGCTCAAATTTTGCCAAATTGGGAGCTGGAATGTATAAATGCCAGCCAGCAGATACATCAGGGATGGCGGGGTAGCTTGTGCAGTGCACGGACTCAATACACAAATGATTCGTTAATGGTTAAGAAACAACAAATGATTCAGGCGTTTGTGTGTCTGCAAGCTTTTTTCACGGAAAACCGTGGAAGGGCCTCACTGACGCGATCCCTGCCCTCCCCACCTCCAGTCCACGAATCCACATGTGTATTATCAAATCATAACGTGGAAGCTCAAGGGGATGATGTGGGGCCACTTTGAGGTGCTGAACAGACGTTCTCTGGGAGGGTCCAAAACATTCGCAAATTGATGACTCACTAAAGCAAAGCAAATGAACAGGGTTGGGTCATGTGTCCATTTTCCCGAACCAATGCGGGTATGATACAAACAATTCGCGTATTCAACGTCAATGCGTCCGCATTAAGGGGTCATTTTTGAAGGTAGTGGTTAGGGGGAGTAGAGGGGGGCCTGTGGGTCCCCAACTGCCCCCGCAGCTACCTTTAACCACCCCTATACAATTTCATGTACATATACATTGAAAATGCCTAGTGAAAAGGGGAAGGAGTGGGATCATGTCACAGTATTTGATCTGAGAAACAAGCCGCACCAGCACAAGGTGGAGTGGAAGTACTGCGAGCATGTCCTTGTAGGTAGTGCTTCCTGCATCAGGGAGCATTTCCTGCACATTAATCCAGCTTGTGGGGTAGCAAAGCGCACAGCAGATGAGGCAGTCCTGCAGCCTGTCCTGGATGAGATGAGGGCCATCAATGCTCAGAACAAGGCAGCAGCAGGAGCAGCAGCAGCAGCGCAGCGCCAGCTCAACGGGAGTACAGCAGCAAATGTGAGCACCTCCTTGGCACCTGCAAAGAAGCAGCGGACGCTTGCGGAGTGCAGGGAGTAGTGAGCAAGGCTGAGTGCGATGAGGCCCTGGCTTGATTTTTTTACGCCTCTGGGCTCCCCTTCCACCTCGCTGAGAGCTCCTACTTCCAAGAGTTCCTGGAGTAACTTCTCCTTCGTGCACAGCAACAGCCGGAACCGCTTGACCACATCGTGCACATGCAAGCTGGTGTGGCTGTAACCTGCGCTTGGCTGAGCGTACCCAGTCCCTGGAGCGGGGGCCTCAGGCACCAGCATGGGAAGTCTTCAGCGAACATGAGGAGTGCCAGGGCAGTTATGCAGATGACAGTAGCAGCGATGAGGACAGCAGCAGCGATGAGGAGTAGATAAGAAAAAGACTGCTTAAAACTTCCTTATTTATCTTAATTTGCTTACGATAAGTGAAGTCATTGAGAGAGGAAATGAGCAGGAGCAGGAATGAAGGATTAATTTCTGGCAGGGGGTGGGTCCGCGTTGGAACCCGCATTTAAAACCGGGTCTTTTCCAATTCGCGAACTTTAGCCTATTTTTTCAATCGTAAAATGCGAAAAAATACGCATGACCTAACCCTGTAAATAAATCAAATTGAAAAATCAATCGCTCAACTAGTTTGAATGCACAGATCCTCCATCCCTGATTCTACAGATAAACCAAAAATACACGTAGAGAGGACCAAACCTTCATAAACGTTATTCAACCCTACAGCTTCATAATGATTGTTGTCGACTTCCCGACAGCTCATCCTCGTATGCTGTTTGCTTGTTGTCCACGCAGGACTTCTTCTCAGAGCCGAGCCAAGCTTCATTGTCTTGTGACGTCACTGGACCTGTTTTCATCAAGGATATATCCAAGCTTGGGGGAAAGTCAGGAGCTGAGGTAGGTAAAATTGGCTGCTTGGCCGAGCACACTGTGTGAGCTTTGGCAGCACAGCAGCTGACCTGAGGCTGGGTACTGTCCTTGATCGTGTTACGACAATGCTATCTGCTGCGCACCTCATTGATCTGCCTTCCTTGAGCCACCCTTGAGCTTCAGTTTTGCAGCTGAGAATGTGTATAATTTCATGGTGATGCAGGTTTTCTCAGAAGCTCGGGGATTTAATCCATTCAAGAACAAAACACTCCGGCTGCGGAGAATCTATGACCCAAAGCGGAACAGCCTGGTGTATGTTGCTTACAGTACCAGGCTCACAGGTAGCTAGCTACCCCTGACAGCTTGCACTTGGCACCTTGGCGTCCCTCTTGTGCTTGCGCATGCTCTCACTGTGTCTTTTTCCCCATTGCAGGTGCATCTGATGAGGGAGGTGTCAGTTCTGGACGCTATAGGACATCACTTTGTGCCATTAAGATCCCTGATGCACCAGCTCCACCCACCTTAGCTGAGTCGAGCAGCAGCAGCAGCAGCAGCAGCAGCACCTGACATTGAATGTAAGAAATTGGGACCAATTATTGTGAAGGAGGCTTATGCTTGCATGCCCTTATGCCCCTTGCACTTTAGGTAGCCAGCAATCAGGTAAGAAATGAATCATTACCAAGGACAATTCAGATTTCCTTTGGGCTTCAATGTGAGAATTGCAAACTATGAATGAGGTCATTGTTCTATCGAGAAAGCAAACAGAAAAGGGAAATGTTGGCAGTGGAAACACAACTTAAATCGATTTAGAAAAGAGAGGCCACAGAGGGACTATGCACTAAGTGACTGTTGCGTGCTCGGATGGGTGACCCCTCCTCAAATTATCCGCTGGGTTTGCAATTCAATAATCAGATGAGATCAAGATGATCATCTCAAACCAGCGGTAGCTGTCAGAAAGTAGTCATGAGTAACGGCTGCAGCAATGCCTGCAAGCTCAGCCCTATGGACAGTATTAGTTATATTGGAGCTTTTGGGATTCACTTGATGAATTCTGTTGGTGTTAGGTATGTAGACGCCTGCTCCAATGATCTGCTGGTGATCATGACCGATGCAGCTGCCATCTGTGTAGGCAATCTTCTTCCAGTCCGCTACTTTTAGGGCCAGCTGAGGGCTTGATTTGTCTTGTATTTGTGTAGTTGTCGTTTGTACAGGGTGCAGCGATGTGTCGTGGTTGTGGCAACATAGAAGTGAGAGGTTAGGGGCCGTAGTGATAGATCTAGGATTCTTTGTGAGAGCTGAGTTATTCAATTTCTTCTGAAATGGTTTTGGTGTTTTGATTACTTTTGCCGCGTTCTGAGTGGGTGGATGTGGACAGGTTCCTCTGTGTACATCTCTGCTGGGTTGTCTTGGATGTGACACCTGGTGCAAATGAGGAGTGGTTGGCAATTTGGGTTTTTTAGTAGGTAAGGGGGTGACCAAAATGGCATCAGGGTGACTAGAGGTGAGTCTATCTCTAGCAGATAAACGAGCACCAAAAAGCCAGCTGGGTACAGTCCTGTTATTAGCATGCTCAGGAATTTGAAGGTTTTTGTTGGGCCAAACGGTTAGTACTGCCAGTGCCGGCATCCACATGGACCAAACAACCTGCCTGAGAGCCTATGCTGATGGCTTTCATGATGAGCCTGCAGGCAGCATTATGGCGTTCAGTGATCAAACCTGAGATGATTGTATGCTGACACCCTGAGAGAATATGGAGAGCACTATCTGCTTGCTGACAGAGTGGACACTGAAGGCTGGTAGACATTTTAAATCGGACAGCGTGTTCCTGATTAAGAAGGGTGCCTGTGCGGTAGTGGAAGATATGCTTCATTTGGAGAGAAAGTTTGGACATGCTCGAAAAAGCGTTGCGAATGCCTTTGTGTACGTGTGGAAGCAGACTCTGGTAATAAGAGCAGTACCTAGCTTTTGAGTTGGCACAACCCAGTTTATGGCTCGGGTGCACGTGGGATTTTAGTGCGGCTTGGTGACATGGAAGGTAAGTCGATCTAGGGCCGTGTTGCTTCAGTGCCAGATTCTTGCCGATTAACTTCTTCAACAGCTAATCAGCTTATATCAAAGACTCTTCGGAATCCCTTCGGAAGGGATTGCCGCCATGGCCTGCGGTATGGATGGTTGTTTTAGCAGGGAGGCTGCTTCCATGGCAAGCTTGGTATTTTGCAAGGGCATCTGCACATTCATTTCTGGCAATTCCAGCATGAAATATTAATTCACGAAGGAAGATGTGGGACTGAGAGTTTCGGATCATATTAGTAATATCATATTACTAATATGATATTACGGAGAATTTTGAGAAGGTCTCCTTGGACATGGCGACAGTGCTTCTGGGTACAACAATTGTTTCCTTATTTGAGTGGAGTGGGGTAAGTTTACAAGTTTAAGTTTGACCTTCAGCCAAGTAGTTTGACTGATCAGGTTGCTGGTGAACACCAGCCATCAAAAAAACATCCATAAACTCTGAAATAAAACGATAGGAATCATAAGTTTGTATCTGGAAAAAAAATTGAAGACATCTTCAGAACAAGCTTGAGAGAAATAAAAAGCTCCAGTCTGATTGACTGTAATTTTGTGAGCCATAGGTATATCGTGAAACAAGTCTGCAAATTGAAGCCTCAACAAACACATTTGCGTGCAACGGCACAAGAAAAGAGCGAGTTTTTCATCTTGAATTGCCTGCAAGCCACACTTATCATAAGTGATGATCACAGGTACCATCATGATTTTCCCGGCTTCTTGTCTCAACTCTCTGCGCATGTGAATGTAACCTGAAACGTGCCACACTGGGCTGTGTTTGCCTACCTAAATCCAGATGCAGATACCTAGGTACAGAAAAAGGCGGTCCATCAACAGTCACCGTCCTTAGAGGCAAAGCAACCCAATTATGATATTTTGCAGTCTTGTCCACTGGCATCTGATCTTCATCACTTAGCTGGTTTGCCTGGTACCAGATACTCCTCAACCTCTTTCTCACTTCGACAACAAATTGTGACAGTGGGATCGTTTGAAATGTTCTCACGCGATGCCTGATTGGAGTGGGGTAAGGCTGCCCGAGGCAATATGGATATGAATCACATTATATGATAGTAAGTATTAGCAGCAGCTGTAGCTGCCAGTTCTGCTCTCCCTAGGTGTTGGTTATACCAGCTCCATTTTTGGTTCCGAACCAAGTCAACCAAGTTAGAGTTGCCCGAGCTGGGGTGGTAGCCCCCTGCCCCTACTGTTTTGCCTTCTTGGGTATGGCAGCTATCATCCGTGTATGTCCAGGATCTCCAGTCAGAATTTTCTGAGTGTGAGTACCAGTCTGGAATGATGGGAAAGGGGGGCCACTTCACCCAAAGCAGGTCTGTGGGAGCACCTGGTAGTTTGCATTTTGTCTGAGTGAAGTTTCTTAAATTTCTTGAGACCAGGCGCTGTCTCATCGTGCCTAGCATTACATTTTGGATGGCTAGCAATGCTGTTGAGGTGTCAATTTGCTTCAGGGATCATCATGATGTGACAAGCAAGATTTTGCAGCCATGTAGGATTGTGTTTATTCAAGTGAAGCTGCCGGCGTGCAGCTGTATTCCAGACTGCTATGATCTTGAGATTCCAAGAGGCATGGGGTAGGGGAGTCTCTTGACTTATCCAGGATTGAGGGGAAGCGTAAGTGGACTTATGATTGTCTGCCTCGTTTGCGGAGCTGAAATGGCTGCCATGACAACCACCATTCTTCACGGCCTCTCACATGTTGGCAAGATCACTGCCACTGGCAGCCTCAATTCTCTCCACCAACTCAGGAAGCACTTGCTGTACCCTGAGCATCACCGCCACAACGTACACGGGGAAGATTTGAAGATGTCTATACGAACTGTTTTCAACTCACCAAAACCAATGCACCTTTTTAAGGTCAAATCAAACGCTGGGATCGCTGGTAATGGTTGCGCAGATGCTGAGGCCTAGTATCATGCAGCACAAGTTGATAAAAGCCATGCAGACACAGGGATGCTATGTGCCGGCATGGGTGGTAACCCTTTCCATGACATACTATTAGTAATCTAGCTTGCCTTTGAATGGAATACCCCCCTTAACGCAAAAATGTGAAGCTCTTCAGACCCACCTACCCTGAAGCTCCACTACTTTTCAAATCTTGATGCTCTGTAAAGGCACGTATGACTCTTAACATAAACACGGTGCCTTGGTTCTAGTTGACCATTTTTTTTAATTGACATGGGGTGTGTTTAAACTGCCTACGTAGCTTCTATATTGTCTTCTTCTCCTCTAGCAAGAGCTACCAAACCGCATAGAGTACTCATGCCCTGTCTCAGATCAGGGAAACCCCTCTTGTTCTCTGAATTTACACAGGAAGCACACGGATGTTAGACTCTTGAATGAATTGTCACCATGATTGCGAATCAGGCACTCCCATACACTTTAACAACGTCAAAGCCCGCAATGGTATAGTTGGAAATGAGTCTGCTAATGCCATAGCAAAACATGCTGCTCTCCATGACCATGGGCATGATAAAGCATTCCCATCACCCTCACCTGATGGCAATCTTTCTTCCCATATGTACTGTTTGCGTAAGAGAGATGAGACTTCCCTCCCTCGCAGTTTATAACTGTAGGGTGCTGCCTCGTACCTTGCATGGTTCCCGCACCCAACCGCCAACAAAGAGTTGCAAGTACACAAGCCAACTTGGCTTTGAAAGCTTATAATGCAATATATTGGGAAAAGCCCAGACAACATCAAGACTCCAAGGAAACCTGAGAGGTACTACCAAGCAAGCACCAGCACCAAATGCTAACAGAACCCAAAGTAGAAAAATCCTAGAGGGGGTTATCTGAGGCCCGGAATGGGTATGGTTTTGGCATGATCCCAGGGCATGGGCTCCCTGACGCGCAGTTTTCAAGCTTAGTGTTTGATAGTAGCCCTGCTTGTAAGCTGTCCACAGCACCTCAGCTTGAAAACTGCGTGTCAGGGGGCCCGTGCCTAATGGGCCGTGGCGTGAACCCTTCATCTCACAGCCAAATGTCCACACCAGATCACCCCCTGCACCAAATTATATGATTTTTGGTGTTTTGGTGCTCATGTAATAAACAAACATCATTGCAAAAGAATTGGAGTGAAAAGACCCAGCGGTTAGTGAGATGTGCATTTTGGGTCATTTCCCTAGAAAAAATCTGCATAAGGGGTGCCAAAATGGGTCAAAATCCGCAATATTAAAACATTCAACTGTCATCCGAATGTCTGCTATCCCTCTGCTCTTTTTCCATGTCGCTTTTAATGTGCAGAACATTGAAATCTATTACAAGTATGCTGTTTTGTGTTGAGGAATGGGTTCGTCACCAATGCTGTGTTCATGCCGTGTTATCTTCTCTCCTTCTGGGACTTTTTTTTAATGCTATACCTGATCTTCCACAGTCTCCGTTCATCCTGTGGTATCTTAATGTCAACATGCATGCAACACTCTTGAATTCCCAAGCATCTATGCAGGCATCTATGCCCGCAAATGAAATGAATATTCATGAACGCTCACGAGCATCAGCAAACATGAATGCACACAAGCATCAGCAAATATACACATAACCAGGGAGGGTTAAAGGGGCGTCCAATTTTCTACCACAAGATTACATCCAAGTCATTTGCGTTCGATTGATGGCCCTTCAAAGACAAAAAACATTTCATGAACCAGCATTAGCACATGCAACAGGTATGTATAAATACAATTTTAATTAAATTTGTAGAAATTATAGGAAAAACTGTCACCTATCTGTGCAATATGCACTGCACTATTGTACATAACCTTTATGATGGACTTGGATTGTGTTGCTAGAAGTCATCCCTGTCACCTGCGTAGCAAACACACGAAGAATTTATCAATGGGGCTCTACAAGCATCACGTTCACTGTGAATGTGTTTCACTTATAGTAAGGGGAAAGGTTTTGCAAGGTCCCGTACTGCTCTTTTGATCTTGCGACTGCTTATTTCTGAGAGAACCAAGATAATGACATAAATCTATCTGCAAGTATTGCAAGGTGCAAGGCCTCAGAAATGTGGCCATATTAGCAAACTTCATGCTTTTAGTGTAGCTGCTACATGTGCCAATCCTTTGCAAAAGGGCTTACCCAGAATTCAAGCCAATTTTGCTTTGCAAGGAACGAGTAGCCATTCATCTGCTTCCTGGGTGCTTCTCTGCTATGCCACTGTGTGTACATTTGCAGTGGGGGTTACCTGAGGCCCAAAATGGGTATGGTTTTGGCATGCTCCTAGGGCATGGGCTCCGTGACGGGTAACTTTCCGGCTTAGCGTGAGATGGTAGTCCTGCTTGCAAGCTTTTAGCACTTAAGTTTGAAAGGTACCCGTCCCGGGGCCCATGCGCAATGGGCAGCGGCATGGACCCTACTTTTCACAGCCAGATGTCCACACCAGATCAGCCACTGCACCAAATTACATGATTTTTGGTGTTTCGGTGCTCTTGTAATAAACATATATCATTGCAAAAGAATTGGAGTGAAAACACCCGGTGGTTGGTGAGCTGTCGATTTTTGGACATTTCCCTTGGAAATTAATAATCAGCAAGAGGGGTGCCAATATGGGTCAAAATCGGACCCCCTCCAAAGCTGACTTTCAACATCCAATATCAATCAGCAACATATTAGAAGTATATTGATGGTGTTTTGGGGGTAAAAAGACGTGTGGTTGGGTCGTGTTGAGGGCATATGTGGGCTGTTTATGCCAGAACAGGCCAAAAACAGAGGCTGAGCACCCACCCAGGCCACCAGGGGCGTCCATTTCACCCCCCAAAAAATTAAATTCTGCCAGTAGCCTAGTTATATGATAAAATACAATTTACATCAAAAAAGGAGCATGCCCGACCTTTTGCTTAGATAACCCCCTCTGATTCTATTCACTATTTTTTTCACTCAGAAGTTTTAGAGCGAGAAACATTTTTGCAGTCACACACATAAATTTTCACAAAAATTTTCACTCCACCTGCACCTGCTCCCCCCATGATCACAATTTTCTTCCAGCATTACTATTGGAAACCACACACTAATGTTTCCTCGCGTCCCAAGACCAGCAATAGGATCCAAAGAGCTCTTTGCGACAGGTCCTCATGCCGCAATAAGGCAGCAACACGACACAGACTGCACTATACATAAGGAGCCTGCAGTGCTGCAGACGCCCTTTTTCAAGCACTCGGTTTATGGCTTGCAAGGTCTCGCATGACAGTCAATCGACCCTGAGCCATTAGGGGAGAGTGTCAGGACGGGATGATGAAAAGTTTAGAGAGCGTGGTTGGCGCACACTTGACAACTTCTTTCTTCCCCCTGTGCATATGGCCATGGTGCATCAGTTGCCTTCATTTGAGAGTATGTCCTCACGCATGCAAAGAAAGTCTTTTCTGCGCACATGTGCTCCTCAAATTGACAGTATTAAGGCCCAGGAAATTTCAGCGATGACCATCCATCACGTTGTCTATTTGCCTGACAGTCTTCACCACATATGGCACCCCACAAGTGTAAGTCTGGCAAACACAAACATGAGACATCATCTCGGTGCATTGTCGGCATGGAGAATCATCGCCAGCTAGTGCTGCAGCTGCATAAAAAACGTGTGTAAACCATGTATGGAAACCTTGTCTCCTCAGACATTCTCCCAAGGTACATGTTCTCTCCAACATACAAGACCCCAAACAAGGGGTTTCTGGGGGTCTTGCACAATTGAGACCCTCGCTGGGGGCCTCCTGAGACCACCCCAAATTTTTGCCCAAAGTGGAAAAAAGTGAAAAAGTGCACTTTTGGGGTTTGAATTAAAAAAGTGAAAAAATTTGTGGGGTTAGGAAGATTTCGTGTGTGACCGCAATTCTTTTTAAAATGCAGGGCAAACACATTAACTTTGTTCCTGTGAATATCCCGTAGCAATTCACAAGGAATCATTTGGGATGTGAAAAAAATGTGGTAGAAAGGTTCAGCATGCAAGCAGCCATAAAGTGAATGGTATTACTACTTAACAAAGTTATGAGCTCTGAGCGTAAAGAGCAAGGCCAAGGTGAATCTGACCCATTAAAAAATGAATTCCATTTTCTAGATTGAAATGAAACAAGTAAATGATCTAATCAAATCCATGACAAACTGGTCGTGGACATAAGTAGACTCTGAGCTATGGTGAAATTTCAAGAAGAATAATTGCTTGGTATAAAAGAAATAGGGTGAAAGATCCAATGCTTGGCGAGATGCTCTTGTCTTCCGCAATTAACCTGATGAGGGACCCTTACAAAGAGGGATCCCTGAAATGAAACATTATGGAGGATGGGATAAATGGCAACAAAAGTGCAAGGATTCTACGCCACGCCAGAGGCCTTTTGGCTGTGGCCGTTCAAAGTTAACACAACCCCTGTCGGACCAATGACAAGACTCATTCCAAGACCTTTCCACAGGCTTACGTGCAAGTATGGAAATTTGCATAAGAGAAGTTCCTTTGCATACCACCTCTCCTTGTGGTTGCGAGGACACTTCATACTGATTGCAAATATGCTCCGCTGTCTCAGGCTTAACAAAGCTGAATTTTGCTGTCTCAGGCTTAACAAAGCTGAATGGTAAGTAAAGATTTCTTCATGCGGAACGCAAATTGCACAGACAAGCCAATCTTATTATCAATCAAGTACAGAGTTCAGGATCAATCACTGCCAGTGTTCAGAGGCTTGTTCTGGAGCAAAAAGGACTGTTCAGGTAACCAGGCCCATGGCAGGCAATCTCCCAGATCCCCAATTCTGTTGTGGCTTTTTGCAACTGATTGATGACGCTTGTGGGCCTTTGCTTGGTGCAAGCTACCGTTTATCTTGGCTGCATAGACTGACTTAAACATCAGCCTTAACGGAAGCCAAATAGGGTCAAGAAACAGCCTTACTGATCGACATACAATGTCCATGACAGAGCATACTGGTGCTTCCAGCTGAGGTGGCTCATTGCTCCCACATCCCCTGCCAATTAGGCTTTTCTAGGTCATCCGTTTACATGCGAGACTTGCCAAGTGTCTATTGCTAGGGACACTCCTGCTAAGGAAGACCCTGCCGGGACTAAATCTGCTTAACAAGCACAGTAAATGATTTCTTGCGCTGAGTCAAGCCTTCAATTGATAAAACCCGCCCTGTTCATGGCATCAAAGCCCAAGTAAGTACCAAGTTGCAATCAGTCTCACCTCTGCTTGGTTGTCTGCAAAGGCTTTGACAGGTGGAATTGTAAAATTGCCCTCCGTTGCACAAACCACCTGGAACTCAAGGGTGTGAGTCCCTGCCATCAAGCTTTGGAAGTGATAACGAACAGCTGCAGGCCGGACTTCCTGCAAAGAAGAGCTTTCCAGGGTTAATGTGCTGCTCGTCACTGCATGCTCCCTCATTACATATGATGGCAAAGAAATGAAGTCTCACTTTCAATGTAAAAGGTCTAGGGCTTGCAAACACTTCCAACACAAGGCCTCATCCAACAGTCACCTGTGTCGGGCAGGGGGGCCACAACCACAAGTGCCATGCACGGAGCTGGAAACTGGCCAGTGCACAAGTACGTGGTTTTCTGCTAGTGGGATTCAGGTTTTGGTCGACAGGCTCCAAACCTCCAGGCATCATCACATCAATGGTTACGGGGCCAAGGTCATCGGGTGACACCAACTGCACGAGAAGCCCATCAATGCGTCACTCATTGCCATGTGTGAAGGATGATTTGCATGTGTCCTTGCAATTGTGTGAATTCTGCTTACAAACACCTACTGCTAAGTTCCTCTTGTACACAAACTCCCCACCTGTATTGTCACAGCAAGCATGTCTCCAAGCGCCACTTTTGATAAAGCAGGCCCAGTGGGCCGTCCTGTAGCCAGATCCACAGCTTGTAAGACACACTCTACCCAAAGACCGCGATAACTTGGGAAGGGCATCAGGTCCGCTGGCACAAAGTTTAAAGAAGCCGCAATTGATGCCTGCCATTGAAGCGTTAAGGTGGCAGGAGTTCAGAAATCGTGCCTTGCAGGGATCAAAGCCTCAAACGCTGTCTAGAGCCAATCTCTCTCCTCAGAACAGCATACCTCGCCTTTGCCTCGAGCTGTGATGAGCAGTCGTTCTGCACTGTAGGGGAGTTGCGTCCATGGTATTGAGACCTGAACTGGAGCAAGGCTGCTGGGTGTGAAATGAGCCTGCGCGTGAGCCAGTAGCATGTTGGTCACGCCTGCGGTCTGAGCAACCCATAAATAACAAGATACAATGCAAGGGCAGTCAAGAGCAGCCGCGCAGGACATCACCTTCAACAGCAGGTCCTGGGCCACTTCTGCATGGACGGTTAAGTCAGGATCGTGACTGCCAGCTGCCTTGTCATACAGATCCAGTGCCTGAATCATGAGGGCCAATGCCTGAAAATGCAAGCGAGACAACAAACATAGACATCAAGCTTTTTGTCAGTTGGTAGCTGCACAGCAAGTCTTTAATGCTGCATTCCAGCTTTTCAGGCTTGAAGTCTGCAAATGTTGACAAAAAGCACAGGTGACACATGTAATAAACACCGAGGCGCCAGGTTGTCTAAAACACCTTCACGTGCTGCTTAGGAGCTTGCAGAAAATGGGACATGTTTTAAGGACAGTACAGCCTTCTGAAGACAATTATCAGATGGTGGCCCTCACAAGGAAATTCTTTAGTCAATAAGGGAGAAGAGGTCTGAGAGGAACATTCACATTCAGAGTGATCTACGTGCCAGCAGACTTGACCCCCTTATCCTTTCCCCCCCTCATCTCCCTACACGCACCCGAGGGGTAGGTGGTGCAGACGCTGCTCCTCCCCCAGCGACATGCGCTGCTAGCTTTTGCACCAATGCAGCCTCATCAGGACGAGACAAGAGTGTGAGCAGACGCAGTGCCAGCGCCTGCACCTCATGGCCTGCAAAAGCAGCATCAGCCATGCAGAGGTGCTTATGGTTCACCATCTTCCCTAACGTGCGCGCACGTGGTCTGGCCTGGCTAGCGCTAGCAAGCGGGACTGCAGTCATGTTGCAACACACATCACAGGTGGAGCTCGGGCAAGCACCTCTACTGCAGCCCACCACTCACTGGCCACATGCTGCGACCCCGGCTGCGCGGCCACATAAGCTGTGCGTGCTGTCACACGCAACTGGCCCGCGAGCACATCTGCGGTAGCTGCGATGAAGGCTGTGTGTGGGGAGGCCTGGGGGTGAGGACCTTGCACTTGTGCTTCCTGCAGCCACATGACAGGCTCATTCATCATACCATCACTTTGTCGGGCACTGGGTTGCGTACAAGAGAACGCAGGCAGACACGATCGGCCTGGATGGCAAGGAAAGGGAGGGATGGGCGCAGTTCCAGAGAGAGCGCGGGGCATGGCATCGCATATGAGTGCAGGGACAGGGAATGCATGGACGGGGAGGCGCCAGGAAGCACCAACCCACCTGTAGCACAAGAGCCGTGAGGACACGCACGCTGACATCCCCAACAGAGCTGTTGGCCACAAGGGTTGCCAGCGACAAATCAGATTGGATGATTGGATGGCTAGCACAGACACCCTGGGAAGAGGCAGCCGCGGCCCTCCGCCGCCGCCACAGCAGCTCCTGTGTGTCAGAGGTCCTGGCATCTGCTGCAAAGCCATCCTGCCCATGTGCTGAGCGCCCACTGCACAGTGGGAGGTCCCAGGCTGCTCCCAGAGCAAGCCTGCAGCCATTGTTTGTGCACATCCATGGTTACACTACGAGCACAACTTGGAGCACCATCGAGAATGACATGGCATCTCAACGCCCCTGAGCATGGCACGGGCTGATGTGTGGTGCACGCCACACCCTCCTCAATGCGCATCATATGTGTGCACAGGGTGAGTGTGTGCACAGGGTGAGTGTGTGCACAGGGTGAGTGCACAGGGTGAGTGCACAGGGTGAGTGTGTGCACAGGGTGAGTGAGTGCACAGGGTGAGTGTGTGCACAGGGTGAGTGTGTGCACAGGGTGAGTGCACAGGGTGAGTGCACAGGGTGAGTGCACAGGGTGAGTG
>LKMJ01003237.1_pt1 | contig 15134 bp, 20 predicted proteins | sample 643391 | NCBI WGS metagenome assembly LKMJ01 (sample SAMN04112250, study PRJNA286221) | soda lake metagenome | biome: soda lake; feature: Kulunda Steppe; material: water; isolation source: sample PL-Br10 brine of Picturesque Lake | place: Russia: Kulunda steppe | collected 2010-07
ACACACACACACACACTGTTCGCCCCTGCATGCAGGCCTGGCACGCTGACCCTGACAGGCCAGGTTGGCGAGGTCCTGGAGGAGAGCGCGCAGATTGCGCTGAGCTGGATCCGGGCGCATGCGTACGAGCTGCAGCTCGACATGCCCAGGGGACGTGATGCAGGCGCAGCTGGGGCACACCCAAGGGGGCAACCAGAGGGTGGGCGCGCTGAGGGCCATGGCACCAACTGCACAGACAGTCGTGCCATGGACGCGCGGCTCCCTTGCACGCGCCCGGGCGCGCACCTCGCCACGCAGCTGGGCGCCGAGGTTGTGCCTAAGCACGCCGCACGCGTGGAGCTGCTGAACCCTGCCAGCTGCTGGGACCTGCACCTGCACCTGCCTGCGGGGGCGATCCCCAAGGTGCGCCTGCCTGCTATGCGCGTGCGTCCTGCACAGACTGCGTGCTCAAGGCTGCGTGCTGTGCGGCAGGGCACGATGTGGACGTATAGGTACTCTGCTGTATGCCCCTGCATGGCACCCCCCTTTTTGGAAGAGCTTTGGAGAGGGGCTAGCTGGCCTGCACGTGCGTCCACACATGGGGTTGCATGCAGCCGCTGCGTTGAAGACACTCCCCGCGCGGCTTCCCCGCTGCTTGCACTCAAGAAAGGGTGTGTGTGCGTGTGTAAGTGAGGTCTCAGGGGCTCAGCTCCCTCCTTGAAAGTTGCCTTTGAGTCGCCTTCAAGTTGCCATGACCCCTCTTTGAAATTGAAGGAGTGCCCGCATGCCTGAGGGTCCCCAAGGAAAGGCTGGCAAATGGAAGTGGGTGGGCATATGCCTGCCTGCCTTTACAGGCTCCACACCGCCCAACACTGAGAGTTGGCCGTCATGCCCTCTGTGGCCTCTGCCTGCCTGCCTCGCCGCACGCAGGATGGCCCAAGCGCAGGTATCACGCTTGCCATCACCCTCATCTCTGTCCTGACGGGGCGCTGCGTGCGCAGCGACACAGCCATGACCGGCGAGCTGACACTGCGCGGGCTCGTGCTTCCGGTGCGTGCAGCTCGTGTGGGGGGTAGAAGAGGAGAAGTGCTTGGAGGCACATGCGGGCGCGGCGCTGCTTTGTGCTAGTCATGCAGGAGGTCATGCTGCTGTTCCGTGCCATGGGGGTCTACATGCTCCAAGACGCTTCTGTCATGAGTCAGCTTTCTGGGCTGACTCTCAAACTGGCTGTGAACATGAGCACCACCCTGCCCCAACCAGCTCCCAGCACTGCAAGGCCGTAGCGTGACTGTGGGGTCGGCTCTGAATCCCTTCTCACGCACATCTGCCGGCTCTGATTTACATCTCACAAACATCTGCTGTCTCAAGCCGACTCCCACACGTGTGAAGGAGGCCGGCTCTGCCATCTCACACACATGGTCTCACACACACATGAAGGATATCGCTCCCTGTGTGAAGGGTTGCTGAAAGCCCAGTTCATCAACAAAGTAGCACGCAATTTTTCCAATGTTCTTGTATGTGCACTGTTTACTGATTTCAGCGACCCTACCCAATGTGCCTCCTCTGCTGCTGAGGAGTCCCCTGACACACACGCTGAGTTTTTGTCGCTTGTTGGCGGCCGCATCTGTGCAAGGCGGATGGCTGATTGAGGCGCCTCGCCTACACTCACCTGCTGCAAATTGAGCCGGGTTCTGCCCAGGGACAAGGGTCTGGTGCAGTGGCCGCAGTATGTTTTGATCAGGGGAGCTTGCGTGCCTGTGGGGCGTGTGTGCATGCAGGTGGGTGGGCTGAAGGAGAAGCTGCTAGCAGCCAGGCGTGCTGGCCTCAACCGTGCCATCGTACCAGCTCGAAATCTGCCGGAAATAATGGCGGATGTTTCGCCATCTGTACGGGCTGCACTCCAGATCTTGCCCGTGCAGCGGTTGGAGGAAGCGTTGGAAGCTGCCTTCGACCCTCCCATGCATCTCCTGCCCAGGCCCCGTCTGTAGGTCACCGTTATGTGTAATAGCAGGTTCCTTCCATTCTTCTTTAGCTGGGGTTTTGGCCATGTGCTCTGCTCCACTCAGCACCATGTGGTCCCACCCAGCTTGTGTAGAGTAGCTGGCCCCTGATTGGCTGTTACTGAGCGAGGAAGCCTGGCATTACAGGGCATCATGTTTCAAGTAATGGTGGCTACACTAAGAATGCTAGAAAGAAAAGTATGCAGGCAATGAAATCAATCATCATTATGTGTGTATGATAAGAAGTCCTTAAGCTATCATGATCAAAACATTTGGGGAGCTGTACGCTTGAAGCTGGGATCACCCTATCCTTTCCATTATAGGATCCTAATCCTAACCCCAAGCATACAGCTCCCTGAGTGTTTCGTTATGGTACGTTATATTGTTAGTTTGTTTGTCTTGTCTCATGGTTTTTCCTTCTGGTCGAAGACGGACCTGCCAAGAGACATTTTGTAGCCTCCAATTTTGTTTGCTGCATGCGAATTTTTCATTCGTGCAAGTTAGTTGTTAGACCTTTGGTCCTTACATGTGAGGGTCCGCGTTGATTTTGGCTGAGGGGCTCAAGGTAGAAGACAGATTTTTTCAAATGAACTTCTACGTGTAGTAGAAGGCCACGTTACGTATGTTCCTTTCATAATTGAGGATGTTGCAGCAACGGGTCCATGACTAGTCCTTGCACCTTTCTCTCAAGTCTACTGTAGACTCTTGTCCTCATGTCCTCTTTGACTGCCTTAGTCCAGACTTGGTAGAAGTACGCATCGAGCACCAACACCTCTTCCACGACCTCAATAGCGGCCCTAGCAGGCTGAGGATAGCAATAAAAGAAGAAACTATGAAGGCAGTGAAAACTCCCTACATCAATTATTTATTGACCCCTTTTTCCTGAGGGGTCAACTAGGGTGAAGACACTGTGTGACCCCTCCACTATACATTGGCCAATCAAACACCGAACAACTGGCTTTGGTTTTGTTGCCTGAGTGCCTGAAAATTGCTGTGCCTAAGGTTTAATTGAGACCTGGAGGATACCACCTTGCTTCCTGCGCACCTGCTTTTTGAGCTGTTTTTGGTTGCAGGCCTGATTAGCTTCAGATAAACTGCCCTCATTTGGCAGGTACAGCTACGTTACCTTATCTATTCTAAATAGGCTATTTTGTATGACTGGCTTTTATACTTAGAGAGAAGACAGCTTGTCTCCTTACACTGTGTGGAGTTGTAGTGAGTCACAACTAAAGACTACTCCTACAAGTTGTAGCCATAGACTATGTAATGTGTGCCTTGTCAGACAGCTTCGTAAACTACCAGCTTTAGTATGGTAAACTACAAGCTCTAAGCATGTAGCTTTAGCCAACCTATCCTAACCAGACTCTGCACTGCAGTCTCCTTTGATATCGGCTCAACAAATTGCTTTTTCATCTCAATCAATACTTTCAATGGCAATGACAGCTACAAATCTATCAGCCTGCCGATAAGGCTGGTATTGAACCTTACCTTGAGACCTTGAAATGTGTACTCCTCACAGCTTTTTGGCTGGTGAAGACCAGCAACAAACCAATCAGCCTAACGACCTGGCTGGCCGTCGACCCTAACTTGTACTCCTCACGAAAGTGGACTGTTGCAGCAACAGGTAATAAACAACTAGTAAAAAACTGCTTAAGCAACTGGAACCCGGGTCAACTGGGCCAGTTTCCACTGCCTACTTTAAATTTCCTTTTCTTTCCAGATCCCTGGCTTGTCTTTGTGTGTCTCCTCTTCCTTACTAACTTAGTAAATGAAGTAGGGAGTTTTCTCACTGCATACTTTTTTCTTTTCTTTTCCTTGCATTTTCACTGTAGGCTACCAAAGGTGACCGCGGGCTACCCGAGGCGGTAGGCGAAGCGTGAATGCCAGCAACTGGCACCTCTTAAGTATCCAGTTGCCAGATTGTGCTGAGGCGACATCTAACTACTTCAAAACGTACCACTTGTTTCCCTGCCTCTGGTGGGGGTTGGGCATGCGGTACTTCGGACCAATGTGTGTCTCTCTTTCCTTAACTGATGCAGGGGGTGTCCAACCGCCTGCGCAGTCTTTCTTTTTCTTAAAAACTCGTCGCGCAGTTTTTTCTTAAAGCGGACTGGAGCGTCATTGTTGCAAAGTAAAACAGATTACTTAGCTGAACCTGCCCAAGGAGGAGAGCTTGCAAGAAGCTAGAGTTGTTTATGTGACTATTACAGTCCGAACATACCATAGAAATCGCATACGGGGTTAGTACCATCAAGAAGTGCATCACATCACATGGTGTGACTTTGTGTTGGCCCCGACAAAGCACGCCAAACCATGTTTTCATGTTCTCTGTAGGCCTAAATGCTGTCTCCTTCTTTACTTGGACGACTGTTCAGGTTTTCCTTCAATGCTTCAAACATGCGTGTGTGTGCCCTCCTGGATGCAACAAAATGGAGCTTTTGTGAGGGGGATGGTGAACCTTAAGAAGGCACGCCACAGCGATGCATTATAAGCAACACCCACCTGGCCATGTGCAATGTCAGTCTCCACAGCCCCCGCGGTGCCTTAATCCAAGTTTTTTGCATCAAGCTACTGCATTCACGTGCTCGACTGTCTGCCTGTCGTGATTGGCGCAAGGTGATTTGGGCAGGCATGGTGATCTCGTTTTGATCATCAAGCACCTCAAAGGGGAAGCTTGCACACACCAGCAAAAGCAGCTAAGACCCCAAGCACCTGCTGCTCTGGGCTAATGTGCATTTCGTGCTCGACAATGACCCCAGCTTTCGCCTTGGCTCGCCATCGGATAATAAATGTATTGTTGACCGGGTGCGCACTGTACCAAACCTGCATAGTCCAGCAATCAAATGCATGCTTAAAGAATTTGGAAATAACCAGGCGGCCAAACTATGCTGAATGGGGAATGTGCAAGAGCGCATGAGCACTCACTACTTGTTTGAGTTGCCGAATGGAGGACACCCTGTGCACTCACGCGCCCATGGTAGACTGTTCTTAACGGAAACCAGCAGCAGCTGCCTTGGTCTGTGAACTCATACAGCTTTGACATGCTGTGGCCCCCCAGTTCATCAGCTGCCAACTCCTTCACATCTGTCAGCAGCGGATGCTGCTTCTTCAAGTTCTCCACGTCCAACATGTACGCATGCAGATCCTCTGCAGACATGTAGAGGTTGTGGGCGTAGAGCTGATAGTCAGGGGGGCCATGATGCTCAGGCGGGGCACACAGTGGAATCATATCAAGTCATTACGTCGGGCAGGAAAGTGAGGCTGTTTCCAGGAAAATTAAAAACAGGAAAAAGAAAATTGGCCATCATGGCTGATCCCTCGTCCAATTCAGAGGACAAGGGGGTCAACGTGCAGGTGCTCCTGCGATGCAGGTGCGAGATGGTCGTGTATCCTAAGGATACTGGGTGCCTTAATAGTCAGCTCGCGCTGCGTAGGGGTGTTGGCTGGCCCGCTACTCATCCGCTCATAACTCCAGCTGGTCAACGGCGTGATGCCTGTCCAACCGCACAGGCCCCTGAACGAGCGCGAGCTCGCAGACAGGACCCCGCAGGTCATCACCACTAACGAAGCCCTGCGAGAGGTTACTCTGTTCCAGCATGGGCATGGGGCGATGAAGCAGCCCACAAGCAGGACCTTCAGATTTGACAAGGCAAGTGTCCTTGGTGCTGTCCCTCCCTCTTCCCGGTCCCAATGCTGGCGGAGCCTGGCAGGACCGGCCTCGTGTAATCCCTGGCTTCTGCTGCCCTCCTGTCTACAGGTCTTTGGCTGCGATTCCCACCAGGAGAAGCTGTACAAGCAAGCAATTGTGCCCATCGTGCAAGAGGTCATGGAAGGCTTCAACTGCACCATTTTTGCGTACGGGCAGGTGCGCGCTGTCCAGCAGCATGGAAGCAGGTGACGGCAGGCACCAGACCAGGTATTTTGCAGGCTGGTCTGGCTGTGCAGCTGGAGAGGGAGCGGTCAAACGAGCTGTCATGGTGTGTGCTTACTCCACACTGCTTATACCATCCCTGCAGACGGGCACGGGCAAGACATACACCATGGAGGGAGGACCTCGGGGCAGCGATGATGGACGCAAGCTGTCCCCCCAGGCCGGCGTCATCCCACGTGCCATCAAGCAGATATTTGACCTCATTGAGAGCAACAACATGGACTCAACAGTCAAGGTGTCCTTCCTGGAGCTGTACAATGAGGAGCTCACGGACTTGCTGGCCTTTGATGACACCAACAGGCTTAGGTAGGCGCAGACCCAGAAGCTGCTGCGGCTGCCGCTGCTGCGATGCACTGCAGCACACGCACTGCATGCAGGAGCATGGCCCTGCACGCCGCATACCACAAATGGCATGACCTACTGGCTGCCCGTCGTGCGCAGGCTGCTTGAAGATAAATCAGGAGTGGTGGTTCAGAACCTGGAGGATGCAATCGTGAAGAGCCCGACGGAGATCTACCAGGTGCACACACCCCAAGACAGGCTTCATGCTAGCGCATGTGCACTGCTGGTTGGAAGCAAGCCCTGTGCTTCAGAGAGAAGGACCAGTGCATACCAGAAAGAGTGTGAATGCACTCAGCAGCCTGGTGCCTCATCAGGCCTACACCAGCACCCGCCCTCTGCTGCGCTGCCCATGCACCTGTGCACATCAGGCGCGCACCCACCGCTGCCGGCGCGCTGCAGGTGCTGGATCGGGGCACAGCCAAGCGGCGCACCGCCGCCACCCTGCTCAACAACCGCTCCAGCCGCTCACACAGCATTTTCACCATCACCATCCATATGAAAGAGACGACGGCGGCTGGCGAGGATGTGGTCAAGGTCGGCAAGCTGAACTTGGTGGATTTGGCCGGCAGCGAGAACATCTCCAGGTGCGCGTTCGCAGGGGCAAACCCGAAACCCAGAGCACCGCGTATGCCAGCCTGCCAGCTTGGCTGGGGCACCTTAAGCACATGCGGGTGCACACCCAAACGCAGCGCGCCGCAGCTCCAGCAGCGCCCCGACTCTGGCATCTGCGCCGCAGTAGCACGCAGCAGAGGCACACCTAGCCAACCCTGCCCGTGCCTGCCTGCCTGCCTGGCCAGGTCTGGCGCCAAGGATGGGCGTGCGCGTGAGGCCGGCTCCATCAACCAGTCGCTGCTCACGCTGGGCCGCGTCATCACCGCACTGGTGGAGCACAGCGGCCACGTGCCGTACCGCGACTCCAAGCTCACGCGCCTGCTGCGCGACAGCCTGGGCGGGCGCACCAAGACGTGCATCATCGCCACCGTGTCGCCCACGGTGCAGTGCCAGGAGGAGACGATCAGCACGCTGGATTACGCGCACAGGTGCAGGGAATGCAGGCGGAAGGGGGGGGAAAGCGGCATGTGTGTGTGTGTGTGTGTGTGTGTGCATACCTGCGTGCAAGTGGAGCATAAACACAGGGGGTGACAGGCATTGCTGCCGTCTCACATACTCCGCAGCGATCCCTTGTGCACGCGTCCCTCACTCGCGCACCCTGCCCGTCCCAAAGGGTTGGTGTTGCAGACAGATGCACATGTGTAGCATGCGCGGGGTCCAGTGCTGCATATGCCTTCCACACTGTGTGTGTGTGTGTGTGTGTGTGTGTGTGTGTGTGTGCCGAGGGCTGTGACCCATTCGGCTCACGAACGTCTGTCGGTCAGATCACCTTGGCCCTTGTAGTGTTTGTTCAGTATGCACGCCTGCCTGCCGCCGTGCGCCACCCGATGCGCACCCACCGGTCCACGCTCGCGCGCGCTGCTGCAGGGCCAAGAATATCCGCAACCGCCCGGAGCTGAACCAGAAGATCTCCAAGACCACCATGATCAAGGAGCTGGCAGGCGAGATCGAGAAGCTGAAGATGGACTTGGTGGCCACGCGCGAGAAGAACGGCGTGTACCTGTCGGTGGAGTCCCATGAGCAGGTGCCAGCGCGCAGCGTGCGCAGGGCACACTCCTCACCGTGTGCACACGCTTGTTGTGCTGCTGCCTACCACAGCAGCAGCAGCAGCAGCAGCAGCATGTCCCTGCTTTTACACATGCTGCCACCAGCTGACTGTGCAGTGTGTGTGTGTGTGTGTGTGTGTGTGCGCGCGTGAGAGAGAGGGAGAGAGAGAGAGAGAGAGAGAGAGAGAGAGAGAGAGTGTGTGTGTGTGTGTTGGTAAGAACAGAGCATTCAAGCACAGGTCGTCCCCCTTGTCTGTCCACCCTTGGCGTGCGCAGGCCTAAGACATGGGTGTTGCCCAGCACGTGCGGCAGACCGCTGACAGGCCCCCGCTTGCAACCCCCCCCACTCTCCCCCACCATGCATCTCGTCTCGAGTCGCCCGTGTCTCCCCCCTTCCGCATGCACCCTCCTGTCCACCCTGGATGCCCCGCGACCCTCGCCCTCGCCTGCACGTCCCCTGCCCCCCCGCCCGCAGAACGAGATGGAGCGCGTGCAGCTGCGCGAGACAGTCAAGGCATACCGCGCGGAGCTCGAGGCCTCCGAGGCCAATAGCGCCGCCGAGACCGAGGCCATGCGCAAGGCGCACGAGGCCGAGGTGCGCACCCCTTGAAGCCGGAAGGGGGGAGCGGGAAGGGGGTGACAGGATCTGCATGCGGCCTTCCCTCGAGCTGAGCGCTGACCGGTGCATCAAAGACTCGCCAAGTCCTGCGTGGCCTGTGTGTGCAATTGAAGCAGTTGGACGTGGATGGGCAGGCTTAAACATAATTTGCAGCCCCAGGCCGCCAGTGGCTGCTTTCATGCGGGTGGGCTGCGTTGGGGCCCTTTGCGTTGCTGTGTGTAAGTTGTGTGTGCTATGCATGGCCCACAGGCAGCGACCAGCCTGCTGCTTGACCGCAGCACAGGCAGCGGCTGTGCAAGCGCTGCAGCGGCGGCGGCTGCTGGCAGCAGCTGAGCTGGCGCAGGGGCAGCAGGGCCTGCGTTTGTGCATTTGTGTGTGTGTGTGTGTGTGTGCAAGCAGGGGCAGGGGCAGTGTATAGCTGCGCTGCGCTGGCGTGCGCATGAGTGCGTGCACTGCAGTGGGCGTGTGGGACCAGCACAAGCATCCGCGCCACAACCACGTGCGCCTGCGCAGATGGACTGCCTGATGCGAGAGAAGGAGGAGAAGGAGGCGCACCTGGCGCAGGCCCAGCAGCAACTGGAGCGGGCACAGATCACCATCCAGGTCCGTGCCTTGTCCGCGCCCCTGCCGCAGCCACCTGCCTGCCTGCATGCATGCCCGCCTGCCCGCCTGCATGCGCGCAAAAAAGGGGGGGGCCTGGCTGCCACGCTCCTGCGCCCCACCGGCAGGGCCTGCGCACCCTCGGCTGCTAGCAGTGGTCGCGCGCCCACCACACTTGCTTGGCGGTGGGGGGACCAGCGGCTCTGCCGGCAGCACCCGCACAGGGCAGGAGCGGGTGCTGCGCGCAGAGGCTGGCAGCCCTGCCGCTTTCTTTTGGTGGGAACCAGGGGGCTGAGGAGGGGCGACCGCTGTGCAGGCCCCTGCACGCACACTTTTGGGGTGGGCCCTGGACCTAGAGACACTCAAGCTGCATGCGGATAAGTGCGCGCTTGCGCACAGGGCCTCAACAAAAGCAGGCTTTGGGTCGGCTCAAGCCCCAGAGTCCCACACAAACAAAGCACATACGGGGAGCCGGCGCGCTTGCGTGCAGGAGCGCACATTCTTGGGCGCCAGCTTGAAGCGCGCGGAGCAGGCGCTGGCAGTGCATGCGGAGCAACTCACGCTCGAGCTGGGGGCGTGCGCACAGGACGTCCACGCCCTGTTTGCACGCCTGGGCGAGGTGCGCGGCGTGAGCCTTTCATAAGTGCGTGATGGTTGTGCATGCTTGTGTGCCTGTGTATGTACGTGTGGCCGGGTGGCCAGGTGGCTGTGTGCGCTTGAGCCAGGTGTGCAGCATGAGACGCGGATGCGTATGTGAAGGTTGTGTGTTTGTGTGTGCCTGTGCGCCCTTGTGCGCGGCCTGGGCGGGGATCAGTCGGCTGCCGCTGGGCAAGCACGCTGTGGGAAGGGGCGGCTTGCCCTGTGCAGCACGTCCACCCCAATGTCAGCGCCTGCAGCGCTTTTGGTCTGCCAAGGGGGCTTGCTCAAGGAAAGCTGGCTGAGGGCAGGGGGAGCTGCAGGCAGGCAGGCCCCCTTGCCTCACCACCGCGCTGTCCCCGCCTCACCGCCTCACCGCGCCCTTGCCTCACCGCCTCACTGCCTCACCGCCCCCTTGCCTCATCGCGCTGTCCCCGCCTCACCGCCTCACCGCCTCACTGCCCCCTTGCCTCACCGCGCTGTCCCCGCCTGCTGCTCACACACAAAGTGGTGCTGTCGCAGCAGAGGGCGCCGCCGCTTTACCCACGCAGGCACCCGCGCCCGCCATCGCCACAGAGCGCCAGCTCAAGTGCGCCAAGTGCGCGCACAGTGTGCCGTCAGAGCAGGGCGACAGCCCAAGTGCGTGCGTGCGCTGTGCTGCGACGGCTGCAGGTGACCCAGCTGCAGGGCTCGGACCGCCAGGCGCTGCAGGGCCTGGCCGCTGCTGTGGGGGACAGACTGGGCGGGCTGGGCGCCCTGGCGCAGGTGGGTGGCGGAGGGTGGGCTGTCTCCAGCCACCCAGAATGCTCGGCCAGTGCGAGCCCCGCCCAGCTGCTGCCTGCCCATCCTCCTGCCCGCGAGTGGCAAGGCTGGGACGGGGGCCAAAGCATCGCACTCTGCCCTTTGCACGCGCGATGCATATGCACCCCTCCAACAAAGCGGCGGGTGCTTTTGTGTCGGGCAAGCCTGTGGCCGCAGTGCCTGGCTAGAGCAGCTGGCAGTGGTGGAGGGCCGCCGCAATGTGTGTGGCTGCTGTGGACCTCGACTAGGATCGAGACCGCACATGTGCACGCAAGCCAGCGCGTGCGCGCACGCGTGAACACTCTTACAAATGATCACGGTTGCGCACGTGCGCGTACACCGAATGGCACACCCACACATCCGCGCACGTACGCTTGGCTGCAGAGCGCTCTGGGCAGGCAGGGCCAGCACTTTGCGGCCGTGGGTGCTGACCTGGCCGCCTTCAAGTCCGAGAAGGAGGCCGACATCGCGGCGCTGCAGCGGCAGCTGGCGCAGCTGCAGGAGGGCGTGCAGGGCCTGCAGGAGGTAGCGGTGCAGCATGCGCAGGCAGTGGCGCAGGCCGGCCATGGCACGCTGCAGCAGGTGCGTGCGCATGCGTGGAGTGCAGACTTGTGCTTTCACACCTTTAGGCGTGCAGGGCAGTGTGTCGAGAGGGGGCTTGGGAGCGCAATGGGCTTTTGGGGTGCGTGCGTGTGGGAGGCGCTGGCAGGACAGAGAGGTTGCAAGGACAAGCGGGCGGGCGCAGCCGAACAGATCAGAGGCATAGGTTGGTGGCATAACGCATCAGGTGGTAGGTGTGGATCAGAGATCTGGCGCGCCTGGTGCCAGAGCGGAGCTGGGCAGCGCAAGATGAACGGGGTGGGGATGCAGGAGGTCAGAGGTGTGCTCCTCTCTTTGAGTGGGAAAACTTTTCACACACAAATGCACACATGTGCACGCGCGCACATGCACACGCACACACCAGTGTGCGCCTGAGCAGCACTCTGTGCGGGGGCCGCGTGCGCGCGCAGGTGCAGTCTCAAGAGGATGTGTTTGCGCGCAGCGCTGCCGAAGCCTCGCAGGCGAGCGCGACCGCTGCGCGGGAGGCGGTGGAGGCGTTGGTGGCCGGCCTACATGCGCAGGCGGCAGAGTTGGGCAGCTTTGCCGCGCAGCAGCGCAGCGCGGCAGAGGCGGCAGGCGCGGCAGTGCGTGCGCTGGCTGGCAGCGCGCGGGACAGCTTGCAAGGTGGGCGGGGCGGAGGCGCGAGGAAGCGACAGAGGCGCAGGAAGGGGCGCATCTGCATTGTTCTGCAGACCCATCTCCTCCCAGCTGCGGCACAAGGCATGGGCCCCCAGCCCCTGTGTCGTGCATGCGCTGCGCACCCCGCCTCAACCGCTGCGCGCTGCTTCCTGGCTGCAAACCGTGCCCTGCTATGCAGACTTCAACATACAGGTGGCTTGTGGCAAAACCGTGGCCTTCTTGGGGGGAGCTGGCAGCAGGGTTGGGTCAGAGGGTGCGCATGCTGCTGGAGTGGGGGCCACAGGCGCGCATGTGTCTTTGTGTGCTTGCACGCGTGCACACAGGCGTGGCAGCTGCAGCGGAGGGCCTGGGCGCCTCTAGCACGCAGCGGCTGGGCCAGGTGCAGGAGGAGCTGGAGGGCGCCGTGCGCAGCGCAGAGGCGGCCGCCAAAGAGCAGCAGGTGGGCGCGTGCTCAACTTGTGTGTGTGTGTGCGCGCATGCGCATGCTGCCAGAGAGCAGCAGGTGGACGTGTGCCCCGTGTGTGCGCGTCCAGTGTGCTTGAAGGTGGGCGCGTGCTCAACTTGTGTGTGTGTGTGTGCATGTGTGTGTGTGTATGTGTGTCAGCTTTAGTGGTGCATGCAAGCCCGGGCATGCTGCCCGCCAGGCCTCGCTGCCTCCAGACCTCCCAGCCTCTGGCGTTCCTGCACAGCGAGTGAAGCACATGCACAGCGAGTGAACCGCGGCCTGCACTGTGGGCAGAGGCCGGCGCTGAACCAGTGGGTCCGCAAGGGCGCGTGCACATGCACACGCGCTGCCTGCTGCCGTGCACGCCTGGAGGCAGCCTCCGCCTGCATCCCCCACGAGCCCAGAGCCCCGAGTGGCTGGCGCGACCTGCAGGGAGCAGAGGCACGAACAGCAGCACTGCGTGAAGGCCAGGGGTGGTGCCTGATGCAGTGCTCCGTGTGTGTGCATCCTTGTACTGGCTGGGCAGGGTCGACAGATACGCTCCATTGTCCCTCACACGCGCCCCGCCCTCTCCTCTCTCCTGACCCACCCCCTTGTGCCTGTTGCACACCCCCACCTCGCTTCTGCCCCGCCTCCTCCCCTGTCCTGACCCACCTCCTCACACCTGCCCCACCCTCTTTTCGCTCTCGCCTTACTCCGCTCCAGTCTCATCCCTTTTTGCTCCTTCGTCCTGTTCTGCTCCTGACCCGCCTCCTTGCTGTTGACCTGACACCTACTTGCTCCTGACGCACACGCATGCACGCATATGTGCACACACACACACACACACACCTTGCCCCTTCCCCAACCCCTTCTTGCAGGCCCAGCTGCTGGAGCAGATCGGCAGCCTGATCGGTGCCTTTGCAAGCGCGCGCGCGCAGTCGTTGCGCACGCTCTCGCACACGCTGCACGACCAGCTGGGCGCGCAGGCGCGGGCCGTGGCCACAGATGCACAAGGGATCGCGTCCTCCGGGGCGGCCGCCTTGTCTGCCCTCCAGGTGCGTAGGCTCTCAGGCGCCAGCAGCTGCAGCAGCGCGCCTCAAAAGGGGGGGGTGCGCGCCCGCCAGCGGCGAGTGAGTGAGTGTGTGATTGTGCACGCATCCAGGGGCAGATGGGGTTGCATACCTGTGTGAATGTGTGAGATTGTGTGGCTGTGTGTACACAGGCGTATGGGGTACTCATGCCGTTTCTGCGCCAGGCACAAGCATGGGGCATGGGCCCCCCTGCACACGTGCGAGGCCTCCCTCTGCACAAGTGCCCGCCCCTGCCCTTCGCGCGCGTCCCGCATATGTATCCTGCAGGCCGCTGAGACGTCCTCCATGTCCCGCATGTATCCTGCAGGCCGCTGAGACGTCCTCCATGTCCCGCATGTATCCTGCAGCCCGCATGTATCCTGAGACGTCCTCCATGTCCCGCATGTATCCTGCAGGCCGCTGAGACGTCCTCCATGTCCCAGCTGGTGCAGAACAGCCAGCAGCTGCAGCAGGGCCTGGCTGCGTACGCTGCACGCGCAACCTCAGGCGCCGACAGCGGTGCCCAGGCGCTGCCCCGCATCCAGCAGCAGCACGCCACGCAGGCGTCCCTACTGGAGGGGCACACCAAGGTGGGCGGCGAGCACTGCGCTGCGTGTGTTTGCGCTTCCCCTGCCGCGGTGGCGGGCCGCGCTGCTGCAATGCACACACACACACACACACACACAAACACACACACACGGTGTCCACTGTGCCCCCGCACCCCTCTGCTGCAATGAACATGGTGTCCTGCAATGCGTGCACATTTTGTATCCTCTGTGCCCCCGCACACCAACAACAACAGGTCCGCAGGCGCCCTCTGTGTAGAGCGTCGTGTGGTCTGTGACTGCATGGCAGCGGACGCGTCGTGCGCGTGCCGCGTGCGCTGGCTGAGCGGAGCACGCCAGGGCTGATAGACACATCACAGCCCACCCGAGCAGCAGCAGCAGCAGCAGCAGCAGCAGCAGCGGCAGCGGCAGCAGGGGCGGCAGCAGGGTGTACGCTGCACCTGCATCAATGCTGGTGCCCCTCAGCTCGCGCTGTGCGTGTGTGCTCCTGCCTGCGCGGGGTTTCGCTCCTTCCTGGCACATGGGCCAGCCAATCCTCCTTCTGCCGCTTCCCGATGGCTGCCCTGTGTGGCTGCCTGGCTCTGTTCACAAAGGCCTCATACGCACGGCCCTCCCTTTTGCCCCCCCGCGCCTCCCAAGCAGTGCCTGGCCACACAAACACCCTTGGCCTGTTCATGCATCTGCCACGATCTGCACTGCCCCCCCCCGCCCCTCCATTCCCCCCTCCGCTTGCCGCCGTGGTCGTGGCAAGAACAGCAGAGGGGGCCTTGAGCCCTGCACAGTGTGTGCTTGTGGGCACACCCTGACTGCCGCTTGCCCGCGCCACCGCTGCAGGCCACCGCCAGGATCTCCGCCGCTGGCGCCTCCGCCCTGGAGGCTGCCACCCAAGCTGCCAGCACCGCCGCCGCGTCCGCCGCGGGCGGCGTGGGCAGCGGGCAGGACGCGCTGCTGCGCACGCTGGCCCAGCAGCACGCCACCAACGTGGCGATGGCGGACTCGCTGGCGCGCATGACCGGGGAGGCCGCGGAGGACGCTGCAGGTGGGTGCGAGCGCGCGCTGGGTGTTGCTCTCCACCGCCAGCGCCGCGCCGCACCAGCATATGCTCAGCGTCCCGGCTCATTTTGCAGGCCTCGACTTCAACGCGCTTCCCCTCGCCCTTACCCCCGCGCGCGCACACACACACACACACACACACACACACACACACACACACACACACACACACACACACACACACCCTCCTCTGGCCCTCTGCCCCAGGACCGT
>LKMJ01003239.1_pt1 | contig 15122 bp, 12 predicted proteins | sample 643391 | NCBI WGS metagenome assembly LKMJ01 (sample SAMN04112250, study PRJNA286221) | soda lake metagenome | biome: soda lake; feature: Kulunda Steppe; material: water; isolation source: sample PL-Br10 brine of Picturesque Lake | place: Russia: Kulunda steppe | collected 2010-07
GACACTGATGACAGCAGTGACACTGACAACGAGGTCACACTCGGCAGCGAGATCTACGCAGGGCCGGAGCTTTCCGTCCCTGACCGGAACATGGCCGAGTGGATCACAGCGACTACAGACCGCCACCCCAAACAGACTGCGACACTGGCTGACCCAGTCGACGGCCCGGTGACACAGCAGTTCCAGGAGCTACGTGAGACGGCAGAACGTGTCGCAGCGGGGCTACTGGACGCTGGGTTCGAACCTGGTGACAGGGTCGGCATCCGTGCCCCGCCGCGGCCTGAATGGCATGTTGCTGACCTTGCCTGCTATCTTGCGGGGCTGATTCCAGTTCCCGTTTCACGGGTTTACAGCGATGATCGGGCAGCACACGTCATCAGGGATGCAGATATCCGGCTGCTACTGACAGATCAATCCCTCCGGTCGGAGATCGGCGGCGATGTGGAGACGCTGTCGATCACAGATCTCCCGACGAGCCAGCCCGACGAACCCCCGGGTCTTGACGCTGATCCCGACGATGTGGCAACGATCAGCTACCGGATCGGCACGACAGAACACCCCCGTGGCTGTGCTGTTACACACCGGAATCTGGCTGCAGCAGTCGAGATGCTCGGGGAGACACTCACACTCGGTGCCGGCAACACTGGGACCTGTTTCCTGCCGCCAGCACACATGTATCAGCGCGTGCTGACCTACTACCTCTGGGATCAGGGAAGCGCCGTTGCCTATATCCAGCCGGATGCACTCCTCCCGGAGCTGCGTGCCGTCCAGCCGGAGCTTCTCGTCGGCGTTCCACAGGTGTATCAGCAGCTGTACGACGAGGTGCAGGACAGACGCGAAGAGAGCAGTGCACTGCGGCAGGCACTCTCCAGTGATGTCGCCCAGTCGGTCGGCGAAGCGAAAAACGAAGGACGCGGGTTATCGACGCATCTGTCGGTGAAACACGCCGTTGCTGAGCGAACAGTCTTCTCGTCGCTCCGCGAGAAGCTTGGCCTCGCAAACATCGAGTACGCGCTGACCGGGTCCGAGGCGATCGACACGGAGCTGCTCGAGTTTTTCCGAGGGTTCGGTGTCCCGCTCAGTGAGATCTACGGCGCGACAGAGCTTTCGGGGGTTGCGACGTTCAACGAGGCCGGCGAGTACGACGCCGAGACAGCGGGAACACCACTGCCCGGCACCGAGATCGCGCTCGCTGACGATGACGAAATTCTCGTCCGTGGGCCGAATCTGATCGAGCGCTACTGGAAGGAAACGGCAGTCTGGCGGGAAAAGATTCAGGATGGCTGGTACCACACCGGCGATCTCGGGGCCTTCGACGAGGATGGTGCCCTCCGGATTCGTGGACCGAAATGACGTGCCGTTCCCGACACCTGAGAACAGTCACGGGAGTTAATCATGACAGACCGAAGTAACTACTGATGAGTCGGGACACACCCCCGTCGTCGACGCAGCCACATTCGGCGGCGGAGTCACAGATCGTTGTCTACGTTGATCCCGATCCTGACCGACGTGCGACCAGTTCCGCGTATCTGGAGCAAGCGCTCGATTCGATCGACGTTATCGCGACCGGCACCGGCGACCTATCCGAACATCGTTTCGATGCGGACTGTATCGTGAGTCGGTACGAACTCCCTGAAACGGACGGAATCTCGTTGCTCGAAGAGCTCCGAGAACAGTGCTGTCATCTCCCCTATCTTCTCGTTACGGACAGCGGCTCCGAGGAACTCGCGAGCGAGGCGATTGCTGCGGGGGTGACCGACTACGTTCCGATCGAGGACATCGAGGCCGCCAGCGAGCGACTCGCCGCCCGCATCGATGCTGCCCTGGAGCGGACCAGTCGCTGTGTCGATACCGATCGTCTCGACGGGATCGACGCTGCCGTCGAGAACGCAGCTGATGCGATTGTGATCACCGATCTGGATGGGACAATCACCTACGTGAATCCAGCGTTCGAAACAGTGACTGGTTTTTCCCGCGAGGAGGCGATCGGACGGAATCCGCGGATCCTCAAATCCGGCGTTCAGGATGACGCCTACTACGAGGAGAAGTGGGGCGCGATTCTGGACGGTGAAATCTGGGAAGAAGAGATCGTCAACGAGACAAAATCGGGCGAGGAGTACGTCGCCCACCAGACGGTTGCTCCCGTCACCGATTCCGACGGGACCATCACGAAGTTTGTCGGCATTCAACGTGATGTCACGAAACAACGACGACTCGAAAAACAGATCGAACGATCGAGGGCGACACTCGAAACCCTCTACGAGATCGCCGCAGACGAGCAGCTGTCGCTCGAGGAGAAAATTGGGTCAGTACTCGAAGCCGGAACGGAGCAGCTCGGCTTCCAGATTGGCTACTTCACACGAATCGACGATGATACACAGACGATCCTCGCTGCTGTTGGCGAGTACGAACCGATCCAGGCAGGCGACGTCGACCCACTCGGCGAAACTTACTGCCGAAAAACAGCACAGAACGACGAACCGGTGCTCATCAGCGATGCGCTCGAAGCGGGATGGGGTGAGGATCCGGCGTTCGAACGGTTCGGGCTGCGCTGTTACCTTGGTGCCCGGGTCGTCGTCGACGGCGAGGTGTTCGGGACGCTCTGTTTCGGCGGCGAAGAGCCAGCCGAGAAACTGGTTCTCGAAGCGCGTGAATCGACGGTTAAAGCGCTTGCAAGGTGGCTCGGATACGAAATCGACCGACACCGATACGAATCGAAGCTCGAACGCCATAATGATCGGCTAGAGAAGTTCGCCAGCGTCGTCAGCCACGATCTTCGAAACCCGCTTAACGTCGCCAGTGCCCGCGTCGAACTGGCGAGAGACACTGGCGACGACGAGCACTTCGAGCAGGTCGTAGATGCGCACGAACGCATGGAGAGTATTATCGAGGATACACTCACCCTCGCCAGAGAGGGGAAGAGTGTAACGGAGACGAGACAGGTGTCACTCGAACGGGTCGTCACTGATTGCTGGAACGCGGTCGAGACGCCGAATGCAACGCTTCGGACAGTCGACGAGCTGACAATCGATGCGGATGTGACGAGGGTTCGACACATCTTCGAGAATCTCTTTCGCAACGCGTCCGAGCATGTCGATGGCGACGTGACAGTCGAGGTTGGATCGATGTCAGGCGGGTTCTACGTTGCCGACAACGGTCCGGGAATCCCGGAAGCGAAACGGGAGCAGGTGTTCGATCACGGCTACGCCGACAACGGTGGGACTGGATTCGGGTTAGCGATTGTCAAATCGATTGCCGATGCTCACGGCTGGGAGATCCACCTGACGGAGAGCGCGGATGGCGGTGCACGGTTCGAGTTTCTTCTGGCCGGAGCCGGTGATCAGGACGAGGAGTCGGTGCTCCTCGATTACTAGCCCGGTCGCGGTCACTCTTTAAACTCCGCCTCGACGAGTGCCTTATTAATATCTTCGCGCACGCGTTCACCGAGTTCCCGGTCGCTCGCGGTCGTCACGACTCTGTTTTCTTGCACACTCGACCCGTCGCGGACGAGCAGGCGGACGTTGCCCTTGGTGTCTGCGCGGGTGACTTTCGCCCGCAGTCCAGTGCGTGAGCCCGACCCACCGGCATCGATCGGTCCGGGAATAATCTTTTTGACGTGTGGGTGGTCGGCGACGACCTCCAGCGCTTCCCTCCCTGTTCGACCGCCGATCAGCGTCGAGTGTGTCCCGCCAAGCTTCTCGGCGACAGAGGCCTCGACGACTTCGAGTGCCGTCTCTCCCTGACGTTCGAGGACGTACTCGACGGCGTCCTCCGAATCGATTCGGTAGAAGGAGTAATGCAGTTGGGCACGCACCGCACGCAGCACCTCGCGGTTGCCGGTCGCATACACCTCTTCGGGGCGCTTGCGCCGGACCTCGTCGGCGATCTGTCCGGCGAAGTACCGCAGCTCCGAGTTGACGATTTCGCCGTCAGTTTCGGGTGTCGTCGTCACCGTCCGCGCACCGACGACCTCCTCGCCGTCGATGGTTGTGATCGTCGCACGCTTGCGACCGATTTCGAGAACGATCGTGTCGGCGTTCGTCGTTCGACAGACCAGACAGTAATCGCCTGGCCGCTCTAGGGGTGATGCACACTGCCGACACTCCATAGATAGCTGTAACGCGACGAGCCGAATAAGTACGCTGTTTTCCTGTGTTGTCGATCCGTCCGAGAGGTCACTCACTCTTGCTTGCAGCGCGTCGCTTCAGGAGGTAGCCGAGGCCACCGAGCCCAGCGAGCACGCTGCCGACACCGAAGCCGACGCCGGTGTCGTCCGCATCGTCGTCAGTTTCTGTTTCCGCTTCCGGGCTGGCTGGTGTTGCGATTGCTGGCTTCTCCGCTTCGCACTGCAATGCTGGGTAGTCTGGTGGATCAGTCACGACAGTCCAGGTCTGGTCGAAATCGAGTGCTGCCATCGTCTCTTCAGCTGTTTCGCCCTGCATTGTTTGGGTGCTGTGGCCAGTCACATCACCATTACCCCGACCCACGCCGGCTGATTGGCCCGTCCGCTCTATATCCCAGTACGAACGACTTGCCTCGCCATCAGCGTGGACCACCCCGATGACCCCACCGACATCGTCGGTCCCACTCACGGTTGGAGTCGCAAACGCCTCGCGGAGAATGCCCTCGTTACTCCCGATGACTCCACCGACACTTTCCGTTCCGGTGACGACGCCGGATGCGGACACCTCTCGCACTGTCTCACCGACGTTCCAGCCGACGAGGCCGCCGACTCCCCACTCGCCGTCGACATCGCTGCTCGCATGGACGCCGATCACACCATCTTCCTCGAAGATCTGTCCGATCAGCCCACCGACAGCGTTATCGCCTGTTACCTCGGCACGGGCGAGCGACGCGCTCACGCGTCCCCAGGCTTCGCCGGCGAGTCCACCGACGCCGAACTCACCAGTCACAGTCCCGCCCGCGGTTGACTGTCGGACCGTTCCTCTCCGGACGAGCCCAACAAGTCCACCGACTGTTTGCTCGCCGCTCACGGATGCGGATGCGGTCGACTGCCGTAGCTCCCCTTCGTGCTGGCCAACTAGTCCACCGATCCATTCGTCACCGTCTACCGTCCCACGCACAGACAGTGTCTCCAGTTCACCGACGTTCCGCCCAACAAGGCTGCCGGTGTTTGTCCCGCCGGTAATTTCACAGTCCACGAGGCTCAAACCCTCGATTGTGCCGGCATTTCCCGCAAACAGACCGACATTCCCGTCTTCTGGCCGGTCGATCACGAGATCGGAAATTTCGTTCCCGTTTCCCTCGAACCGTCCCGAAAAGGCGTCTTCCGCTCCGTTAGCTGGTGTGATCGATCCGATCGGCTCCCAGCCGCGATCGGGTGCGCTGACGTGTTCGTCGTAGCCAGCCGTGTCCTCGTCCAGATCGTCGACAAGCAGATACTCCGCCGCTAGGTCATCGCGCACGGCAGCGAGATCGTCCCAGTCCGCAATTTCGATCACCTCATTTGTTCCGGAGACACGCCCCAGACTACTGACTGCGACGACGCTGACAGTAGCCGTCTCCAGAAACCGGCGTCGGCCGACTGATCCGGTAAACCCATTAGAAAAGCGCTGCATACGGCCCTTTTATTTTCTTGTCGGATAACGACACTGGATTGTCGAGCGTTCGGCGGCTAATCTCGGAACCGAGCTCTGGTGTTGGATCGGCGGATCGAAGTCAGTACCGCTTGAGAGCGACACTAACAACACTCGCCTGCTCTGCTCACTACCAACAACACTCGCCCGTGCTTCTCACAGCTGTGCCGGATCGGTCTTTAGATACTCCCGCAACAGCACTGTCGCATACGAGCCCCGCGGCAACTGGAAGGAAAGCGAGAGCGGCTCGGCTTCGAGTTCCAGTTCGGTCTGGACGAGTACCGCACGCCTCGTCCCCGTCGAGTCGAACTCGCCGGGCAGATCGAACTGCGCGGGCTCGATACCCACCTTGTCGAGTACCTCGCGTTCGATCTCCTCTGGTTCTCCATTGGCGAACTCTGTTTCCGTCCCAACTAGCGGCGCGGTGACAAATGCCCGGCCACGTTCACAATGCCGGCTCACCGAGTCGACCCGCTTTTCGCTCACTCGCTGAGTCCGGTCCTGATCCGGCAGCGCCAGTCCGTCCGGACCCTCGCTGTCGGCAAAACAGACGATATCGCCAGCCACCGGTCGATCGAATGGGAGTCCTCGCTCCAGCCGTTTCGACAGCATCAGATTGAACATATACGACTGCGCGGCGTTGACGAACAGCTGCTGGAGATTGCTCGGCAGCGTTTCCAGTGCAGCCCGGAAATCTTCCTCTCTATCCTTTCCTTCTGCCAGCCGATGCAGCATCGACCGCTCGAAGCCCAGATACCCCGGAAACCGCTCCAATGCCTCCTGCCAGTCGTATGTTTCCTCGACGAACTCACGAACCGCCTGTGTCTTGCCACGTTCGCGCTCGGATGGGTTTCCCACGTAGGACATAACTGCTCTCTCCCAGTTTTCCCGAACGATCGCGAGTCCAACCTCGTGACTCACCGGCCGTTGACTGCCGAATCGCTGCTGGCCGAAGAAGTTGGGAACACCGACCGTTGTCGTATTATTTCCTTCCCGAGAATCTACGAAATCACGGAGCTCGTCGGTCACCGTCTTCGCATTCTCGGCTGCCACTGCATCGCGGATACGAATCCTGAACTCGTTGCCCGCGAGATCGCCGAAGAGGATCGACCGCCCGGTTCGGCCGACTACCTCGTACTCCACGTCGGGTATCTCCGGTAGCTCCGCAGGCTCAACTCCCTTGATCGAGAACAGCTGTGTTGTCACCGCGTGCTTGTCCTTGGTGCCCGCCCAGGAGACTCGCTCGCGGGAGATGCCAAGCTGGTTCGACAACCGCTTTGCAAAATCGTTCGTCTCCCAGCTGCGCAACTGCACTCGCACCAGAAGATGTGGGTACTTCTCTGTGGGCGCATCGACTGGCTCGGCGTCGAACAGTTCCAGCTCACGAACGCGGAAATCCTCGGGTTCGACTCGGAGCTGTCCACCGGTTCCATCGGCGTTGCTCACGTAGTACTCGATACCAACCTCGCGTTCGACTGGGTGTGCAGATCGCATGCAGGAGTGTGCTCTCCTCTAAACAGACGGGCGCGAAAGAAATGGGTGTCGACCCGCTACAGCTGCTCGATCGGTGTCAACCTGCTACAGCAGTTCGGTCACGTCGTCGTATTTCTCGATCTCAACGTTCTCGTCGGTAACGACTGCGGTGACGAACCCGTTACCCGAGCCGGTGTCGCGTTCGGTCGCAGCCTGAACTGCGCGGGCGGCTAGCGAGGTTGCCTCCTCCAGCGAGAGCGATGGGTCGTACTCGCCTTCGAGGGCACCGTGTGCAAGCTGCATCCCGCTTCCGGTCACGGTGTAGTCGTCTTTCATTACACCACCGGCGGGATCGATGCTGTAGACGTGGCTACCGTCCTCGTCGACACCGCCGAGGATTGGGTTGATCGCAATAAACGGACCACCGCGGGCGAAGTTGCCTGCAAGTGTCGCCAGCGCGTGGATCGACATCGGCTCGCCACGGCGACTCTCATAGAGGTTCGCCTCAGAGCGCAGCGTCCTGATAAACGACTGTGCACCACCGACCGAACCGACGAGTGTCAGCGCCGCCGTCGGGTGGATCTGTTCGACCTTCTGGACGTTCTTGTTGGAGACGAACCGGCCGCCGAGACTGGCTCGTCGGTCCGTCCCAATGACGACGCCGTCTTCGGTCGAGATACCGACTGTCGTCGTGCCGGTCTTGTTCACCGCGTCGCTGCTCTGTTCGTCGACGTTTTCGAAGGAGCCAAGCTCCGGTTCGTATGGGTCTCTGACGTCGTGGATTGGATCATTCATCGTCTTCACCTCCGAGATCTGCCTCGGCCGCATACTCTTCTAGCTCTTCTCTCGAGAGAGTCTCGAACTGCTCCGTTTCGGTGTCAACCGTCGCGAGATGGACACTTTCAGGTTCGAGTTCGTCGTCGGCAGCAGCGAGCGCTTCGAGTGCGAGGATGATGCCGCCGGCCAGATCCATCTCTTCTGAGTACTCCTCTTCGAGGTGGTTTTGGATATCGTCCCGGCCGCCACCGATGGCGACTGCCTTCCACTCGTAGGGCGTTCCCGATGGGTCGGCCTCGAACAGGCGTGGCTCGCCATTTTCGACACCGCCGACCAGCAGGGCAACACCGAACGGGCGCGCGCCGCCCGTCTGGGTGTACTGCTGGATGTGGTCGGTCGTCCGTTTCGAGAGCGTCTCGATGCCGATCTGCTCGTCGTATCTGAGCTGTTCGACTTGCGCCTGTCGTCGGGCGAAATCGACCAGCTGTCGGGCGTCAGCGACGTGGCCAGCACTCGCAATGCCGACGTGTTCGTCGACCTCGTGGATCTTCTCGATACTTTCTTCTTCGATCAGTGGTGAGCGTGTCTGTCTGTCCGCAGCCAGCACGACTCCATCTGCTGTCCGGATCCCGAGACTTGCGCTTCCGCGTTTGACTGCCTCGCGGGCGTACTCTACCTGATAGAGCCGTCCATCCGGCGAGAAGATCGTTATTCCTCTGTCGTAGGCCTGCTGTTGATTTCCTTGCATTGTCTGTCGTTTACACGGTATGTGTTTACTTCAGGTAAGCTCTCACTGTATATAAACCACACTTTTACGGCAACTCGAATGTCCGCACCGGGCGCGGACTGGGATGCGGTTTCCCAGTGGGCGGACTCCGGGACGAGAGCCGGTTTATAAACGCTCTCCCTGTCTGTCCCGGAGCCACAGGTGTTCGACTGTTCTGGTTCCCGAAGTAAAGCCCTTCTGGCATCGGAAAGGCGGCACTACTCCTGGGTATGCTCCGCGTCGATTGTCCCACATATCACAGTTGATAAGACGGAGTTAGTTTTTCATTGGGCGACGTTAGAGATACACCAATGACATCGTCGCTGTCGCCCGAGAACGCGCTTTCTCCCGAGGGATTTTACAGTCTCTATCTCGGTGGGTTGGCAACCGAAGACGACCTCCAAAAGCGTGAGACGTGTTACGTACTGTTGCTTCTCGGGCGACTCGGGCTCCGGGTTGAGGAACTCGATCATCTCCACGAGGGATGGGTCGACTGGTCACGCGGGGAGATCCAGATTCCGGCCCGCGATCCCTGTGCCTGCCGGGAGTGCTGGGAGCGAGCAATCCGGCTAAGCGAGCAATCAGACAAGACCCCAGACGAAATCGTTCGCGAGGGGCTCTGGTCACCACCTGGCGAAGATGGTGCTCGCACAGTTCCGTTTGGTTGGTCTCGACGACTGACGGCTGCGATCGATGGGGTGCTCGGCGAGCAGCCGTATCTCGACACCGACCGAGCCGAGATCGAGCAGTTCCTCTCGTCGGCTGCTGAGAACGCCTGGGAACTGGAGCAGTCGGATGTGTCGATCGAGGCACTTCGCGCAAGTGCGGGAGAATTCCTGGCAACTGCGGGATTCGGCCCGCGTCGCCTCGCCGAGTTGCTCGTCACCGACGAGGCGACCGCAGGCGAGTTTGCACGGGTCGGCGGTGGGGAGCTACGAAACCATCTGTACCGGTCGTTGCCGACAGCGTCACCGCCCGATATTTGTGGAGAGGACTCCTCCTACCGGCTGGTCTGCAATCCGACGCCGTTCGAGCGAGAGCCGTTCGATCCGCGCAGATACGACAGCCGGTGGCGCACACAGCGTGCCGAACAGTCACCAAAACGGGGGCAGAACCCGCGACCAGCCGAGCCACCCGAAGGGAGTTCGTTCGATCCGAACACAGATCTCGACATCCGGGAGCCAGCCGCCGACAGCGGCCCACAGCTTGTCAACAACTCGCTTTCCGACTGGGTCCGGCGCCGGGAGTCACAGCGCGAGCAGTACGCCGAAACGGGTGAATCCGGTGTCGACCCGACGGGTGATACACGCGGCGGATACCGCGATCTGGTGACTGCCCCCGTCGAGTTCTCTGTCTCGACTCGGTTTGCCGGCCAAGGAATCGAGAAGGGTCGACCGACCGGGGGAACGGTCGTGCTCGGCCAGCGCGAGATCGTTGTGGTCTCACGCGACGAGACGGGGATAGCAGATACGCTTCGAGTGCCCTTTTCCGCAATCGGCACCGTTTCTCCCGGCTACGTCCCGGAGCCACTCGAAGAGATCTTCGATGACACTGTCGGGCTTGCCTACCGGAACGATCAGGGCGACCGGCAGGTGCTGGTCTGTGAACTCCCGCAAGCACTTAGCTGGGAGTTCCAGCAGCGACTCTTTTCATCACTGCTCGTGGATGTCCCGATTGTCTACGCCAATCTGTCGGCCGGCTCCGGTGAGCCCGAGGAGACGGAGCCTGCTGATCGACAGCTTACTGCAACGCCGCGAACGCTCAAAATCGAGGATCCCAGCTCGGATCGTCTTCCCGTTCGGATCCGACTCTCGACGATCATCGACATCGAGGAGAAGCCGATGGAAAGCGAGGTCGGTTATGAGATGGGGCTGACGATTCACCACCTCCGGGTCAACGCGAACGTGGTAACGACGGAGCTGCGGGCGAAAGCGCAGCGCCACGCCGGCTTTCTCAAACAGTATCTCACCGAACACCACGAGCGACAGAAAGAGAAGGCCAAATCTGCCTCGCTGTCGAACGAGCAGAAAGCGGCGCTCGACGCGTTGCACGACGCCGGTGACGGTCGCGAACTGGTCGCGATTCTGGATATGAACCCCTCGCGTGTCGCAAGCGTTGTCTCCTCGCTCAAAGACCTCGATCTCGTCCGGGACAGCCGGACTGGGGTGGCGCTGACCGGCACCGGCTATCTCGTCACCAGCGGCGGATCGCTTCTGTACGACTCCTCTGGCTAATACAGCGAAAGTTCGCCCGTCACGGCATCAACAGCCTCCTCGTTTGCGGGACCGACAGCAAGCGCTGTCGCCGTTCCGGGTTCGAGCTGTGTGTGGCCGGCGTCGCGGACAACGGCGTTCGGGAGTCCTTCGAGACGAGCTTTCTCGGAGAGTTCGAACAGCTCGGATTCGCTGTCTGCCTGCAGCACGACCTTTTTTTGACCACCACCCTTCCACTCACGTTGTGTCTTCCCGTCAGCTTCCTCGTAGGCCTGCAGCGATGCGTGTGCGACCTGTGCTGCAAGCTTCCCTTCGCCCATCCCGAGATCCGCGCGCGCGATGATTACCTGCTTCATACTCGTCTCTGGGGCTGGGGTTCGTAAAAACATGCGAATTTCGAGACTGTCCCGGCCAGCAAATTGAGAAATTTTACACCCGGGTGGTACGTGGTGGAGGTATGATACTCTCTGACCGCGATATCGCCCGGCGTCTCGACGAGGGGGAGCTCGTCATCGAACCGCTTGATGACCCTGACTTGCAGATCCAGCCGGCGAGTGTCGATCTCCGTCTTGGGCGTGAGTTTCTGGAGTTCCAGCGGACAAACATCCCATCGATCCATCCCGAAAGCGAAGACGAAGTCGAGGATTACGTCAGCGAGACTGTCGTCGACGAGGGCGACGAGTTCATCCTCCATCCGGGTGATTTCGTCCTCGGCACCACCAAAGAGCGTGTCGAGATCCCACCGGATCTGATTGCTCACGTTGAGGGTCGCTCGTCGCTTGGCCGTCTCGCGATTGTGGTCCACGCGACAGCGGGTCTGTGTGATCCCGGTTATCACGGTCAGATCACACTCGAACTTTCGAATCTCGGTGCCGCTCCGGTTGCACTCGCGCCAGATATGCGTATCTCACAGCTTACCTTTACGAAGCTTACGTCGCCGGCCGAGCGGCCCTACGGGAAAGAACGGGGCTCGAAGTATCAGGACCAGAGCGGACCGCAGGCGTCGCGGATCGGCGGCGATCGCGAATTTGGTGGTGATCAATGAAATTCATCGAAGAGATCGTCGTCGAGGAGTTTCTTCCGACCTTTCGATCACTGCTCGCCGAAGCCCTGCGTGATCGTGGGCTCACCCAGAACGAGGTCGCGGCTCATCTGGGGATCAGCCAGAGCGCTGTTTCAAAGTACGTCCACGGCGAGGTCGAGCGAAACGACGAACTGCTCGAAGACGACCGCTTACAGACACTCGTCAAGACACTCGCCGATGGGCTGGCGGGCGGTGAGATGACTGCCGTCGAGGCGCTGATCGAGACCGAGGTCTGTATCCGACATCTCGAACGCGGCGGCGTACTTGCGGATCTCCACGCCGAAGCAGTCCCGGAACTGGCCGAATACGACGGCGACTTCGCGGTGCACGATCCCGACAGCCGTCTCCGGGCAGCCAGCCAGGTCCGCTCCTCGGTGCGTCGCGGGCTCCGCATCCTTCGGAACACCGATAGCTTCGCCCAGCAGATTCCAAACGTCGGCTCGAATCTCGTCGAGTGTCTCGCGGAGGCAGAGACCGTCGACGACGTGGCTGCAGTTCCCGGCCGATTGCTTGCCGTCCGCGGACAGCTCACGGTTCCGGGCGAGCCCGAGTTTGGCGTCAGCCAGCATGTGGCCTCGGTGTTGCTGGCTGCCCGCCAACACGGCAGCGATGCCAGAGCAGCGCTGAACGTTCGACACACCGACGCACTCCGGGAGGTGCTCGAAGCCGCCGGACACGTCACCGCAGAGTTCGACGCTGAGGCCGATATCGAGGACGCAGTCGGGGCCGCACTTGCCGACAATCCGGAGGCGACAGTGCTCTACCAGACCGGTGGGTTCGGGGTGGAGCCAGTGCTTTACGTACTCGGCCCCGACGCGCCGTCGGTGGCGACTACGCTCCGTGATCTCGATGAGTAACGAGCGACTCCAGACCACACAGCAGTTTTACAACCGCTGGGCGAAGCTCTACGACCAGATCGCCACAGCCCCCGGCGTCAGCTCCTGGCGTGAGCGAGCCACGGCGACGCTTTCTCTTTCCCCCGGCGACACGGTCGTCGAGATGGGCTGTGGCACTGGTGCGAACTTTCCGCATCTACGGGAGGCCGTCGGTTCCGAGGGCGAAGTCGTTGGGGTGGACCTCGTCCCCGGCATGCTGGATCAGGCACGCAGACGGATCGATCGCGAGGGCTGGTCGAACGTCCACGTCTGTCGCGGCGACGCCACGCAACCGCCGGTCGGGGAGGTCGATGCACTGCTCTCGACGTTTCTGATCGGGATGCTTTCGGATCCTGCTCGGGCTGTCCGAGACTGGATCGGGCTGGTTCGGCCCGGTGGACGGCTCACGATCATGAACGCCGGGCGGAGCGATCGGTTGCTTGCGACGCCGCTAAATCTCGGTTTTCGACTGTTCGTTCGTCTGGGTGCACCCGGCAAGAAAACCAGTCGTGGTTCGCCGACCAGACAGCTCGAAGCTAAGTGGGTGACCGCGAGTGAGGCATTGTTTGAGGGGACTGTCGATCACGTTGACGACCAGTTTGGTGTTGGTTTTGTTGTTCTTGCCAGTGGTCGCGTACCGGAGTGATTCAGCCCCGTTTGGCTCTGTTGTAATCTTTCAAAATTGCTACGAACTGCGTGCTGAATAGAGCGCGCGAATGTGACACGAGATGAGGGCAATCTTCAAAAGACAGTGATTGCTCGATACAGAAGACAAACATACCGTTAATTCTCAGAAGACATTTATCGATTCAATAGCACTGACTGATATGAAACGACGCTCGTTGCTTTCCGTACTGCCTCTTGCGATCGGATTTGCGGGATGTACTGATTCTAACTCGAATTCTGACAATTATACGCAAAGAGAAGGGTCTTCTCTCGTGAGGCTATCTGTAGAGGACGGATTCCCGAATAAGATTGTTCTCGAAGCTGACTGTCGAGATGAACGTTTCAGCGTTGAACCGGGTGAAGAGTTAACTATTAACCGAGAGAGTGACGGTGAGGAATGTTCAATTCGCGTTTTAACTAATGATGAGGAACTGTATTCCGCCCATATTTCTGATTATCGAAGCGATCGGTTGACAGTTAGGGAAGATGGAGAAATTGAAGAGTCAAGTGATGCGGTCTGACTGGTCAATACACCAGCTATATACTAGAATGTTTATAGAAAGATACATGATATAAAAGGAAGTGCCTTGCTGTATATACCCTCTATATTCAGCAGGTGGTTTCTGACAGAGTCTTAGTAGATCGTTCAGTCACTGCTCAATACAGGGCGCGAGTCTTCATAATGAGCAGTCGAATCAAAGGATCATACTCACTCAATGTTTGCTATCTGACATTCCTCGATGGCATTCTCTTTTTTAACTTCCGTCAACGTGAAATCAAATGGATTCACATTTCGTAAATACGAGTCCGAAATACTCGCTACCGACAGTTTCAGTTGCCTCACTGTCACATTCCGCGAGTCGGAGACCTATTGATTGCTGCCGTTGCGAAAGAGAAGAGTGCAACGGTAGTCACTCCGTCGCGTACAGTGATGCGTGTCGATCACAGAACTCGGGTTCGCGAAGCTGGGCTTCGATCACACCCGGCTGTCGGTGTGGGTTGTGAAGCCGACAGCCCTCCGCTTCACAGAACGCCTCGCCCGTGTTCAGATAATGCACTGCCTGTAACGCGTAGCCTTTCAGACAGTCCGTCGTCCGTGGGTCGTTTTCGACGAGAAAATCCCCATCGACCTGTTCTTCGAGCACTTCTCGTGGCGGCGAATCACCGGAGACGATCGCGTGTTTCTGTTTCACCTTGTAGTACTCCTCGGGCTTTGCGGGTGCCTCGTACAGCCCGGGAACGGAGACCAGCGCCGGCTGGCCGAGGACGTTGACTCGCTTGTGCCAGCGCCCGTCGTGGTCTCCCCAGGTGCCGAGCACGCGACTCGTGAGCACGATATGCAGATGATCCAGCCCGCGCTCGTCGTCTGGAACGCGTTCGCCCAGCAGCTTTTGCACATCGAGTCCGTCATAGATCACTCCGCCTGCACGTTCTGGCGAGTCGATTGCGCGCTCCTCGTACCGGACGATCCCGAGCATTGTGTTCCCGGTCTCGCGGTCGTGCGGTGAGAGGACACGCGTTGATGCGAAATCCTCGGCAAGCTTGTCGTCGGTGTACAGCGAACAGAACCGATCCCGGACGGTAACAGTTGCGTCGATGCGTTCCCGAAGCCACGCGGCGATTGTCTCTGCGTCGGCCTCGGTCGTCGGCGCGCGGTACAGCGTTACCTGC
>LKMJ01003240.1_pt1 | contig 15121 bp, 17 predicted proteins | sample 643391 | NCBI WGS metagenome assembly LKMJ01 (sample SAMN04112250, study PRJNA286221) | soda lake metagenome | biome: soda lake; feature: Kulunda Steppe; material: water; isolation source: sample PL-Br10 brine of Picturesque Lake | place: Russia: Kulunda steppe | collected 2010-07
GAGAAATGAACATTCACAACTGGCTGTCGGCTGTCGTGGCGGCTGTCGGCTGTCGGTTGTGAATGTTCATTTCTCAACGCGTCGACCTGGGGGTGCCGGTCCTGATCGGGTCGGTAAACGGAAGTAATTATACCGAAGTTATAATTATAACCACCCTCACGTCTGGCGGTTATGAGTCTGGACGTTATCACGTAGGGGTTCTGTGGTAAAGGTGTAGCCGTTACACACGCCAGACTTAGGGGGGTGTAGGACTACAGTACATTCGTATGGGAAAGACCACATCCCCAACCGATCAAGAGATTGATCGAATGATGGAGCTATACGAGGAGTTTGAATCGAAGAAGGCAGTCGCAGAGCATGACGATGTCGACTGGTCGCGGCCAACGGTTTCGAAGTGGATAGACCGCCGCCTGGAGGCACGCGAGGAAGAAGAAAAAGAGGCCCAACAGGTACAGGAACACCCGATGTCAGCCTCTCCGGGGGACACCGCCCCTCCCGAACCCGAGGGTGATTATACCGACAACACACGCGATTCTGAGAAAGTGACCCCCCAGAACAGCTACGACTCGAACCCCGTCGACGTAGAGGAACCGCCGTCGCCGAACGAGGTACTGTTGTCCGTTGTCGACCGAGATCCGAAACTCGGCGAAGACGAGGCCGAGTACCTTCAACAGTTCTTCCCCGATTACGGCCAACTATCACCCTCGGATGTGGCGACTATTCTCAACGACCTCAACTTCAACAACAAACGAAAGACCATTGACAGGGTCATTTCACGGTACCGCGACATCTGTAACCGGAAGCTCCGAGAGGACCCGGATCTCCAGTACGACAAGCGGTGGGCTGTGCTGCTGACAAAGGAGACTGGAGACCAGCGTTACATCCAGCAGGCCCAGGAGTATCAGCCCCGAGGAGGCGGAATCGGAGGAATCAACGCACCACCGAGTGGACAGGGTGGAGCCCAGCAGATGACTGGTGGAGGGGCTGGTATTACAGCACCCGCGTCACCCCCTACAGGAGGCCAACAGCAGAGCCAGATTCAGTCCCCACCGACCCAACAGCAGAACGGTGGTCCCCAGCAGTTCATGACCCAGCAACCCCAGCAACAACAGCAGGAAAATGGGGTAAACGAGTTCCAACAGCGGATTCTCGACATGCTCGAAGAACAGTTGGACAACGAGCCGGAACCAACCCCTACAGCAGAACCGTCCGACCCGAGTAGCCAGATCCAGCAGTTGGTCGAGCTACAGGGCCAGATCCAGCAGTTGCGCGAGATGGGAGACAGCGGGGACGATCAGGTCGCCCAGCAGATCGAGGGCGTCGTCGACCAGTTCGACCAGCGGATGGCCCGCCTCGAACAGCAGGTTACCGAGGCTGCCAGCGAACAGACCCAACAACAGCCTATGCCACAACCCGAATCCGTGGGCGATTCCATGCTCGCGGAGGTGGCCGCACTCGCTGAAACTGGAGTTAGCCAAGACCTACTGGAGATGTTTATGGAGATGAACATGGACCCCGAGGTCATGGAGGCCCGCGCGAAGACGCGGGAGGTCGAATCCGAGTCAGAGTGGAAAAAGGCAATCGCCGAGTCGCTGTCGCCCGCGGCGGCGGAGAAGGCCATCGACGCCTTTTCGACAGTCGCTTCCTCGGTATCCCGCGGCGCGCAGGCCGCCCAACAGTCCCAACCACGCCGCCAGCCACAGCCACAACAACAGGCCCAACCCCAGCAGCGACCCCAGGGACAACCACAACAACGGGCACCCGCCCGCGAGACCCAGGGCGTCGAGGTTGTCGAGGACGACCCAGAACCCGCCCCAGAGGGCGAACCACCAGAACCGCGAACGTCCGACACTGGCTCGGACGGAGAGGCCTCACCCCTCCGAGAGGAAGGAGAGCAGATGGCCGCAGAGGTTGAGCAGGAAGACGACGGTAGCGAAACGGATACGGAGGGTGAGGACGAATGAGCAGCGGTATGATTAGTAACCTGTTGAAAGGAATGGACGCGGATGCAGCCTCGGAGATCCTGTCGAGCCTCGACAACGAGATGATCGAGAAGGCTCTGACCACCGGGATCGAAGACGAGCTTGTCCCCCACCTCGAAACGGTTCGACAGAACGCAAGCGACGAGTACCGAGACGCCCAGGAAGTCCGAGAAATCTACGAGGGTCTGGACGAGGAAGAACAGACCCAACGGTTCCACCGAGCCGCAGCCGACATCATGAACGTCGCCGTCGACATACGGGAGAGTCCCATCGAGGGGATGTCCAAGCTCAAAGGTCGACTCCGAGATCCGTGGGTCGTCGAGGGTCTACTGTTGATCTTCGACCACGACGATGTCCCAGACGAGGTGGTCACCCAGCAAAAGGAGTTTGCGTCGGCGTACATGAAGTACATCGGCGTCCACGTTATCCCAGAGATATACGAGCGTGGTGATCTGCGCGAGATGATCGAGCAGATGTACCCCGACGAGGATGTCGACAACGTACTCGACCAGTTGGACGTAGAAGACGACTAATCTCGTCGGTGTAGGACCTTCTCTACACCCAACTTATATTTAGACTGGCTTCGAACAGAAGTTCGTATGGTGACAGCCAACCTCGACAGTCTCTCAGACGAGTTCGAGAACATTATCGAAGAACGGGATGTACTGAGCGTCGGATCAATCGGTCTCGCGGGTGCTGGTGGCGGCGTTATCGCCACCCAGATCGCAGGCCGAGTCGCACCAATCGTGGGTATGGACTCCAGCCCATCGGACCTCACTGGTCTTCTCGCCAACGGTACCATCAAGATGATCGTCGGTGCCGCACTCGCCTTCGTGGCTATCCGAGTCGGTGGTATGCCGGGTGTCGCACTCGGTATCGCCGGGATGGGTGCGCTCGTCCTCGGTGGTGGCGACTGGATTAACGCCGTCCTCGCCACGGACGTTGGTGTTCCAACGGCGGCTACTCGGGGGCGTTCGTCCTCGGGAAATCGTACTGCGCGAGTTGTCAGTAGCTCGCAGACCCACAACGGTCGACAGCATGAACCGCAGTTCCGCGCCTCAGCCAGTCGCGGAGACCACAACGACCAAACCACCTTTCGCTGAGAAAGAGGACTCACCTATGGGCGAACAGTCGGTAGGTGACTCGGACTACGCCACCGGGGGCGGTGGCGGTGGTGGTCGGTAACGCCAACTGGTTCAGACCACACTCCTTTATCGGTACAACAGCCCGTTAGCGAACGTTATCACTTCTTGCGTATTCTCCATGTAGTGTCGACACAGTGCCTCGACCGCGTAACTGTCACTCGCGCCACTCAGTTCGACGCTGAGATCGTAGAGGAGCTTGCGGTGTCGCTTGTGTACCCCACGGACTCGCAACGAGCGCGTGCGTTCGGCTTGGGTGAACAACTCGACAGACCCGACCACGTCTGAGGGGTAGCGGTAGTAGTATTCGAGCAACACAGCCAACGCTTCGCGCCGACCGTCCAGGCCGACGCGGTGTTCGATGTCGTCCAGAGCCTCGAAGCAACTGTTGGGAACGCTGGTGCCACGTATGTCGAACTCCCCGGTCGCGGTGTGAGGTGGTCGGGAGTGGATCGGGCTTATTCCGGCGTTGTTCGGATCATCACTCAGCATGGTACAGTAATGGACGGCTACAGGTATAGTAGTTGGCAATCGGTGCTGACCACACCCGGGAGAACAGACGCGAGGTGAGGGTGTAATCTATTAACCACGACACCTACAGCTAACAACTCTGTAATCTCACGCGGAGTGGTGATGATTGTAGGTTATCAAATCCCCTCATACGCGCGCGCGCTACGGGCTTACAGAAATCACGCGTCCCAAATGCGCGGGGGGGTATGCGGGCTTACCTAGTAGGATAATCTCTGTAAGCCCGTGACGTGCGCACGCGTACAAGGCTGAGGTTGCCGATCTTAGAATCCTACTTCCTCATAACCGCGTGGGATAAGCCGGGATCGTGGGTGGGGTTCTCCTGGGTACCCTCTCTCTAACACCCAGCGACCACAACCATTTTGTACACAGTGTCGCTACTAATGGTAGGAAGCAGCCAGCGGGGGAGAAGGACCCCCACCGAGGCGCACACTCGGTGATTGGCGGTATTGGTCCTTAACCTTTGCGTAGCTGCTTCTCTATCGAACTATGACAGATTACGACCCAATCGCCGAGATAAAGCAGAATTTGTCCGTCGAACGGATGGTTCGCCGCCGCGCCTCAGATTGGCGCGACGAGTCAGGAGGCGACCGCGTTGGTCGCTGTACCCATCCAATCCACGGCCACACATCAAGCAACAGCGACGGGACGCCCAACATGATCGTCACCGAGGACGGGGGTTGGTATTGTTACTCCCACGGTACCGGCGGTGGCGTCTTCGAGTGGGTCGCCGTCGAGGAAGGAATCTGCTCGTGTGGGAATCTCCCCCTTTCGGACGACGAGTTTAAACAGGCCCTACGGGAGGCCGCTGACCGCGCTGACGTATCTCTCCAACCAGTAGACGTTGACTACGAGGATCTATCCGAGCAACGCCGCGCACGCTTCGCCCTGGACACCGCGGTCGACATCATGCACGACAACCTCGATACGGTTATCGACGGCATGACGATCAGGAAGCGGCTCAAAGAGATTCGCGGGTTTGACGACGAGACAATCGACCAAGCCCGTATCGGGTACATCAACGATCAGGCCCACGCAAAGCTGTTGGAGGAACTGTCGTCAGAAGCTCTCCAAGACATCGGCCTCCACCGGGATAACCAATCCCTCCACGTCCGCGAGCGTATTGTCTACCCCTACCTCGAAGGTGGGTTGCCGACGTACTGGATCGCTCGGGCCACCGACGAGTCGCCTATCGACGCGAAGTATATGAAGCCACACTCGGAGACGTGCGTTCTCGACCAACCGATCTACGTCTCGTACCCACCGCAGGGGACGCAGAACAACAACATCTGGGTAGCCGAGGGTATTCAGGACGCCATCTCTCTGTCGGCTGCTGGCGGCGTCACAGCGATTTCTGCCGTCGCAACGAACCCTTCCCCTCACCAGATGGAACAACTCGTAGAGCGGGCCACAGAGGCCGACAAAACAATCGTCTGTTTCGACTCTGACGAGGCAGGCGTCAAGAAGGCCACCGATCTGGCTGTCGAGTTAATGCGCTCGGGCGTTCAGACGGACATCTCGTTCGTCCCAGAGGGCGACGACCCCAACGACTTCTTTGTCGACGGTGGGTCGTTCGATGATCTGGAGACCAAATCGGGCGTCCAGCAAATAATCGAACAACACGGGGACTCTGAACAGGTTATCCACCGGATACTCTCAACTGTCGAACCCAACACCATCCGCGCCGATAGAGTTGTCGAGGAGATCAACTCCCAGACACCGTACCAGAAACGCACTCTGCGTGGGCTAATCCGCGACAAGTACCAGTACGAACAGCAGCAGGGGTGGCTCGAACCTGTTAGGCTTGAGAAGACCACGGGTGCTGAGACTGAGTGGACGTTGATCTACCCAGACGGTACTGAGATCCACCTCGAAGAAATAACTGGTTGGGGTGCCGCCCGCACATTCTGCGAGAAGTACGCTGCGAAGTTCAACTACGCGCCGAACCTGGACGAGGACGAGTGGATAGACTACATCAACGGTTGGATGTCGGAAGTTGGTGTTACCGAAGTCAACCCGCTCTCGAAAGAGGGACGCGTCAGAGAGGTGGTGCTTGAGACGTTCCAAGAGCAGGATGTCGCTTCCGACTGGAGAGAGGTTCCGTCGACGCCACACCTCCAGATGGGATACGGGGACGACGACGTTATCTACGTCATGTCGGACGCGTTGGAGGAGTGGATTGACGATATGGAGGTCAGCCTCAGAGAGGCGCGTGAGTATCTGGACCCGATTATGGCGGGTGATACGACCCGGAAGACGGTCGACTACAAGCGGTATCGGATGTGGCCGTTCTCGGTCGAGAAGGTCAAAGACGAAGGATACCCCGCGCCTGAACCAGTCGAATCGCCCGACGAGCCAGCAGAACCCGAAGACGCCGAGGTGGAGGAGCTATAATGTCTGACTCTGGCCAGTCGTATTATGAGTGGTTGACTGAGCGGATCATAACAGCCCGTGAGAAGTACAGAGGCGGTACGAGGTCGGAAAACCCACGTCGGGCAGATATAGAGCTTGGGAAGATTCGGGCCTACAAAAATGCACGGACTGAATATCTGAACAGAAAATCAGACGAGGAAGTTGAGGAGGAACTATGACATCAATAGAGAAAACAGCCCTACGACAGTACGAAATCGCACCAGACCCAGAACTACTCCCCGAAGAAAAGGAAGTGACGATCAGGTTCGAGAACCGATCAGACCGTTGTGTCGTCCACAGCGAAGTTCCCACGGTCACAAAGTGGCTTCTGAGCGTCGAGGAGTCAGAGGTCACCAACCACCGTGCCGTTGGAGGTCGTCTCGTTGCCCTCACGGCCACCATCCCGAAGGGTTTGCTCCATTTGAAGCCCAAACCACGTAAGTCGAACCAAAACTCACAGATAGTGTCCTACGGGCCAAACAAATGACCTGGAGCGACCCAGACCCACCGGGCGGAGTCCTCGCTGCCAAGTACGGCTCCCCGCGACCATACAACTGTGGCCGTCCAGATTGTGACGAGCGTGTCTACAGAGTGTCTTCTGGCACTGAGGTTTGCTTGGAGGGCCACAACCAATGAGCCAGACGGGAAAATCCATAGAGACCCCTCAGCGGGTACCTGTGAAGGGGCAGGACGAACACCCTGTCGAGTCCTCGCTCAAACTCAACGGTCCACCAGGAACGGGGAAGACCACACAGCTACTCGAACGTGTCACCAGACTCCTCGACGCGGACGTGGAGTTGTCGGATATAACGTTCGTCACCTACCGCACTGAGATGGCCGAGGAGTTCCTTCGGCGGCTCAGAGACCGTGGATACGTCACCGACGAGCAGATCGAAGAACCGTGGGCACACGAGACGCGGAACTTCGGGACGCTGCACGCCGTCTGTAACCGGATCACCATTGACGCTCAGACGGTCGAGAACAAGCACAGGCGGCATTTCCTCTGGGACGAGTACAAAGTGCAGTACGATGGCCGCCGAGCCGATCTCGACACGGAGACGGACTACTCAGCGAAGGTTGGGTCGTTGCTGTTCGACGCCTACTCGTGGTGTATCGAGAACAAGCAGTTTTCGTTCCCACGGTACCCCGGCTACAAAGAGATAATGGACGAGTGGCCGCAGTGTCCGAGCTTCCAAGAGTTCGACAAGGCGTGGTCGGACTATAAGGAAGACGGTGGCTCTGACGGCCAACAGCTACAGGACTTCGAGGATATGCTTCGGCGTGTCGACGTTGAAGCCCTCGCGGCTCCGGGCGACATCCTGATCGTCGACGAGTACCACGACTTCACGCCGATCATGGCCTCGATCATCGACGGTTGGATGGAAAACAAGGACACGGTGATCGTCGGCGCAGATCCGCTACAGGCCATCTACTCGTACAAAGGGGCCTCACCGGAGTTCTACCACAACCTCGATCTCCCAGAGCTACTACTCGACCGCACCTACCGCGTCCCATCCAACGTGTGGCAGTACGCTCGTGGCGTCATTGACCACACACCGCCGGACATCGAACCAGATCGTGTCGGAGGGAAGGTGTCCGCCGCTCGTGGGTCGCCGAAGGATGTTGTCGAGAAGTACGGCGACGGTTCGGTCATGTTTCTGGCACGCACCAAGAGCCAAGTGCGCGACATCTCGAACCGCCTCAAGGAGGCTGGGGTCGTGTTCCGCTCACAGAAGCGTGCCGGTGGGTGGAACCACTCGACGAAGCGACTCCCCCTCTACAACGCGCTCCAGAAGATCCGCGACGTGCGGCCTGTGGATAGCGTGAACCCACAGACAGGACAGACAGGCATCAACCGCTACTCCGATGAAGAAGTCGAGAAGGGAGTCAGAATCCCGTCCGCGGTAGAGCTAACACCCGACGAGATGAAGACGTTGGTGCGGTTCACACCCGCCGACTACTTCTCTTCGACCAAGAAGTCGCTCAAGACACTCCCACAGAGCCAAGCCACAGTGACCGGAGAAGACCTCCGTGGACACGTTGAGCCAAGTTTCTGGTCGGATATGACCAATGGGGCTCAATCGGTCGAAAACCTCCTGAGCTACGACGCCAAGGACACCATACGACGTGCGCTCGTGAGGAACGATGAACCGTTCGGCTCGATAGCCACCGCAGACATCCCAGATGTCATGACGATACACGCCTCGAAGGGGAAGGAGGCCGACACCGTCGTCCTGTATGACGGTATCCCACCAGCCGTCCAGAAAGACATCCGGCGTGACGAGGTGAAACAACGGGCCGAGTCACGCGTCTGGTACGTTGGGGCCACCCGCGCCGCTGAGAACCTGCTCGTGATTCGTGACGAGTACGACTACTGCCAACCCATCCTCCCCAGTATCCGGTAAGTAGTCGTCACCTTTTTATCAGAAGTTGGTGAATAACTAACCGCTCCCGCTACAGGGAGTTGGGGGGTCCTCTGTGGGGACCTGTCTCTCGGAACCGGCCCTGCGACTTCATCGAGTCAACGTGTGTCTCTGACACCCACCCCGGTCTTTTCTACCGGGGTGTTCACGTTTAAGAAAGAGTGGCTACGCTTCGGTAGATCCGGGTGTCTGCTGTCGGTTGTCGCTGCTGTTCCGCAGAGCGTGGACGATGGCCCTCAACTCGTTGCGGCGGAATGGTCTCGAAGATTTCTCACCACCAGACCACGACCCCCAATCACTGTAGGGGAACCCGCACGCACCGGCCACAGCAGTTCGGAGTTTAACGTGGTCGGGCGACCGTTCGGTTCCGAAGTCGATACGCGGGTGTGTATGCTCTCCGTTAATGTACCAGTGAATCGAGTTAAGGTCGTATTTACTCAACTGGGACCGCTTGTGCCCGTGGAATCCGATAAAATTGCCTATCTCGAACAGACACTCGCGTTTGCTGAGGTCTCTGTGGTCTCTATTCCTCACGTCGTCCCGGTCCAGTTTTGTTGCCTCTGAAGTTGCCATACTTGTCTCCTTGAGAGCCTAACAGTCCCATTACTTTAATATTGTCGGTGGGTATAAGTGGCTCCTAACGCTACTGGTAGCTGGAGCATACAACAGGATGTCAGAAAACACAGATGCTTTACCCAGCGGAGAGGGCGGTCGAGAGTGGACCTATGGAGTCGGTGATTTAGTCGCCAACAACCACGAGACGCCGATGCCCGGTCTTGGAGGAGACACAGACCGCACAGAGAGCGAGGTAAAGAAGCGACTCGTCGACGCAGATACCGGCGATCAGTTCTACTACATCGAGACAGAGAACGGCAACCGAGTCGATACGATGCTCTACTCGGAGACTGTTCTACGATCCAACTACGAGAAAGTCGGTGAGGTCGACGATGACGAGTGAGCGACTCGGAGACGTACTATCGCATTTCACAATGGGAATCTATAATGGGCTACACGAAGTCGTGTGAGAGTTGTGGCGACAAGATCCAGGCTGCGGCCCTCTACTGTCCGTGGTGTGGGACTAAACAAGAGCAGGCATACGAGAGGTTGGAGGACATACGTTCAAAATGAGACAGCAGAACTCTGTATCCGATGCTGATATGGAATCGTTCAAGAACCGTGTCGTAGGCCGCTCTATCGGTGAAGACACGTTCACCGCGTACAAGCTCTGGATCAACCGATTCGAGATGTGGTACCAGAACGACGACAGACAGGGAGACCCAACGCTGCGTGATCTGGAGGATTTCGATACCATGTTGGAGGACCCAACTATTGACTGGTATCTCTGGGACAACGCGGTTGGTCGACCGGCTCCGTCGTCGTACTCGTACTCGTCACGAAATCAGGCAATATCCGCGGTGAAGATGTGGGTGAGACGGCAGTACGATGTGAACATCCCCGAGCAGCCGGGTGACATCGTCCGCGGATCGAAAGACGAGTTTGACCCCACCTACCTGTCGCGGGACGAGGTCGGACGTGTGTTGGACGAGGCAGACGACGCCTGCCAATGTCCGGGGTGTAAGGCCGCGTTGTCGTTGTCATACGACGCCATACTCCGCGCCTCTGAGTTAGCTATACTCGACGTGTCGGACATCGTGGACGGGGAAGTTCGTGTGACCGCCACGAAGGGGTCTCGAAACTCCACTGTCACCGTCTCCGAGGAGACAACCGAACTAATCGCCCAGTACCTCAACGAGGCTGAACACGACAGTGGCCGGTTGTTTCGGAACACCTACGGAAACCCGTGGGACAAACATTCGTGGGCCTCTCACGTCCTGCGGTGCCACGTTCCCGAAGGAAGCCACGCGTGGGGCCGTCACACGCCGATCCTCCATATGCTCCAGGCGGGACAGCCGTTCGGGGACGTGTACCGCCGCGCTCGCCACGTCAACCCGTCCACGACGGCCAGATACGCCCGGTACGTGGACGTGGACGTGCCGTCGTGGGCCGACGAGTAGCTACTCACCGAAAACAATCCGGTTGACCACACCACCGACGACAGTACCAATCGCGGTCGAGATAACGAGACTGGACAACTCAGACCTCTCGACGATCTCCTCGGCTCTCATGCTCACCTGATCGAACGAGTCCGCCCTGGCAACTGGGTGCATGGTCGCGGTGTTTCCGGTGAACATCTCTGCGCGCCCAGATCCGGTCGGGTGCGCCCAGTTTTCGTGTGGGACCTGTTGTATCTCGGGCTCAAACTCGTCGTACCCCGTCTCGACGGTGAAAACCAACGGTTCGAGAACTTCCCGAACCCGTTGTCGGGCGCGTGGTGGGTTGATACGCCCGTCCATAGCCGCCTCGGTTACGTCTGTCGGGCTGTTCACATCCGCGCCGATGGCGTTCCGAAACGCCTCGACAGCAGCCTCCTCGTCGCGTGCCGAGAGGATCACGTCAGCCGTCTCCGATCCGGCGACGACACTCACATCCAAAAGTCCAAAGACGACGTTGGAGACATCTGGGAGGCTGTTGACGGGGTTTCGGATCTCGTCTGGTGTGACGTGCGTGTGCCACGCGCCGCCCCTATCCCACGGGCATGAAGCGAGGTCGATTGCCCGTGGGAACCGTTCAAGTGGGCCTTTGACCGACGATCCTGTGGGGCACTTAGTGCGCCCCGCCTCTTTGATATTGCCGTCGAGAGCCGAGTCGATGGTCTCGCCGATTATCTCCCGCATAATATCGTCACGCTCGACCATCGTTTCTGCCAACTCGATTGCCTCCTCTGACGGTTCGACTGTCATATTCTCTGCCATACTCGCACTAACGTGTCCGAAACCATAATCCCCACCGCCGGTTAATCGTCCACTACTGGACCGTTATGCGGTGGTTTAATACGTACTGGAGTTTTTGACAGTCATGTATGGCAAGTAATGCACCTGCTGGGACGCACGACTACGTGTATCCCGCGCTGATCGAACGGCTCGAAAGCTCGTCCATCGACAAGGGCGAGAGCGAAGCAACCGGCCACATCAACAACCCAATCGCCCGCGACATCATCCCAGAACTCGACTTCGAGGAAACCGAAGACACCGTCTGGGACGGAGAATCCGCTGGGTGGGACCAGACTCCCGACGCCGAGGGTTGGGACGCTGGCGAGTTTACGGTCTACGAGGTCGATTCGGACACCGGAAAGGCAGAACGCCGCGTAAACGTCGTCTACGGGTTCGAGGTTATCGAGGGTGGCGACATGGTCAAAACGATCCGATTCCGCGGTTCGGACGACCAGGTCTTCGAGCGTGCGAAAGTCGAAGGCCTCTCGGAAGACGCCGACACGCCAGTCGACCGCCAGAAGGTCCTCCGAAGCCCTGTCGCCTTCGGCCCACAGGACAACGGAACCATCTCGTTCGAGCTTGCGGACGGAGAAGCAGAGGACGAGGTCAAGATCAAGCTCCTCGGTGTCACTGTTGAGAAACAGGGTCGCCGAGTCGGTTCGCGCACGTAAACACCGAGAACGTCTCGGACCTTCCGGTTACTTTTATCACGCAGCCTATCTAACACCGAGTGTAACCTATGAGCGTACCAGATCGGGTCAACCGACCCTACAACGACGATTTCGAGCCAGCACTGTACGTTGGAGCCACCGTGGCACTCCAACCAGCCGAGGAGGTCTACTACGTCAACACGCTTGAGGTACTGCCAACAGTCGTCACTCAGGAGTTTACCGTTCCTGCTGAGAGCGAACTGGACGAACAGGAGATCCGATCTCTCTACGGCCAGTCTGGCGTCCTCGTCCAGGTGCGGCTTCCAGACCCACCGGGCGACGAGGGGGCAATTCCCGAAGGTATCGAGATCCGAGTCAACCAGGGCGGCGAGGAGAGCCCGCGGTTCAACATCAAGAACAGCCGCGGTTTCCTCGATTCGGACACGCCGTTCTACGGGGACGCAGCCCAGCAGACAGAACTGTTCCAGTACGAGGACGAGGACCTGTTTTTCGACATCGAGAACACGACAGACGAGGAGATCACGTTCGAGCTTAAGTACACTGGGTGGGCCTACGATCTCCGAACAGACAGCGACACACACCCAACAGAAGCGGATGTCGCCGTGCTGACCGAGCGAAAGTCTCTCCGCGGTCTGTAACTCCTCGGTACCATTATCCGTTTTCAGACGGTACGTAGCGTATTCCACGCGTTCCAAGAAGGATTACGAGGTACGTCAAACGGACATTGAACAACCTCGGGGGTGCGTCTGACCCGGATGTGAAGGCACTCTCTGTCGTTGTGGGCGAGTGAGGATTAAGCCTTTAGCCCCTCGGTCTGAATAGACCCGTATGGATAGGAGAAAATCATCTGGAGGTGACCGTCGACAGCGTGGCGGTGGTGGGGAAGCCATCAACGCGCAGGGTATTCTCGACAGATTCACCAGCGTTGACAACCTGATCGAGGAGACCAACGACACGTTGTCTGACGTGGCACAGACGCAGGTGGCTACCGCCGAGTTGCTGGCTGAGATGTCGGACACTGAGTTGTCGCTCCCCTCACGCAACGAGCTACCGCTGTACTCTGACGCGATTGTCGACGCCGGAGAGCAGGAGTCGGACGAGGTCACCATACCGAAGGATGGGAAGCTCACGAAAGTATGGCTCACGTTCCCCGAGGCGTCGAACCAAAGCATTGGTATTGGCGTCGACGGTGTCGACGATGAGAGCCTGATCCCGTTCGGCCCAAGCGGGTACAACCACATAGCCCTCGACGGGACAAGCATCGACTTCGACCTCGATTATCGTGTCCAGAAGGGCGAAACAATCACCGTCAACTACGTCAACAACCGCGACCCCGACACCGGGGATGATCTCGAAGCGTTCCCCTCGGCCATCCTGATCGTAACGGAGGGTCTGTAAGATGGTAGAACAGCAGTTTCCTGGTGTCCGGCCACAAGAACTCAACGGAGATAGACCGGACAACACACAGCGCGTAAAGTCCGTCGACCGCTCGGACAACCTCTCTATCCGCTCCCGAACTAATCTCTCACCCGACGAAGACCGAAGGACGTTCTCGCTGGTTCTCGACACCGAGGACTCGATGTTCGCCAACGTCTTAGATCCAATCGGGCCGGGCGAAGAACAATCGCTGATCGTCGGTGAAACTGGCGAAGAAATGCCGTACACGCCAGACCCGGCAACGAACGTAATCACAACGCGGGTCAGCACGTCGTTCCGGTCTCCGTGTCACCTCAAATCATACGTCAACGGGGAGTTGCAGTCGACGGTCTGGATCGAGGCGGGTGGGTTCGAGGACATCCAGATCGCGGGGCTCGCCGAACTGATCGAGGGCGTCGACGAGCTTGATGGCACGAACACAATCGAGTGGCGGATCATCAACCAGGGGGATGTCGATCTCGAAGGGTCGGTCCAGATCCGAGTCCAAGAGCGTGAGGTGAGCGTATGAGCAGCCGTACAGTAACCTGCAAACACTGCGACGAAGAAACTGAGTTAGACTCCTCCAAATCGGTTCTGGAGTGCGACGAGTGCGGCGAACGAACGATGGTACTGAGTAATCCATGAGCTACGATAGTAACGGCGGCGGACGGTACGACGAACCGGCAGAGATCGACTCGTCTGAGGTCGACCACGACGAGACGAGCAACAGGACACATGAAGGCGATGAGCTATCACCCAATGCCATCAGCGGCGCGGATTTGACAACGGCTGACTCTGGGCAATCGTTGGTTGCTGAGGGGGGCGGGTCACTCCGGCTCGAAGAAATCTCAGGGTCGGCAACTGTATCGAGAGAAGAACCGGCAGTCGGGGGTGAGGGTGAGATTTGGGTGAGGCTTGTCGAGCCTTTTGTAGAGGAATTTGACGAAAGCGTTAGAGCCCATGATTTTGCTGACGGTGTTGTGTATCTCGGACTCAACGATCTTTTCATCGCATATGATCTATATGGTAAGGAGGTGATTTGGGATTATGAGGCCTCGTTCACAACATTTGATGATGTTTTGATATTAGAAGACCTTATCATTGGGATTGTTGACAGTAGCAGTGACAATGTAATAGCGTTTGATAGAGATACTGGGAATGTAGAATGGATTTCTGAGACAGGGGATCGAAGTAATTATGCTACTTATATGGATGGTATCATTTATGTTGCGTCGGGTGAGGGTCTTTTCGCATATGATGAAGGGTCTGGGGTGGAACAATGGTCAGAAGTTGGTGAAGTGTTCACGTCAATTGCGTCTTCGGGTGATTTCGTGTATGCTGGTTCTTCAGACGACAATGTCTATGCGTTTGATGCAAGTTCTGGGACAGAAGAATGGTCATTTGACACAGGGGATAGAGTGACTGATGTAGTCGTTTCAGATGATGTCGTTTACGCTGGGGGGTTTTCTGAAGAAGTGTTTGCGCTTGATGCTACTACTGGGACCGAGCAGTGGTCGTCTAATCTGTTTTCAAATATCTCTCTGTTGTTTAGGTCATTCGGCAGATTGTTTGTATCGACATCTTCGGACGAACTGTTTTCATTGGATATTGAAACGGGCGAGGAGGAATGGGAGATTTCTGTTAGTGGTAATGGAAATAATTTTGCGGCGGATGACGATTTCTTATATCTCTCAACAGGCACGAGTTATGTGATCC
>LKMJ01003241.1_pt1 | contig 15120 bp, 19 predicted proteins | sample 643391 | NCBI WGS metagenome assembly LKMJ01 (sample SAMN04112250, study PRJNA286221) | soda lake metagenome | biome: soda lake; feature: Kulunda Steppe; material: water; isolation source: sample PL-Br10 brine of Picturesque Lake | place: Russia: Kulunda steppe | collected 2010-07
CACATCCGCCCGCCTGCCCACCCGCCCACGTCCACATTCACGCCCACATATCCACACATACCACACCCACCTGCGTGCATCCATACTCAGGGCCCACATCCCTCCCCTCCTCCCGGCCATCCTCTGCCAGCAGCGCCTCCAGCTGCCCCACTACGCATACCAGCGCCTGCGCCTGCTGCGGCGCCAGGCTGCCCCCGAGCACGCCCCCTTTGGCGGCCATAATGTGGCGCTGCACGCTACGCACTGCCTGCTGCAGGCCCGCCAGTGCACTCTCCAGCGTCTCAGGCGCCTGCGGCTGCTGCAGCGGCATCAGCGGCGATGCGCTGCGCTTGGCCAGCTGCTTGGGCGGCGTGCCCGCCTGCTGCTGCTGCCGCCACGCCGCCGCCAGTGCCTCCTCCAGGGCTGCCACGTGCTGCCGCACCGGCAGCACCTCCAGCCGCGCAGTGTCGCATTCGCTGGCCCAGCATGCGTCTGCGTCTGCGCTGTGCGCCTTCCCCACCTGCACTCCCTGATCCACGAGCCCACGTCGCGCAGGCTGCAGGTCTTGGCCATCGACCCTGCCCCCATCAGCCCTCATACCCCTGGCCCCACCTGCAGGCGCGCTACGCCGCTTCCCAACAGACAGGTGTCCCACCCCGGGGTCACCTGTGAAGCCCTCTCCTGCCGGCGCTGCGCCTGAGGCTCTGAGTTGCCCCTGGCGTGTGCTGCACACCTCCCCCGCCTCCGCCTCCCCTGGTGCAACCAATGCAGGGCCACCCATTGTGCTGCCCCCGCCCTCCTCGCTGTGCGCCGCAGCCATTGCCGCAGCCGCCACCCCCTCTGGTGCGCCTGCGCAGCCGCCGCTGCAGGCGCCCCAATGTGTGTCCCCGCAAGTGTTGGCCTCCTTGTGCTGCCAATGCGGCTTGGGTGCGCCTTCCATGCACGACTCAAAGACGCGCCCAAACGCCGGGCAGTTCACCGACTGCGAGCGGGAGGCAGGTAGCCCATGCAGCGGGCTTCGCAATTTGCCATGCAGTTGGCGTACCTGTGGCGTACATGCGGTGTGCATTGCTGGGACTCATGCAATGGGCATTGCTAAGCCTGGAGCCAGGAGCTGCACTGTGGGCGCTGTTGAGAGCCACACAATAAGCCGCGCTGTAAGCAGCCAGCAAGGAACCCAATTCCTGCCCACAAGCGCAATCCAACCATGGTACAGCTCTTGGTCACATATCAAACAAGTCATTTGGTTTGGGCTGGACCTGCACAGCATACCGACATTCCCGCGTCCTGCCAGCAATTTGAGAGTCTTGGAAACACAAGTGGCAGGAGGCTCCTTCAGCACACTAGCTAAGCCGCTTAGCACTGCCAGCCAAGCCTCATCCCCCTTCCTGCTCCTGACTGTGTGTGTGCGCGCAGGAGAAGATGCAAGCAAACAATCAAAGAAGCGGGTCCCCAGCGCACCCCCTTGTGCCCTCGTTGGGCAAATCATGGGCAAAATTGGCAGCAGACCAGGTCATAGGCAGGCATGCATGCACATGCATATGCACACGCACACGCACCTGCCGCGCAGCCAGATCCGCCCCGCCCACCATGCCCTTGCTGCCCGACGCGCTGGCGTCTGCGGACCAGCCGCTGCCGTCGCCGGAATGCCGGCCCCAGCTGTCTTCCATCTTGAAGCCTCTTGCTGCCGCCGCGGCAATCCAGGCGCGGGACTGGCGCGCCGCATTGTCTGGAGCCAGCACATTCGCGGGCTGCGTCGGTTGCTGGAGGCTAACCTCCGCACTGCAGCGCACCCCCCCCGACGCACGCAGCGAGGCATCGCGGTCGCAGGACTCACGCACTTCCGGAGGCGGCGAGAGCGGTAGCCACGCAGTGTCCTGGGGGACGCCTGCGTCCCGGCCAGTAGCGTGCCATGGCATGTGTACATGCACACGTGAGTGTAGGCGTGTGTGTACGTGCAGTAAGCGGTGCACGTGCATGTGTGTATGTGAGTGTGTATGTGTGTATGCGTGCGTGCCCGCGCGCATGCTTCCAGGAAAGCAAGGCGTGCCTGCCATACAACAGGCGCAAGGAGAGGCTTGTGCATGGATGTGCCCAAGGACACTGCCTCGTAAGGCCTCGGCACGTGTGCTTTGTGCACAGGCAGCTCAACACCCATGAAGCTATCCACTTACGACGCAGCGGGTGACACACAATGCTGGTGCAGCCAGGTGCCTGCCCGCCCCCTGTCATCTCCATCCAGGAAGTTGACAAGCCAAGAGCACGTGCCGTATTCTCAGCAGCACGCATGATGGACATGTGAGCAATGCGAGAACACTTCCAGCCCCCTCACCTGGCTGGCAGGGCGTGCTGCAGGCATTCTGGGGGGCTGTGCAGCCGTCAGTGGCAACAGCAGCAGCAGCAACAGCAGGCTGGTTCCAGCCTGCAAGGGAGGCAAACCTGCACGCAAGCAGACACACACAGCCAGGCCGCGCAACACGTGCTCAGGGCAGGTGCACACCAGTGAGCGCCGGAGGCTCGCGTGTTGCATGACTTTCAGTGCCGGAGGCTCGCATGTCGCAGGGCCGGCCTGACATGGGTGAAACCACTAGCCTGGGGTAGTGGCTGGCACGCCCCATTGGGGAGAAGAGGCCTTGTACTGCCCTGCCCCTTGCTTTAGGCACCACAAGGGCGGCCCCCAAGTGATGCAACGCCCAGATGGTGCAGCAGCACCCGCTGCTCATTGATGATGAATTCTCATGCAAACGCGGGCACTGCCAGGCTGCGCACACAGGGCGTGCGCACGCAAACTTCATGCCAGGGGGCAGCGCGCACAATGCGAGCAGCGCATGCTTGACATCCAGGTGTCCGGCCACACCTGTCGAAGGATGTGGCTTGGTCCGCTGTGCCGCCTTTGGCGAGCTGCCCGTTGCGCGGGCCACCCGCAGGTTCGCCGCTGGCCGCCTGCTGGCACACGCCTGCACCAAGATCTGCTGCGAAGTTGAAGGAGGCCTGGGGGCTTGTGAATTTAGGCTGGGCCTGCCCGCCTTTTGCGCTTTTTGCCGTGCTTGCTGCTGGCGCTGCAACGGGCGGGCTGCAGGGGGGCAGCGGAGCAGCGCTGTCTGTTGGGTGTGCAGCAGGGCTTGGTGCGGCAGCAGCACCTGTGCCAGTGGCAGCTGCGCTGCTGGCCACAGGGCATGCCGCTGGTGCGGCAGAAGCGGCAGGAGTCCCCACTGGCATGCCCGCTTCCTGCAGTGTAGGGGGAGCCGCATCGGCCAGCGCCGCCGCGGCGTTCCTGAACGCCGTGGCCGCCCTGGGCGCTGCCACCGTGCCGTCAACGGCCTCAGCCACCTTCTTTGCGGATGCGTGGCAGGCGGCCTTGCTGCTGCTCCCGCCGCCGCACCCACCCCAGCTCCATTTGTGGCTGCTGCCGGTGGAGCTGGCCTGCTGTTGCTGCTGCTGCTGCGGGTCGGGTGGGGGGCCTTCCTTGTGGGGCGAGGGGCTTTTCAGCGTGAACGCGCGCTTGAGCTTGGCGAGCAGCGAGCTCTTGTGGCTGCTGGGCGGTGTGCCAGCCTGGTGCTGCGAGGAGGACACGCTGCCACACCGCTCCGGGGGTGGGGTGGCGGGCACGCTGCTGCCCTTGGTTGGCGTGGTGCCTGCTGAGGGCGTGCCGACGGCCCCAGGCGACTTGGTGGGCGTGGTGCCTTCGGCGGGGGTGCGCGCAACGGCCTGGCTGCTGCGGCTGGTAGGGCCTGTGCCACCTGCTTGGGCGAGGCCAGGGGCCTGCTGCCGCTGCTGCTGCGGCGGCTCCTGCTGTGCGTGTGCCTCCGTCTGTGCAAACGGCTGCACCTGTGGCGCCCCATGGGCCGGGCTGTTCTCAGGGCTCAGGCAGGCCCCAAAGCTGACCTCCGCCACGCCCGAGGCCTGAGGGGATGGCTGGGAGGGTGTCGCGGCAGAGGGCGGGAGCTTGACCATGGGCGCTGGGCTGCTTGCAGCCCCTGCACACTGTGCAGCGGAGGAAGCCACCGGCGGTGTTGCCCCAAGCGTGCCGGCCCCGGCAGTAGGCGCTGCTGCTGCGGCGGGGGCCGCCTTAGGCGGGTGCGCCATGGGGGTGCGCGCAGGTACGCTGCCCTTGACCAGCTGTTGTGGGGGCAAGGCCTGCTGCCGCTGCTGCTGCTGCTGTCGGCGGCTGGCAAGCTGCAGCAGGCTCGTGTGCTTGGAGGAAGGGGAGGGGCTGGCCTGGCGCTTTTCCTGGCGCTGCTCCCGCTGCTGCTGCCGCCAGGGCGTCTGCCGCGCCTGCGGGAGCCGTGTGGGCATGTTTCATGCATGCGCATGGATCAAGCCAGTGGCATCAACAGCATGTGCACATGCACATACACACACATACATGCGCCCACACACACACACGCGCGCATCCCTGTGCGCACACACAGGGCCTCCAAGCAGACCTCCACAACACACACAAAAGCAACCATGCTTGTTTGCTTCAAGAACGCTTGCCTCCACAACACAAAAGCAGCTGTGCTTGACTGCTTTGCAGCAAAATCCATCGCACACACGAGAGCAGGCGTTGCTCATACGTTGGGACAGCTGGTGCCGCTGCCACACACATGCTGAGGCGCTCCTGATGCCAACCCAATTGTGGGGATCCAGGCTGCTGGGCTGAGGCCTTGCCACCACCATGCACAACCAGTGGTCAACCTTGCTACAGCCACCTTTGATTTGAAGCCTGCGGCCTGCCACCACTGTTTCATCGCTAGGTGGTCTGTAGCTCCCACACTGTGCCAACCACCACGCCCACCTGCTGCTCGCTGTAGGTCCTCTGGAGGTTGAGCAGGCGTTCTCGCATCTTGTCTAGGTCTCCTGCCATCTTGCCTGCGGGTCGTTGCACTGCACCTTAAGCTGATCAGCCCCGCTCTAACTTAGAGTCTAAGCACACTTCTGTGCGTTCAGCTCGGCACCTGTATCGTGTCCTGAGGGTACATGCCTTTGTTACGCGTACATCGTACGCGTACATCCCCACCTTTCCACCGTCCATGCAAAAGCACCCCACCCATGAACACAAGCACCAGATGACCTGGCCAGACCCAAAAGCATCGGCCCAAGATCCCCAAAGATGCCCCCCTGTTAACCCCCCCCCCCTTCTCAAGTCCCACGCGCAGCCCCCCATGCTGCCTGTGTGTGCACACCCACCTGATCGGCCGCGAGACGCGGACCGCCGCGCCCCAAGTGCATCGTGCGGCGGGGGCGTGCAACCGGGCGTCTGGCCCCCCTTGTTTTCCGGAGTCACGTCACCGGGGGCGGGCATGGCGCGTGGTCCCAACGCCCTGGCCACTGGCCCAGGCGAGCGGTGCAGGCGGAAAGCGCTGGTGGCGCCGCCGGTGCCCTCTGCGACGTCCTGCCCGACTTTGAGCTCCTTCTGCGCGCGTCAGCATGCACCGGGGTCTAACATTGGCAATGCTGCACCTCGACCTCGCTTTGCCTAGTCCAGCATGCGCCTGAGCCTGAGCCTGACATTGGCGACTGTGCATCGGGAAAGCATGAGCGCGCGTGCTTGTGCAGGTCACACACGCACGCACACCTGCATTGCATCGCGCAGAGGGACGCATCCCTTCGTGTGCACTTCCATTCATCGCATGCGCCCTCTGACTGAATGGACAGCAGACACTGCTTGCCAGGCAGCGACCTCTGTGTGCGTCCAGGTGCCCATGCCCAGTGCTTTGATGGAGTTCGCGGGTTAAGGGTTTGGGTTTAGTGAATGAGCACAAATTGGGACAGAAGAGGGTTGGGTCGGCCGACAGCATGAAAGGCCGCAGTGCACCTGTGGCTTTTGACAGAGGGGAGAGCAAAGCAGACTTGAGGCGATCAGTGTCCATAAGTAGAGGGCGCGCAAGGACACTGCACCAGCACATACTGCCAGGTGTGGCTGCAAGCTGCGTCAAGCGTTGTTGGAGTGCCATTGTGGTTGGATGAGTGTCCTTGTGGTTGGATGAGTGCCATTGTGGCTGGATGAGTGCTATTGTGGTTGGATGAGTGCCATTGTGGTTGGATGAAGGCACCAGCGCAAGCAAGCACTCCAGTGGTGCCCTGGTGGTGGTGTGCGCGCATAAGACCTTGTGCGCACTTGTGCATGTATGCAAGCATGCAAGCTCAAACACGCGGTTGCGGAGAAGGATGCGTGCACACCTCCGGCGTGATTGTATGTGTGGGGTGTGCTGCCGTCCTGGCTGAGGGCTGTGGCTGCTGCTGCTGCCGCCCCCTGCCACCCTGCGGCAGGCCTGGCTGCTGGTCTGCGTGGGGCTGCTTGCTCAGGAACTTTGGGTCAGTCAGGGCCAGGGCCTCTGCATCATTGGGGAGCCCTGCGGGGTGTGTGTGTGTGTGTGTGTGTGAAGCCATGGCGCAGCCAGCAGGCATGGTGACACCAGCAACACAGGCAGGTTGCATGCTTGCGGGACCCTGCGATGCGTCCGCAGCAATGCCACGGTGTGCAGGCAGCCCCAAAATTTGATGACAGCGGCAGCATGGGCTTGCATGCGTGCATGCAGAGCCCTGTGCATGCGTGGTGTGCAGCCAGCCCCCAGGCATGATGATGCAGGGTGGACGCTTGTACATGCACTCATATGCCTACGCCTTGTTCTCAGTGCCACTTCCCTTGCTTACTTCCCAGAAATGAAATCACGTGCTCACACGCCCCTTTTCAAGAGGGCATCATCATGCTGCACTTGGATAGGTTGCACCCACACACGCCAGAGTTACACTGCCAGCCAACAGTGCAGCAGATGAGGACTCGGCCAAATAACATGCAGCCACCCAGATTCCATGACTGAATAAGCACGCATGGGAGCAATGGCTGATAGCCGTAGGCTCGGTTGAGGAACATGCAGAGAGCAGACCTGACGCAAGTGCTCAAGGGGAGGGGGGCACTTGTGCCGTAGAAGGCTGTCAGGCTCAAGACAGTTTGCGGGACAAGAAAGGATAGCCTTTCACGAGCGCATGCTGGTGTAGGACACCGACACACGCTGGTGCAAGACACAATCACAACAAGAGCAAACCTGATGCAAGCACTCGGGAGGCCATTGTACGATAGAGGGCTGTCAGGCTCTGCCGCCGCGCATCAGGCGGCGGGCCATTGGCAGCTGGGCTGGCTGTGGTGGAGGACTGATCGAGGTCTCCAAAATGGGCCCTGCATGGTGTGGGACAGTGGTCATGGAACCAAGATGAGCGTGGAAGACGCACATTCGTGCGTTCACATCTCTTGTGAGCAGGTGTATCGGGAAACACCCGCTCATACATGCTTGGGTATTAGCACAGAGATACTGATCAAGCACTGCATAGCATGAAGGCCAAAGCAACTGCTGCCTGATCTTGGAAGTTACCTGAACAAATCCTTTGCCACGGGCCCTTTTACTGAAGGCACTCCTGCTGGTCAAACAATGAAACACGCGTTAGTGTGCTAGTTAGTCTTATGGCAGAGCTGGCCCAGCCATCAGCCCCTGCCTAGCCAGGTCAGTGTTTGCTGGTGCTCGCTGCTGTCTAGCATGCTTCTCTGCCATCACAGTGTCAAGGCTGAAGTTGTACGAGCTTCCTCCACCAAACATGAGCTCCATCGAAGGGTTCAACAGTCAAGTCTTGGCCAAGTGGCCAAGGTCATCACAGCCAACAAGCAGGGATGGCAGCAGGCCACCCGCACCCCTGGCAGTAGCAAGATTAAGTGAGCTCACCCACAAAACAGCAGCTGAGGTGCGCAGCAGTCCTGCAATTTGTTGGCAGGCTCTGCTCACAACAGTGGCTGGGATGCAATGCAGCGGCCTTGCCTTGAGCGGACATAGGCACCAAGTTGGAGGCTGCGCCAGACAGAGGCGCCTGGTCGGGTACACCCAAGCAGTCATCCTCATCCTGATTGCCAGCGCCTGCACAGGCAGCCGATGGAGGGGCACACAAGGGGGCATGTGGCGATTGACGCAGTTTGAAGCATGCTGCTTTGAAGACCATCTACCTACATCTGGTTTATGCATGTTTTGCATGCTTTCACCTAACAGACCATTGAACTGGTGGTTTATTTGCCAATGCCGTTTGTTTATTGCCTGCCCAGGCTCCAACACCCCATGCACAACTGAGGTACCAACTGGCTGCTACTTGACCGTTCCAAACTTGCTCTAGCACAAGCAGCGCAGACAACGCGCACATATGGACTTGTTTCACCCAAGCACACAGCAAAAGCACAGCACACGCTTCCTCTCTCTCGCACACGCACCTGACCGGCCACTTTGCTGCCGGTCGCAGACCCTGAAGCCCGCGCCGCCGCCCTCCCCGCACTCCACCGACTGCAGCAGCACGCTATCGTCTGCCTCCTCCAAATCCTCAGCCCACACCCTGCGCGGCACCATGCTCCCATCCGCTGCTGCCCCTGCAGGCCCAACCGCCCCACCTGCCAGCCGTGCATCGGCTACCTGCCACTGCTGCCGTGCCTGTTTTGCTTGTGGTGACTGTAGCGGTGGTCCTACCGGCGGGGGGTCTGTAAACCTAGCCAGTGACGGCCCCTGCGCCTCCAGGCCGTCCAGGGGCAGCTGCGACGGCAGGTGCGCCGCCCGTGCCGGCGACAGCCCGCCCGCCGCCCACGACGGCAGCTTGTCAATGGACTGCAGCGGCTCGCATGGGAGCCCTGAGCCTGTCGCCCCCGCCACCCCCACGGTGCCGCAGCGGGCTGCTCGCCCGCCGCGCGCAGCCAGCGGCGAAGCCCCCCCAAGCACGGCGGCCGCCCGCGTGCCGTCCCTTATGGGCGCCACGCCAGGCCTGACAGATGCCACTGGTGACGCAGCCGCCCGGGATGCGGGAGACGCAGCTGCCTGGCCAGCGGGAGCGCCCCCCCCTGCAGTCAAGTGCAGGCGCGGAGGCGTGGCCCCGCGCGCGGGCCTTTCGCGTACAGCAGGGCCTGCAGGCTGCGCCGCCTCCCAGGCGGTGGCGGCCGCCGCTGCCGCCGCCGCCTCGCCACTTGCGCCCGACGGCGGCCGGTGCCAGTGCAGGATGCAGCCGTCACCGCCCACCGTCACCACTCCGTGTGTCGCGCTGCCCAGCACCACCACCGCCGTCAGAACCTCGCTGTGCCCCGCGACCTGCGCCACCAACGAGCCCGTGCTTGTGCCGCCGCCGCTGCCGGCACCCCCCCTGCTGCTGCCATACCCTGCCCACAGGCCCTTGGGCCCCCCCAGCCTCTTGCCCGTCCCCCCGCCGCCGCCACCACCGCCCTTTTCAGCCTCATTCTCTGCTAGGGACAGCGCGTGCACAGCCAGGCTGCCATCCGCGCAGCCACAGAACGCTGTGCTGCCGCAAGCGTCCAGCGCCACCCGCACCACTTCATTGCCCGTATTTAGGAGCTTCACCTGCGTGCGCGGCCGTGGTTGCGGCTTGGTGTGTGCGAGCTTGCTGCTGCGTGCGCTGGCCTGGGCTCGCACGCAACCGCGCAGGCATGCAGATTTAGGGGGCGCAGGTGCCGTCCCTGGGGGAAGCGGAGACCTGCCTGGGTGGGGAGAAGGGTCACTAAGTGCTCCTTCAGCAAGGCCCAGGCGCCACTCTGCACCTGCCCTCTGATCCAGCCCAGTGTCTGCGGTTGCTGCTCCCTGCCAGCCGCAAGTGGCTGTCTGGGCCAAAGCAGCCAGGCAGCGATGATGGCCCCATCAGGGCAAGGTCCTGCCTGCCAGCTGTCGGCTGTGGCTCAACACACACTCTGCCAGGCCAAAGCATAACACCCCCCGCTTATCCTGTTTATCCAAGAGCCAGGGCAAGCAAGACCTGCTGGCCATGAGAGGCTGTCAAAAGCCAAAGCAGGGCTTTGTGGGGATGCTCTGAGCCAAGCCCAGGCCCGGCAGAACCTGTCACAACACAAACAAGAGCTGTTGTCAGGGTCTGCCCACCAGCCATCTGTCGACACGCACACACATGATGTGCGAAGTGCACACACCCAGGCAAGACGCCTGTGTGCGCTGTTGCAAGGCACACCTGTTGTCCAGTGCCGACATCGAAAACAAGCAGTGCTGCCCCTTGCACTGCAGCCACGGCCCAGGTGCCTGAGGCATCCAGGGCCAGGTCATAGACGAGGCCCTTCTTGGTCCCCCCCCTGTGTGCAGGAGGCAAATGCAGGATGCCGTTCTTGGTCCCCCCCCTGGTGCGCAGGAGGCAAAACCCGCATTTAAGCAGATAGCTGGCAGCGTGCATGGAGGAGTGCGCAGGCACGCAACATGACTGGCAGCCTTTACATCAAAGCGCAACATACATGACAGTGCATGCTTTCCTTTATGTCTACTGCTGTGGGCAATACAATTAAGGATCCAGGCCAGATCACACCAACGCCAGCACTTGCAAGCTGCTTGCTACAAGCACGAAGAATGTGTTTTGTGCACCTGGCCCAAGCAGGTTCAGCAATGATGCTGGACGGAGCATGCGTGCCCATGCATAAGCGGTCAGTGCACATGCATGGCAGGCCCACCTTCTCCACCCTTTCTACGAGTGGCAGGCCCCCAAAAACTGTGCAGGCTCTGCACACCATCAGCACAATTGTGAGGCACAGGAAGGCATGCGGGCATGCAGGCCCATCTGTGCTACAGACACATGCCTGCCCACAACTTTGATCAAGCGTGTGCGCTGCAGCAGACGCAAAACATTCGTATGCACACAGACATGCGAACATACATACATACTCAGTTACCACATCTGCATGTAAATTCCTGAAACCAGAGCGTCAATAGATTAATGAGCTCACCTGCTGCCTCCTTAAAGCACCAGCGGCCTCCTACAGCACCTATGTCTTCCTACAGGCTGTAGCATCTGCTGCCCCATACAGCACCTGCTTTCAACCACGGCACTAGACACGTCGCTCACCTGCGTCCGCCCAGGGCGTTCAGGGCCGCGCTCACAGCGGATGCGGCGGCGCTGCCCGAGTGTGGAGACAGCACATGGTGGCAGTAGGTGGCCACGCTGCAGTCGCTTGCGTCGGTGATGTGGCGGAACACCAGCGCCCGATCCGCGCCAGCGGACAGGAGACGGCGGCCGCATGGGCTGCGTGGCAGGGCAGGGGTGCAACCAAAGGGCAGCTAGCTCGTCACAGCATGCTACAGCATGGGCACTACCAACCAAGGGGAGCTAGCTCGTCACAGCTTGCTAAAGCATGGGCACTACCAACCAAGGGGCAGCTAGCTCGTCACAGCATGCTACAGCATGGGCACTACCAACCAAGGGGCAGGTAGCTCGTCACAGCATGCTACAGCATACGCACCCTGGGCGTGCTGACAAGGGGCAGTGGCTGCATGAGTTGCAGGCGGGGCAGGGGGGCATGCAGTGGGCAGCTAGCCTGTTACAGCATTTGCACGCATGCGTGCTGACCCGTTGGGGAAGGCATGAGCATGGGCGCGGCCGCAGTCAGCGGGAGTGGCGCGAACAGTGCAGCACATGCACTTTGCAGGTAGCTTGCACATTGATGCATGCACACATTTAGGTGGTGAGGTTGGCGCTGAATCCTGGAAAGGAGCAGACAGGCCAACACCTGCTGAGTGCAGGACAAATGCCCTCATTGTTTTGTGCTGTGCGCAGCATCCCAGTGTCCCAAGCAGAAGTACTAAGCAACCATTCTGCCTGGCGCAGCATAACCCATATGCCACCCTGTGCATGCTGCAACCACCAGCACTCTGCTGGGCTTGGCACAGCAGATGGATGGCGCCGTCATCGATGGTGTCATCCCATCAACAGCCTGGATTGTTCGGGACTGGCCCTTGCCCGATTGCCCTCTCACCCACAGCTAACAACAGCCTTCCAGCTCCCTGGGACCTCTACCTGGGCGTATCTCAGGAGGACCAGGTCCCTTGCCAAGGATACCAGATTGGCCCCTTGCCAAAAATACATGATATGCTCCTTGTCAAAGACACATGATGTGCCCCTTGCAGACGTGCAGGGAAAGCGTGGAGAAAGGGAAGGACCTGCCTGAAAAGCCTGACGCAAACCGCAAGGGGAGCGTGGAGAAAGGGAAAGAGCTGCCTGAATAGCCTGACGCAAGCCGCAAGGGGAGCGTGGAGAAAGGGATGGATCTGCCTGAAAAGCTTGAAGCAAACCGCAAGGGGAGCGTGGAGATAGGGAAGGAGCTGCCTGAAAAGCCTGACGCAAACTGCATTGGGAGCGCAGATGAAGGAAAGGCTCCAAGTCCCAACCGCTGGTGGGCCCCAACAGCTTTCCCCTGGTCCCTTGATGAGGCTTGAGGCCTTCAGCACGGGCCCGAATCTCGCGCACCTGAACTTCACAGCTGTCACTGACGCGCTATGGTCCTCAAGCGTGTTGACCAGTGCATACTTGTTAGCCACGTCAAAGACGTGGATGACCGAGTCCCTGCCCCCGGAGGCCAAGAAGCCTGTGCACAGGGAATACCATGCGTTGGTTAAAGCCAGCGTGCAGGGCATGGTGCACACAGACGTGACCATTGATTCCTGCTTAATACCTGCAGCATCCAAGGTACACCCTTCAGCCTGACTGTCAGTGCTAGGCCGCCTGACTTGCTCCATGCTCACAGCCTCACGATGCCGCATCACAGGCACAACTTCAAGAGCCTTCAGGGCGATGCTGATTGTTGTTTTTGGGGGAGGGGGGTAAGTTCTCAATCATGAGTGCTTCAAAGGACGAATCTACTGGAAAAGATTGCCTAGAAAGCTGTGGGTCTCTGCGCTGCCATTAACTAACCTGTCGCGCGGTTAAGGCACAGGACCTCTGCACAGCCAGCCTACCTGCTCCGTAGTCAAGGCACAGGACCTCCCCATCATGGGCCACTTTCAGGGTCAGCAGCGTCAGTGTGGCCAGGCTGTAGATGCGTATGTTGCCCTGCGCATCGCCTGCACCAAGCACCGTGCGCGCTGTGTTATGCACGGGCACGCTGTGTTATGCACGGGCACGCTGTGTTATGCACGGGCACGCTGGGCAGCATGGTGCAAGCACGCTGGTGCAAGCATGGTGCAAGCATGGTGCAAGCATGGTGCAAGCACGCTGGTGCAAGCATGGTGCAAGCATGGTGCAAGCATGGTGCAAGCATGGTGCAAGCATGGTGCAAGCATGGTGCAAGCACGCTGGGCAGCATGGTGCAAGCAAACGCCCTCTGGTACTCTGGGTTGGGGACTGGTTGCGCCCAGCATCACATCCATGTCCTGATGTCGGCAGACGTCTATCTAGTGCACGGAGCCAGGAGCGCAACAGCGAGGAGGCGCACCACACAACAGGCAAAGATTGTGGGCTTTAAAAGGTTGCTGCTCTAGAACAAAGGCAAGAAGACTTGGAGAGAATTGCCTGCGCTGAAACGTGGTATGGCTAAACAGTTTGGCTCATGGGCCCATCTCCAGGGTTGAGCATACCTTGCACCCTAGGCCAAGCAAGATTTAGGCTGTGTGCAGAGTAACAAGCTGCATGAGCAATGATTATCAGGAAAAGGACAAGTGTTGCGCGCAGTCAGCTTCCATTGGGCACAGCCCTACATTCTGCTACGATCATCAGAGCGTCATGCTTCCGGATCGGGTGGATGTTGATTGAAAATATATAAGCACCCTTAGAAGCCAACCACAATCAAACACATTTGCAAACAGCATGTACCCAAAACAACAGCTGGGTGGGTAGGCCCCAGGGCTGGCTATCAGGCAGCCACTCATCAACAACCTGCGGCCACATCGTCCTGAGGCCTGCAGCAGGCCATCAATGACAAGCAGTCACATCGTCCTGAGGTCAGGCCGCCGCCCAACGTCAGCCGTGTGGGCCCCAACAGCAACCGGCAGGCCACCAGCACCCATTCAAGGGCGGCCAGTAGCCCACTTAATGATGTCCAGAATGTTAGTCAGCTAGGGCCACCGGACCACTCAGTCATGTCCAGCAGCCACTCACCAATAGCCAGGTGGGCCCCATCCAGGCTGACTTTCAGGCAGCGCAGCGGTGTGGGGGGTGCGTGCTTGTGGGCGGCCCTGGACCCTGGTCCAGACACGGGCATGGCCAGCTCGGGCGAGTAGATGCCGTGGGCTGCAGGGCACGTGCACGTGGGGCATGTGGCATGCACGCGCGGGGCACGGCTGGGGCTGCAGGACATGCATAAATGGGCATGGCCAGCTCGGGCGAGCAGATGCCGTGGGCTCCAAGGCACGCACTCATGCGCAAACTTGTATGGTTGGGCATGCAGAGCATGCACACAAGCACACACGCACGAGCAGGGATAGGCATGGAGGGCCGTGAGCAAGCAGGGGGCTCAGAGCGGGCGCAGCGTGGGCGCCACGGATTGCCATGGGCATGCCAAGGCATCCAATTGCATGAGGGAGGCGCAGCCACGGGCGCACATGCCAGGGCGCTACCACAGGGCAGATATGGGGAGACAGTGCGCTGGCAGCAAAGTGGCAGGCGGGCCTGGCGGACAGGCTGGGCAGGCAGGCGCACGACCAACCGCGCAGGCAGACTCCCAGCGATGCATAGTGCAGAGCACACCTCTAGCACACTGCTGCAAGCAAGGGGCCGAGCCGCCAGCATGTGCGCATGGTGTGCAGGCGCGTGCATGCCCTCACATGCACGTCATGCTCATATGTGCGCGCGCCCATGCTTCTCCTCCTCCCACTCACCGCCCTTCCCGGCGTGCGCCTGGCCGTCCACCTCCGCATACGCACCCTCCCCTCCCTCTCTTCCAGGGTACACGATGCCGCGCAGCGTGCGCAACTGGCTGAGCCGTTGCGGGCGGCCGCCAGCTGTCTGGCTGCTGGCGGTAGGCGCCGGCTCATGGGTCAAGCTCCACAGCCGGATGGTGCCGTCTGCGGAGCACGTGACCAGCGCCGACTCATGGGCGAGCGCCTCCCCCGGCCCCACATTGTTGCCACCTGCCGCAGCGGCGCTGATGAGGCCCATGCTGAGGGCGGCTTTGTAGGGCAGCATCTCGGCGCCCCAGATGGCGGCGGAGTGGGAGAGGAGGCAGCGGACGCGGGAGACCTGTGAGGAGGGGCAGGCACAGGAAGAAGGGTGGGGGGGGTGGAGGAAGGGTTGCGCGCTTGCATGGGTGCATGTGCGTGCGTGCGCCAGCGTGCCAGCTTGCTTGGGACGGGACATGGTGCGTGTGGGGTTCATGTGGCGGGGTATGGCTGCGTGATCGAGGGGGTAAGGGTAGGGAGGGGG
>LKMJ01003242.1_pt1 | contig 15114 bp, 22 predicted proteins | sample 643391 | NCBI WGS metagenome assembly LKMJ01 (sample SAMN04112250, study PRJNA286221) | soda lake metagenome | biome: soda lake; feature: Kulunda Steppe; material: water; isolation source: sample PL-Br10 brine of Picturesque Lake | place: Russia: Kulunda steppe | collected 2010-07
CACACACACACACACACACACACACACACACACACACACACACACACACTGAGGCACCCTCGCCCACACGCGCGCGGTGCCCTCACCCTCCGGAGCCTTGGGCGCCACAAGCGCAGGCGCTGCCGCCGCTGCCGCCGCTGCCGCAGGCGGCCCGGGGCTCGCCCTGTGCTCCACAGAGCTTGTGGCACTACTGCCGCCCTTCAGCAGCGACGTGCGCCCACTGCCCAGCGGCGGCGGGGATGCCGCGGCAGGCGGCACGGCTCCTGCGTTGAGCAGGGCCCCTCTGTCGAGGCTGATGGATGAGCGGCCTGGGCCAATAGGGGCGCTGGCTAGCGCAGCGGCAGCCTTCTGAGGGGGCGGCAGATTCAGGGAGGAGCGGCCGGTTGCCTGCGGCAGGGGTGCAGGCGAGGGAAAAAGATGCGGCGCGGCGAGTGCAAGTGGGAGGATGCGTCCTTGGTGACCATGCCGGTTGTGGTGCCAAGGCATGCGTTTGAGGATGGGATCTGTGTGTGTGTATGTGTGTGTGCGTGTGCGTGTGCGAGTGCATGTGCAAGCACAGCACAGCACAGCACAGCACAGCACATCATGCAGCAGCGGGCTTGCCCACTGAGGCTCCATGAACAAGTCGTACCCAAAGCAAACACCATAGAAACACGGGATGCAGCATGCAAATGAAGCCCTGGGGAAGCCTTAGGTGTGGGCACCCACCAGTGCGCCCCCCTGCTGCTGCTGCTCCATGCGTCGCTGCTTCAGCGTGGCGGCCAGTGGCACCAAGGGGGTGGGAGATGTAGAGGGGCCTGCAGCCACGCACGGTTGACACACACACACGCAATGGGAAGGCGTGGGCAGAAGCGGGCTTTGAGCCAGTGGGCGCACGCAGAGGTGCGTGGCATGGTGCTGGTCAGGTGCGCGCACAGCAGCGATCCCCTGTGTGTTCCCCTTTCCTGCAAACCTAGCTGCCACCCCTGTCAGGGCACAGCACAGTGTGTGACCTGTGCCTGAACATAACGGGCACAGGTCACGCGGCTTTGTCATAGGCTGCATAGGCGGCTCTCTCGACACCAAAGAGTGGGGGCCCCCAGAGTCCCACTTAAGGGGGCCCCGTCTTACACACCCATTTCTGGGCCACTGCATGTGGCAGGCTGCTTTCTTGTCTGACCGCAGAGCACGCAGCCGGGTCACCCCACCTGGGACACCCCCCCTCCCCCCGCAACCACTTCCACCCCCCTCTCCCACCTCCGCACCCACTCTCGCACCCACTTCGCCCACCCTCCCCCACCCCAACGCCCGCCAATGCCCAAAGAAACAATACATCTTGGGAGGTTGTGCGCCCCTCACCAACTGACAATCTGTAAGACATCATTTCTTGCAGCTAGCCAGGCCCTCACCGCTCCCTGGCTGCGCCCTAATGCACCACAGGCCACACTGTCACCGCCACACCACCCAGGCAGCGCCTCTCCATGCGCGCCCCCTTTGGTCCACTCAATCCACAAGACAGCCTACAAACGCGATCAGGGGGGGCCTAGCATTGCCACAACATGCCCCACCTTGCAGCGCGCCACCACTGCTGCGCGAAGCTGCAGCAGCAGATGAAGCCGCATGTGGCAAAACAGGCGGAGGCATCCGGGCAGCACGCGCCGCCGCCGCTGCCGCTGCCGCCGCTGCCGCGGTGGCAGTTGCGTTGCTGCGCACGCCGCGCTCAGAGGTGGAGCCCCCGGCTTGCGGCGGAGCGTGTGCTGCCTGGGCCGGGCGGTCGGTGAGGGCGCCTTGCGGGGAGGCCTGCATGCGCGTGTGTATCTGCACTCACATGTTATGTGCGCACGTGTTTGTGTTTGTGTGTGTGTGTGTGTGTCCCTGAAGAGGTCGAGCGCAGGGCGGCGTAGCACACGAGCATGCATGCACAGCCATGCATGAAAGCACGCGCATCCAACAGGGTGCCGCATCGCCCGCCCGCACGCGCACCTGCTGCGCCACTGCGTCGGCTCCAATCGTCTTCTGGCGGCCCAGGAATGCGCGCAGGCTGCTGGATACAGAGCTGCCCCCTGCAGAGCCTGGGGCTGCGCCAGGCACGCCTGCATCAGCCAGCCAGCCAGCCAGCCAGCCCATCAGCGTGCCCACAAGTGAGATCAGCCAGCCCATTAGTCTATGACAGATGGTTGCTTGTTCTTGTGCCTGCGCGGAACTTGTGCTTGGAAGCCCTGCAGCAAGCTGCCCAAACTTGCTCTGCGCACTTGGCACAGGTGCCCACACACGAGCAGCACTCAACGGAGCATTCAACAGAGCATGTACATAAGCACAAGCAGGTGTGGATTGTACGCGCACACGTGCGCGCGCCAGTGTAGGGATAAGGCTGCACACACAATTGATGAGACGGCAAAAAGCAAGGTCATACGCTAACAAGAGCTACGGGCTGCCTGGATGCGCACACGTGCGCGCATGGGCCCCTCACCATGCCCGATCTTGAATGACTGCTACTCTGCAACATTCTCTCTTGTGCCGCTGTGCACCGGCCTGCACCTCTGTGCGGGGGATGTGTCCTCTAGGCAACCTCAGCATTCCCTGCTGCTACGCTCGTGCGCCTGTGCGCTGTCCTCACCTGCAGGCGATGTGCCTCTCAAGAACCCTGCGCTGTGGTCCCCGCTCCTGCGCAGTGCGTCTTCTGACGGGCCTGCAAGGCACAGTTGGGCACAGCAGTGCCTCTGGTTTGCAGGGCACATATGCTAGTTTTGACTCGGCTGGGTACACGACTGTGGCGATGTGGGCAAGGCTCAGTTGCCGCAACTTTGTATCGGTGTGGTGGCAAAAGCGGCCGGGGGGGCAAAGCATCCTGGGCAGGGGGGCAGAGCTGAGGCAGCCATACGGCCTTTTGTGAAAGGCATGACCCTCTCTGTCATGGCAGCATGGCCTCTAGAGCCGTGCATCAGCATGGCCTCTTCAGCCGTAAACCGGCATGGCCTCTTGAGCTGTGCATCAGCGCGATCTCTTGAGCTGTGCATCTCATCAAAAGACTCCGCCGAAGATGCCTTCTCAGGCTTCCCCACCTGTCTGTCCACCCTCCCCTCTCCCGCCAGCACACAGCACTGCCTCACCCTCTGCAGGGCCAGCCGCCGCTGCCGCTGCCGCAGGTGCATCCGTCCGTGCCGGGCCGGACGCGGCCGGCTCAGCGTCCTCCTCTGCCACGCGGGGCGTGCCAAACGCCCTCTTTACCCGGGACGGCGCCGGCCCTGCGCAGCCACACGAGTCTGAGAGGATCAGCGCACAGCCACGCGAGCCAGGAGTTCAGCGCACAGCCGCACAGCTTTTGGGGATTGGTGCGAAGCTGCGCAAGTCAGGGGTATCTGTGCTCAACCATTTAAAGCTGGGCGCGCAGAGCTGGGCATGCTCCTCTGCTTGCAGGGACAGCAGCAGGATTTGCAGGGGCAACAGGAGCAGCAGCAGCAGCAGCAGCAGCAGGACTTGCTGTGCTTGCAGGGATAGCAGGACCAGCACAACAGGCCAGGGGGTAGCACAAACATGCAGGGCGCACGTGCCTACCACCCTCACCGGTCGGTCTTGCACCCAGCGAGGAGCGGCCTGTCGGCACTGCCGTGCGCGCAGACACTGAGCCCATTGGCACGGCCGCAGTGGGGGGGCCGCCTATGGAGTTGCGGGAGGTGACCGCGCCCGATGCTGCGTGAAACAACACAGCCACATGCGTGCGTGTGTACTGTGTGTGTGTACAGTGTGTGTAGTGTGTGAGTTAAGTGTGTGAATAGTGTGTGTAAGCACAGTGTGTGTATCGTGTGTAAGTTCAGTGTGCGTTGTGTGTATAGTGTGTGTGCTTTTGTGTTTGTCCAGTGTGCATGTGCACGTGCATGTCCAACTTGCTGCGAGTGGATGTCATGTGTGTGTGCCCAACTTTTCATGTGTGCCCAATATCACGAACATGTGTTTGCACACATCCTGTGCGCTGTTGATGTTGTCTAGCAGCCATTTCATAAAGTGGGCCTTTGGCACCTATGTGTGAGCTACTGTCACACCTTTGAAGGTGAGCATGTTCCCTGATTTCAGGCTTAACACGTGTGTAACTGCAACCCACCTTTGAAGGTGAAGTTTTTCCCTGATTTCAGGCCGAGCAAGTGTGTCACTATCACACACCTCTGAAGATGAATTTGTCCCCTGATTCCATACTGAATAAATGTGTCACTTCCACCCACCTTTGAAGCTGGACTTGTTCCCTGATTCCAGGCCGAACAAGTCCCGGGGCGCTGTGCCTCCCAGCCGCGACGGCACGGAAGGAAATGGCTTTGCCTGCGCAGGCCAAACATTGAGCGCATGTCACACAGGCAGAGGCGGGCGTACTATCCAGCAACGATGGCTTAGCGCGTCGGTCAGCTTTAACTGGGCTGGTGTGGCTTGGGTCAGTCATCAGCACACCAAATCATTGGGTTGTCTCATCACCTGACCGTCACGCGCACAGGGGGGCCACCGCGCACAGGGGGGTCACCCAGGCAACAAGCAAACCGCCGCTCAACTGAGCAGCACACCTTGCAGCAATCAATGGCAGCACTGAAGACGAGGTGGCATGCGTGCCAATCAGCATGCTTGTGCTCCTGCGCTGCTGCAGGCATAATCAGTGGCAGCAGGAGATGATGGTATGCGCACAGCAGTAGGCTTGCGCACCTGCGCCGCTGCAGGTGGTGGCGGTTGCGGCGCTGCAGCCGCCAAGCCCAGCACTGCGGACCTCCCAAAAGGCATGGCTGGAGCGCTGCCGCTGTCGCCGGTGCCGCCCTGCAGAACAGGTGCAATACCAGCCAGGCACCCAGGGCCAGTTGGCAACAGCGTGTGCGAGCGGCATGGGCATGCGTGCTTGCGCGGGCGTTCGTTTGTGTGTGTAAGCACGCGTGCGTGCATGTATGTGCCCTATATGAATGTGCTGCGCATGTGGCTCTGGGACATGTTTTCCACCTGGGCTGTATGTGAGATCCTTTAGGGCATGCAACAGGATGGTGCACCCTTTATTGAGGGTAGGGTATGCACGCTGCACCACACTGGACCGCCCACATCCCCACACCTACCTGAGTCGCGCCAGCAGCTCCACCAGCATCGTGAGGACTGACCGGCCTGCTGCCCTCGTCGCTGCTGGTCAAGTCGCCCAGGCTGCTGCCTGCGGTGCAGGCATGCCAATAAAGCACAAAACAGAACTCAGCAGCCTGTGCTACCTGTGGGGGCACTGCACCACAGCGCGCGCCAGGTACGTGCTTCCGGCCTGCAGCACACAGCCACAGCCACAGTGACCTGGAGGGGGACTGCCACTCCATCAGGCGGATGGCTTGCTCACAGGGCCCCGCAGCAGGCAACATTGCTTTGCACAATGTGCAGGGCCCGCAGCAGGCAACAATGCATTATGCAGCTGCAGGCACGCGCACGCATACCAGACCCTAACCCCCTGAGCCAGCAGGGCTCCAGCATCCTGCCCCATAGTTTCTTTTCTCTTCTTCTCCAGCGTCCTGCCTTACAACACCAGGACGCCGTTTGCGGCGGTGCCCCTGCTTTTGCTGCAGATGCACGTCCCACAACACAACAATGCTGTCGTGGTCTGAATAGGAGACCCAAGCAGGCAAAAGACTTTGAATGAGCACGCGCGCACACACACACACACACACGGACACCAGTGCTTTTTCCATTCTTGGCAACCTCATCCCCACCGCGTTCCCACCTGAGCTGCTGCCGCTCGCCTCACGGATGGGGGGTGGCGGCCTGCTGTGCTGCTTGGACAGGTCAATGCTGTGGCCCCAGTGCGCGGCCAGCCCACCCGCAAGGGAGCCCTGCGCATGGGCAGATGGTTGTTGTGTGGGCACATCAAGGGCATGCATGCGTATGCACACGCATTTAGTAATTGTATGTGTTCATATGCACGCGCATATGGTCTTTAAATGTGTGCATGTGCGTGTCTAGGCTTGCTCGCCAGAGGATGCTAGAGGGAGATGACCCTGCATCTTCCCGCAGTCACATGCAAGGCTTAGACACAGTTTTTGAAGCTGGGGAAAGCTTGGTCACCTCTGCTCCCCGATGAGTGCACACAAGCACGCAGCCTCTTCCCCACCTGCTTTGCATCCAGCAGAGTCAGCTGTGCGTGTACATATATGGTGGCTGCAAGCTTTCACAGCCCAAGCAGGCCTTGCCGTGCATGCGTGTGTGCATGCATGTGTACGCAGACGAGTGTGGATGTGTACACATCCAGTGCAGGCACGCACCTTCTCGGCATCCTGCGCAAACAGGCTGTGTGGCGAGTCCAGGCGGGCGGAGCGGCTGGGGGTTGCGGAGGGGCCGGTGCCAGCAGTATGCTGAAGATCCACTCCCGCCTGAGGAGCCTCACCACTGACTGGAAGGGCCTGGTGGGCCAACAGCCGCGAAAGGTCGAGCTTGGGCACTGCAGGGGCGGGCAGGCGTTTGGCCACAAAAGCGTGTATGTGTGTGAATGTGTGCGCAAGTGAGAACATGCGCGTAAATGTGAGCGCGTGTGCAAATGTGTGCACGGATATGTAAGCGTGCGTGTGTGCACAACATCGTGCTTTTATGGGTGCGAGGCCCCGGCTTGCTGACATGGTTGCTGTTCACAGCGCAAGGGCCTAATTGCGCCTTGATGAGTCTTGGTCTTGTTAGCTCAAGTAGACATCCTTGGTCTCGTCACCCTTAGAGACTCCAGTTCGTCTCATTTGCCCTTACAGGCACACCCTCTGCCTCATCAGCCCTCACAGGCACTCTGCATGATCAGCCTTTCGTGGCACCCACTGCCTCGTCAGCCCTTTCAGGCACCATGCAAGGCTTTCACAGCGAAAGGGAGCCCACAGGCAAGCAAGGGGCTCGCCCTCACCAACATCCTTGTCAGTCTGATTGTGAGCGGGGACAGATGAGGGCCAAATGCCTGTGGCCCCCAGGCAAAGGGATATGCGCATGATTGAACTGATTCATCACACACCCACCAGGGCTGATAACGGCTTCCAGCTAGACAGCTTGCATAAAGACGAGCTCACACACACACGCGCTCACGCAGGTGCGCACGCACACACACGCACGCACGCACGCATGCACATACGCACGCACACACACCTGGGGACGCCGTGTTGGGCTGGCCTGCCGGCCTCGGCCCCCCAGCGACCGGTGACCCTGGCGTGGGCACTGGCGCGGGCACCGCAGACCCGGGGCGGGAGACCTCACGGCTCGGCCCGTCTGCTACAGGCGGCTCGGCGGCGGCTGCCACCACGCTGCCAGGGCGGGAGCTGCCTGCCGACCTCGCCCCTGGTGCTGCGTGGGCGGCGGCAGCAGCGTCGGCCAGGCTGTGCATTGCCGCGCTGGGGGGCCTGGAGGTGGCCTCAGCCTCGCCAAGCAGCCCTGCTGCAGCAGATGCTGGTGCTGCTGGTGATGCTGCAGCACTGCTTGGCCTGGATCCCCCGCCCTCAGCCGCCAGCGTGGCGGGCAAACCTGTGCTTGCCGTGCTCAGCCGCGACGCCTCGCCCACACCTGCAGCGCCGGGAGACGGTGGCACTGCAGCGGCCGCGGTGTCCACACTTGCGGCCACGCTGCCAGGCCGTGGCTCTCCGCCCTCTGCCGCACCATCGGCCCCAGCAGCTGCTGCTGCCACGACAGCGACAGGCGACACAGCTGTTCCGGGAAGGACGGCGCTGCCTGGCCGCGATCCGCCGCCCCCACCAGCGCTGCCCGCTGCTGCAGGCGCCTCAGTGATCTCGGACTGCGCCGTGCTGCCTGGCTGCGGCATGCCGAGCTCGCCTTCGTCACCGCCTGCTGCGGCTCCGCTGGAGCCAGAGGCCTCTGCTGGGCCTGGGGCAGCGGCTGCGGCGCTGCCGGGCCGCGACGCGTCGCCCTCTTCGCCGCCCGCCGCCGCCGCTGCAGCTCCTTGGGCTGCCTCTTGGGCTGCCGCGTTCTCAGCGGGGTCTGCCCATGCAGCGCTGGGGGGCCTGGAGCCGGAGCCTGGCCTGGCCACCTGGGCTGCGCGCACAGGGTAGGCGCCACAGCCAGTTTCAGCGCAGCCACTCCGGCAGCGCGTGTGCGTGTGCGCGTGCAGGACAAGCCTGCCCCCTCCCCACCTAATGCAAGGGGTCCTGCGCAGCGTCTCATTTATGGGCTTCGGCCGGCATCTGCCACCCAGAGGCAGGACCGATGGATGGCACACCACCCATACCCTCGCGGCACACATTCACTGCGCAACACAGCTGGTCAACAAAGTACGCTCTGCTGGCGGGCATGCCTGCCCCCTCCCTCACCCACGCAGGCATCTTCCTCCCCAACACAGACTGCAACACAGACTGCTCAATGGACTGCAACACAGACTTTTGGCCAGCCCATCCCCTCCCTCCTTCTCCCACATGCAACTAACGGATGAGGGTGGACTTCTCTTCTCCCCCACCCTGCCCTTCACCCTACCCCACCCATGGGACCCATAGTCCCAGCACTCCACCTTCCCTACCTGCATAGTTGCGCGTGCTGTGCAGCTGAGGTGGGGGCACAGACGCCAAGAGCCTGGTGACATGGGTGTCGAAGCTCAGGAGGGGCTCAGCGGTGCTGCCGCTGCCCTGTGCCCCATCCTCAACGGCAGGGACCTGCCCTGGGTCCACCAAGCCAGCTTCAGGCCCACCAATCTCTGTAGTCATGCATGCATGGAGTGCGCGCAGGTGTGAGCGGAACCCGGCATGCGCGCGCATGCAAATGGCCACACATGCAAACACACGTCCTCAGGTTCCTTGAAGCCAAACCCCCAAACACTGCCTTCTGCGTGTGCACACACGTGTGTGTGTGTGTGTGTGTGTGTGTGTGTGTGCGTGTGCGCATGCGTGTGCGCGCGTGTGCATGCTGATGCAGAGCACCTTGTCCATCAACCACTAACCCCGCCAGAGGGACGGGGCCATGTCAAAGGCCATATGCCCAAGCACACAGCGTCAAAGGCCATGCCCATGCACACAGCGTCAAAGGCTGCGGCCAGTGAGCAGGGGTTTCTTTGCCAGTGCACTTTACCCGTGTTGACGCCAGTGACATGGACTCACCTGTGCTGCGCCTGGGGGGCGGGCCGATGTCAAAGCCAGGGTCCGACAGTTGGGAGGTTTTGCGGCCGCCGTGCGAAAACAGGCTGCATTGCAGGTGCACGCATCATGTGCACGCAACCCTCACCAGGTTGCTGAAACGCCGGCGCACACACAAGATGTTGTGCGCTTGCCGGATTGCACAAGCAGTAGCATTTTGGTGCAGGGCACGCATGGTTCTTGTGCACTCACAACAAATACAGCACCACCACAACAGCAGCAGCAACTTGGGCAGCAACTTGAACCCCAAGTCTAAGGGGAGGCGCCGCGCACAGAGGCGGTGATAGCGCTACAGTAACTGCACGCTTGCTGTGCCTGCCAAGCCACGGGGGGTTGCATGGAAGTGTACGGCACTCACACCCAAGGCCAGCACACATGAGAGAGAGGATCTTCCAGAGAAGGCGGCATTTTATTAACTTGACGGTACGGCCCCCACACCTGAGAATGGCACATGAGCGGAGAGCACCCCCATCCTCAACCCTTACCTTGAGGTTCGTGCGATGACCTGTGCCGTCACCGCGTCCGCCTCCTCGGGGCTCAAGAGCTGCGAGCCCTGCAATGAGTCCAGCAAGGGTAGATTGCTTCAACCAAAAAGTTTGAGAAGGCTTCTGGCTGGTGGTCAATGCACGCATGGGTGCTCAATCCAGTCCATCCAAGCAAGTCACGGCCATGAGTGGCCCAACCATGGGGGGTCACTCCATTCATGATCGGCCCGGCGCCCTCCTCTGCGACCTTGAAGCAGGGGCACGCGTCCAATGGAGGGCGCTGAGGAGGACTAAGTGGGCATACTGGTAAAAGGGAGAGCCAGGCTGCCTTCACAGCGCACGGGTGTGCGACGCAAGGAGTGGCAGCGCGGCAGTGGCACACAGATGCACACAGTGGTGCTCTGAGGCCTGGCAGGAGGATAGACGTGGCAGCCTGTGCAGGCGTGCATGCCTGACCCTGAGTCGTGGCTGCCTGTGTGACAGGGCTGCGTAGGACCTCGTGCGTGCAGCAAGGCCTCAGTCCTGCATGCCAGTGCGGCTTCATGAGGCGGGGGGTGTCCAGCAAAGGAGCCGGTGCATGCTGTGTGTGCATGCGTGTACGTGCGTGTGGTTGTGCTTGTGCTTGTGTGTGCGCGTGCGTGTGCATGTGAGTGTGTTGATGTAGACCCGTTGTGCGTGAGCAACCAGCAGCACACTCACCGCAGTGATGGGCGTGCCCAGGCGCGAGCCCCCTGCGGACGGCACAGGGAGCGCACCCTCCACCGCGCCCCCGTGCATCGTGCCGTCATTGGTCATTGTCACGCTGCCGCCCTCCATGATCGTGGGCAGGCCCTGCGTGCGCACGCATGTGTGCGTGCAAAGCAGTTGCGACCGTGAGCAGCGCGTGTACCATCATATGCGCGCGCTCGCACTTTCGTGCGTCACCACTAACGTCTGCGGGCGCGCACACGAAACCATGCATGTGCTTGCTTGTTACTTGGTAGGCCTCTGCCTGTCCTGCCCTGGAAGTTTCCTGATCTGATGGCACAACCATCGGACTTGGTGCACAATCCAACCAGCATGATCAGCCTCGCGCTATCTTTCCCTCAGAGGCCCCCCCAGACATCCTTGGGGGGCCCTCACACACATCACACACATCACACACACCACTCCCATCACACACAGAAGCTGGAGTGAGCCATTGCGTGCGCCGGCTGCTGCAAGTATGCCAGTGGCGGCCGCTGTTGCAAGTATGCCAGTGGCGGCCGCTGTCACAAGCATGGCAGTGGCAGCCGCTGTCGCAAGCATGGCAGTGGCGGCTGCTGTCACAAGCATAGCAGTGGCGGCCGCTGTCGCAAGCATGGCAGTGGCGGCCGCTGTCGCAAGCATGGCAGTGGCGGCGGCTGTCGCAAGCATGGCAGTGGCGGCGGCTGTCGCAAGCATGCCAGTGGCGGCCGCTGTCACAAGCATATCAGTGGCGGCCGCTGTCACAAGCATATCAGTGGCGGGGGCTGTCACAAGCATATCAGTGGCGGGGGCTGTTGCAAGCATGGCAGTGGCGGGGGCTGTCGCAAGCATGGCAGTGGCGGGAACACAACCTTACACAATCTCGGACCACAACCTGGCAGGACCAGGGGCTGCCACAAAAACACTCGAGCCGCTGCTGCTCTCCCTTCTCATGTGCCCTGCCCTAGAGAGACCAAGAGCATAAGCGAGACTGTACCCGCGCGATGTTCATAGCGGCAATGATCTCCTCCTCTGCCGGGGGCGGCAGCTCGCCGCCTGGGCCCAGAGCCACCTCCATCGCTGCCGGCGCCACCTTCTTGCTGCCCACGTCCTTACTGCTCCGGCTGAAGCGCTTGTTCAGGGCCTCTAACGACAGCTTCTGCTGCACGTTCTTGCCAAACTCTGAGAATGACTTGCGGATGTCTGCAGCAGCCGCGCGCGCACGGAGCGGGGCAGCAGTGAGCGCAGGCATGATGTCCAGCATGCTAGCACAGCCAGCATGAATGCGGGAGTGCGTGTACAGGGTGCGTGGGCATGCCTGCCAGGCAGGGCCTTGCCTGATGGTCCTCGAGCTGACAGAGGCTGGAAGGCAGTGCTGTGCTATGCCTGATGGTCCTCGAGCTGACAGAGTGCCGTGCTAATGCCTGATGGTCCTCGAGCTGACAGAGGCTGGAAGGCAGTGCCGTGCTAATGCCTGGCAGGCAGGGCTAGCCATATCCTAGCGCTGGCTGGCTCGACCGCATGCACACGCTACTGAGCTCCAGGCACGACCCTCAAGAATGGGTGGCGTGCAGGTGCTTGCAACATCGTGGGCTCCCTCAAGCGTGCCAACATGCTCAAGCGCACACAACCAGCTGTACGCTGTTGTGCGCACTCTGGCACAGAAACACACCGCGCTCACACACACAGTGTTCTGCACACGCAAAAAGCACACGCACAGTCGCTGAGTTCGCGTTCACAAGCATGCACTTGAAGAGGTGTGCAGCGCCCGCACCTGCAAATGACTTGCTCACGCGGTTAGTGAGCTCATCCGGCCTTGGGCGGCGGAATAGCCTGCTGTTCTCCGATGCTGCGCATGCAGAGCGAATGAGGCACGGGCGTACTTGGTCAGTGCGCGTGTGCAGCACACGTGTGGAGCGTGTGCGTTGCACATGTGCAGGCTTGTCGCTGCTTGGAGGCAGCAGGCTGTCCTCGCCATCCTACGCCCTGGCTGAGGCCTTGGCTCGCGGCATTGATGTCATGAAGGCCACACCCGGTCTGGTGTGGCGGCGGAGCTAAGGGAGCTGGAGCAGATCTTTGAGGGACGTGGTGAGAGCGGCGAGGATGACTTTGCGGGACGTGTTGAGCGGCGAGGATGACTTTGAGGGATGTGTTGAGAGCGGCGAGGATGACTTTGCGGGACGTGTTGAGCGGCGAGGATGACTTTGAGGGACGTGTTGAGCGGCGAGGATGACTTTTGAGGGACGTGTTGAGAGCGGCGAGGATGACTTTGCGGGGCGGCACTGATGTAACTCAACCCACGCGTTAAATGGCATTTGCTCTGACGCTGTGAGCTTCTGTTTGGAAACCTTGGTCTTATCTCAATCGTCGATTTTTACTAGATCAAACAAAAAGAAGAGGCCCACAGGATGCAAGCCCCAACAGCGGCAGGCTTGCACACCTTGATGCCGTCCTTGAAGGCCTTCCAGGTCACCTCCTCACACACCTTTGGTGCCCTTTGACACACCCATACCCGCACCAGTGGCCTCCACATACGGGGCAAAAACACACCTTTGATCTCCATGTCGTTCTTGACAGCCTGCCAGGACACCTCCATCATGCCCTCCACATTGGCCTCCTCTGGGAGCTGGCTCAGCAGCTCAGCCACGCGGTGCGACTCTGGGGGCAGTTGCACGCAGGGCAATCAGCAGGTCGGCCCAGCAGCTCCGCCACACATTGCGGGCATTGCTGGCAGTTGCGCGCAGGCGCAGGGCAATCAGCAGGTCGGCCCAGCAGCTCCGCCACACATTGCTGGCAGTTGCGCGCAGGCGCAGGGCAACCAGCAGGTCGGCCCAGCAGCTCCGCCACACATTGCGGGCATTGCTGGCAGTTGCGCGCAGGCGCAGGGCAATCTGCAGGTCTGCCCAGCAGCTGGCCCAAAGGCTTTGCCACATTATGTGAATTTACAGACGTGCATGCAGGGCAATCCAATGCGTGTGCGCACATAGGTGTGCGCGCACGCCTGCTTGTGGCATTTGCTTTCCAGATACAACTCCACTGCAGTAGTGTTCTGTGAGGAATGGCTAGAGTGGCAGCTGTACGTACAGGCTGACCCGCCCCAGCATACCCGCAAAGACGGCCACACTTACCTGTTATGGTGTGTTTGAGGAACGGCAGGAACAGCAGCCACATGTACAAGCTGACCAGCACCAGCATGACTACCAGAATAACCACATGCAGCACCAGCTGCCCGGTGTACACCTGCAGAATGGCACACGGATGCAAGTTGGTTGAGTGCATGGCTGGGACTTGCAGGCCGGTCAGCTGTTATGAACTACATGCAGACCTGGGTCGCTTTAGTCCACAACATACAGACCTGGGCTGCTGTGATCCACGACACAGCCTGGGCTGCAGCAATGAACAAGACACATGATACGTCATCAGAGGCTACATCCATTGGAACAAACCCCGGCTGATCAGCAAACAAGCAACCTTGAAATGTAAGCAGTGGCAGGCTTATCGGTACCCCCTGTGCAGCACGCACAGTTCTTTCAACATGCGTGCACGTGCCACACACTGGCTACACATAGCTTGTGACGCGCACAAACGTACGTGTGCAAGCACCCTCACCCTCACCCTCACCCTCAACCTGCCAAGGATGCATGGCCTCCTTACCACATTTGCTACTGACAAGTGGCCTTATCAGGCAATCATAGTACAAAACACATGCCGCCGACCATCCCCAGCACATGCGGGCGCAGAGCCGCACGCGCGCCCACGCACCTCCAGAGAGTCAGAAGCGTAGAAGTTGGACACCTCTGCCAGAGCAGTCATGAGATCCAGGCGCACCAGCTGCCACATGAACTGCCACCTGCGCGCGGGGCGGCATGCGCCAGGCACCAGGGATGACGACAGGCAAAGGCTGAGTCAGTGGCGTGACTGGAGGCACAAGGGAGAACAGGTGCACCAGCGGCCACGTATAGACATTGCCAAGAGTGCTTTTGCGTCAATGATACGTGCGCCCTGTGTGGAAGCGCTGCCCCCAGCACCGCGCGCATCCTGCCCTGTACTTAAGCAGCAGCACGACAAGGGGTGGTAATGCATGAGTGACGGCTTTCACGGCCCATATGCTGCCTGTGTCCTGGCAGCTCATGATGACTGTGGTGTGGTCCAAGGCTGTGGACAGGCCCACCTGCTGTTGTCGTGGTCCACATCATCCATGTGGTCAAGGCTCAGCAGCTCGGCTTCCCTCACTTGACGCCGCACGATGGGGTCGATACCGTTGATGCTGACCTGCAGATTTGCAAAGCGCTTGCATGGTTGCAGGACAAGCAGACTGGCACAGCGCGCGTGCGTGCGCGAGCGTTCTGCAAGCGCACTCTGCCGTGGCCACGACCACACCAGCGAGGCAGCACGCAGGGCGTGCCCACTGCTAGGCGGGCAGCAGCTGATGCAATTTGCATGCCGGCATCAGCTGGTCTCCTCTCCCCCTCACTGATGTCATGGATCTCAAGGGTGTAGCCCAAGCTAAAGCCTCACAAGCACAGCAGTGTCCCTTGCCTTCCCCCCCTTCTCCTCTCTGCAACCCCCTGATTAAGTACGGCCCTTGCTGCCCTAATGAGTATAGCACCCCAAGTCCCAACCTACCGCCTGCTTTTGCAGTGCAGACCATTCAAGGTGCTGCTCAGCCACTCGCTGCTGCCCATCTTGCCCCCATCACGTCACACATCACACGTCACGGCAGCACTCACAGGGCGCTTCCCTGCCACCTGCCCTGTCTGACACCCCCCCCCCCATCACACACACACACACACACACGCATGCGCGCACACACACACACGCACGCCACGCACGCACGCACGCGCACG
>LKMJ01003243.1_pt1 | contig 15113 bp, 18 predicted proteins | sample 643391 | NCBI WGS metagenome assembly LKMJ01 (sample SAMN04112250, study PRJNA286221) | soda lake metagenome | biome: soda lake; feature: Kulunda Steppe; material: water; isolation source: sample PL-Br10 brine of Picturesque Lake | place: Russia: Kulunda steppe | collected 2010-07
AACGGGTGTGACGGTCGGCTTCGTTTTCGTCTGTTCCGTTTTCGTCTATCTTTTCGGCAGCCCGCCCGTCGTCGGCTGGTGGTCGACGACTCCTTTCGGGTCGGCTGCTGGGCGCTCGACGGCTGTCATCGTGATTTTCGGGTCGAGTGCTGGCATCCGGTCGGTGGCTATCGGCTGGCCGACCGCTCGCTGCGGTCTCCTCGGCTGGCTCCCGTGGCCGTCGTGGATTCGGTCGACCCGTCGCCGAGCCACCCGGAATCGGTGCGTGCGAGCGACGCCCGCCGCGCTGTTCGAGATCCCACGCCTCGAACATGCCGTACTCCCGCATCGTCGTCAGCCCCGCAATCGCGGCTCGAAGCTTGATCCCGACCAGCGGAATGTCGGCAATCCCGATGACGACATCGGCCTCCAGGACGACTCCTTTCTGGAGCAGTACATCGAGCAGGTCGACGAGCACGTCCTCCTCGTCAGTGGTGGGCTCCATCCGTCCCTCCCTGGCTGTCGGCATGTGCGCCCGCGCTGTCGATCTCAGGGGCGAACGTGTAGGGTGGCCACGGTCCCGTAAACCGCACCTCGACGCCGGGCTCGGCGGCGATTGCCTCGAGTTCCTCGCCCAACTCGTCGGCCCCGCTGTCGGTTGCGAGCACTGCAAACCGCCCGACTGGGTCGTGGTCGTCCTCCTCGACGAGATCAAGCTCACCCGCCGCTCGTCGACTCCCGAGCGATTCGAGCGCGGAGACGTGGGGAGCGATCCGGTCGGCCGCCTCGCGGGTCTGCTGGCGGCGGCGATCGCGGAGCCGTTCGGCGAGCTGTTTGTCGTACTGCTGTTCGAGCAGATAGGCCGTTCCCGAGGCCGCCTCGTCGATCTTCTCTCGGAGTGCCGAGAGTTCGGCACTGTTGGCAGCGATCTCCGCACGAGCCTCTTCGTGGTGGCTGATCTCGATGCGATACTCCCAGTGACCCGCAAGCGCGTCCAACTCGGTTGTAAGTCGATCAGACTCCGCGTTGAGCCACTCCCGGAGAGCCTCATCCCCACCGGTCAGCACCGTATCGAACTGAAACGGGATCGGCGTCCCGAACGTCTCGCCGGCCTCGTCGACGACGCGCTGGTGACTCAACAGCCACTCCTGGACGGTCTGTAACTCGTCCGAATCATACAGCGACGCACACGAATGGACAACTGCTCCCACCTCGCCGGCCGTGATTACCGACACTGGTTCGTCCTCGATTCCGGTCGTCGAAAACACCGTCTCGGTGGCTCCGTCTGCGGGCGTTCGGACCACACAGTAGAGATACCGCCCCTGTTCGATTCTCGTCATTCGGTCTCCTCCGTGCGTACTGGCGGCCTGTGGGTGGCTAGCTGACCTGATCGTGCCGACTGTTCGGACTGCGTCGACTGTTCGGTTCGGCCTGTTTGCTCTGGGTTTGATGCGCGCACGTCATTCAGAAACGAGAATCCAGGATGGGGCTCGTCGTCGACACGCTGAAGCGCATCCCTGACGAGATCCGAGAGGTTGGTTCGAAGGCGGTCGACATCCTCTTCGACGCCAGTTTCGGCTTTGAGCCGGTCGAGTTCGTCGTGGATCGCCGCCAGTTGTGTGCCGAGCCGTTCGACCTCCGCGTCGGTCAGCGACCCCGACTGCATCCGCCGGATCGCCTCCTCTTCGAGCGCCTCAATCAGGAGTTCGACCACGGCGATCACCAGCGACAACAGCCCGTCGCTGGCCTCCTCGCCGTCGAGATTAATCGCCTCCATCGGCCTCCTCCGTCGCTGGTTCGGCGTCGGGCTCGTCGGTCTCCGTGTCACTTGCTTCGTCTTCTCCGTCGTCTTCGAGAACGGCAACCGGCGGCCGGACGGTCCAGGTCGCCGTCTCGTCGTCCTCATCGATGATATCCGGCTCGCCGCCGGTCGCCCGGATCGTCTCGAGGTGGTTCCGCCGCCCAGTGAGTTCGGTAATCCGGTCGGTGTCGGTGCCGTCCGGGAACTCTAGACCGTAGGCGGCCGCGGTCTCGAAGGAGGCGATAGCCGCCCGGAGATGAATGCCGAGCAGTTCGGTTTCGCCGATGGTGACGATGATGTCGGCGTTGACGACGATTCCCTTATCAAGCAACATCTCGACGACATCTGCCAGTGAATCCGTCGTTCGCGCCGGGCCAGCACCGCTCATCCGTCGTCACCTCCGTCGTCCGTCTGCTCGTCGCCGCGCTTTTTGGCTATCAGTGTCTCGAACCGTCGGCCGTAGATCCGCCGCCGACTCGGCCCCGTCGAGTGCCGGACGTTCCGTGGCACGGTCGAGACTCCTGCCGCGGCTTTCGGTGGCCCGCCGTGGGTTGAGAGCGTCGAGGCTGCCGTCGGGTTCCGCGAGGTCGGTTGGTCGACGCCATCGAACCGCTCTTTGTTGGCTTCTCGAAGCGAATCGAGGCGAGCGTGAGTTTCGACCAACAGATCCCGAAAACCGTCGATGGCATCGTCGAGTTGGGCCTGGGTAGCTGCTTGCATCGTTTCGGGGTCGGTGAGTTCGCCGGTCATCCCGTCGTCGCCAGCCAGATCATCCAGCTCCATGTCGTCAAAGAGGTCGCTGTCGAGTACGCCGCCCTCGCCGTCATCGTCGCCGGTGAGCTGCCCAACGGTCTCCGTAATCTCGTCTTTCGATCCCATGAGCTCGGTGAGATCGACGGCATCCCACAGCTGGCCGAACTCGATGAGTGTCTTGAGGTTTTTGAGTTCGACAGCATCGCCCAACTCGCCGGATTCGAGCGCGTCGGGTAGCTCGTCGAGATCAACAACTGATTCGAGTTCGTCGAGGTCAATGGTATCGAGCAGTTCGTCGGTGTCTCTCGTCGTGAGAACGCCTTGGATCAGGTTCACGAGGTGCAGCAGGGCCTGTAGTTTTCCCGCAGAAGGGTCCTCTTCGCCTGCGGTCACCGACTCGAGTGTGGACTTCGCCAGCTCAACAAGCGGCCCAAGCTGTGTGAGCTCAAGCTCGCTGGGCTCCGGAAGGTCGTCCGTATCGAGGTCTCCAACATCGTCGAGGGACTCGATATTGAGCAACTCCTCGTCGGCGTCAGTCATCGAGCGTCACCTCCGAGTCGCGGTCGCCAAGGAGGAGCTCCAGGACACCGTTGTTGTAGGTCGCCGTCCGGACGGCGTACCCCGATTCGGGAAGCCGCACGCGGGCGAGTGGCTCATCGTCAGCGGCCACCACGAGTCTGCGGCCACGAACGCCCGCCCGGAGGCCCTCGGGGTCGACGCCCGGCAGATCAATCGTGACGCGCGCGCCGTCGAGCGTCTGTTCGACGCTAACTGGCTGGTCGTCGCGGCTGGGCGCGCTGTCGGGCTGCTCGCGGTCACCGCTGAGTCCAACCGAAAAGCGATACTCGTATCCGAAGCCGCCGGATTTCGCGCGTCCCTGGCCGCGTTCGACGCTGCTGCCCGTTTCGTCCAGGCGTTGGACTGTTTCAAGCAGCTGTCTGAGCAGTCCCGAAACGCCACTGGTGGCTGGCCGCGTCTGGTCGTCTGATCCGTTGCTGTCGGTCTGTCGGTTGGGTGGGTCTGTCATCGCATAACCTCGACTTTGCCGCGGGTCTGTTCGCGCGCCTCGCGGGCGATTTCGAGCTCTGTTCGCAACCGATCGTTTCGTTGTTCGTACTCCGTCTGGGAGCGTTCGCCGAGTTCGTACAGCAGCCGGTTTTCCTTGATCTGATTTGTAAGCTCGGTCGTGTCGTACCGTCTGTTGATCGCCATTGAGTGGATCGCCTCGAGGATCGACATAAACGGTCTGACGAGCAGATCGTCGAGGATGAACATCAGCGACCCTCCGCGCTGATCTCGATGTCGACGAAGTTGTACGGAGCCCACGGGCCGTTGTACTGGACATGTAGCTCGTCACCGTAGGCTTCGCGGATCTCGGCGACGGCGTCGTCGAACGCCGGTTGGTCGTCACGGTCGACGAGATACGCACGGTTGAACACGAGCCGGTCGCTGTACAGCTCGTTGGCTGCCTCGGTGTCAGCCACCTCGCGGAGCCGCGTGGCCACGTCCTCGACGACGGCGGGACGGTCGACGCTGGCGTCGCCTTTCGTGACGAGTTTGACGCCGAGTTCGACCATCCCAGTAAAGTCGTTGAGCGACCGGCGGAACGCCACCCGGCCGTTGCGGAGGACGTTTTTCAGCGTTCGCGCGTTTTTGAACACCATCCCGAACTGCATCGGGACGACGGTCCGACCACCGTCGGACTGGAGGACCTCGCGGAGCACCTCGTCGTGGGCGGCGGCGTTCTCGTCGGTCTGTTCGGGCTCCATCTCGTCGATCTCGCTGACTACTGCCGACAGCGACCGATAGTCGACTGTTTCGATCGGCGCGGAGTCGTTGACACCTGTCCGGTCGATATCAATCGAACCCTGTTCAATGACACCGTACGTATAGAGGTTCGAACTCATGGCCGGCAGCTGCGTCGGGGGTGTGTGGAGGGCGGTTCGGATTTCATAGCGTACACTGTGGGTAGCTACCACGTCGACACGCTAAACTATGACGGCAGAATGGTAGGTTTACATGTGTGTGCCCTAGTTTGAAAGGTTAAAACGACCGTATTTTCGGCCTGAAAGCGGCTTAGATCCAACAGTCGTCTTTTCTGGCCACGATACCTAAATAGCTGACAGGAGTTGCTCATAGTATGGCCTCTGACCGACCAAGCGCAGACAGTTTGGCGGATGTGCTCGACCGCATCCTGGACAAAGGAATCGTGATCGACATCTGGGCGCGGATTTCGGTGGTCGGCATCGAGATCCTCACTGTCGAGGCGCGGATCGTGGTGGCCTCGGTCGATACGTTCCTCCACTACGCCGCCGAGATATCCAAGATCGAAGAGGTGGTCGAGGAAGGGGATCTGGAGGATCTCCAAAATCTCGAAATCCGCCGGACGCCAGCAACCCAGTCACAGTACCCCGAAGCAACCTAACAACTCGCCACGCAACGCTCCCAAGCGCGTTCACACCCGCGATTTTTTAGACACACATGGCCCACGATTCGACAGTCGACGACACGGACGAACCACACACAGCCAGCCGCCCCCGGACCGACGGTGGCGAAGCCGAGGCAGTCGAAGAAAGCGACGAAAGCGAGAGCGACAACCAGGAGACAGAGGAAAGTGAGGAAGACACCCAACAAGAGTCGGCTGACGAAAGCGACTCAACTGAAAAACAACAGGAGTCGGCCGACGAAAGCGACGAACCCCACGAAGAAACCGCAGACGAGCCGGCGACAATCGACGCCGACGACGAGGCGGTCACCGATCAGACTGGGGATGTCGGCGTCGAGCCCCAACCAGCCGACGAAATCGAGGACGAACCCGACAAAAGCGAGCAGTCCACGCCTCCTCTGGACGGCGAGGGCGATACCGCGAGCATTATCCAGATCCGCAACCAGGTTATCGAACTCTCGACCGACGTGATCGGCCGCGGCCTCGACGGCATCATCGAAGTCACGCGGAACGACGACCACTGGCGGGCGGTCGTCGAGATCATCGAACGCCGATCAGTGCCCGACACCCAGGACATCCTCGGCCAGTACGAGATCGAACTCGACGAACGCGGCGAGGTCATCGGCTACCGCCGCCTCGAAAAATACCGCCGGAGCGACACCGGCCCGAACGAACACTAACTCACCGTTTCGAGACGGTCGAGCCACGCATCGAAGAAAACCGCCCGGATCGCCCGATATCTCGCCGGCCCGCAGACGAGATCGTCGAATGAGTCGTACGGTGGGTGCCACCGCTGGGCCGCCAGCGGGTGCCATCGCCCGACCGATTCGGTTCGTTAGAATCCATGACACCGTCGTCTTCCGCTCCGTTTTCGTCCGCTTGTTCTGTCTCCTCGGACGTCAGATCTCCGAGTTCCGGAACCTGATCGAAGATCTGGAGGGTGTCTTCGAGTTCCGACTGCAGGCGGTCCCGGAGCGACGTCTCGTCGTCGGTGCGGTCTGTCGTCTCTTCTCCGGACTCGTCGACATCGGCCTCGCTATCGGTCTCTTCCGAGTCGCTGTCTGTGGCTTCGGCAGCCGTCTCTCCGGTTGACGATCCGTCTTCTACCGTCTCGACAAGCGAATCCAGTCGCTCGACGAGCTGCTCATGGTCTGCGGTCGACCGCGGGAGCTTCGAGGCTGTCAGCAGCGACCGGAGCGCAGCGACGTGCTGTGGCTCACCAGTCGCAACGGCTTCCGGTAGCGATTCGGGTCTCGCATCACGCTCGCCAAGCCCAACCGCGGCCAGCAGATCGGTAATCTCGGTTTCGGCAACGAGTTCGTCGGCACGCTCGCCGACTACGGCCAGCTCCTCGGAGACCGCATCGTCGGTCGACTGCTGGGTGTCGACCGCTGCTGAAAGATCCGCCAGCAGCGTCTCGACTGTCGTCGGGAAATCCTCGCTCATGCGTCAGTCTCGTCGGCCTCCTCGGCATCTTCGTCGGTGAAATGCTCGACGATGTCGTCCATGATCTCTTCGTGACTCTGGTTGGCCGGGATGTCGAGTTCCTTCGCCGTCGACTGGATATCGCGGTAGGACATCACCTCCAGGAGGTCCCGAATCGTCTCTTCGCGGAGCTGCTCGACGCTGTCGGGGAGTCCTGACACCGATTCGCTGTCAGTAGTGGTCTCTTTGTCGTCCTCGTCAGTCGACTCCTCGTCGGCCGCAGAGTCGGGAAGTAGCGACGTAGCCTCCTGCTTGATTCGATTTTTCAGGTCATCGACCACGCCCCCCGGCGAGGAGGCTTGACGGAGCGCGCTCAGGATCGCCCCGGGGAGTGCCACAAGCACTGCGCGGAGCGCGCCAATGAGATTCGCACCTTCATTGAGACGTGAGCGGAATTTCTCCTCCAGGGTCGCGCCGACCTGCTGGCCGAGTTCGCGGCCAGCCTGTTCACCGTAGGAGCCGCCGACCTGCGTCCCTACCTCGCTTTCTTCGAGTTCGTCGCGCAGGCTCTCTGGCAGGTTCTCTTCGATTAACTCCAGTGTGGTGCTGTCGCTCATGGGTACTCACCACCCGGTGGCTGTCTATGGACCGTCATTCTGCATCCGCCTCCGCCGGCTTATCGCCTTCGGCCGTCGACTCATCGCTTTCTTCCGACTGTTCGTCCGCAGCCGTCGACTCCTCACTGACGTTCGAGTCGCCCTCGTCGCCGTCTCCATCGTCAGTACTGCCGAACAGTTCATCGATGACTAGTTCCTGGGCGACCTGTCCGAGGGCCATCCCGACGAACCGACCGACGGCTGCACCGACCCACCCGCCGAGAACACTGCCGATGCCGCCCTCGCTGTCGCTGTCGGTGTACGCCTCGAATCGGGTTCCCTCGAACGCGCTGGCGAAATCGATATCGCTCACGAGCCGGCTGTAGTTGATTCGGCCGTTTGTTTCGCTCATGACTCCTCACCGGAGGCGTCCTCCTTCGGCGATTCGAGCAGCTGTTTGATCACCCCAGCGATCACCTCTATCAGTAGCTGTTTGATCGGAAGGTCGGGAACTGACTCTCGAAGGCTACTCGCTGCCGACGACAGTCGCCCCTCAGAATCCTCGCCTTCTTCGCCCTCTGCGCCCTCCTCGCCCTCTTCGTCACCAAATCCGAGCGCGCTCCCGATGCCGTCTCCAGGAAGGATACCATCCTCCGGGAGAATACCATCCTCGGGCAGCAGCCCCGAGATCCCACCGTCCGGCATGAGATCCGAGAGCCCGCCAGGATCGGTGAGCCCGGCGACCGATGACAGCAGATTACCGAGGAGGTTGCCGTCGCCCTCGGTCGCAAACACGTCCAGGACGACCTGATGGAGTTGGATCTCTAGACCAAGCAGATCCAGATCCAGGCCGTAGATATCGAGAAACAGGACGGTTGTGCTTTCGTCGGATTCAGCCCCTTCGCTTTCGATATCGCTCTGGGGAACGTCAACGACATCTTTGTCTGTTTCTGCCTCTTCATCCTCGGGTTCTGCTTCTGCTTCTGGTTCTTCTGCTTCGGCTTCTGGTTTCTCTGATTCTTCTTCCGCTGTTTCGGCTTCTGCTTGCGCTGGCTCCTCATCCTCTGGTTCGGCCTCCTCGGCTTCATCAGCTTCAGCGTCGGCGTCTGCCTCCTCGGACTCTTCGGCTTCCGTTTCTTCGGCCTCCGCCTGCTCGTCTTCGGTGTTGTCGGCTTCTTCGTCGTCGACACCCTCTTGGCCCTCCTGTTGGGGTGGCTGCATCTCTTCGTCGCTGCCTTCTCCCTCGCCCTCGTCGGTTTGTTCGCTTTCCTCACCGCCGTCTGTGAGGAGCCGTCGGTCGGCACCGTCACCAACCGCGGTTGAGGCTGTCTCAGTGGTTGTGTCGCTTTTCGTATTCGCCCACCGTGCCGGTACCGTTTGTCGGAGCCGTTTCGAGTAGCTATAAAACATTTGTCAGTCCAATCTATTGGCCACGCCCAGTCGAAAAGGCGTTTGGGCCACCACTCAGCGGCCACTACAACCGGCTTTTTAGGATCGTCAGACCAGGTTGTGTGTCGTGTCTACCAATTTTATGCCATGTATTTTGCGCTTGCATTCCCCAGCCGTCGTGAGGATGACAGGGAAAGAACCTTCTGTCGGCTGGCGAATCCCCACACATGGCACTCGCCGGGCTCGTCACGGAGTTGCGCAGCGAGGCCCGCCGAACCAACGAGCGCCGGTTGGTCGTCCTCGCGGGCTCACGGGAGGCTGGTACCAACGCCGCCTACAGCGTGATCGAGGCCGCCAACGCAGATCCCGAGGCGGTCAGTTTCGTCACGACACGCGAGGGGTTTCGATACCATCGAGTTGGCCCACACCAGGCCGACGAGTTGCTCGGGACGACTCGCGAAATCGTCGTCTTCGACTGCCACGCGGGGTTTTCAGCGAACGTGTTGGGCCAACTGACGGGCGCAGTCGACGGTGGGGGGCTGTTCGTCCTGCTTGTTCCGCCGCTTGCGGAGATCCCGTCCGGGTTGGACGCGCTTGTCGAGCAACTGCTCGCGCCGCCGTTTGGCCGCGAGGCGGTCGGCAACCGATTCAGAAAACGGCTCGTCAGGACGCTCCGGACGCATCCAGGAGTCGCCATCCTAAACGTCCAAACGGTTGCCGACGGATCGCTGGCCGTCACCGTCGACCGTGATGGCCTTACCCATCCAGAAGCCGAGCAACTCGTCGAGCCACCCTCGCCGTTGGTTCGAACCGACACGCCGTTTCCGGCCGCCGCCTTCGAGGCTTGTCTCACGGCTGATCAGGCCCGTTCAGTCGCCGGGCTGTCGGTGCTGTCGGAACCAGGCCATGCGGTCGTCGTTGAGGCCGACCGCGGTCGCGGCAAAACCAGCGCGGCTGGCCTGGCGGCAGGGGCGTTGGCAGCCACCGGCCACGATCTGCTCGTCACTGCACCCACTTTCGAGAACACCGAACCGCTGTTCGACAGTGCGGCGGGGCTCCTGGAGGGCCTCGACGAGTTGTCGGATTCCTCGGAGGCCAACTGCTTATATACGACTTCCGGCGGTCGAATCCGGTTCTGTCGGCCACCCGCGGCCGCCGACCTCGCCAGCGAGGCCGACGCCACTATCGTCGACGAGGCTGCGGCGATCCCGGTCGACCTGTTGAGTGATTTTCTCGCCTCGCCCTCGGTCGCCTTTTGTACCACCGTCCACGGCTACGAGGGAACCGGTCGCGGCTTTGCGGTACGGTTTCGCCAGTGGCTGGCAGACAGTGACAAATCAATCACTGAGATCGAACTCGACGAACCGATCCGCTACAGCCGCGGCGATCCCGTCGAATCGTGGCTGTTTCGGACGCTGCTGTTGGACGCCCGACCGCCGATCGACCAGCTCGTCGAGGATGCGACGCCCGAGACGGTCTCCTACCGCCGGATTAGCCAGGCCGAACTCGCCGCCGACGAAGAGCTGTTCCGGTCGGTTGTCGGCTTATTAGTAGTCGCCCACTACCGGAGTGATCCGTCGGATCTCGTCCGGCTCCTGGATGCCCCAAACATCGCTATCCGCGCACTCGAACAGGAGGGCCACATCGTTTCGGTGGCCGTGTTGGTCCGCGAGGGTGGCCTTGCGGCCTCCCTGCGTGCGAAAATGTATGAGGGCCAGCGTGTCCGTGGCAACATGCTTCCCGATGTGCTGACAAGCCAACTCCGCGACGAGGCGGCCGCCGAGCCGGTTGGCTACCGTGTGATGCGGATTGCGACCCACCAGGTGGCTCGCTCGAGGGGAGTTGGCTCACGGTTGCTCGATCGCTGTCACACGGAGTTCGCAGAGCGCGTCGACTGGTTCGGCGTTGGCTTCGGTGCCACGCCGCGGCTCGTGGACTTTTGGGCGAAAAACGGCTACCGGACGGTCCATCTGTCGATAACCGCCAACGACCGCAGCGGCGAACATTCCGCGCTCATGCTGCGGCCCTTCACTGCGGCGGGCCGCAAGCTCACCGCCCGCCACACTGACTGGTTCTGCGATCGGATCGGCCCGATGTTGAGCGATGTGCTTTCGGGGCTCGATCCAGGAGTCGTCCAAGCAGCCATTGGCGCTGCTCAACCGTCTACCACTGACCGTCTCGACAGCCTCTCGGCACGTGACTGGCGGGTTATCGCTGGCGTCGGCTATGGGCCGGGGACCTACGAGGCCGCACCGCAGGTGTTCCGAACGGTAGCGATGGCCTACTTTTTGAGCGAAGCGGCGTTCCTCTCGGATATCCAGGAGCGACTGCTCGTCCGCAAAGTCTTACAGGGCGAGCCCTGGGAGTCGGTCGCAGTAGGCCTGGGCTACGCCTCGACTAGCCAGTGTATGCGTGAGATGGGTGCAATTGGACGGGCAGTCTGCGAGGAGTTGGGCGGCGAGATTGCCCAAACCGAGCGCGAACGGTACACCTAACGAAGTCGGATCAGCGTCGATTTAAGCGGTTGTCCCGACCGAAACCAGGCTTTCCACCGAACTAAAAGAACCCGTAGTCGTCGACTACCGTCTTGTAACAGTCAATATACTGGTCGATAACTGGCTCGTGGTCGTAGACGCTGTAGTTCGGGTTCACTGTTTGGTGGGCCATCGACTCGGCGGCGATGATCTCTTCGGCCAGCTCCTGGGGCGTCGAGACCAGACTCCCCTGTGTGTCGGGCAGCCTGGATTTGTGTTCGATCAGTTCGTGGGCCGCCGAATCGACCTGATACTCCGAAATACCGACACAGCCACAGGCGAGTGCCCACAGCAGCTCGGTGGCAAACGGCTCGTGGCTGGCGGTCTGGGCGAACACCTGTGCCCCTTTGAACAGCGCCACGCGCTCGGCCTCTGGCAGGGTTCCGACGAAAGCGACTCGGGTTTCGATCCGGAGGTCTCTGGCCATCCGTTTGGCGTCTTCAACTGCGGGGCCGTCACCGATGACCGCCGCGCGCCACTCACGGGTTCGTAGCTCGGCTAACGCGAGCAAGAACGTCTCGACGTTGGCATCCTCGTCGAGTCGGCGGCTGTAGACGTAGTCGACGCGGTCGTCGGGGTCGGTTTCCTGGACGAGCGAGAAATCGATGCTTGGGGGTATTTCCCGAATATCGTCGTCGGTGCCGCCGTGTCCCCGGACGACTGTTTTGACCGTCTCGGAGGGCACGACGATTGCGTTGCCAGCTTTGACGAGTTTGCGGTACTCGCCATCCGATTCGCCGGGGTGGTCGGCCCACCAGTCGACGACCAGGGGCGTCCGCAGGAGTCGGCAGGCGGCTTTGGCTGCACGGGCGTGGCCGACCGGGCTGTTCGGGACGTGGACGACATCCGGGTCGGTTCGTCTGAGGGCAAAGGGCAGCTTCGAGACGAACAGCCGCGAGGAAAAATCGCCGTCGACCGCTCGGTAGGTGATCCCGTCCTGTTCGAACGTTGGATGGCTGCCGTCCCACCAGCGGCCACAGAGGACGTGGACATCGTGGTCGCGCTCGGCCAACAGCCCCGCCAGGCGGGCCAGGCGGCGGGTGACAAAGCTGTCTCGCGTATGGAGGGTATACAGCGAGACAAGCGCGATTCGCATACTGAACTGTCGGGAAGCGGCGACAAAAAACCCCAGCGATCCGACCCGAAACGGTTTGTTGAGCCGCTGCCCAGAACAGGTATGTACGCTATCGAGCGGTATCTCAACATCCGCAGCGCGTTCGGCCCCTCGATGGGACCCGACGGTAACCGGCTCTGTTTCCGACTCAACACGACCGGCACCCCACAGCTTTGGGCCCTCGACAGCCCGCAGGGATGGCCCCATCAGCTCACCTTTTTTGACGAACGCGTCACCTTCGGGTCGTTTTCGCCCAAACGCTCCGAGATTATCTTTGGCAAGGACGACGGCGGCAACGAGCGCAGTCAGTTTCACCGGCTGGATCTCACTGACGGCACCATCCAGGAGCTCACTGATCACCCGGAAGCCAAACACCGCTGGGGTGGCTGGAGCCACGACGGCGAGCAGTTCGCCTTTAGTTCGAACCGCCGCGAGGAATCCGTCTTCGATCTCTACGTCCAGGACCGCGACGCGCCCAGCGAGGCGGCCGAGCTGATTTTCGAGGGCGACGGCTGGCTCTCGCTTGCCGGCTGGAGTCCCGACGACACTCGCGTAATCGTCAGCCAGGCCTACTCGGGGTACGACCAGGACCTCTCTGTGCTCGATATCGACTCCGGCGAGATCAACCACCTCACACCCCACGACGGGACAGTGCGGTACAACTCGCCGACTTGGGGGCCTGACGGTGAAAGTCTCTATGTCGTTACTGACCGCGAGACCGATACGCTTCGAGTTGAACGCCTCGACGTTTCGACTGGCGAGTTTTCAGTCGTCGAAACGGTAGGCACTGACTACCACGAGCGCGACGAGTGGAATGTGGCAGGCCTTGCCATCGACGAGAAGTCCCGACGGATCGTTTACGGTCGTAACGTCGAGGGGTACACCGAATGGACGACGGGCGAACTGGTAGGACCTGACCGGATCGACCCCTTCCCCGCTCCCGACCTCCCGCGGGGGGTCTCTGGCGGTATCAGTTTCGGTCCCGACGGCGAACAGTTCGCCATCACGGTCACCTCCAGCACCGACAACGCCAACATCTATGTCGTTGATATCACGACCGGCGAACGCACGCGGTGGACCGACGCGCCGACGGCCGGTATCCCCCGCGAGACGTTCGTGGCTCCCGAGTTGGTCCACTACCCGATGTTTGACGACCGAGAGATTCCGGCCTTCTTCTCGCTGCCGGAGACTGACACTGGTTCCGACGAGACGCCCGTTATTGTCGACATCCACGGGGGCCCTGAATCCCAACGTCGGCCCTCCTTTAGCAGCGTTAAACAGTACCTACTCGCTCACGGCTACGGGGTTTTCGAACCAAACGTCCGCGGCTCGGCGGGCTACGGCAAGGCGTACGCCGCGCTTGACGACGTCGAACAGCGGATGGATTCAGTGCGGGATATCAAGGCGGCTGTCGAGTGGCTGGTCGACCATCCGGCGGTCGATCCCGACCGAATCGTGGCGATGGGCGGCTCCTACGGCGGCTTTATGGTTCTCTCGGCGATGACCGAGTACCCCAAACTGTGGGCCGCGGGCGTCGATATCGTCGGCATCGCCAACTTCGTGACGTTCCTCGAAAACACGGGCGAGTGGCGGCGCAAACTCCGCGAGGCTGAGTATGGCTCGCTGGCTGAGGATCGGGCGTTCCTGGAATCGATCTCGCCGATCAACAACGTCGAGTCGATTGCGGCTCCACTGTTTGTGTTGCATGGCGAAAACGATCCCCGCGTGCCGGTCGGTGAGGCTGAGCAGATCGTCGAAGAGGTCGAAAGACAAGGTGTGGCAGTTCAAAAGTTGATTTTCGACGACGAGGGCCACGGCATCACCAAACTCGAAAACCGCATCGAAGCCTACCGTGAGATCGTCGGCTTTCTGGCCGAACACGTCTGAGCGTTTGTGCTCGTCGTGTTAATATTCTCTTTAATGATAGTCACAGAAAGAATTAGGTATCCTTGACAGAGACGGGGTAGTATGCACTCGAGACGAGCGATGATGACTGGTGCGGTAGGGTTGATGGCTGCAACCGCAGGCTGTACTGATATGCTGGGTGGGGGAAGCACTGCGCTCCTCGATCTCACGGTATCGAACCAGACTTCGGATGACGAGCTGACGACACGGATTGTAATCCAGAACGACGACGAGACGATCTTTAACGAGGAGTACGAGCTCGAACCGACTGCCGAGGATGAGCCATCACTAGCACTTGAGGGGTTCATTGAAGCCGAAGACGGCGTTGAGCTCACACTACGAGTGTTGCTTCCGGACCACGACGCTGAAGAAGTATCGACGTTCACGGTTGACTGTCCAGCCGAAACTCAAGAAGAGGGAGTCACAGTCAACGACAGGCTGTTTGTTGGTATTACTGATACTGACGAGATAGATATCAGCCACAGCGGTTGTGCTTAGGGCTGCACGCTCGACTGCTGAGGCCGCTTTCTCTCCCGATGTATTCCTGCCGACCGCGTATACGCTCAGCAAGCACCTGCTGAGGATGCTCGTACGCCTATGTTGGTACCCCCAGCGCCTCGAAGCCGATGATGCCGAAACTCCCCAACACGACGAGGACGGCCACCGAGACAAGCCAGGCGATCAGCCCGATACCTGCGGCGGTCGTCCAGGAGCCGGGATACTGCCAGTTGATAACGCCGATCCAGGCAACAAGCGTCAGTAGTGGCCCCAAAAAGGGAATCCACCCGATGAAAAAGCTCACGAGCGCCCACGCCAGCGCGCCGAGCAGCGCGGTGACCGCCGCCCGCCCGATACCGGTATCGGCGTCGATGACGAGCCGCGCGCCGGCGTAGATCGCGACCGTCCCGATAATTAGACTCACTAACAGGACGGTCAGCGAGCCGGTTGCTTCCGCCTGGAGGATCATCGTGGCTCCTCCTCGGCCGGTTCGTCGCGTTCGTTCCAACTGAGTTGGATTGTCACTTCGGTAATATCATCGCCCATCAGTCGGGACCGCTCGTCGACGGTGGTCTCGACATCAAGTGTTGAATCGGGCTGTGTCTCGACGGCTTTGTTGCCGACCGGCACCGTCCAGGAGTGAGTGTTATCGCCCAGCGTGACGCCTAGGGAC
>LKMJ01003245.1_pt1 | contig 15112 bp, 15 predicted proteins | sample 643391 | NCBI WGS metagenome assembly LKMJ01 (sample SAMN04112250, study PRJNA286221) | soda lake metagenome | biome: soda lake; feature: Kulunda Steppe; material: water; isolation source: sample PL-Br10 brine of Picturesque Lake | place: Russia: Kulunda steppe | collected 2010-07
GGCGAGCGTGCCGAGCACCCGCCGGAGCCAGTCTTCACTCACACCGCTGGCGTCCGCCTCCGATTGAAAACACGATGTACACCACAGCTCGTCTCGCCACTCGATTCCATCCGCAGGCTCGGAACAGCCACAGCACTCGGACATCGACCGTGGCTATGAAAGGCAGGGAAATTTCTCTTTCGTCAGCAGCCAGGCCACAGTTTTGTGCCTGCCAGCCCTGGGTCAGCTATGGAAAATGGTCCCGAACGACAGAAACCAGTCAGTCTCGATGACCACGCTGCACTCGATTCGTTTCTCTCGGAGTCGCCGGTCGCGGTGGTGATGTTCTATACAAACGGCTGTGGACTCTGTCAGAGCATGGAGCCGGTGCTCACGAACGTTTCGCGGGGGACGGACGCACGGATCGCAACGATCAATCCGCGTGATGATCCGCCACTCGTCGACCGCTACCAGGTCCAGAGTGTACCACTGTTCGTTCTCTTCGTCGATGGTGAGCCAGTCGACCGGCGCGCAGAGGGGTTCGTTGGTGCAAAAAGGCTGCTCTCGTGGATTGGGGAGTACACCTAGAGCCCTTCGACCGAGCGGAGTTTCTCGGCAACGTCGGCTGGCATCCCACTCGGCACGTCGCGCACACGGTGGGTAGGAATCAGTAAGGGGGCAGGGTTCGCCGCGAGCGCCTCACGGATAGCCGAGTTATCGCCACTCTCTTTGCTCTGGCCAGGAACCATCATACTGATCTGTTCGATAGTCGCGTTCTCGCCGTAGGGAACCTCACGGACCTTTTCGAGCACAGTGCGCTGGTCAGTCGGCATCGTCATCGCAACCATAACATCAGTAAACGCATCCACCTCACCGTTCAGGTAGGCCTCGATCCGGTCGAGCAGTTCGTGGTCTGCACTCGCCCCGGGGTCGGGCTCGGGGGGAAACTCGACGGAGAGCACCCGACCCTGGGCGATCCCGAGCTGAATATATCTGTCGAGAAACTGTGACTCCCGCGCGAAGATTCCCGCAACGTCGCTCATATGAGTTCGTTCGGTTTGTGTCGGTTTGTGTGTGTCGAACAGGAAACCTGCCGACGGCCACGCTGATACCAAATTCTTCAGGTCGCCCTTTTCGGATCGTGACCTGGCCCCGCTCACCGACACGTCGCTTCGGTCGCTCACCCAGACAGATTCATATCAAAACGGATGCTGACAGCCACCCAACCCCCGGCGAGGATATAACTCTCTGTGGGCCAATACTGTGATGATGGTCGGACCAGTCGTCGGTGAGCCCCCGACGTACAGGATGGAAGCGCCAGATCGTGTCCCCTTCGTGCTGGGCACGCAGCTACATCCCGAGGTTGGACCACTCGGCGCAGCAGCCGAGGGAAGTCGAGTCCTGCTGATCGAATCCCACGGCTTCGCGCGGCGAAAGCCCTACCACCACCAGAAACTCACGCTCGTCTTTGCAGCGATGCGACAGTTTCGTGACGCGTTGGGCGAGCAAGGCTATGACGTCTAGTATATTACCGCCGAGACGTTCGAAGATGGTCTGGCAGCGTATTTCGAGCGCTATCCAGACGATACACTCGTGATGATGGACTCTCCGAGCTATCGGAGTAGCAAGCGGATGACAGCGCTTGTCGACAGCGTCGATGGAGAGCTCGATGTCGTCGAAAACGAGCTATTCGTCAGTACCAGACAGGCGTTCGACGAGTGGGCAAATACGACTGATCTGCAGCCCTTTACCCACGAAAACGTCTACCGGTGGATGCGCCGCGAGTCCGGTGTTCTGTTGTCTGAAGATGGGTCGCCTGTCGGCGGGGAGTGGAACCTGGATTCCGAAAATCAGGAGTTTCCACCGGCGGAGTGGGAGCCGCCGGATCGGTACGTTCCCGACCACAACGAGCAAACGGCGTCGGTCAGCGAGTGGGTGAGTTCGGAGTTCGACACCTGGGGAACGGCAGAGCCCTTTGAGTGGCCTGTGACCAGAGCGCAGGCACTCGACTGTCTCGAACAGTTCTGTACCGAGCGTCTCCCAGCGTTTGGTCCATACCAGGACGCGATGCGGGCAGAAGACTGGGCAATGGCACACTCGCTTCTCTCGCCGGCGGTCAATCTCGGGCTCGTCCATCCCTGGGAGGTGATCACCGCGGTCGAGGACGCCTTCGAAACCAACGAAGAGATTCCGCTCAACTCCGCCGAGGGAGTCATCCGACAACTGCTCGGCTGGCGCGAGTTTATGCGCCACGTCTACCGGCATACAATGCCCGAACTGGCATCGGCAAATCAGCTCGGCGCGACACAGGAACTGCCGGCGTTTTACTGGACAGGTGAGACGGAGATGAACTGTGTCTCGAACTGTGTGGAATCTGTCGAAGCACGCGGCTACGCCCATCATATCCAGCGACTGATGGTGCTCGCAAACTTCGCCACGCTGTGGGGAGTCGAACCCGCGGAGCTAAACGAGTGGTTCCACGCTACGTACGTCGACGCCTACCACTGGGTGACCACGCCCAACGTGATCGAGATGGGCCAGTACGGCCACGGCGTCTTCGCAACCAAACCCTACGTCTCCTCGGCGAACTACATCGATCGGATGAGCGATTACTGCGAGGACTGTTCCTATTACAAAACGAAGGCAACGGGCGATGGGGCGTGTCCGTTCAATACGCTGTACTGGGATTTTCTCGCCCGGAACGAGGACGAACTCCGGAGCAATCACCGGATGGGGCTGATGTACAGCCACCTTGCGGACAAACGCGAGAGTGGCGAACTTTCAGAGATCCAAGAGCGCGCAGACGAGCTTCGAGCGCGGGAAATGCGAAACGAGCTGTGAGAGAACAGCTGTGACGCGTTCAAGACGCCAAAGCCGAGTAAATTCGGCTACATTCGGGCCAAAAGCGGCCAAGCTGTCGAAATTTGGGTTGAGAATATGACCCCCTTATCTCTCCGTCGAGCCCAGGACCGGATGCAATGATTCCAAAACGAATTGTCGTTCTTGCCGTCGCAGCAACACTCCTGTTCGGTGGGATGGTGGCAGTCGGTGCTGCCAGTCCGGCCGAACAGACCGAGAACAGTACCGCAGCCGCAGAAATTAGTGGTCAGGACGAAATAGATGACGACGAACCTGAGCGGGCAGGCGACCGCGTGACTGGTACTGCTGGCCCTGCCGAGACAGCGGGCCTGGGACCGACTGACGGACTGCCAGCCCAGGTGCCAGACCACGTGAGTGACATTCTCGATACTGTTGGTGCGTTCCTGGATGGATCGATCGACTCACTCGGTGAGACGGTGAGTGAACTGCTTGGGAGTGAGACAGCGACTGCACTGATCGAGAGCGGAGTGGACAAATAACCCGGAGTTGTAACTCTATTATGGTACTTACTCCATTGTTTGTCGGTCCGCTGGCGATGATCGTTGGCGGATTGCTCGTCTTGCTGGTGGTGCTGTCACTCGTCCGGTTGGTGTTCGGTGTGGCCTGGCGACTGCTCGTGATTGCGGCCCTCGTGATCGGCCTCCTCTGGCTGCTTGGCGCGGTTCAATCCGGGCCACCGGCCGCGGTCTGAGGAGTAATCTCGGTCGTGTTACTCGAGACGACTATGCAACCAGCCGCCGAGTCCGCCACAAACCAGCGGGACCACGACGCCAGCGAGAACAACTGGCGCGAGCAGATCCACCCACGTGAGAGCCTCGACTGAAACGGCTGCGTACGCCATCGCAAGCAGGGTTGCCGGCAAATACCCTACCACGACCGAACTACCCGACTGGAATGAGTTACCTCCCGAGGAAACTGCCCCAGCCAGATAGCCAGCCAGAATGAGCGTGGCAAGCAAAATTGCAGTGTGGCCAAGCAACTCGGTCTGGAGGCTGCCACTCCAGACTGGTAGCGTCGTTCCGGCGTGAACGACGATATACTCCCCAACCGTAAAATTCCGTAGCCAGAGCCCGCTTTCGGGATGCATACCGAGGCGATGGCTACCAACGACAAAACCGAGGCTGAGGATATACGCTGCCATGCCAGCAATCAGACCAGCACGAGCGTCGACAACAGACGAGTATCGCTCCATTGAGTGACGTTCGCAGGGTATGGCGGGAGTTCGGAAAGCAGTTTGCACGAAAGCAGTGTACTCATCCGGACACAAGCAGGGATCAAGCGTGAGCCACGTTTTCTTTTGACAGTTCACGAAGCTGAAACCGTACGAGGTCGATTAGGCCGAAACAAGTGCGTAGAGAGTTCCATCGGTGCTTCCTGCGTAGACCGTTCCATCGACCGCAACGGGTGTGGCGAGGATCGTCTCCCCCGTTTCGAAATCCCACAGATGGTCTCCGGTGTCAGCGTCGAGGCCGTAGAGGTGATTGTCGTAGCTTCCGACGTAGACGACACCATCGACGACGGTTGCAGACCCGCGGATTTCGTCCCCGGTTTCGTACTCCCATCGTAGCTCGCCACTGTCTGCATCGACTGCATAGACGTGTGAGTCGAGACTTCCAACGTAGACAGTCTCGTCGACAACGCTTGGAGAACTGTGTATCGACGCTCCTGGATCGTCGAATTCCCACTCTGGATTACCAGTGGACGCGTCCAGTGCATAGAGTGAGTTGTCGTTACTCCCGACGTATACCGTCCCGTCGACCACCGATGGCGAGGAACTGATTGCACCGCTGGTTTCGTACGTCCACTCCAGTTCACCTGTGGATTCAGAAAGCGCATACAGTGTTTGATCATGACTGCCGACGTAGACCAGATCATCGGTAACTGCGGGGGTCGACGCCCAAACGTAGTCGTCTGTCTCGAACGTCCATATTTCGTCGCCTGTGCCCGCGTCCACCGCATAGAGACTGGAATCGAGGCTTCCAAAAAAGACCGTCCCGTCGGCTACGGTAATCGACGCCAACCGGATGTCACCGTCGGTCTCGACGCTCCAGAGCTGCTCGCCGCTGTCTGTATCGAGTGCATAGAGGCTGTTGTCGAAACTGCCCAGGTAGACGACGCCGTCAGCGACTGCCGGCGTCGAACCAATGCTATCGTCAGTTTCGAATGACCACTGCTCTGTCCCTGTATCTGCATCCAGGGCGTACAGATGGTTGTCCCAAAACCCGGCGTAGACGGTACCATCCACGACTGCAGGAGCGGATCCAATCCCCTCCTCTCTGTCGAACTCCCACTGCGCTGTGACGGCTTCGGACGGGCCATACTCGTATGGCGCATGCCCTGTATTTGTGGCGTCGTACTGGAACATCGGCGCACCGTCACCAGGAATATCTGCCGGATCTTCCTCCTGGTCGTCTGCTTGCGTATCGTCGCTGCTTGAATCGTCTGTGGCACCCTCATCAGGGTGGTCGTCCTCCTGGTCACCATTGGACGGAGAGTGGTCATCCGTCTCAGCACTGTCATCGTCACCGCCAATGCAACCTGCTAACCCAGCAGCGCCCGCACCGCCGAACGTAATCAGATACGTTCGTCGAGTATACCTACGTGACATGAGCTGACAAAGTATTTTTATCCAATGTATATAGTATTGTGGGCTCATCACAAGCCAGGATGCTGCATGTCAACCGCCATTTTGTTCACCAGTACAACATCCAGTTCACCTGGTCCTCTCTGCACTGATTCGTTCACAACCCAGACAACCGTCCTCCCGGCGCTCGTCGGAAGCCGTGGGTTTTTATTCACCAGAGCGCTTCGACTCACCAATGAACGGCAATCGATTCGGTCGGCTGTTTCAGGTTACGACCTACGGTGAGTCCCACGGCGAGGCGATGGGCTGTACTGTCTCGGGCTGTCCGGCAGGTGTCGAGTTGAGCGAAGAGGACATTCAGGCGGAACTCGACCGCCGAAAGCCCGGACAGTCGATGATCACCACCTCCCGTGGCGAGCCAGACGAAGTCACGATCAACTCGGGCATGCAGGACGGCTACACCACCGGCACGCCGATCGGGATGGTCATCCAGAACAAGGACGCACGCTCGGGCAAGTACGAACCGTTCGTCACGGCACCGCGTCCCTCTCACGGGGATTACACCTACTCGGCGAAGTTCGGCACACGCAACTGGGGCGGTGGCGGCCGTTCCTCTGCCCGCGAGACGGTAAACTGGGTCGCTGCCGGTGCGATCGCCAAACAGGTCCTCGACCAGAGCGAGTACGACATCCAGATCAAGGCACACGTCAACCAGGTCGGCGATATCGTTGCCCCCGAAGTGAGCTTCGAAGAGATGCTCGAACACACAGAGGAAAACGACGTCAGATGTGCCCACCCGGAGACCGCCGAAAAGATGCGCGAGGCGATCGACGAGTACCAGAACGAAGGTGACTCGATCGGTGGCTCGATCTACTTCGAGTGTCGCGGCGTCCCGCGTGGACTCGGTGCACCGCGGTTCGATTCGTTCCCGGCACGGCTCGGGCAGGCAATGTTTTCGATCCCGGCGACGAGTGCCTTCCAGTTCGGGAAAGGACGGGAAACCCGCACGATGCGCGGGATCGAACGCAACGAGGACTGGGAGTTCGACGACGGCGACTCGCATCCAGAGACGGTAAGTGAGGAGGGTGATCCCGTGCCGGTCGGTAACGACCACGGCGGGCTACAGGGCGGGATCACCACCGGGGAGCCGATCTACGGCGAGGCGACATGGCATGCACCGACCTCGATCCCGAAACGCCAGACAACTGCCGACTGGGAAACCGGCGAACGCAAGGAGATTCAGGTCGTCGGCCGACACGATCCCGTCTTGATGCCCCGGGCAGTGCCGGTCGTCGAAGCCATGTTGCGCCTGACAATTCTGGATTTCATGCTACTCGGCGGCCGGATCAACCCGGACCGTCTCGACGGCCACCCCGGCGAGTACGAGACGGAGTACCACCCGACCAGCCCGGTCGACGATCCCGACGACGCAGAAACTCACGCCGATACACTCGGCGAGTAGGCGCTCTCGTTGCTAAAGACACGTTCGTTTCTACAACGATTGCAGTGAAATATGCCGCAAAATCGGCAGTAGCAGTTTAGTACTGAAATCACCGTATGTGATGAGTCCCGGCAAAACGGCGTCGTGACCGCCACTCCGGGGGCAGGGTACAGAACCGACTAGGGATCTTTAAGTGGCCCCACGTAGTTTTTCCGAATATGAGTAAATCGAAGCTTGATGCAGCAGACGATGTGAGCGAGGATGAGGTCGTACGGGTTGGAATCAACGGATTCGGTCGAATCGGACGGAGCATTTTCCGTGCAGTACTCGAGAATCCAACGGTCGAGCTCGTCGGTATCAACGACGTGATGGATCCAGAGCAGATGCGGTATCTGGCCAAACACGACACTATCCAGGGTCGTCTCGACGGCGTTTCACTCCGTGACGGTGAACTCGAAGTCGGTGACACCTCGGCAACGCTGTACGATGTCAAAAGCCCGGCAGAACTCCCCTGGGGCGAACGCGATGTCGACGTTGCGCTCGAGTGTACCGGTATCTTCCGGACCAAAGACGAAGCAGCTGCCCACGTCGAAGCGGGTGCAGAGAAAGTGATTATCTCCGCACCACCGAAAGGTGACAAACCAGTCAAACAGATCGTCTACGGTGTCAACAACGACGAGTACGACGGCGAGGACGTCGTCTCCAACGCCTCCTGCACCACCAACAGCATCACCCCAGTTGCCCACGTCCTCGACGAGGAGTTCGGAATCAACTCGGGAATGCTCACGACAGTTCACGCCTACACAGGTTCCCAGGCGCTCATCGACGGTCCGATGTCCAAAACACGCCGTGGGCGCGCAGCAGCCGAGAACATCGTCCCGACGACGACTGGCGCAGCCCAGGCGACCACAGAGGTCCTCCCACAGCTCGAAGGCAAACTCGACGGGATGGCGATCCGTGTGCCGGTCCCGAACGGCTCGGTGACGGAACTGGTCGTCGATCTCGACGGGAATCCTGCCGTCGACGAAATCAACGACGCCTTCCGCGATGCAGCCGACAGCGGCCCACTGGCGGGTGTGCTTGGCTATACCGACGAGGAGATCGTCTCCTCAGACATCATCGGTCTGCCGTTCTCGACGTACGTCGATCTGGAGACGACGAACACCGTCAACGACGGTGAACTCGTGAAGATCCTCACCTGGTACGACAACGAGTTCGGCTTCTCGAACCGGATGCTCGATCTGGCCGGTTTCATCACGAACTAGACGCCAGTATACAAAGACATTTTTCCCACCCCACCACAGTATCAACCATGTCTGCATTCAACACACTCGACGATCTCACACCAGGACAGCGTGTGCTGGTCCGTATCGATCTCAACTCACCAGTCGAAGACGGCGTCGTCCAGGACAACAACCGCTTCGACCGCTACGCCGAGACGATCCGCGAACTGGCCGAGAACGATCACAAAGTCGTCGTGATGGCCCATCAGGGCCGGCCCGGTCGTGACACGTTCGTCTCACTCGAACAGCACGCCGACATTCTCGCCGACCACGTCGGCAAACCAGTCAACTTCGTCGACGAGACCTTCGGCGAGAAAGCGACCGAAGCCATCGAAGCGCTCGATGGCGGCGAGATACTTCTGCTTGAAAACACCCGGATGACCGACGACGAGCTGCCGGAGAAATCGGCGGAAGAACACGCTGAAAGCGAGTTCGTCCAGACGCTCGCGCCGCTTTTTGACGCCTACGTCAACGACGCCTACTCTGTTGCACACCGTGCACACGCCTCGACTGTCGGCTTCGCGCTGGCCTTGCCCGCCTACGCCGGCCGAGTCATGCAAGCAGAGTACGACTATAACACCGGGGTCGCAGAGCGCGCCCGCAACGCCGAGGGGCAGGTGACGATGGTCGTCGGTGGCAACAAATCGAAAGACGTGATCGGTGTCGTCGACAATCTCGGCGACGTCGTTGACAACTTCCTGATCGGCGGACTGCCAGGACAGCTGTTCCGGCGTGCCCAGGAGTATCCCGTCGGCTACGATGTCGAAGGGATGGATCTGCTCGACGACCAGTACGAGGAAACAAAGGACACGCTCGGCGATATCCTCGACGAAAAGGGCGACCAGCTGGAGCTACCAGTCGATTTCGCCTACAAGGGTGAAGACGACGAGCGTGCCGAGATCGCACTGGAGGATATCGAATCCAAGGATCGGGAGTATTTCGACATCGGCCACGACACCATCGACGCATACACCCCGATCATCCGCGAGTCAGAAGCAGTGTTCGTCAAAGGCGCTGTCGGTGTCTTCGAAGACGACCGCTTTGGTGACGGCACCGTCGAACTGCTCCGTGCGATCGGCGAGACCGACTGTCTCTCCGTCGTCGGCGGCGGTGACACTGCCCGCTCGATCACCAAATACGGACTCGACGAAGACGACTACGACCACATCTCGATCGCTGGTGGTGCCTATCTGAATGCGCTGACCGGCAAAGAGCTGGTCGCCGCGCAGGTGCTGATCGACGCGGCCGACAGCTGAGTTACCGCGTCACTTTCTACTGTCTTTGACGAGGAAACATCGCTATTCTTTGACAGTCCGCAACGCACGTTTGCGTTCGCGTCTGTGTTGGACCAGATCGGCACAGGTCTTGAAAAATACCAGCGCGACAATCGCTCCAAACGGATCCTGGACGAGCAGTGCCACGCCTGCACCGATGAAGACCGCACAAAAAAGCGCCAAGAACCGCGGTCCTGGTTCGATCAGCAACGAGACGGGGCCGCGGCGTTCGTACTCCCGGTCGCCGAGAAACTCATACCAGTACGAAAAAAGGTGGGAGGCGACGAGGCTGGCAGCGATGACAGAGACAGCAAGCGGACTCGCGACCTCCAGGGGGATATCCTCTTCAGCGAACGGAATGAATGCGATGGCGATACCCAGAAAGAACCAGACGATCAAGTACTGTCCTATGAACGCGTCCGCGATTTCTTCATTCGGCTTGCCGATGTACGAGCGGGGGCGTTCACCGTCAATGTCCGACCACGAGCGAATCGCTTCGGGGTTATCGGTCCCCGCTGCCCGGTGGATCTTCGCGACGTAAATCGCCCCGATGACACCGGCCTCGATCCAGTAGGCCACCAGGAGTGCATGCGCCTGCCAGTCGAACCACCAGATCGCAAACAGTGAGCCGAGGTTTGCCAGAATGACCGTGATGAACGCCGCCTGTGATCGTTTCCACGATGAACGCACGATAGCTGTGAAAGTTATCCGACGAGTTAGTATTATACTTTTGATTACTAATCAGTCGTCTGCTGCTGGTCGCACCGCTCGCCGTCTGCTGTCCGCGAACATACTTTCGAGCCCGACACCGAGTGTCTCATCAGTCAGTCGCATACTTTCCTCACGGCTCTGCTCGCTCGCGAGCGCCCGGATTGCGTCGATATTCTCGGGGACGACATCCGCCTCCTGGTGGATCGACTGAAACAGCGACAGATCCGTCCCAGCAACCGTAAGAGACTCCTCCCAGAGGCAGTTCTCCCAGAGGTCGCCGCGCGTTCGGCCGGTATCGCGTGCAAACTCTTTGAGCGGGCCCAGACCCCCAATTTTGGCCTGCTCCGGAATGAAAAACAGCCGGGATTCATTTTGGAGGAGTTCGTGGACTCTCTGTGCCCCTGGCTCACGTTCGAGCGTGATATTCACGCTGTGGAGGTGCATCAACGTTGCTGGCACCTTCACCCCTGCCGTCTCGATATCGATCTCTGGAAAGATCGTATTCACGTCAGGGCCGTGGTGTGAAGGGATTTCAGTCGGATCTGGCACGATGTCGTTGATCGGGCCACGGTCGATTTCACCAGGATCACCACCGCGCCGGATCAGCGTGACACGAGCCGTCTCGACTCCATATCGCTCCGCCAGCGGTGCGAGCAGCCGAGTCAACCCTGTCGTGTTACAGGAGACGACACGAACCGTCCGCTCGTCGCCGACATCGTCGTAGTTTGCGCGGGAAACAAAACTCATCTCGGCAGCGTCGGCGTCTTCGCCCCCCTGCAGGATCGCTTTTGTACTGTGCGCGTCGTACAGTTTGCAGTTCTGTTCACCGATTCCCGACGGAGTCGCGTCGACGATCACGTCACTCGCAGCAACAAGGTCGCTCACTGGGCCGGTGATGTCGATGCCTGCCTCCGCAAAGGACCCCATCTGTGCCGGGTCGGCGGCGTAGAGGTCGTATCCGTTTCGGATCGCGATCTCGGCCTCGTAGTTCGGACGGGTCTTGGCAACGCCTACGAGGTTCATGTCTGGTTGGACACAGATCGCGTCCGCAACACGTTTCCCGATCGTCCCATAGCCATTGACGCCGACGCGTATCATATCCCACGCTTTTCGACCAGCGATAATAAATCCTTCGTAATAAATAATGAAGAATTAACTCGACAGCGAGTCTGTTGTCAAATATCATTCATTGACTCGCGAGCGAGTAACTCACCGCAGTGGGAGAACCATACCGGAATGGAAATCCCTTTGACTCGACCGCACAGACTGTGGTGTATGAGCGACGGGGACGAGTCAGACCGCGAGGCCGAGGAGGAACCGGACGAGGAGGAACTCGCGGAGCCGGGGGCCTTCGAGCAGCGACTCGAGGATGCGAGCAACGTCATCGAGGCGGCCGAGACAGAAGACGACCTCGACGGCGCCGACGAGATGCTCGACGAGATAGAAGCAGATCTCGAGGCAGCAGTGTTTCCGGAACCGGAACCCGACGAGGATGAAGACGAAGAGGATCTACCGGACCCAAAACAGGAATTCGAAGACGAGCTGTCTGATTTGCGCAGTCAGGTCGAGGAAAAGCGTGGTCCGTACGTCGAGGATATTACCGACGTGATCGAAGGTGCGGAGTCGACGATCACAACGAGCGAGTGGGCCAAAGAGGGAGAAACAGAGGTCGCAACAGCCGTCTCGGCGTTTTTTGAGACAGCAAGTGAGGTGCTTTCGGCATCGTTCGAGCGCGAGACAGAAGACCCAACAGAGGTTGCCGAGGAACTCGGGAGTGTCAGGGAGACGATTGGCGAAACGGCACTCGACCCGGACGACGATGCCGAGACAATCGCCGACCTGCTTGCAGCCGCGAACCAGCTGACAAGCGATCTCGACGACGCGACGCTGTGGACCGACCTCGAAATTCGCGAACAGCTCACTCGCGAGGGGTTTTACGATGTGCTCGACCCCGAAGTGACGAAGGATTTCCCGCCGGAGCTGAGTGCAATCAACGTGTATGAGGCTGACGGCGAGGTCGAACCGCTGCTGAGCGCATTCGAGAAGTTCGACTCGGATTTCATGGAGGAGAATCTGTTGGATGCGTTCGAGCATCTCGCCTCCGAGAAAGCCTACGAAGCCGTTCATGCGCTTGCACAGCGACGAAACATACAGCCAGTGCGAATTCTTGGCCGGATCGGCGACGAACGGGCCTGTGACACCATTGTGGACTTCCTCGGCGGTGGTGATGTCGAACTGGAGAAGACGTCGTTGCGGGCGCTCGGGATGATCGGCAGTGAGGAGTCGACCGAACCAGTTGCACAACGACTCGTCGCGGACAACCGCGAAATCCGGTCCGCAGCCGCACGGGCACTTGGCATGATCGGTGACACCAGAGCGATCGACGCGCTACAGCAGGTCCTCGAAACAGATGACGCAAACGAAGTCCGTGCGAGTGCCGCATGGGCGCTCACCCAGATCGGCACCGAACGCGCACTCAACTCGGCAGCCACGTACACCGACGATCGCTCCTATCTCGTGCAGGTCGAGGCCGAAAAGGCAACAGGTGCGTGATCGATGCGATTATTTTCGTGACTCTCCGTCGGACAGACTCACACTACCCAGCACGAGCCGTTCACTCCCGAGTACCAACTGGTGTGTCCCCAGCCTCAGTCTGTACGACGGGGAGTGTTATCGTGATCGTCGTCCCTTCACCAGGCGTCGAGTCGAGATCGATGGTACCGCCGTGAACGGTAACGATCTTCTGGCAGATCGCAAGACCCATCCCCGTACCGTCACCGTCTGTTGGTCGTCCACCACGATTGAACAGATCGAATACGTACTCTGCATTTGCAGGATCGATTCCCACACCTGCGTCGGCGACCGTAAGTGTCGCAGTCTCTCCGGACTGGTCGCCTGATATCTCGATCTCCGGTGGGTCAGCGCCAGCGTACTTGAGGCTGTTCATGAGAAGATTCTGGAGTAGTCGTCGAAGCAGGTGATCGACGCCAGACACTGTTGGTAACTCCCCGACATCGACAGTCGCGTTTCTATCCTCGATTTCGAACTGCAGTCCAGTCAGTACCTCCGAGACGAGCTGGTTGCAGTCAACGGGCTCGACGGTGGTCGTCTCCGAGTCGATCCGAGAGTACGCGAGCAGGTCGTCGATCATCCGCTGTGCACGCTCTGCGTTTTCTGTGGCAACTCTGAGTAACTCTGCTTGCTCGTCAGCAAGCGGATCGTCACGGACCTGTTCGAACAGCGTGAGATACCGCTCCGTCGTCCGCAGTGGTTCACGCAGATCGTGTGAGATGATTCCAGCAAACGAATCGAGCTCGTCGTTCGACTGCCGAAGCTCCGCGATGACCGTCTCAATTTCTTGCTGGAGGGTTCGAGTTTCAGTTACATCTCTGACGACCACTGACCACCCAAGTATTTTCCCACCAACATCTCGTACTGGTGTCGACGTACACTGGAGGTGCGCAGACGAACCGTCCCGTTCGATAACAATCTCTACCTCGATCGGAAGATCGGTGGTGTTTGCATCCTCCGTTACCAGCGACAGTATTCCGTCAGCCAAGGCTGCCCGGTTCCGGTGGCTCTGTCCCTTCTCTCGGTCGGTTGTTTCCGATTCGTGGAGTGCATCGAACTCCTTCGGGTCAACAAACTGACTCTCTGCTGGTAACAGTGATCCAAACTCCCGGCCAATAGCTTCCCCCGAGTCGACACCGAGGAGTCCTTCTGCAGTTTCGTTCATGTCGAGAATCCGACTATCCGGATCGAGAACGATGACGCCGTCCTGTATGGTGTCGACAATCACTGGACGCGCAATGGGATTCAGATCGAACAGGCGGTACTGATAGATCGCAATAAAAAAGATACAACCGGCAACGGCAAAGCTAAACGGCGTTAGATCCAGATACGATGGTGCTGGTGTCACACCTGCGTGAAACAGTGCATTCGTCCCCGCTGCCAGCAACGCACCGAAAATGAGCAATGCGACCTGTCGGCGATAGACGGTCGGTGACCACAACAGGAGATGCATCAGCAGTACGATGCCGATCACCATGAGCAGATAGCCGTATACAGCATGCAGCCAGAAGACGAGACCAAATTCGTGTTGTGAGACAAGCACAGTTCCATCCCCGACGGGCTGCAGGTCGATCGGCCCCCGCACGAGATTGTGGTACCGATTTGTAAAGACGAACGCCAGATAGACGACGGGAACGACCGAGAGCGCACCAACTGTTCGCCGGCTTAGCCATCGCTCTCGCGAACTGAACTGCAACGCGAAGACAAGCCAGGCAACAGGGACAATTGCAACACCAATGTGGTTGACGTTTGCCCAGAAGGCAGTTGTGGCTTCGTTCGCACCTGCTAGTTGTAGCCCATAGGCAAACGCCCACAGCGCGGTTGCACCAACCAGGACAGCGAAGCTCGTTGCACCCGTTACGTCACGGTTTCGCCAGCTGTAGCCGCTGATCGCTGCCATTATCGATCCAGCAGCAAGCAACAACAGCGTATATGGCGTGTACTGCCAGGCCCAGCTGGTTCCAAACATACGCAGTATGATTGGTTTGCACTGTAATCAAAAGTAACGAACGAACCGTCCACCAGTCTTACTGTTCTGTTATTTCTTCCTCAAGTTTGTCGATCCGTTCACAGAGCGTCTCGTAGCGCTCGTTTGTCGATAGCTCGTCTCGTTCGTAAACGTGTTCGAGTGCGTCGCGTTTTGCCCGCAGTGCGTGATAGGTTCGCTTGCGTTCACTTTCACCCTGCCGTGTGAGCTGGCGGTCAATCGCATCGAGTGCAGTTTCACGCACGAGCGGTTTGAACAGGACGTCGTCGCAGTCGATATCCAGCAGGTCAAACCCAGGCCGTTCGTCGACAAGCAGGACGGTTCGACACGCAGTCGGTGCAACAGACGGTACTCTACTGGCATCGACCCCAGGCATTCGCCTCGAAAAGAGGACGATATCGA
>LKMJ01003246.1_pt1 | contig 15109 bp, 18 predicted proteins | sample 643391 | NCBI WGS metagenome assembly LKMJ01 (sample SAMN04112250, study PRJNA286221) | soda lake metagenome | biome: soda lake; feature: Kulunda Steppe; material: water; isolation source: sample PL-Br10 brine of Picturesque Lake | place: Russia: Kulunda steppe | collected 2010-07
AGCAGGTGGAGAACGCTAACCAGGAAAGTGACTCGGCATCGGAATCGGTTGATGAAGCGACAGGAGGGGACAGTGGCGATGGAGACAGTGTTGACGATGAGAACGACGAAGAGACGGGAACTGATGAAACGAAAGACGAGAGCGTCGAGGAGGATCCAGTTGAAGAAATTGACCTACCGGAAGAAGTGGAGGAACTCGTTGAGGAAGACGAAGACGATGAAACGGAACAAACGAAAGAGTCGATAGACGAGGAAGAAGAACCAACCCGAATCAAACGGCGGGTTGAACGGTTGGATGCGCGAGTGGACGAACTCGAGGTAGAAATTGAGACAGGACAAACCGACGCGGACAGCCTCCGAAATCAATTCGCCAGGATGGCCGACGAGATTGACGACATCATTGACACTCAAACCAACTTGGAGGAACGCATCACGAAAATGGAGCAACAACACTCCAAGGGTGACGATTCCTCCACTCAACAGACCGAGGAGGTTGACGGTCGTGACCCTATTTCAGAAGGGGAGGCATTGCGACAAACGGACATCTTCCTCCGCCACGCGACTGAAGTGAACCCGACACTCGACGAAGCGGTCTTTGAATCAGCTGAACAGGAATTGGTGAACGACAACCTTCGATTCGAGGTTCACACGCAGTTCGACCGCAAGGAGCGGGCACTCGGCGACGGTTCGTTCGAGGTTTTCTTCGAAGATAGGATTGAATCGCGCTTCGTGCGCTGGCTTGCCGAAGACCTGGTCTACGAACTCCGCGGCACAGAGAACGATCAATCTCTCCGCGACCTGTTCGAAACCGTCCCGGCCATAGATCGGTTCGATCTTCGAGGCTCCGTTTCGACGGGAGAGGAAAGCGAATCGACTTTCGACATCGTCGCACGAGATCAACGCGGGCGACCGCTCATCGTCGCCGATGCCATCGACTCGTTAGAGCCCGTTTCAAGCGATGAAGTGAATGCTCTCGTTGAGAAAGCATCACTCGTCGCCGAAGAACATGATTCGTTGGCCGCAGCAATGTTCGTCACATCCAGTTTCTACGAGTCAAAAGCGGTAGAAAGCGCGGAGGATGCAATGCACTCAGGATTGCTTGACCGGAAGAAGAAGGGATACGTGAAGCTCCAGCGGAAGAACGGATTTCACTTATGTCTCGTGGAGGGGAGAGACAGTGCGTTTCACATTACAATCCCCAACCTGTAGCGGGTGAAGCGAAGCGTGCGATTCGGAACAAACGATTTGTTTGTGGGTGTTGTGGAACGACCCACGATGGATCACCTCGAAACGGTTCCGATGGACGCGTTCCGGCTTAAGATGCTCTGCCGGCTTTTCGAACGCGAGGACACCGCCACAGACCTCATTGACTCGCTCGAAGAACAGCGAACACCGAGGTCAGAGGGGTACCAGAACGTGTACCTCACGCCGGAAGAAATGGAAGAATTGGAAGGGGCATTGCGTCGCCTCGTCATCAAGTACCGAGGAGAGGACGACACGGTGAAAGAGGTGGCGGGAGGAGTCGCCAAATCCGACTCTCAAGAGGAGGTTTTGGCATCCGCCCTGGAAGATTTCCTCCGTTCACAACTGTCGCTTGTTGAGGAGTGAGGTTTTGGTCGGCGCCGCGGGTCGTGAAAAAGTACGACACCGCCGTTCAAATCACCGCGTCAACCGGTGTTCAGTCCATCAGGAAGTCGATGTAGAGGTCGGGGTGGAACTCCACCAAATCATCGTACTGCTGGCCGTTGCCGATGAACAGAATCGGTTTACCGGTCACGTGAGAAATCGAAATGGCGGCACCACCTTCGGCGTCGGCGTCCGCCTTCGTCAGGACACTGCCGTCGATTTCGGCGGCGGCGTCGAACTCCTGCGCCCGCTTGATGGCGTCTTGTCCAGCAACTGCCTCGTCGACGAAGATGGTGAGGTCAGGTTCCACGACACGGTCAATCTTCTCCAACTGCTTCATCAGGTCGTCGCTGGTGTGCAGACGACCCGCCGTGTCGCCCAACACAACGTCAACCTCGTTCGCTTCAGCGTACTCGACAGCGTCGTACAGCACGGCAGCAGGGTCGCCGCCTTGTCCGTGACTGATCATCTCGACGCCAAGGTTGTCGGCGTGCTTCTGGAGCTGCTCGTTCGCACCTGCACGGTAGGTGTCGCCATTAGCCAGGACAACATTGTACCCCTGTTCCATCAACCGCTGGGCGAGCTTGGCGATGGTGGTGGTCTTCCCAACGCCATTGACGCCCGTGAACGCGACGGTGACAGGTTTCTCTGCCTCTTGGACGTACTGCTCGAAGTCGAAGTCCGAAGGCGCGAGAACGTCGAGAAGCGCCTGTTTCAGCGCATCTTCAGCCATCCCCTCCGTCGAAGAGAGTTGTGACCGTTGTTCACCGACGAGGCGTTCTCGCACCCCGTCAAGAATCTCGTTCGCCGTGCTGATTTCGACGTCGTGCTGGAGAAGGTAGAGTTCGAGATCGTTGAGCGGATCTTCAAGTTCCTCCTCCGTGATGACGTGCTTACCGGTCGCCGCTGCTTTGACCCGCTCTCCCATCGTCACATCTTCGCCGTCGGAATCGTTCGCTGCGTCTTTCTCCTCTTCGTTCGATTGTGCGTCCGCTGATTCGTCTACCGTCGCGTCAGCGTCGGTTTCCGCTTCCTCCTCAACGTCGCTCGTGAACTTGCTAAACTTGTCTTTGAGACCGTCGAACATCTGTTGAAATCACCTCGGGAACGTAGTGGTGAGGACGTACTCGGGGGCGGTGAACTGCGAGTCCGGGTCGTACTGGAAGTAACCGACCTGCCCGTCGAGAGTGTCATACACCAGGGTCACCAGTTCGTTGGAAAGCCGCTTGCACGGCCCTTCGAGACCATCCAGGTGTTCGGGGAAACCGAGCATATTGTCGGGAAGGAACTCTTCTGGACGGCGCACCGTCACTCGCAATTCGAGTCGAAGGCCATCGTCGACCTCCTCGCTCGTCACCACGAGTTCGAGCCCCCCGTCCGCAACAGGGGTCTCCATCTCGTGCCCGCTTTCAGCCGCAGCTTGACGAAGCGCCGATGCAACTTCCCGTCGTGTTTGCTCTGGCAACACCGTGACGGCCATCCTAACCATCCGTTGCGCTCGGCTCCACTTAACGATATCACCGGCCGGAAGCAAGGGATGCAGCGGAGGGGTGAGAGTCACTGGAAGGACTGTCGAAAGGCAATCGATAAAACCTGCAGTCACTACGATCAATGACTTGGTTTTCGTGCAAGGATCCCCGATTGCCCTTAACTGGGTGGTTGCCGTTTGAGGGCAACATTCACCCGACTCGACGGACTACGTAACACAATAACGTATGACAGACATCTACGCGGTCAACATTATGAGTGCTGAAGTGAAGTGTATCTCTCCCGACGCTTCCGCTGCGACGGCCGCTGAAATCATGTACGAACACGGCATCGGTTCCGTGCTAATCGTGGACAGTAATCGAAATGCAACCGGCATTGTAACGGAATCGGACATTATGGCGGCCATCGCCAACGGAATAGATCCACGAAATTCGACGGTTGATAAGGCCGGCACCGATTCAGTGATTACCGCCAACCCGTCCACAGACCTGGATCAAATTGCAGAGCAGATGGCGGAATATGAGGTCAAAAAAATCCCCATCGTTGAAGACGACTCTAACAAACCGGTCGGAATCGTCACCACCACCGACTTGGCCGAGTACTTCCCGTGTCGAACGGTTGATGCAGGGTGATCTAGTCAACAACCGTCTAATCGCTGAGAAAGAGCGTCGTCAATTGATTGAGTACGTTTCTCCTCTCTATGCCAGGAGAGCCTCGGCCTCCACCTGCTCGTAAAGTTCCGGGTGACGGGCGAGATCGCCGCTGGTGTCGTCAATTAGGGAGTTGACGAGGGTGGAAACGGTGTCTGACGGGCCCTCCACAACGAACAGGAGTCGGTCAGCGTCCACCCCCGGAACCACACTCCCGTGTTCGCTGTCAAAGTTGACCGCTTCGGTTTGCTCCAGACGGTGCCACACCGTTCCCTTGTGATCGTATGGGATGCTGAACGCCCGTTCGTCCCAATCTCGCCCGCTTAGGTCGGTGCGATCAAAGCTTTCGCCCTGTTTTCGGTCGGGATGCCACGCGTTGCACAACCGTTTCGCCTGGTCAAGTTCCCCCGGAACGAGTTGGACGACATCTCTGCCACCACCGCCTTTCGAGTAGACCGGAACATCAGAGTCCCGGATCATCTCTTTGACGGCTTCTTTCGCCTGCCCCTGGGCGTGTCGGGGGATGTTCGAACACTGTATCAACCGTTCCAGTTTCATCTGGGCCTCGCCGACGCCATAATCGTCGGTGAGGAGAAACCGGAGCAGTTCTCCCTTAATCTCCTCAAGGTTATCTGAACTTGCCATTCGGGTCTTCTCACCCCATCAATTCGTTCGCAAAGTGGATACTTAATACTTTTGCATTATACTTGTCGCGTGCGCGCGTAAGGGCGACCGCCTTCACGGCACAACTCCACATCTCCGCCGGGTTCAAGCACAGCGGGGGACGAGCGGAAGATGATGACCGATCGGGGAAGCGAGGACAAAGGAGTCCCCGCCGAAATTCGCGAGAAAATACAGTGGGCGATTCGAACGGACAACACCGCAATCGCTGCTGTCAGGGGAATCATCACCGGCATTCTACTGGCCGCGCTACTCGGCGGCCTTCTCTTCGCCTACACCGGCGTGTGGCCCCCACTCACCGCGGTAACCAGCTCGAGTATGGAGCCGAATATCGACGAAGGTGACCTCGTCCTACTCACCGCCACCAACGGTGAAGATGCCGAACACGGAGCGAGCCTCACCACACACCAACCCCCCAATGGCGAGAGTCACAGTGCGTTCAACAAACCGGGAGATGTCATCGTATTCGATAACGGTGGGGACGGAGAGACCATCATTCATCGTGCGCACCTCCACGTTGAAAAGGGAGAGAACTGGTATGACCGCGCCAACCCCGAGTACGTGGGACAAGCAGACGGATGCGCCGAACTCCGCAACTGTCCAGCACCCCACGACGGATACATCACCAAAGGTGACAACAACCCGTCATACGACCAAGCCGTCGCCGGCCCAGTTAACGAACCGGTGAAAGACGAATGGGTGAATGCTAAGGCCACAAACCGAGTGCCTCACCTGGGCTACGCAAGGATCTGGTTCGGCGGATTTGTCGCCGTAGCGGTCATCCTCCTCGCAATCGACGCACTCCGCAACCGATCGTAGAGAATCGTGACTGTGCGTTGGCTCAAACGTCTGGAACGTACGCGATATACGCTGACTGAACCTTCTTCTGGCCGTGTTCTCGTTTGAGACGATCAACGAAATTCGCGGCCAGTGCCGTGTTTTCCGGCGGTTCCATCGCCCCCGCCACTTCACCGTCGATGATAGCGATAAACTGACCACCGTATTCGTCGACGACTTCGTCGCGGTTCTCTCGGTAGTACTCGAAGTTCTCCGCATCGACCAGATCCGTTTCACCGAGCTTCATCGGTAGTCGTTCAGTCGAATCGTCGATCTCTATCGTCATCACCCACGCTTTTCGGAGGGGAGGGGAAAACACCGCCGTTCGAGGAGTCCACGTTCAGAAGTCACCGAGGCGGGACTGCCCACCGTCGGTTCCCGAATCAGCAACCGCCGTTTCGATAGTTTGAGCGAACGCGTCCTTTTGAGAACTGTCGTAGAGCGTTGCAGCCGGATGAACGCAGATGACCACTGTCCGTGGTTCGCCGGCGAGACGGGTTTCAACCGTCGTACCTACTTCTTTCGTCACAGGAACGGGTCTGTCTAGCAAATGCTCACTCGGCACTTTCCCCAAAGCAACGACCACGGCGGGATCAACAGTCCTGATTTCATTGAGGAGATGGTCGCGGCAGTTTTCCAATTCTTCTTCCGTTGGATCTCTGTTCTCCGGTGGACGACATCGAGCGCAATTGGTGATTCTGACGTCCACTCGTGACAACCCGTTCTCCTTCAGGGCACTATCCAGTACTGTGCCACTTCGACCGACGAAGGGTTTCCCTTGTTCATCCTCGTTCTCCCCTGGGGCCTCGCCGACGAACATCAAATTGGCATCCGTGTCGCCGACCCCGTTGACTATCTGGGTTCGGCACTCTTCGAGTTGGGGACACCTTGAACAGGAGTCCACATCCATTTCCTCGGTCACGGCAGTATTGTAGGCCTGGAAATGGTTGTAGCACTTTCGCCGCTGCGGTCACTGAAGGAACCCCGTTGATCGATCAGCACAGGATGAACACCGACCGACGCGAGGGGAGTAGTGGTCGGAACATACGAAGGAACCACACAAATTGCACTGATGCGATGCCTCGCTTGACTTGCAGACACGGCAAAGTCCAGGAACGCTCATAGTCACGGGTTCGAGTTCCGTAGGGTTATCCGATTCGCCTTTCGTCCCGACTGAGCATCGACCGACGGTTCAATCGAGAACGGTGATGCGGGCTCAGACGCAAGCGTTTATGCAGCGACCCACCTCAACAAATGATGACCGGATGAACGAGCAGTATCGGTTGGTCGATGCCGGTGAGGAAGGATATGGGATGTACATCGCGGACTCTCGCCGGCTCTCGACCACCTTGGATGCGGAGTTCGAAGGTGATGTTGACAACCTCGTCGACGCGACGATCACATCACCGCCGTATGCGGACGTGAAGAATTACGAAGCGGACGAAGAATTGCAAATCGGATTCGGACAGTCGTACGACACCTATCTGGAGGATCTGCGGGATGTATACCGCCAGGTGTACGATGTCACCAAGGAGACGGGGACGCTTTGGGTCATCGTCAACACCATCAAGAAGGATCGTCGCGTCGTTCGCCTCCCGTTCGACATTGCCGATGTCTGCGAGAACCTTCACGGTGTAACCGAATGCGAAGAATGCGGCACTCGCCTCAAAAAGCACCGCGAAAGCGGTCGATTGGATTGCCCCGAATGCGGTTGGCATCACGATCCGATTGAAGACTCCTGGCGGCTTCAAGACATCATCGTTTGGGACAAAAACCGTGCTCGGCCGTGGAGCCGTAAAGGACAACTGCGCAACGTCTTCGAGTACATCCTCTGCTTCTCGAAGGCGGACGACTTCAAGTACGACCTCGATAGCATCCGTATCCCCGATACCAAGGACTTCGAACCGTGGTGGGTACAGTACCCCGAACGGTACAACCCCCGCGGAAAGACGCCGAACAACATCTGGACGTTCACCACCCCCACTCAAGGATCGTGGGGCGACGGCGAAGTTGACCACCCAGCACCGTTCCCTTCCGGGATGGTCGAACAGATCATCAATCTCACCACCGACGAAAGCGATGTCGTGCTTGACCCGTTCGCCGGTACCGGAAGCGTCCTCGCACAAGCCGAAGCGATGGAGCGCAAACCGATCGGGTTCGAGTTGAGCGATGAGTACGCCGAGATGTACGAGCCGCGGCGCAAGGAGGTTGCGGACGAATGGAAGGAAGAGTCAATCGAAGCACGGCAAGAGGAGTTGGAAAGGATCATCTGCAAACTCCGACAACTCAAATTCCCACGGGAACTTACCCGTCGGGTTCGCAAGGAGATTGGCGAGGACTCGCTCGAAGCACTCGGGATCAACACGGTGTTTCAGCTCTCTCACGAACTGATCGACCGTGAGAAGTTCGACGAAGATAATCTCTTGATGGAGTCGACAACCTACTTCGTCCTAGACGACGGCGTTGATCATCGCCAAGAAATAGCGACTGCGGCAGTCAACTGCTCGAGAGTGCCGCCGTGTTCGAAGTTCGGTATCAAGGCAAACATCAAGGTGGTCACAGTCTCGGAAATGGAACGAATCCTGGCCGATTCTTGGGAGTGGCCCGACGAACTCTACCTGTACGCTGACGACAGGTACAACGAAACGGTCGGAACGATGTCTGTCAGCAACTGGGGCGAGTATGTCCGCCCAACATCACTTTGGCGTGGCCAGCACGCGAAAAACGGCTACCCGCCAATTCTGAGCAATCTGCAAGCGAAGATACCTGACCCTGAAAGGACTGGGGAAACGCTCTCACTGAACGACATCCACCGGCTAGAAGGTGAGAACGACCTCGAAGAGATCGAACCTGGCCAGCGAGCACTCAACTCATTCGGAGACGAGTGAAGGTTGGTCAAGCGCCCTCCCAACCCCTCCCTTTTACCTACCCATCCCCTCAAAGCGGAATGAAGTACAGATGACCGGCGATTCAAGTGTGCCACTTGCGGAGAACGAGTTCGTCATCGACCCCAAAACGGAGAGGGACGAGGCGATGTTCTCCACTGTCATCGAGAACGTCAAGAACACAGTGGCCGGTCTCAATGCCATCTTCACCGAACGAGCGCACGACGGTGAGGTGATGAGTTCACGGACGGAATTCAACGCCTTCCCTGGAACGCAGATCCTCACACCGAGGCAGTACGGTGTCGTCAAGGTGAACGTATGGGACATCTGGCAGACCGGGTTAGTGCAGTCGCTCGCGCAAGGACGGCCAATCGTGTACGAAGAGCCGGCGTTCGGAACCGACCCGAACCGGATTGACCTTCGTTGTTCGGGTGACCAAACACCCCACGTATCAGTGATGTACTTCGGTGACGAATTCGACATCACCCCAGGAGCAGACCGAGCGGAGATTAGGTTCCGACACGACGCTGACTGGATATGCCCGGTTGGCGAAATCGACGAAGACGAACTCATATCGCCTATTTTCGGCGTGGAGTTGAAGCATTACTCTACGGAGGACACGCTAACGGCAACGATTCATCACGGAGGAGATGCCGGAGAGATGGAGGCGCAGTTATCGTGGGCTGACGACGGTGTCGACCAGGACGATGGGAAACAGCGAACCGAAGCAGCCGCACGCCTGCAGCAGTACGATTCGCTCGACGATAATGGGGCGATAGAAGCCATCGAAGAGACCGTGGAAATTCTCGCGGAGATTGAAGAGATGGACGGAACAGCGGCATCGTTCCCGGACATCGTCAATATGATTGCGGTGAAAGACGGTGTGTGGAAGACCGCAGAACTGACCCGTGACACGTGTGACATCAGGCGAGAGTTAGCCAGATTATTTGGCCTCTCTATCCACGATGCTGAGACAAAACAGATCCGCGCAGTAATCTGCGCCGATGAAAGCGAGCGAGAGCGCGCCAAAGCCCTCGATCAAGCCATTACGACGCAGATGAAAGAGGAGCGCATCGAACGGTTGGTCGGATGGATGCTCTCGTATCCCGAACCTTCCATCAACTACGCTTCAGAGACTGAATTACCGTCGGAGAAAGCCCTCATCGACGCGGTCAACCAGATGGCTCGCGGGGGCATCAATTCAGAGGAGATGAAGCACCTATTACTCCTTCAGTACCCGTTCAATGCGTCGTCCGAAACGGGATTGCGCGCCGAGATTCAGCGTGGGAAGGGTGTCGTTGAGGCAGTCAACGATTTCGACGATCGATATGGTGCATCGATGCGTGAATCCGTTCTCCTTCCGACGTGGGCGCATCGAGGTGGCGTCTTCGACCAAGAACGACTCGCCAGTGGGCAGGTCACGAAGAGTGAGTTCTGGCGGATCTGATCGGAACGGAACATCGAACACCGTTCCCGGTAAGTGTCGAGAGGGCATACAGGCCAATGACGAGTGTACACGAGCAAAGTCGAACCGTTTGAATACGACGGAGGGTGCGTTCTCCCGGGCGAAACTCAACATTTCAAGTACAGCATCTCAGAGACGTATCTCGGTGACACAATTCGAATCCCCGTATCGGTCATCAACGGGTCGAAATCCGGCCCGACGTGCTTTCTCACCGCAGCGAGTCACGGCGACGAGCTGAACGGGGTTGAAGTCGTCCGCGAAGTAGTTGAGGAGTGGGATCACTCCGACATTTGCGGCACGATCGTCGGAATCCCGGTGATGAACGTTCCAGGGTTCCTTGCCCAAGAACGGTACCTTCCGAATTCCGATCGCGATCTTAACCGCTCGTTCCCTGGAAATCCGGACGGATCGGACGCAAGCCGCGTCGCTCACGAAATCTACACCAACTTCATCGAACCGTGCGACTTCGGTATCGATTTCCACACGTCAACACGTGGACGAACCAATATGTTCCACACCCGGGCTAATATGGAGGACGAACACGTCGCACGTCTCGCCAAAGCGTTCGGGAGCAACGTCATCATCGCGAGTGAAGGCCCGGAGGGAACGCTTCGGCGCGAAGCCACTGACGACGGCGTCCAGACGCTCACCATCGAAATGGGGCAAGCCCATCGCTTCGAACGCCCCCTGATCGATGAAGCATTAGCTGGTGTCAGAAGCGTCTTCGCCGAGTTCGACATCTATCCCGCCGAAAGCGTGCGTAACCCAATCTGGCGAACCATCGTTGAAGGGTGGGACGAACGAACGTGGATCAGAGCAGATGTCGGCGGAATTGTCGAGATGTACCACGAGAAGGGCGACATCATTCGAAAAGGCGAGACGCTCTGCGAAATCAAAGGCCCGTTCAACCGCGAAAGCAACGAAGTAACGGCACCGTTCACCGGGCTTCTTGTCGGTGCGTTGGAGAACCCTGTCGTCTCACCGGGGAACCCGATTTGTCATTTCGTCCAACTCGAACCTGAGACTGTGGATATCATCGAAAAAGAACGGGAGTGACAGCACTCACTTCCCCATCTCGAGCCGCTCACCGGTTTTGCTCGGTAATCCAGCTTCGTCGATGGCCTGCTGAACTTCTGCGATGTCGTACTCAACGCGACAAAGGTTGACATCCATATCGCCGGTGTCCACGACGGCATAGGCTGCCGTCGGTTTCTTGTCGCGTGGTTGCCCGACACTCCCTGGGTTGAGAAGGGTCTTCCCGTCAACCACTGCGAGATGCTGGACGTGCGTGTGCCCGACAATCACGCCGTCGTACTGATCATCGTACTCTTCTCGTATCGTCCGGCGCATCTTCGGGAAGTCACGTGGGTACACGTATGCGCCACGTTCGTCAGGGTTCGGATGGCTGTGGGCGAGTAAGATGTCCTCAGTGATGTCCTGGTAGTCGGGGCGCGAAAGTAACCATTCACGTTGGTTGTCGGTCAACTGCTGCTTGGCCAGTTTCAACCCTTCGTACGCCATCAGGTTCGCCCGGTATCGTTCCGGTTGGACGAAGTTGCGATCGTGATTCCCTCGAACGACGACATCGCATTCTTCGCGCACGATGTCGAGACACTCCGCCGGCCACGGATTGTAACCGACGATGTCGCCTGCACAGACCAAACGGTCAACTGGAGGGATGTCATCCAAGACTGCGTCGAGTGCAACTCGGTTACCGTGTATGTCCGAAAGAACGCCAATCTTCATACGGATACGTCGGTACTGCTACACCATAAACTCGAGACCGGAATCGGGCTTGGCCAGCAGCACCTCCTTACGTTCAGGCGGGTTCCGAACACGAAGGTCATCAATAAGTTCGCCCGGCACAGCGAGCGTGTGGCCCGGAATATCACCGTCACCTTCTACTAGAAGGTGTTGTTCGTCGACCTTCATCACGAGCGGGGCATCGATTCGGACGAGGGGATCGTCCGCGTGGAGGGCTTCGTTAACGCTCTCGTGCTGTCCGCGATTCATGGCCGGTGAAGAACCGTCGTACGGGGTGACGTACAACCGCCCGACCATGTAGCTCCGTGAAAACGGTTCAAACATGCTACGGTGTAACGTAGTATGTCCGAATAAAAACGCTTTGCGGCATTCCAACAAAAGCAGCAGTTCGTCAGTCGTCGTCAGTCTTTGCGGGCATCCACACCTTCGACGCGCCGCTCTTTCGGCTCTTAATGCGCCCGTCGTCCTCGAGTTGGATGAGGTAATCGTACGCACCGCGCCGGCTGATTCCCACCTCGTCTGCAACACGTTTGGTCGTCGGAAACTCATCAGGCCATAGCTCCTCGATGACCGAGACGAAATCGGTCTCGTCGTGTTCAGCGACGAACTGACCGGATTCTGTGTCCCGTTGCTTGCCCGTCTGTGGATCCTCACGGACAGTGTTATCGTCGTTTCGGGTCACGCTTACCACCACCTTCGAACTCCGAGGTTAAAAGACCAGTCGCAACCTGCCGGGGCAGCCCGTATCAGCGGATAAATACCCGCATAACACTTTAGCACCAGTCCGCTACCATCCCTTGTGACAGACGACATCGGATCAGAAGCCTCCAATCTCGACGACGAGGAACCGTCGACGGAAACCGAACGTGAACGGTCAGGGGCGGAGGCAAAAAAGGATGACCCGGAGTTGCTCATCGAGGAGTTGACGGCTCGGTTAGAGAGCCGTGGGAAACGGATCAAGGTGTTGGAACGCGATTTGGCGAAGGCGGCGCGGAAGATCAAGGAATTGGAGAACGACATTGAACAGAAAGCTGAAACCATTGAAGAGAAAGAGAAAGAAATGGAACGCGCCAAGAAAGAAACGAAGCGAGAGACCGCTCAGGACGTGGTTCAGATGTTCTTCGAGGTGCGAGACAATCTAGTTCGAGCACTCGATCAAGACGAAGGCGCCAACATTCGCCCTGGCGTTGATGCCACCCTCACACAGTTCGATGACTTGCTCACATCGCAAGGAATTAACATTATCAACCCGACGCCCGGCGAAGACGTAGTCCCGACCCACCACGAGGTTATCGATACGGTCGAGGGTGAGCAACCAGATGGAAGAATTGAGAAAGTGTTTCGCCACGGGTACGCCACGGACAAGCGGGTCATCAGACCGGCTCAAGTCATCGTCAGTGAAGGGAGCAACGAACCAGTCCAAGCCGAAGGAGACATCGCATCCACGGAAGAAACCGACGGGTAGGCTCGTCTCGAACGGTCACTCCGCTTCAGCAGCCTTCGCTCGGTATGCCTCTTCCAAGTTGGCAATCTCCGCGTCGATATTCGACTTGAAGAACGTCTCAACGCCAGGGAAATGGCCGTCGACTTCGAACCAGTTCTCAATTTCGCAACCACCATCATCGAGTTCTACGAGGTTGTGTGAGCCGCGAACATCCATTACCGACGACTCACCGCGGAACTCAACGTAGCTTGGTTCCTCACGTTCAATCTCCACGGTCTCGACAACCACTGTCTTCCTGAGGAACGGGATTGGTAACTCGACGTACCAGGTCATCCGCTCGTCGTCGATTTCCTCGAAGGTCTCGACGACGCTGATTGCCTCGGCGCGCACTTCGTGATCCGATATCGCGAGCCAGACATCTTCACACGGGTATCCCAGTTCGAACGTCCTCGTTAACTCGACGGTCATTTCGATCGTTCACCCCGAGGTAGCCACGACTCACACTTAAAGACTAGAGCCGGTCTGTCTGGGGGGAGTGAAAGCAGCATCTAAGGCCGGACGGGTCAAACTGGAGTACACTTGATGACCAGTGCCGGTTCAACGAACGTACTTCTCGTCTTGCTCGGCCCCGTCAGAGCAGCCAACACGTCGCTGCACGGCTACGAGCGCCGGACGACACCGGAACTGGACACACTCGCAGACTGTGCAACCCGGTACCACCACGCGAAGGCTCCGAGCAATTGGACAGTTCCAAGCGCAGCGAGCCTTTTCACTGGTGTCGAAGCGCATCGACACCAATTCACGGAGGATCATCGGTACAACAACGAGGCAACCGTCTTTGGTCAACTGTCTTCGGAAGGAGTTGAAACCGGTCTGTTCGCCGACGAACCGCTCAACACTGGGCGGAACGGGCTTCGTGGTGAGTTCGAACATACAGAGTCTCCTCCCACCGACGCCAACGGATTCCAGTGTGCAGACGCGTTTCTTGACTGGATTGACGATGCCGGCGGATCATGGGCAGCGTGCGTTTCGCTCCCGGATGTCGGTAAAGGGTTCAACTCGAAACCGGAGTACGACCTGTGGAGTGATGGAGGAAACGACGCCCTCGCCGAAATGAGGGAAGCGGAGTGTTGGGAACTCCCTCACATCACTGGGAAGGAACCACCGTGGAAGCCTTCCGCCCTCGTCGGCGCATACGACGGCGCAATCCGACAGACGGACGCCGCCGTTGGTGAAATGATCGCCGGTCTACGTGATCGCGGAGAGTACAATGACACGCTGATCATCGTTACCTCCGAAAGCGGTCTCGGGCTCGGTGAATTCTCCCCGTTTCCTTCTGCACCGCCCACCGTCGGCAGCCTCGGCCCCCTTGCAGAGGTATTGTTACACGTCCCGCTCCTCGTGAAGGCGCCTGGGCAGACCGATGCGGCCGTCATTGATGAACCTGTTTCTCTCACTGGACTGCCAACAGCAATCGAATCGGTCACCACTCCGGGAGACGAACCGCTGGAAGAAATCTTCCGTGATGAGACGGTAACCGCGTCAACGCGTGAGCCGCCGAAACAGTACGTCATCGAAGCGAAACGGTTGGGACTGGATACGACCGCGTTCGGTGTAGGGCGAGCCGCCTATCTCCCCGCGCCGACCAAAGGAGCGGTAATCAAATACGAGAAATGGAACGGGAAGGGCGTGGTGAAGACAGTTCATCGAAACGGAACAGCAACCGTGGAAGGAGCAGTCCACTCGGATGTGGTGGATGGGTTGTTCGAAGAGGAAGAACCGGAGCCTGTCGGTGAACGAGCCATCGAGGACAAACCACAAATTGAGGATCTGTTGGCGGAGTTGGCGGCATCAGCAACGAACGAATCGTCGAGTATGTAATCTGCTATGACAGCGGTGGTCGTCACCGACGACGACCGGTTTCGGTCGTGATGTAGCCGGCGACTCGATTGCGGACACGTTTCGACTCGATGTTCGTCACGGCGGCCACTACCTGCTTGTTCTGTTCAAAGTCCGTTGAAACGACTTCGGGGTACCGACGCATCACAGCTCGAGCGACATCCTTGGCGTACTGAGGTTTCACTGGCATACAGGTTCATCCCGCCCGTTAGGTGCGCAACCACTTCATCTTGTTCGACTCGGGGGTTCTTGGCCAAGACCAGTGGCTCGTGGTGCGTGAAAACAGACAGAGAATGTCGCCCGGTCGTCCGCGGGTTCCGATTTACTCGGTATCGGCTTCTTCCTTGAGTTCTTCCAGTTCCTCTTCGATA
>LKMJ01003247.1_pt1 | contig 15109 bp, 14 predicted proteins | sample 643391 | NCBI WGS metagenome assembly LKMJ01 (sample SAMN04112250, study PRJNA286221) | soda lake metagenome | biome: soda lake; feature: Kulunda Steppe; material: water; isolation source: sample PL-Br10 brine of Picturesque Lake | place: Russia: Kulunda steppe | collected 2010-07
AGATCGTCGCCATCCTCGCGGAGCTCTCGGCGGACTTCGAGATGGACCAGATGGACATCGGGCAGATCATCTACGCCGGCGCCTACGACATCCCGCTCATCGAGTATCTGCTTCTCACGATCGTCATTTTCAACGCCGCGCTCTCCTCACAGATGATCCGGACCATCGACGGCGGCAACCCCGCGAACGGCTACATCCACTTCGTGTTGCTCACGTGGCTCGGCGCGCTCACCGCCATCGCGACGCGGACGCTCGTCAACGCCCTGTTGACGATCTGAGCGCACGACGACGGACGGCCCGCCTCACAACAGCCGCCCGTCATCGATCGCGGATCGTCCCCGCAGCGCGCTCGGGGTGCCGCCGGTCTGGATGACGTTGAACGCCGTCATCAGGTCCGAACGGGAGATGAGCCCGACGAGTTCGCCGTCCGCGTCGACGACGGGCAGGCGACCGACGCCACGTGACTGCATCGTCTGGAGGGCGGTCATCGCGTCCGCGTCCGGGGTGATCGAGGTGACGTTCGTCGCCATTACGTCGCCGACGCGGTAGGCGTCACGTTCGACCTCCCGAACCTCACGGGCGTCCTCAAGCGTCACCATCCCGACGAGGTCCTCGCCGTCGAGGACGGGGTACCCCGTGTGTCGCTCCCGAAACATCCGGTTCATCAGCTCGGCGACGCTCGTCTCCTCGGTGACGGTGTGGAGGTCCGCCCGCGGCGTCATCACGTCCTCGACGTGGACGTCCTCGAAGGCCGCCTTGAGCGTCGTCTGTTGGGCCTCCCCGGAGGCCGCGATGTAGATGAAGAAGGCCAACAGGATGAGGATCACGTTGAACACCAGCAGGCCGAGGATCGCCATCATGAACGCGAACACCTTGCCGACGGCGGCCGCCCGCTGGGTCGCCTGCGCGTGCGGCTGGTTGCGTGCCATGAGCGCCCGGAGGACCCGGCCGCCGTCCATCGGGAAGGCGGGCAGCATGTTGAAGACGGCGAGCACGACGTTCAAAAGCGCCAGATAGCCGAAGACGAAGAGAACCGCGTCGGCACTCGCGGGCGCGAGAACGAAGACTGCGTAGCAGGCGATACCGACCGCGATGCTGACGATCGGTCCCGCGATCGCGATCCAGAACTCGTGTTTCCAGTCCTCCGGAAACGTCGAGAAGTTGGCGAGCCCGCCGAGCAGCCAGAGCGTGATCGATTCGATCTCGTAGCCGTAGCGCATGGCGACGAGCGAGTGGCCGAACTCGTGCAGCAGGACGCCGCCGAACAGGCCGAGCGCCGCGGCGAGCCCGAGCAGCCACGGCGTGGTGCCGCCGGCGAGCGCCGCGGCGTCGATCCCCGCGCCCATCGTCTCGTTCATCAACTCGGCGATCGTCGCCACCTCGGACCCGATGAGATACGCAAACAGCGGGAGAACTATCAGAAACGTCCAGTTGAGTCGGATCGGGATGCCGAACGCGGACCCGACGTGAATCCCTCGCATACCTCCCGATTGGTGCGGCCGACGCTTAAAGTTCGGTCGGTCGACTCCGCGCTCGTTTTACCTCCGTCCGGAGTCGTCGGTCGGCGGAGGGGGTCCTTTTAGGTCGATCGCCGTCGAACCGGAATCCATGAGCGAGTCATTCGAGACCGAACCGAAGCCGGTCGTCAGACGTGGCGACGACGTCGCCCACGAGACGGTCGACGCCGCCGAGGGACTGAAAAAGGGCGTGTTGATCGACGAGTCGGACGGCGCCCCGCACTTCGCGATCCGCCGGTTCGAGCTGGCGGCGGGCGCCGAGGTGCCGCGACACACCAACGCGGTCGAACACGAGCAGTACGTCCTCGCGGGCGAGTACGTGGTCGGGATCGGCGACGAGGAGCACGTCGTCCGCGCGGGCGACTCGCTTTTCATCCCCGCCGGCGTCGAACACTGGTACCGCAACGACGGCGACGAGGCCGGCGCGTTTCTCTGTGCGGTCCCCAACGGCGACGACGAGATCGAACTCGTCGAATGAGGCGGTCGCGTTCGTAGTCCGAAACGCCACGTTGAGCGCCGCCGTCGCTCCGATCTTATATACCATGCCGAGCCAGTCGCCCCGTGGCCTGAGAAGTCGCCCACGGCGGTCGAGGCGGGAGCGCGGTGCGTCGTCGTGGAAACGCCGGACGCACCGCCTGTTCGCCAGTTATCGCGTCCGTTCGCCAGTTAGACGGCCTCTTCGCCGGCGGCGGGTGCGTGTCCCTTCACGTTCGTGACCGCCTCGACGGCGTCCGAGCGGGAGCCGTATCCCTCGCCGGAGTCGGCGAGCACGTTGCCGTTGCGGTGGCGGAGCCGCCAGCGCCACTCGTCGGCGGCGTCCTCGTAGATCTCGAAGGCAGCGGCGCCGACGTCGAGCACGTCCGCGTCGGCGGCATACTCCTTGATGCGGCCGACGGCCTCGCGCGCGCCGCCCTTCGAGGCGTAGCCCTCGCCGGAGTCGGCGATGATCTCGCCGTTTCGGTGACGGAGCCGCCAGCGGGATTCACCGGCCGCGTCCTCGTAGATCTCGAAGGTCGCGTCGCTTCCGGCGTCTCCGGACGGCTCCCCGTCTCCGTCGTCGACCGCGGCGTTCGCGGCGTTCGACCGCACGCTCTCGGCGCCCTGTCGCGCCTTCGAGCGGGAGCTGTATCCCTCGCCGGAGTCGGCGAGTACGTTGCCGTTCTCGTGGATCAACCGCCAGCGCCACTCGCCGGCCTTGTCGCGGAACAGCTCGAAGGCGGCCGGGTCGACGCGGAGGTAGTCGGCGGCCGCGACGTGGTCGCGGATCCTCGCGAGCGCGCGCTTCGCGTTCGACTTGGAGGCGTAGCCCTCGCCGGAGTCGGCGATGATCTCGCCGTTGTCGTGGCGGAGCCGCCAGCGCCACTCGCCGGCGTCGTCCTCGAACAGCTCGAAGGTCGCCGTGCTGTCGATCTCCTCGTCCTCGCTCGGGACGGCCAGGTCCGGATCGGCGGCGTCCTCCGGTTCCGGTCCCTCGTCGTCGGCGACCGCGTCGGCCTCCGCGGGGGTCGTCTCGATCCGGAGCAGCCCCGCACCGAGCGCGTTCCGCCGCACGCTGTGGAGCCCCTGCTGGGCCTTCCCGCGGCTGCTGTAGCCCTGTCCGGCGCTCGCGATGACGTTGCCGTTACGGTGGCGAAGCCGCCACCGAGCCTTGCCGCCGCGGTCCTCGAACAGTTCGAAACGGGCCTTGCTCGCCCGAAGCGCCTCGAGTTCGGCGTGTGCGCCGGCCAGCTCCTCGTCGAGTTCCGTGGTGCGCTTTTCCGCCTCGGCAAGCTCGGTCTCCTTCGCGTCGAGCTTCTCGCGGGTTTCGGCGAGTTCGCCCTCCGTCTCCTCGCGGGAGGCATCGGCGGTCGCGGAGGCCTGCTGCATCCGCTCGTAGTCCTCACGGACCGGGTCGGTGATCAGGGGAACGACCGCGCCCGCCAGCCCGATCACGACGATGCCGGCGGCGTAGAGCGCGTTGACGACCTCGTTGCCGGTCGATCGCGACCATCCCTCGGGGAAGACCACGAAGAAGTACGCGACCGCCGCGAACGTGAGGAGCCCGCCGAGCGCGGCGAGCGTCGTCGCGGATCGTCGCAGCGGGAACCGGACGATGGCCCCGATCATCACGAGCGGCGGCGAGAGCGCGACGAGCGCGTAGCCGACCGCTCGGGCGGTGGTCCGCGGTGCGGTGAGCGCGAAGACGACCACGCCAAACACGCCAACGAGCACCCCGAGCGAGAAGATCCAGTAGCCACGCACCTCGTCGTCCGTCGTCGGTTCGCCGATTCGTCCAGCGTACAGGTTCGCCAACGGACCGGATGGTGTTTCATCTGCCATATCCGGGAAGATACACGTCCGGTCACTTATATATGCGTGTGAAATCCACCCGCATGACGCAGAAACGACGATGCCGGGTACGTCCGCGAACGACGATCGAAGCGGGATCGCGCACGTCGTGACTTAACAGCTGCGAGTCATATGACTCTCCACGCTGCCGGCCGTCGTGGTGATGCCGACTTCCACGATCCGACCCTTTAGGCCGCAGCGGCGGCTCTCGGGAGCCATGCACGTACTGACCGGCGGATCGGTGGCCGACGTCGACGGCACGCGGGCGGCGGACGTCGCGGTTGCGGACGGGGAGATCGTCGCGGTCGGCGACGCGGCGGTCACGGAGGCGGCGGGGTCCGTGGCGGAGTCCGACGACGCGGACGTCACGCGCGTCGACGTCTCCGGGAAGGTCGTCGCACCGGGACTGATCGACGCACACGTCCACCTGATGATGGACGCGCGTCCGGACGTCGCGACGGCGGCCGCGGAGAGCGACTACACGGCGAGTTTTCGGGCCGCACGCAACCTGCGGGTCGCCGCGGAGGCGGGCGTGGTCGCCGTGCGGGATCTCGGCTCGCGCGGGACGCTCGCGCTCGACGCGGGCGAGTTGGTCGCCGACGGAACGCTCACCGGCCCCCACGTCGTCGCCTGCGGTCGTAACGTTATCATGACCGGCGGGCACGGCAACTGGTTCGGCCGGGAGGCGGACGGCCGCGCCGAGGTGCGCAAGGCGGCCCGCGAGCAGCTGAAGGACGGCGCGGACGTCCTCAAATGCATGGCGACGGGGGGCGTCCTCACCGAGGGTGCGGTCACGGGCGCGCCGGAACTGACTCCCGACGAGCTGGAGGCGTTCACCGACGCGGCGGCGCCGACGGACACGCCCACGGCGGCACACGCCCACGGCGACGCGGGGATCGAGAACGCGGTCCGGGCGGGGATCACGAGCATCGAGCACGGGACGTTCATGAGCCGGGAGACGGCCGAGCTGATGGCCGAGGAGGGGACCTACTGGGTTCCCACCGCGAGCGCGCTCCACGGCATCGTCGACAACGGCGTCGAGGCGGGGATCCCCGAGGACGCCGTCCGGAAGGCCGAGGACGCCGTCGACGCCTTCGCGAACGCGTGGGAACACGCGCTCGACGCGGGCGTCACGATCGCGATGGGGACCGACGCCGGCACGCCGTTCAACGCCTTCGAGGACGTCGCGGGCGAGTTGGCCTACATGGTCGAGTACGGCATGTCCCCGGCGGAGGTGCTCGAGGCCGCGACCGTGAACGCCGCGGATCTGCTCGACCTCGACGACGTCGGCCGGGTCGCCGAGGGGTACCGGGCGGATCTGGTCGTCCTGGACGCGGACCCGAACGACGACGCGGACGCGTGGGCGGATCCGACGTCCGTATACCTCGGCGGCGAGCACGTCGTCTGAAGTGTGCCGGTCACCGACGATTCAACCCGCGTTCGGTTTCGACGGCTCGACGCGCGTTCGCCCCCGAAAACATTGACACGCGTTCACGGTCGACCGTCGCTCCGAAACGGTTTTGCCGACCCCTCACGCACGGTCAGTATGCCGACGGATCCCGATACGGGGTACGACCCCTCGCTGGGTCGGAAGTTCGTTTTCGTGACGGGGGGCGTCATGTCCGGGTTGGGCAAGGGAATAACGGCCGCCAGCACCGGCCGGCTCCTCGCCAACGCGGGCTTCGACGTGACCGCCGTGAAGGTGGACCCGTACCTCAACGTCGACGCCGGAACGATGAACCCCTACGAGCACGGCGAGGTGTACGTGTTGAAGGACGGGGGGGAGGTCGACCTGGACCTGGGGAACTACGAGCGGTTCCTCGGAACGGACATGACCTTCGATCACAACGTCACGACGGGCAAGACCTACGAGCACGTCATCGAGCGCGAGCGCGCCGGCGACTACCTGGGCAAGACGGTCCAGATCATCCCGCACGTCACCGACGACATCAAACGTCGCATCCGCGAGGCCGCCGAGGGCTCGGACGTCTGTCTCGTCGAGATCGGCGGGACGGTCGGTGACATCGAGTCGATGCCCTTCCTCGAGGCGCTGAGGCAGTTCGCTCACGAGGAGGATCCGGAGGACATCCTCTTTACGCACGTCACGCTCGTTCCGTACTCGAAAAACGGCGAACAGAAGACGAAACCGACCCAGCACTCCGTAAAGGAGCTTCGCTCCATCGGCCTCCAGCCCGACGTGCTCGTCGGGCGCTGTGAGGAACGTTTGGATCCGGACGTAAAGGAGAAGATCGCGCTCTTCTGTGACGTCCCCACCGACGCCGTCTTCTCGAATCCCGACGTCGAGGACATCTATCACGTCCCCCTGATGGTCGAAGACGAGGGGCTCGACGAGTACGTGATGGAGCGACTGGATCTGGCGGACGAGGCGCTGCCGAAGGCCGAGCGCTCGACGGAGTGGCGCGAGCTCGTCACCCGCGAGCGGACCCGTGAGATCGACGTCGCGCTCGTCGGCAAGTACGCGCTGGAGGACGCGTACATGTCGATCCACGAGGCGTTGAAACACGCGGGCATCCAGACGGAGACGGAGGTGAACGTCAACTGGGTCGATGCCGACGAGACCCACGACCACCACCTCGAACGGCTGGAGGCGGCGGACGCGGTCGTCGTGCCGGGCGGGTTCGGCTCCCGCGGCACGGAGGGGAAGATCGACGCGGTTCGACACGCCCGCGAGAACGACGTGCCGTTCCTCGGGCTCTGTCTCGGCTTCCAGATGGCGGTCGTCGAACACGCACGCAACGTGCTCGGAATGGCGGGTGCCCACTCCGCGGAGCTCGACCCCGAGACGCCGTACCCGGTCATCGACCTGCTTCCCGAACAACACGAGACGGAGGAGATGGGCGGGACGATGCGGCTCGGCGCCCACGAGACGGCGATCGAGCCCGACACGCTCGCGTACGAGGTGTACGACGCCGACTCCTGTACCGAGCGGCATCGCCACCGATACGAGGTGAATCCCGAGTACATCGACACGCTGGAGACGGAGGGGCTTCGCTTCTCGGGCCGTGCGGGCCGGCGGATGGAGATCCTCGAACGCGCCGACCACCCGTTCTTCCTCGGAACGCAGGCGCACCCCGAGTTCCGGTCACGGCCCGACCGGGCGAGCCCGCCGTTCGTCGCGCTCGTCGAGGCGGCGCTGGAATCGACGGACACAACCGAGCGGAACGCGGACGTCACGCTATAATGGTCGACACGGACGAGTTCATCGACGAGGCGATACGTGAGATCCGCGAGACGATCGGCGACGCGAACGCCGTCATCGCGCTGTCCGGGGGCGTCGACTCCTCGGTCGCGGCGACGCTCGCGTACGAGGCGGTCGGCGACCGGCTCACGCCCGTCTACGTCGACACGGGACTGATGCGGAAGGGCGAAACCGAGGAGATCCGCGAGACGTTCTCGTTCATGGAGTCGCTGCGGGTGATCGAGGCGCAGGACCGCTTTTTCGACCGGCTCGCGGGGGTCACGGATCCCGAGGAGAAACGCCACGTCATCGGCGAGGGCTTCATCGACGAGTTCGAGGACGTCGCGCGCGACGTCGGCGCCGACTACCTCGTGCAGGGAACGATCTACCCCGACCGCATCGAGTCGGAGGGGAACATCAAATCCCACCACAACGTCGGCGGGCTCCCCGAAGTCGTCGACTTCGAGGGGATCGTCGAGCCGGTGCGTGACCTCTACAAGGACGAGGTCCGCGAGGTCGCCCGCGCGCTCGGGCTGGAGGAGGTCGTCTCCGAGCGGATGCCGTTCCCCGGTCCCGGGCTCGCGGTTCGGGTCGTCGGCGAGGTGACCCGCGAGAAGGCCGACGTCGCCCGCGAGGCCTGTCACGTGGTCGAGGAGGAACTGGAGGAGTACGAGCCGTGGCAGGCGTTCGGCGCCGTGCTCGGCAAGGCGACGGGCGTAAAGGGTGACAACCGTGTGCACGGCTGGGTCGTCGCCGTCCGGTCCGTCGAGAGCCGCGACGGGATGACCGCGCGCGCCCAGGAGCTCGATTGGAGCACGCTCCAGCGGATCCAGAGCCGGATCACCGGCGAGAACGAGAACGTCGCGCGCGTCGTCTACGACGTCACCCACAAGCCGCCGGCGACGATCGAGTACGAGTGATGGCGGGACGCACCGTCATCGTCGTCGGCGCCGATCCGCACGGGCTCGGCGAGGAACTGGCCGCGCTGGGTGCGACCGTGACCCGCGTCGAGGCGCCCGTCTCGGGCGAGACGCTCGACGACGCGGGCATCGCGGACACCGCCGTCGTCGTCGTCACCGAGATGTCGGAGGCGGCGGCGCTCGCGGTCGCCAAGGAGCGGAACTCGGACGTCCGGGCGGTTACCTACGCCGAGCGGTCGCTGCCGGCGTACGCCGCGCGGGTGACGGACCTGGCGCTCGACCCGGACCTGCTCTCGGAGGCCGTCGTCGCCGAGGAGCTGGTCGGGGACGCGACGGACGACTGACGTCCCGTTCGGTTTTCCCGTCGCCGTCCACGTCGCCCGCGATTCCTGCCCCGGCTCCCGTCGCTTATGTAGCCCGAGGTGGTGGGTCGGGTATGGACGAGGAGTCACGCGGGGACCGTCGCTCGCCGGTCGGCGAGCCCGTCGTCCGCGCGGATCCGGACGTCACCGGCGAGCGGGCGGCCGAGGCGGTCGGGTTCGACCCCGACGACCCCGAGAGCGTCGCGACCGCTGCGGAGACGGTTCGTCGGTTCGCGACCGGCGACGTCACCGACGACGACCACGTGCTCATGCTGCGCGGGGCGGCCGCCTGCGCCGCGCTCGTTCGCGGGGTCGGCTCGTACAAGGCCGCCGCCGAGCGCGCGGGCGAGGGCGTCTCCGTCTCATTCATCCGCAAGTGGGCGCGGGTGCACGACCTCCCGCAGGCCATCCGCAGACACGTCGCCCGCGGGAACGTCGCGCCCAGCGCGGCGAAACACGTCGCGCGGGTCGCCGGCGACGACCGCTACCTCCTCGCGTGGGCGACGCTCGACGCCGACCTCACCGTCCGACAGGTTCGATCCGTCGTCTCGGCGATCCACGACGGAACCGACGCGGAGACGGCACTTCGGGACGCCGGCGTCGACGTCGGCACGCTCACGCTCCGGCTCCCCGCCGACGTCTACGTCGAACTCCGGCGTCGGGCGTCGATGGAGAACGTCGAGCCCGGCGACCTCGTCGGCGAGGCGCTGGAGGCGTACTTCGCGGACGACTCGTAGCGCCCCCCCGTGTGCATCGAGCGTTCGCGACGTTCGTGGTGCGTGTGGCGTTCGGGGCGTTTTTGGATTCGAGGCGTTTGCGGCGTCCGGTTCAGTTCGCCTTTCGCTCGGCGAACCGTCGCACTCCCGCCGCGATGGCCTCACGGCCACGCTCGACCTCGGACCAGTCGATCGACTCGTTCGGGTAGTGTGCGTCGCCGACGTCGCCGGGGCCGAAGAGGACGGCGGGGATCCCGGCGTCGACGAAGTGTCTCGAGTCCGCGCCGTAGGTCGCGCCCGCCGGCTCGGCGTCCGGGAGCCCGACGTCGACCAGTCCCGCGCGGACCGCCTCGACGATCGGCTCGTCGGACGCGATCTCACACGGCTCGAACTGCACGGAGAAGCGCTCGAACCGCGGCGGATGCTCCCGGAGCCACGGGTCGGCGTCGGCAACCTCCCCGAGCCGCTCGCGGAACGCCGCCTCGGCGTCGGCGACGGTCTCGTCGGGCGCGACGCCGATCCGGAACTCCGCGGTCAGCGAGGCCGGCACCGTCGAGGCCCACGATCCCGCGTTCACGGTGCCACAGACGACCGGAAACGGGACGGGAAACTCCTCGTAAAGCGGGTGTGCGTGGGTTTCGGCGCGCTCGCTCTCCAGTTCCTCGAAGGCCTGGCGGATCCGCTCGAACCGCGGCAGGACGTCCTCGCCGCGCCAGCGCGTGGCGGCGTGGGCGCTTCGACCGGTCAGCTCCAGCCGGGCCATGAGGCTGCCGCCGCAGGCGACGACGGGGATCAGCCGGGTCGGCTCGGCGACGATGGCGGCGTCGCGCTCGAAGGGGTACGGGTTCGAGAGCGCCGCGGTCGCCGCGCCGTAGCCGCCGTCCTCCTCGCCCGCGACCGCCTCGACGACGATCCGGAGGCCCGCGTCGTCTCGATCCATCTCGCCGTTTGCGACCGCCTCGCGGACGTCGAGCGCGGCACCCACGCAGGCGGCGACCCCGGACTTCATGTCGGTCGCACCGCGCGCGGTCAGCGTCTCGTCACCGGCATCTTCGTCGCCCTCGCCGCCGCGGCGCGTCGGTACGAAGGGGCCGCTCTCCCACGGTTCTCCTTCGGCGGGAACCACGTCGAGGTGGCCGTTGAGGACGACCGTGGGGTACTCGTCCGATCCGCCATCGTCGCCCGGTTCGAGCGTCGCGTCGCCGAGCGCGAGGGCCCCCGCGACGCTCCGACGCCCGGTGACGTCGATCTCGTTCGGGTCGTCCGGGAAGGACGGATGCTCGGCGAGCAGGTCGGCGTCGGCCTCCCAGGCGTACGTCTCGAAGCCGAGGTCGTCGAGGCGATCGTGGACCCAGTCGGCGGCCGCAGCCTCCTCGCCGGCGACCGATCGGAACCGGCAGAGCCGGTCGGTGAACTCGCGCAGGTCGAATGTCATGATCGCGGCGATGGCGGCGGGGGTCCTAACGGTTCTGATCGTTCCCGCGGCGACGTTCCTGGGTCGCGGAGCGGTGCGCGCGGTTCGTCCGCCCGTCGGCGGTCCGCCGTTTCTAAACGCTTATGGGGGCGCTCGCGCTACGAGGTGATGCGGGCCGGTAGCTCAGTTAGGGAGAGCGTCCGGCTTTTAACCGGACGGTCGGGGGTTCGAATCCCTCCCGGCCCGTACTTCTGGCGGCGAGCAACGGTCGCGAGCCGCGAGTGCGTCGAAAGAGGAGGGGATTCGAATCAGAGAACGAAGCGGAGTGACCGTGGTTCGAATCCCTCCCGGCCCGTGCAACGAGACGGTGAGCGACGCGAGCGGTCGTCAAACGGCTGGCGGACGGCGGAACGGGTCGACGAGTCGGGAACGTCGCTCACGAGAGACGAAATGAGTAGCCTACCACAGATTTATTTAGTTCAACGGACGACGTGTGCACATGGGATCCGAGGATGATCCGAGCGATCTCGACCTCGCGACGGGGTTTAGCGAGGAACTCGAGTCCGCACCTGCCGACGAGCGCGTCTATCGGGTCGCGCTGCAGCTGTACGAGCCGGCCGGCGTCTCGGAGATCGCGGAGCGTGCCTCGTGTGCGCCCGACACCGCCAGACGACATCTCCGACGCCTCGCGGACATCGGCGTCGTCGAGTCCGTCTCCGAGACGCCGCTCACCTATCGGCGGAACGAGTCGTACTTCGAGTGGCGGATCCGGGATCGGTTGGCTGCGCTCCCATCGAGCGAACTGCACGACGCGCTCGCTGACCTCACGTCACGGGAGCGGGCGTTTCGAGAGCGATTCGGATCGGAGTCGCCGGGCGAGGTCGACGCGCTCGAACACGCGGACTTCGACGCCGTCGAGGACGTCTGGCTCGCGTTGAGCGAGTGGGAAACCGTCCGTCGCCGGATCACTCGACTGGAGGCGGTTCGGCGGAAGCGGGCCGACGGAGCGTCCTCCGAAGGCGAGGCCGCGTGACGGTGGCGGGACCCGACGCGTCACGCGTCGTCGATGAGGTGACCCTCCGATACATCGGGCAAGCGTTCGGGCGGCGGGACGAAGTCCGAAAGACCTCGCTCCTTCCCACGAACAAGCCCGAGAGCCTCGTCGTCCTTCTCGATGCGGAGCGGTATCCCGCTCGCATCGACGGCGTGACGCTCGAGATCCGAGCGTACACGAACGGCGAGTTCCACGTCTCGTATCTCGAGGAGTGCTCCGGAACGCGGCGTCGCTGTCGGTGGGATCGACACGAGCAGCCACACAACACGCGTGACCACTACCATCCGCTTCCGGACGCCAGCACGACCTCCGCGGTCGACCGTGCGTATCCGGCGGATCTCACGCGGATTCTCGAACGGACCGTGCTTCCGTGGATCGACGACCGGCTCGGGACGCTGTGGGAACGAGTCCCTCACGACTGAGCCGGTCCCTTCCGCCTCCCGATGGCTTTTGGGTGGCGCTCGAGTGGATCGTCCATGCAGCCTCTCACCGCGGCGGACTACCACGAGATCGCGAAGCCGGCGGATCCCCGACTCTCGCCCGACGGCGAGCGCGTCGCGTTCCTCCGGAAGCAACCCCTCGACGACGAGACGTACGAGTCGACGGTCTACGTCGCCGACGTCGCCGGCGGCGACGGTTCGGATGCGGCCGATCCGCGTCGGCTCACCCTCGCGGAGGGCGTCGACGCGGAGCCGCGCTGGAGCCCCTCCGGCGACCGGATCGCGTTCACGTCGACGCGCGGCGGCGACGACGACCGCACCCAGCTGTGGATCCTTCCCCTCGACGGCGGGGAGGCCCGCCGGGTGACGAACGTGGTCGGCGGCGTCTCGGAGATCGCGTGGTCGCCCGGCGGGGAACGGCTCGCGTTCGTCCAGCCGGTCACCGCCGAGGACCGCGAAGCCGACCGCGACCTGTCGGTGCCGGACGACTACGAGCCCGACGACCACCCCGACCCGCGGGTGATCGACCGGACGGTCTACCGGACCGCCCAGCGGCACTTCGACGGGCGCCGTCCCGGGATCTACCTGGTCGACGCGGACGCGACGGTCGACGGGGCGGACGCCGACGCGGAGCCGGCAGTCGATCGCGTCACCACCCGTGAGGCCGACTTCGGAGCGCCGACCTTCGGCGACGCGGGGACCCTTTATTACACCGAGTCGGTTGGCGAGGATCCCGACGACTCCCTCGAGATCGCGATCCACGCTCACGACCTCGCGGGTGTGGCGCCTGCGGGCACGGAGACCGACTCGGCCGACTCCGTCGGGGACGCCGAGCGGATCCACACCACCTTCGGTTGGGAGACGCCGCTCGCGGCGATGCCGGACGGCCGGATCGCGTTCGCGCACGTCGAGCCCGACCAGGCGTCGCTTCGACAGACGGATCTGCACGTCCTCGACCGTGAAACCGGCGAGGTTACGGAGGTGACGGCGACGCTCGACCGGACCCTGGGGCGCGGGGCGGAGCCGGCCTGGGGACCCGACGGCGACACGCTCTACTTTGCGACGCCGGACGAGGGCGAGGTCGCGGTCTGGGCGGCTCCGGACGACGCCTCGGCGGCTCCGGAGCGTGTCGTCCGAAAGGGGATGGTCTCCGGAGCGACCGTCGGCGGTCCGGCGGGTGGCGATCGGGATGTGGTGGTCGCGTTCACGACGAGCGAGTGGGACCATCCGGGTGACGTCTTCGTCCACGACGCCGCGGTCGGCGAGACCCGCCGGCTGACGGAGGTAAACGCGGACCTGCTCTCCGGACGCCGGATCGGCGAGCCGGAGGGGCTGCGGTTCGAGTCGGCGGGCACCGAGATCCAGGGCTGGCTGTTGACGCCGCCCGGGGGTGGCGCCGACTCACCCGAGGACGACGCGGATTCCGCGGCCCGGACGCATCCGCTCGCGGTCGAGATCCACGGCGGACCGCACGCGATGTGGTCGACCTCGGGGACGATGTGGCACGAGTTCCAGACGCTCGCCGCGCGCGGCTACGCCGTCTTCTGGTCGAACCCGCGCGGCTCCGCCGGCTACGGCGCCGAGCACGTGGCCGCCATCGAGCGCGACTGGGGCGACGCCACGCTGACGGACGTCATGGCCGGCGTCGATCTCGTCGCCGAGCGTGAGGACGTCGACGCGTCGAGCGCGTTCGTCACCGGCGGCTCCTTCGGCGGGTTCATGACCGCGTGGACGGTCGGCAACACCGACTTCTTCGATGCGGCCGTCGCCCAGCGCGGCGTCTACGACCTCACCGGCTTTTACGGCTCCACGGACGTCGCCTACAAGCTGCTCGAGGGCGACTTCGATACGGTTCCGACCGAGGAGCCGGCGTGGCTGTGGGAGCAGTCGCCGACCGGCCACGTGACCGAGGTCGACACGCCGACGCTGCTGATCCACGCGGAGGACGACACGCGGACGCCCATCTGTACGGCCGAGCTCTATCACCGGCTGCTCCGGAAGGCGGGCGTCGAGACGCGTTTCGTGCGCTACCCGCGGGAGGGCCACGAACTGTCGCGATCGGGCGAGCCCGGCCACGTCGTCGACCGGATCGAGCGGATCGTCCGCTGGTTCGACGGCTACTCCGACCATCACGACGCGCCGAAGGCGCTCGACCGGCCGGAGGGTGACGGATTGACCGCGGACGACGACGGGAGCTGATCGGACGAACGTCGGTCGGACGTCGGTTCCCGTAGGAGTCGGGACGGGCGATCACGCCGCCGCGAGCAGCTTTAATCGTAGCTCGCGCTCGTCGACTTCGTATTTAAATGCCGGTCGGCCGTCGACGAGCACGTAGGGAACGCGGTCGCCGTACTCGGCGGCCAGCTCGGGGTCGCCGTCGACGTCGACGAGCTCGATCGTGACCGCGACGTCGAGATCGCCCGCCACGCGCTCGATGGTTTCGTGGGCGACGTCACAGAGCGAACAGGCCTCACGGGTGTAGATCGTGACTCGGACGGGGTCGGTTGGCGCGTCGCTCACGGCGTCGGATCGGCTCGCCGACGGCGAGTGCGTTTCGGTTTCGGCGGCGGGTACCGACTCCGGTGTGTGCTCCGGTCCGGCCGTGGGTCGGCGTCCTCTCAGTCGGCGTCCGCGCCGACGACGAACTCCACGTCGCCCGCGATCACCGCGCTGAGGATCACGGCCGCGCCGACAACGAGGGCGACGACGAGCGTCGTGAGCGTCACCGCGAGCGTGCCTCCGCCGACCGCCACGCCGACGAACGCCCCGACGGACCCGCCGACGCCCCCCGCGATCACCGCGAGCGTCTTCGCGTCGTCCATCGTTCGACCCTCGTGTCACCCGCCTAATAACGGTTCGCGTCGGGTTCTCCCGGCTGATAACGCGCGAGGTCCGTCCGAACGGGGTGACCGACCCGCGCGGGACCGACCCGACGTCAGCGTGGATACTTTCGCCCGAGATCGACCATCGTTCCGGCTGCGTCGCCATCGGCCTCGTTTCCACGTCCCTGCTCGCCGTCACCGCCCTCGTTCCCGCGTTCGTCTCCCTCCCCATCCTCGTTCTCGGCGTCGGAGTCGTCGACGGCGTCGTTCGCGGGGCTGACGCTCCCGGTTCGGTAGCCGGCCATGTCGAGGGTGACGTACTCGAAGCCGAGGTCGG
>LKMJ01003248.1_pt1 | contig 15102 bp, 20 predicted proteins | sample 643391 | NCBI WGS metagenome assembly LKMJ01 (sample SAMN04112250, study PRJNA286221) | soda lake metagenome | biome: soda lake; feature: Kulunda Steppe; material: water; isolation source: sample PL-Br10 brine of Picturesque Lake | place: Russia: Kulunda steppe | collected 2010-07
CTAATGACCTTCTTCCTCGTTTGATGGTGGAAGTCTACCTGGTGCTTGCACCAGATGTAAACTTCTTCCTTAATTCACGCAAACAGGGGATACCTTGTTAGCGTAGTCTTTTCTTTTCTTTTCTTACGACACCATCCCTGCGCCCAGCAGCAGCACCACCACCACCAATACCAACACCACCAACACCACCACCACCACCACCACCACCACCAACAACAACAACAACAACAACAACAGCAGCAGCAGCAGCAGCAACAACAACAACACTCCTCAAGGCAGCAGCAGCAGCAGCAGCAGCCAATGAATCAGATGCTTGGATTGCAGCAGCATTCCTTGCATCTGCAAAGGCCTGATGGAGTACAGCAGAACTTAAAGCGAGCAATAAGTGCAGCAGCAAGCACAACATTCGCACAAGAGCAGCAGGAGCAGTGGCACCCTCAACCTGCAGAGAAGGCCCTTTCAAGAGCACGCCTTCAGGCTATCAGCCCCCCCCTCCCCTGTAAATATAGCAGGGCCAGCACCAGGGGCAGCAGCAGGAGCAGTAGGGACCGTCCCCATTGTGACAATGGGTGCCTTTGGTGGCACGCTGGAGGCCCAGGTGCCAAATGACGACCTCCTGGCCCATACGCTTCAAGTTGCAAGTCTTCAATTGAACACCTCTGAGGCAAGGGGAGGATGGAGAGCTCCGCAACTTGCCTTCAAAACCCAATTGGCACTGGTGGGTACAAACTCATTTGACCGCGGAGCGGTTGAAGGGCAGGATGGGGAACAATTGGAGGAGCCAGACACCTTCCTGCACAAAATCACTGGCTGCCAAGGCCTGGCAAGAAGAAAAGAAAAGAAAGAAGGACACTACGCAGGCGGTCGAGCACCCCCCGCATCACTTAAGGAAAGGGAGACGCATTGGTTATAAGTACTGTATGCAGAGGCAGTGAATAAGGAGTATGTTTTAAGAACCACATAAAAACACAGCAAGACTCGCAAGCTTTTGCTAGGGCTTGATTTCAAAGAAACTAAGAGACTAGTGGGCTAGTAGCCTATATTAAAAAATTGGCTCTGGTAGACTTGTGCAGAAAGCTCAGAATTCTGCTGAGCTTAATCAGTGCTTTATAGCCTGTAATGGCCTGAGGGGGCCTCAAGTTGTGCAGATTTTGTGCATCAAAAATCAAGCTCCAAGTTGACTTTGCATGACTCATCATTAACTGCTAAAGTGACATCTCTCTCAAGCTTCTCTTGCTTTTGGTGCTTTTTGGCCCATTGTTCCTTATTATCAGACAATGTCTTACATCATATCAGCAATGATTGCGTTAGTCCCTACTCCCTAGATTTGAGTGCAGATCGCAGGCATTATACCCATCATGGGTTATGATCAGGCATGATAAAAACAGATTAAGGCTTAAGCAAGACTCTATGCAGGCGCTTGAAAGCCAGAAAGCTTACACTCCGCACCATCCTTCTTGGTGTAGGAGGTTCGATTTATACCTAAACCACTGCACCATCTTAAAGAGCTCGGCCTTGATTCACAAAGGATCCACACGATCGCCCTTAAATTGCATGCTCACTCTGTGTATTGTGCTCACAATTTTTGTAACCTGATTTAACCTTATGCTAACAAACTAACTAGAACAAGACGCGCACTTTGAAAGAAAGTTTGCAAGGCCTTGGTCTACTAGATCTAGTAGAGCAGGGGGCTGCCAGCCACCGTCCAGATCCCCACTAATTATATTTTCCATTGGAGAAGTCACTGACGGAGTGGCACTCCGGGCCAATGTATCTCCTTTTCCTCAGGAGGGATAAAGTCTTAATTGATGCAGGGAGCTTCTTGCTGCTTATGTCACGCCAGATAAGTGCTGCAGCCAGAAGTGTGCTGCACTGCGTGTTCAGTCGGTTGAAGTTGGTTGGCGAGTACTTGACCAATTGGCAATACAGGTATCGCTGTATTTAGAGCACGTCTCGCTGAAGGATCTGAAGGAAGGACGAACTCGCAGTAATACCTTGTTGAGTCGGGAAGCAACCTTGTACTACAGTAATAGTAATAATGACCCCCATGGAGTACTACTAGTAGTCCACTCCAGGTCCTTGGGGAACAGGGCACTGCAGTGCAACAGTCCATATGTGTATAGTCCAAGTACAGTGTGAGTAGAACACGTTCCTGAGAGACTGAGATTCAGCCGCTGAAAAGGAGAAAGAAAGAAAGTCAAGCAGGGCCTCAAGTTCTGTGATTGCCCACTGGGCAGTCTGCAAGCCCGCCGTGCTTGCGCGTTGTGTACACTGCCCGCTGTCCGCAGCCAGTCCACACAACAACCCCCCATGCTCTTAATACACTTACACACTTTTTCTTTTCTTCTTTTTCTCTAAGCTGCCCTCATTTGGCAGGTACAGCTATGTGACCTCAAAGTAAGGCTTTCCTGCCAGGTAGTCGATACTGACAGGTAATGAAGTTAGCTAGATTAAGCTTCAAGTTGTGGCTATGCGTCAGCCAACAGTGTGAGCACTATGCAGCCAGGGCTACAAAAAATATACTTCTTAAAGACTGTGACTAGTGTTCCTGTGCTGCTGTTCAAAATGAGGTGCATGTTCTTTTTCACTGCCAAGATTTGTTTGTGTGCTCTCTCAGAAGAACGTACTCTCCATTTTTCTTCCCTTTCTGCCAATCCTTTTCTATGGAGGCCCCTTATATTCCACATGCCTTGCCTAGTCAGACTGTCTTTACATTTCTTTCTCAATGGCACAATAGACTATGCCATTTCATTTCGGACATTATGAACTATTTTTTGGCTGGCAAAGACCAGCAACAAACCAATCAGCCTAACTTAGGCTGTTGAACGACCTGGCTGGTGGTTAACCCCTTGTAACTTGTGTGACCTAGAGCATGCCTTCTGTGAGGCACGGCAGCGACTTATTGAGACAAGCAAAGCAATTACCTTGTCATCCTGAGCTGAATGCTTCACGCCCTAGCTGCAACACACGCCGCAGACCTGAAACATGCCCTTTTCACACGAAGCTTTTTAGCTGTCGTGCACTGCTTCTCATTATGATGGCATATCAAGCAATAGCCATCGCTCGTGCTCTCCCAGCCAAGAGTTGCTGTTTTGACTTGTGACTCAAGCCTTAAGAGCATTGATCTTGCGGACAGACTGCTGAGCATTTCTAGGAAGAAACGCTGTCTATCAGAAAAAATCTGGGATTCTCCTACCTGCAAGCTCCGAAGGAAAAAAAATGAATGGGAAAAGAGAGAATTACACACTATGATTCGGCTCATCTTCATCGTATTGAATATTCATAGTATTGAACATTCACCCAGAAAGTAGAGGGAATATCTTGCACCTACTATGCGTTTGCTGTACAGGATGAACAGTGCAGAAGACAAGCCTCTTCACCTAATAAACTAAGCTTCCACAATGACAAATAATGCCAATACATATCTAGAGATCCAAAACTCTATATCCATGCCAAACTTTTGCATTCTTAGAAGCAGAAAGGCAAAGTTCAGGCTGCAAAGTTATTGAACTCTGCTGCAAATGCCAGTGGCGCAGACCCTTTGGGATTGCATACACAGGTGATCATGGCAGTGCAGCTCGGGATCCATGGCAACCAGTGCAGTCTTAGTAGCTAACCAGTCTTAGTAGCTAAAAAATACAAGACAACCTGGATCAAAGAAGCCTTCAAGTGTACTGGAACACACTTGAACACGTGCTGCTGTGCTAAAACCTGAATCTGCACCACTGCACCGCTTAAGAAATTGGCATCATAGGTCGCCTATGAGGAGTCGCCCCGAAATACCCTGAGCCAACTCCCAAGCTCCCATCTATACACTGGCAAGGGAGCTGCTCTGGGTGCAAATAACGGCTAACTGGGTGAACACCAGTTCCAAGGCTGACTGGGTCAGCAGTCCCCCAGAAACATAACCACATTCTCCAAAAGAGATCCACACAGAGCCTGAGCAACCCAACCAGGAGCCACACGCCACGCACAAGTTCACAATTTCCCAGCAAGTAGGTAGATGCAGGCAACTAACAACAGCCTGTCTACATCATCTTGTAAAAAAATTCTCTTAATCCATGCCACCTTTCTGAAGTATGTGGCAACCCAGCTACCAGCGCCAGATGCTTGCATCACAGGATTGTCCCTGCAGGCTGGCATTGCTCAACCCATTCATAAACCCTGACTGCCTTTTATAGTGGATTGCGTTTACCATAAAATTTTGTTTATGTACTTTGCCTTGTGTGCAAGATAGGCAATGCCTGTGCGCTTCACCTCATAACACATGAGCACACGTCACGCATCCAAATACACATCTGAACACTCTTTTGAGCCAAGTGAGCTTTTGCATGGTTCTTGACAACATGCTCCCATACATACGCACTTCATCAGATGATCATGCTTTCAGGCATCATCAACAATTGAACAATTCCAGGTAGGCCCATTTATCATGCGTACATTGATACATGACAACAGACTGCCTTGAGACATGGCTGCAAATCCACGCAGAACCCATTATCATCCACCGTCCAAGCAAAGGGCGGCGCCTTTCGCGTATGCCTGCCCCTTTGGCATGCACTTACAAGACTCATTTTGATGTCACTTACATGGACCGGTCAACAAAGAAAACTGCAGTGCGCAGCGCAGCAGGCCTCACAACAGGGACTGCATGCTTGCCTCAGACCAGGGACTGCATGCTTGCCTCACAGCAGGCCTCACACCAGGGACTGCATGCTTGCCTCTGCAGCCTAGTACCAGCTGCATTGTGCAGTGCTGACAACCGCACTTCCTGGAGCGTGCCCCCGCCTCTCACATGCCCATTGTTACGCCACCACAAATCACTTCATTGCAGCCGCCTGGCTGGCAAGTGCGTGTGCACCAAAGAAGCCGCTTGCAAAACAGGATGCGTAGCAGGCGACCGTCCCCCACACAAGATCCTAGGCACCAGGATGGGGCACCCTCAACAGCAGCTCCTCCAGCTCAGGGTCGCAGGCATGACCCGTGGCTGTGGGGGAGCCCAGAGAGGCCAGCAAGTTCTTGAAGCTGTCGGACTCGGAGTGCTGCCACGCCTATGTCCAGGACACACGCATGGGCATCACTCAAATATGTGTGGAAATGTATGTGTATGTGCATGTGCGTCTGCATGTGTGTGGACGTGCCTTCGCTGCACATGCATGCGCATGAAGGCATGAACGCGAAGGAGCATGAGTCGTGTGTGGCAATGTGCTTGCCATAAACCACTTGCAATGTGTGTGTGTGTGTGTGCGTGCGGGCACCTTTGTCCAGGCCTGCCTGGCTTGACCTCCACCAGCTCAAGGCAGCGCCAGGTGCCCCACATTTAGGGCTGCCCCAATGCAGCTTCCTGATGCAGCCCAAAAGCCCTCCAGCACCCGCCTGCCTTGGACCATCCAGGCACAGTCATTACACGCACGCCATGTCAAGTACTCTGAAGCACCATGTGCTGCTTGCTGTGCCTGCCTTAGCCCCGGCCATCGCACGCAAGCCAACCCCTGCAGCTGCCCGGACCACCCCTTACCCATCTCGCAGGAGTCACATGGAGCGAAGCCACCTTGGCAAGCACACACACACCCACCCACGCACCCTGCTCAAGTTATGGTTGAAGGAGTCCGAGTCCGAGTGGCTCAGCATGCGCGCAGAGGCGCCCAGCATCTGGGTGCTGAACTCGTGTGTCCCGGGTGCGGCCGGCACCGACGCCGCCACTGCCCCCTCGTCCATGGCTTGGGAGTGGCCGCCCACGCTCGGAGTGCCGCTGTTGCTGGGTTCCTGTGTGCAAAGCAAGGAGTGGGGTCCCAAGCAGGCGACAGATGGGCAACGGAGGGGCACCCAGGTCGCAGGGGGGGGGGCAACAGCAGTGTAGCCATGACCTGGTGATCAACAAGCGACGGAAATGCACCCAGGTAACATTGCTGGGATCCTGCAGGGGGTGGCCAGACAGGCCCAGGAAGGAAGGTGACTTGTGCTTTGGCGCCTGCTCAGGTAAATCTGAGCACGACTGCTGAGCCCAGAGCCCAGAGGCCAGGAGTCGAACCAGATGTGGTTCTATCTTTAAAAAGATTCTGGGTTGGCTGGCAGGTGCAAAGAGGGGAGGCGCTCCAGGCAGCTAGAGCTGCATGCCGACAGATGTTGCGTGTGTTGTCCATATGTTGTGCGTCTCGGCACACGCCCAAGAGCGCAGCCTGCTCCTGCCACCAAACCGCAGTGCCCGAGACAGGCCGCCATGGATGCACAGGCTCGAGCGTGTGTGCTGTGGCTGCTCAGTGGGCCGCACCTGAGAGGAGTCGCTCTGGATGCGCAGGTTCTGGCGCATGCTCGTGGACAGACCCTGAGACAACGTGCGCTGCGCGCTGCCATTTGCGATCCCAGCGCCGCTGCACGGGATGGCAGGATGAATTGTGGGTGGTTAAAATCAGCGAATCAAAGAGGTTGGCTTCTTGGGCATGCCAGGGGAATGATAGGCGGAAGGGTCAGGCTGGGCATACCAAGTGCACCAAGGCTGTTGCCGCTGTTTCTGAGCAAATACCGATCACTTGCAGAAGATTGGAAGCCCACCCCCGCAACTTCTAGCCACCATGCGCTGCAGCTCTTGCGCAAGGCGCCCTTTCATGCATCTGCTCATGGGCAGCAGCAGCGTCTAGTGCCTGGATCCTACGGGGGGTGACCCCCACAAGCAATTTTTGCTGCAAAAGCGACACTGCTCCTGGCTCGCATCCTTGCGCCTGTGGCTGTGCTCCTGCCGCGGCCAGGGAAAACCAAGCAAGAACCTGTGCACATGCATGTCCTGCAGCAGATTTGCTTGTACCAAGTGTTGTTGCCCGCACCTGCTGTCCAGAGTTGTGGACAGACGTATATGTGTGCATATACATTAACACATACACACAAGCACACATACACACACCTGCCCTCGAAAGGCAAGGACAGCGGCTCCCTCTGCAGCAAGAGGCCTTGAGGCATGCCCATGCCTGCGCGCGTGCAGGCGGCAGGTGAGAGCGGAGAGGGTGTGCCCACCGGAGTACGCCGATAAAGCCTGGTCAGCGTCAATGGTAACAGCACGCTCACGCTGCAAAGAGTGTTTGTGTAATTGTGCATGCATGCTCACGCCCGCTCAAGGTCCTCCAGGAGCCCTATACTACAGGGACATGCCTGATGAGGGCCCTAGACAGCCCCTTGCCAGCTGTGAGGATGTGTGTGTGTGTGTGTGTGTGTGTGTGTGCGTGTGTGCGTGTGTGTGTGCGTGCGTGCGTGGGATGGGTGTGCCCATGCATGTAAACGCGCCTACACTACTCACTTGCACACACTTGCTGCGGCTGCGGCAGCTGGTGCTGGTGGTGCTGGTGCTCAAGCCGCAACTGCTGCTGCTGCTGCTGCTGCTGCTGCTGCTGCTGCTGCTGGAACTCATGCAGGGTGGGGGGAGCAAGAGTGAAGGTGCTGGCCAGGGCAAAAGGGTCCTCCATGTAAGGCATTGTGGGGTCGTGGCCAGCAACTCTATTGCCGGCGCCCAGGCCGTGGCTGCTGAGGGCTCCTGAGTGCTTCTGCGTGTGTGTGTATGTGTGTGTGTGTGTGCGCGTGTGCGTGTATGCGCGCGCGCACACACACACGTGTGTATGTTGGGGTGTGTATGCGTGTGCTTTCGTGTGTGTGCAAATGGGTGTTTATGTTTGTGCATGCGTGTGTGTTTGCGCATGTGCATGTGTGTTCATGCAGACGGTATTTCTGGTGAGCTTGCATGCCGTCCATCAAGGTCCTACATTCCACACTTGGCCACCAGCTGAGGCACCAAAGGCTCATTGGCTGAGGCACCAAAGGCTGAGGCACCAAAGGCTGAGGCACCAAAGGCTGAGGCACCAAAGGCCCATTGCATTTCTGGTGAGCTTGCATGCCGTCCATCAAGGTCCCATATTCCACACTTGGCCACCGGCTGAGGCACCAAAGGCCCATCGCACGGGACCTCGTGCTGCTGGGTGTGCCGCAAGCGACGTACGGCATATGCATAAGGCCCTCAAGCGCTACCAAGCCCATTGCACGTGCTGCATGTGGCGCAAGCAGAGTGCAGCATGCAAAGGCACCCACACTCCCAACGCGCTGCGCGCAGTGCCGCGGGGAAGAAGGGGGTCCCCGCCCTGCAACGCCTCTGAGGCAGCAGCACACACTAACATGCTATGAATGCATGGGTCTCACTCAAATCTTAAGGGCAACAGCTCACGAGATAGGCTGAAACCATGGCTGGCCCTGCAACATTACATGAGCTGAGGAAGCTCCCCCCCCTTTGTGATCAACTGCCTAGAATGCCGAAGTACTGCTGCCGCTGCTGTCCAACACGGCAGGGATGCACATGCCCTGAACACACCCGCTGCCCAGCGTTAAAGCCCCAAACTACAGAGCATATGAGCCTGACAATAAGCCGGATTATGAGCCAGACTACGAGCTGGGCTTTTAGCTGGACAACCCGCGGCCCCCTACAGATTGGCATTTTGTTACAGGCAGGGGAGGACTGAGTATGACGAGGGTGCGCAGACCCAACTATTGGCTCTTTGTAACAGACAGGCGGGAACTGAGAATAGGACAAGCGTGCGCAGACCCTTAAGAGAGCAGAGGCCGCTGCAGGGGGTCATCATGCTTGCAGGCATTGCGGCCGTCCTGGTAATGGGCGGGTGCTGCCATGCTGTGCTAATGAGGTGACTTCAACTAGCAAACGTGCGCCAGCCCCTTCTGTGAAGTAGGCTGCCTAAGGAAGCCACCGCACTTGCAGGCATTGCTGCCCTTTTGCCTCTTGGTGCGTGCCAGTGTGAGCTAGCTCCAATGTGCTAACCCCTGCTGTCCAGACCCCAGGCTGCCTTTTGACCCCAAGCTTGGAGGCCAGGCACGCGCCTGCAGACAACCTTGCAGGAAAGCTAGCAGGTACGCTTGCAGGTAAGCTTGCAGGAGCCACAAAACATGATTCCACCTCCTGGGTGTGCACCCCTGCGCAGCTCAACTTGCTAGCCCTGCCATGTGCGCGCGTGGCATGACCTCCCGTCCAGCTGTATCTGCAGCTGGCACGCACAGACCCCCAGCACCTGCACACGCATCAACGGCCGTGTGGCTACACAGGAGGGAAAGGTGCGCCGCACCTGCACGTCGTGTGCCTCCAAGCCCCCGTGATCAATCACCGAGAACAGCTGCTCCAGGTCCGGCAAGTCCTCGTCGTTGTCATAGGCGCACGGGCTGCTGTGGATGGGGCTCGCGCAGGGGGAAGTGCGGCCCTCGCACATGCGGCGGCTCGGCTGGTGCCGGCCCTTGCCTGGGCATACAGGGCACAGGCACACGATAAACTACGGGACACATTCTTTCTTTGCCACAACGGGGTCATGAGGAACAGCCACCCACGCGCAGCCGCTCAGCTGGTGGTGGCCCTTGGCTGTGGGCGCAGGGCACAGGTGCATTTCCGATTACAAAAAGTTTGAATTGAGCAAAAGGCTTGCGCATGCGCGGCGCCTCGGCGGTGACAGCCCTTGCCTGGGCATACAGGGCACAGGCACACGACACAATGAGAGGCACTTCCTATGCTGAAACTAAATGGACAGCTGGGGTCCCTGCCTTGGATGCAGCAGCTTGGCTAGTGGCTGCCCTTGACTCAGCCCCACACTGGCTAGAGCCAACCCACTCCCTCTCTGGAGCTCTCCAATTCAAACGGAGCCTCTGGCCCTGCCATGGGTAGACCAAGACCCCAAAGATTTAAGGCAAGACGAAAGCCAGGGGCCACTTACTCTCCATGTGGTACAGGTTCAGGCGCAGCGTCCCGTTCCCGGCCAAGCTCACTTCCCCCGCCCCGCCACAGGCGGGCAAGGGCATGCTGCAGGGCGCCGACGTCCTGGAGCGCTTGCCCTGCATGACAACACATACGCACAGCAGCACACCGTCATGCCACACACAGGCATGGAGATGGCATGGACGCACTGAGATGCCTGGATACCTGCACGCTGGCGCGCACCGACGGGGCCTTGAGGGCTTGACCGGCACTGACACCCCCCACACAAACATGCTCGAGAAGGCACACCCATGCAAGCACACAGTCATGCGCACCATCAGGCACTGAGGTATGCCACTCCCAGTAAGCATGCACGCATGCGCACCCAATGCCACCAGTTGCAAGACGTACCAGCATCCACAAGCACTGTTACCCCGCACATCATGCTGCCCCCCACCATGCCCCCTGCCTCGCACCAGGTCTGTCATGCTACCCCCCGTCAGTTTGACGGGCAGCAGGTTGGGCGTCTGCTTGATGGTGGCGGCGGCATCTGCAGACAAGCGCCGGAAACGGCCAGAGCCCGACAGCGTGGTCCCGCTCAGCTGATTCATGCCTGTGCATGAAGGCAGCAGCAGCAGGTGGAGCGCATGAGTATTCCATTGTGAGCACATGTGCAAGGTGCGCGTGCATGCACGGTCCCGCTCAGCTGGATCAGGCCTGTGCATGAGGGCGGCAGCAGCAGGTGGAATGTTCCCTCGCGTGCACGTGCGCGAGGTGCGCATGCATGGTCCCTCTAGGATACGCATGAAGGCAGCAGCAGGCCGTGCTTGTGCTCGTGCACAGGCACGCCCTGCATTCGCTTGTGTGTGCAAAAGGTGGACTGGCGTTGGAATGAGCAGAGCGCGCGTGCTCACAACTGTGCCCTGAGCAATCACAGCCCTGCATGCACGCACCCGTCCAAATGAACAAGCATGGCGTGCATATGCTCATCTGCGTGCTTGCATACCTCAAGAGTGTGACGAGCATGCTGACGTCTGAGCATGCGCACGCGCACGCAAACAGGCGCGCGCAATTGGGCATGCTAGAGGGCAGCATGCGCAAGCAGGGCAAGGAGAGCGAGGGGGACGTCCTTCCACTGTAAATGCCATCCCCTCTTGAGACCCTCTCTCGAAATGCGCAATGCTTCCCCCACCCTCTTGCCTCCCCTTCACATACACCCTCCACAAGCAGCGCAGCACTAGCATGTGACATGGGGTCGTCCTTTAACGACGCTGGTTGCAGGGCGTCTGCATGTATAGAACTGGTCAGCCTTGTGACATGACCCATGAGCTGGTCAATTCTGCGAGCAGAGTTATATGCTCACGCACGTGACATGGGGACGTTGTGGTTGTTGGGCTCTGCTTCAGTCATGATCACACCGCACGAGCTCTGTCGGGGCCCCAGCGCGTGTGCAGCCGTGTAGTCACCCATGGCCTGGACCTGGGGCATGCTGCTGCAGACACAGGCGCGCGCGCACAGCACACCAGGTCATGGTCCGCAAGGTGGGGCACGCTGCTGCGGGCAAGTGCATGCAGGCAGCACGCCTGGGCACGCTCGGCAAGGTGGGGCACGCTGCTGCATGCAGGCGCATGCGTGCAGCACATCCACAGGTGAGTGTGCTTGAGGGGGCGCACATCCACAGGTGAGTGTGCGCATCCACAGGTGAGTGTGCACATCCACAGGTGAGTGTGCACATCCACAGGTGAGTGTGCACATCCACAGGTGAGTGTGCACATCCACAGGTGAGTGTGCACATCCACAGGTGAGTGAGCACATCCACAGGTGAGTGAGCACATCCACAGGTGAGTGAGCACATCCACAGGTGAGTGTGCACATCCACAGGTGAGTGTGCTTGAGGGGGCGGTGTCAGGAAGCGGAGCTTCTGTGGGGCAGTGCCCAGGGCTCAGCCATGGTGGATGTCCTGGATGAGCGGCTGCCGCAGCAGACCTGAAATTAGCAACTGCTGCTGCAGACCTGAAATTAGCGACAGCTGCAGCAGACCTGAAATTAGCGACTGCTGCTGCAGACCTGGTGGAAGCCTCAGTGGGCTCCCAAGTGTGTGCGCGTGTGCCAGCAGTGTGCCAGCCGTGTGCCAGCCGTGTGTCAGCCGTGTGTCAGCCGTGTGCCAGCCGTGTGCCAGCCGTGTGCCAGCAGTGTGCCAGCCGTGTGCCAGCAGCGTGGAGATTTGATGGAAGGAGGGCGCTGTTGCAGCGAAGTCTGGCTCCAGTTTGTGGTGGCGGGTCCCGCGTGTTCACATCTACGCGTGGTGCGCTTGTGTGCGCATCGTCCCTGAGCTGACAAGGGTTCTTTGCTGGTGGCATGCGTCCTGCGCACACGCCTGTGTGTGATGCTAGTGTGCATGCACGTGCTAGAGCATGCATGGGTGTGGCTTGTTGAGTTACAGATGGGGTCCCCAGCTTGGAGATGATCATCTGGAACGGATTGCCAGCAGGCCCTAGCCTTCATGCATTATCAGGTACGAGCATGCCAGAGCTCAAAACCATGACCTGTGCGGTGCCAACATGCACGCGTGACCTGTGCAATGCCTGCACGCATGCATGACCTGTGCAATGCCAACGTGCACGCGTGACCTGTGCGATGCGAACATTCATGCGTGATCTGTGCGGTGCCAACGCGCACGCACGACCCATTCAGCGCCAACATGCATGCAGGGCACGCAAGGCCCGTGCAGTGCTGACGGCACTGACCTTGAGACCGGCTGGAACTGGAAGCTGTCGGGTCCTCCACAGCTGTCCGGCACGGGGCTGGGCAGGGGCGTGCTCAGAGGGTGCGGCAGGGGAGGCAGGGAGTGCCGGCCTCGATCATTGTCCAGCGTGCCTGGGTCCTGTGCACGCAGGAGGGTGTGCCTGTGTGAGCTTTGAGTGCCTGTGTGACCTTGAGTGCCGCGTGGGCTTGAGTGCCGCGTGGGCTTGAGTGCCTGTGTGAGCTTGAGCGCCTGTGTGAGCTTGAGTACCGTGTGGGCTTGAGTGCCTGTGTGTGTTTGAGTGGCGTGTGAGCTTGAGTGCCTGCTGCCTGCACACTGCGTGGGCTGTGTTGGCAAAGGCAGGTGCTGTTTACCTGCTGCTAGCAGTGATCATGCCCTGCGCTGGTGAGCAAGCACTTGCTTCGCTCGCAATACGAGCTAAACAGGGGGAGGGAGGGGATCAGAGACTGGCGGGCTTGAGCTGCTGCCTTTCAATGCGGCAGCGACCTGCGACACAGCTCATGCTGCTGCTGTGAGCGCCTGCAATGTACTGTGATGTGCTGCAGCCACGCAGTGGCTGCAACATATGAACAAACGTTCTGTGATGTGCTGCACATATGCAGAGGCTGCAGCATGCAGCATACAAGCAATGACGCGGCTACAGCACCGGCTGTGCAGCAACCCTTCAGCCCAAGACGCATGCGCATGCGCCAACACCTGCTGCCGCTGCAGCGTGTTGCAGCAGCAGCAGCAGCAGCTGAGCGGTACGGCCACCGCACATGAGCTGTGTTGCATCCCTGTTACAGCAGCAAGTCCTGCCCGCCGGACTCCTCCACCCGTGCTGCTGCTGCGGCGGCAGCCTGAATCATTCAGCGTGCCGCTCAATACACAACAGGACTTGAGCCGCTGCAGCAGCAGGAGCTAGGCTACGGCCACAGCATGTGCTGCGTTGCATCCCCCGTCATGGCAGCAAGCCAAGCTACCCACCGGACTATGGCGCGTGCGCTGCTGCTGCTGCTGCAGCAGCTGCTCGTACAGCAGCATCTGCTGTTGCTGGACGCTTGTGTTCTTGCGGGAAGGCAGGCCTCCATTGCCCTGTACATCCTCCTGGGGGGGTGCAGCCCCAATGAGCGGCGCGGACATGCCTGCACAGAGCAAGCCATTTTCAGGGAGTGCAGCCCAGGCATGGCAACAGGCAATCAGGCAGCCCCAAACAGCTGGAGTGCAGCACAGGCATGCCTAAATACAACCAGCAAGGCAATTGAAGCGCAATGCGGGCGTGCCTGCCTACCAAGTATACACATGCACACGTGCAGCAGGGGCACGTGCGCGCAAGTGCGCAGCTGGCTAGGCCACACACACACACACACACACACACACACACGGGGGGCAAGATGCCGTGCCTGCTTCCTGGGAATGCAGAGCTTTTCCCTGAAAATGGACACCTAGCGCCCACCATAGAGTACGCGGTTGCACCAACTTGGCCAACAGCGTGTGCCTCAGGGCAGGCGGCCGCACAGATTTGGCCAACAGCGCGCATCTGAGACTGCAAAGACCGCGCAGACCTGGCCAATGGCGCGCATCGCCTAGAAAGGTTGCGCCGTCTCAGGGACATTGCGACCCTTACCCTCACCTGCTTCCGGAGACAGCTCCCCCTTGATGGTGGGTGGCAGAGCCTGGCTGTTGGCCCTGCTGCTTCTGCTGCTGCGCTGTGGGCGCTGCAGGGTGATCATTAAGCAGGGGTGATGCGGTCAGGGCAAGCTGGCATGTGGCAGCGCCGGGCTGCTGGCCCAGCGGCTGCACTGCAGGGAGCTGCAGGAAAACGCGGGAACAAATCCAGCCATGCAAGCACAGGCATGCCCAGAAACACGCAGCACAGATGCAAGCACGTCAATGGTGAGTGCCCATGCGTATGTGCACACGCACACACACCTGTGAGGAGGCTGAGGGGGAGGGAGGGCACATTGTACCGTTGGGAGGCGAATGGGGTGGGGCTGTCCCATGCGATACGCACGCTGGCGTGATGAAGGACGGCGGCCCGGACGCGCCCAGTAGCTCCTGCAGGTGCGTACGCAAGCAGCGTGAGCGAACAGGAGGATGGTGGCATGAGTGCACAGGAGTGCGGCGGCGTGAGCACGCACATGAATGGCGGCGTGAGCGCACACAGGAGTATGGCTGTGTGGGTGTACAGGAGTTTGGCAGCGTGTGCGGACAGGAGTATGACGGCGAGAGCACACAGGAGGATGGCGGCATGAGCGCACAGGAGCAAGGCGGCGTGAGTGGACAGGAGGATGGCGGCAGACATAGACTCTACACCTTGTAGGGAAGGGGAGGGGGGGGCATGTTTGGGGGGTTGGTGGCCATTGCCCAGAGCGTGCCAATTTGATCGGGGTAGGCTTGTTCCCAATCCGCACTGTTGCGATTCAGAGGGGACCTAAGCATATGGTGCATGCGCTCATGCACCCACGCCTCCATACTCGAGCGCATGTGCACCATGGCCGATATCAGCCTAGAGGCCGTATGTTACCTGTGTGCCACTGCGCTGCACACCTACTAAAGCCGCACCCTGCACTACGAGCAAGGCAAATTAGAGAGCAAACAGCATACAGACACGGACTGGCAGCCAAGAGCC
>LKMJ01003249.1_pt1 | contig 15102 bp, 17 predicted proteins | sample 643391 | NCBI WGS metagenome assembly LKMJ01 (sample SAMN04112250, study PRJNA286221) | soda lake metagenome | biome: soda lake; feature: Kulunda Steppe; material: water; isolation source: sample PL-Br10 brine of Picturesque Lake | place: Russia: Kulunda steppe | collected 2010-07
GTTCGACGAACTTCCGCTGGGCTGATTCCTGTGCATCGATTCCCTCGATTGCTGCTTCACCGATTCGCTGCTGGAAATCGACGGTCTGGGAGACCGCGTTCTGGCCCTGCTCGATTGTTTTGCGCTGCAGTTCGAACGTCGTTTTGACCGGACTGGTGTAATCTGTCATTGTACCTTATCGTACGTCTCGATTGTATATAAACCTTGCCCTCTAAATACATTCTATACCACTCAATACCATTATGAGGTGTTTTGGTGAACTATGTGTTAATTCTCACGAGGGAAGTAGAACGGATTCTGATGAAAAGAAGACAACAAAACGAGAGGGTAATCCAGTACAGCGCGTTTATTTCGACCGTGAACTGGACGGTAAAACTAAGTATTGGTGTGGAGTAGTCGGTATGACATGGTTCGGTCAAATGTCCACGCCGAGAGCACACGCGGGGTATTACAGGAAGGTTTCGAGGCGGCCGAGGAGGAACTGCTCATTGTCAATCCAAGCCAGCAACTCTTGGAGGAACTCGTCGACTTCGTTCCGGAGACCAGCGATATACAGCTCCGGTTGTTTGTCGACCCTGAGCCACTCAAAGAGCTACTCGAGGATTTTCTGATTGCCAGTGCAATCGCTGACCTCGTCGCTGCCGGAACCTTCTCCATCCGTACCCTCGATACTATCCCACGACACTCCTTGCTGGTGACATCATCGTTTGTCATCTCGCTTGTCGAAGCCGGCAGCCGTACCGCCGGACTCACCGCAACGGATACTTCCTTCGTATCGACAGTCTATGCGGAGTACGACGAACGGTGGAGCCAGGCCGAGATGTTCTCGCTCAGGACACCACCGCTAACCACCGTTCGAGAAACGCTGACTGAGGAGTTCGGCCCCGAAACCGCAGCCGATTTCGACCGGATGCTCGACTCGCTCGACGTCGCTCGCGGTAACGGCGAGGGTCTCGACGAGGTCACGATATCGCTGCTTGTGGCTGCAAACAACGGGAAGCTTCTATACGATATCAGCCGCTGGGGCGAAGATATCCAACTCGCCAGCAAGGCAACCTTCTCACGAACCAAAAACATCCTCGAAGATGAGGGTCTCATCGAAACCGAAAAAGTCCCCATCGATGTCGGCCGCCCACGGCTTCGTCTCGTTCTCAATGGGACGTTGCGCGATACCGATGTCGAGACAATTAGCGTGCGTGCGCAGGAACTGTTGCAATAAAAAAAGCGGTAACGTAAGAAGCGAGCGACACGCTGCAAAGCTCGTCACAGCGGTCAGTCTTCGAGTTTGAACGCAACCTCTACCTCCGCCTGATACTCCCGGCCATCGGCGCTCGCCAGTTCGACGCCGAATTCCTCGACTTCGACCCAGTAGACGTTTTCGAGGGTTGATTCCGCCCGGTCGATTGCATCGTCGACCGCGTCGTCGAACGATTCATCACTCGACCCGATTAATGTGACTTTTTTGAATACCATTGCACGTTGAGATGACAACGCGAGAGACCAAAAAGCTAGGTATCAGTTCACACACCGTCAGGACATGCCCCACGAGCCCATTCAACTGCTTTATCAAGGTCCTTAAACGAATCAGCCTCACCCTCCGGAAAGTCGATATTTGACAACACAGCCATTGCCTTGATCCCGTTTGAAACGAATCCAGCACGGTCAACACCGGTGAATTTGGCGTTTTCCGACCACTGCGATTGCATGAACTCCTGTGTTTCTTTTGGAAGCGAAAAGTCCTCGGTAAAGACCGCAAGCGTCGCGTTGATATCCTCCTCGGAGCCTCGCAATCGATAGTGGTCGGTGACTGCTTCGAGTTCCGCATCATCCAGATTTGTCATCTCGGTTAAATCCCAGATACCCACACAATCGACAACGGTGAAATTCCACGTATAGTCAGCCGGGTTCGGAACGTCGGTTGTGACATAGTTGAACCGGTCGGTTGAGTTGCTATCCGATTGAATACGAGTGAATGCGGCTTGCATTAACATGCTGTTCAGTACCCACTATGATAACGGACTATCCTAACCAGTGGTGTCCCTGTCGAAAGTAACTACCTAACAGAAGTAACTCTGGACCAAAAACCGCTCGCGCAACTACTGGTAATCCACTTCCCCGTCGCCTTCACCGACCCACGCTTTTCTATCCGGTTCGCGTGACTCCAACGGGTCGATATCCTCATCACCCCACCTTTTTCCTCGTCGGGTACTCTCGCTCCCTTCGGTCGCATCAAGTACCACTCCTCGAAAAATCTGGACCAAAAACCGCTCGCTCACACAGTTCGCTCGCGTAACTACTGGTAATCCACTTCCCCGTCGCCTTCGCCAACCCACGCTTTTCTATCCGGTTCGCGTGACTCCAACGGGTCAATGTCTTTATACCACGGCACGTTTTTCAGCTGTTCTTTGTTGTACGCGAGTTCGTCTTTCGTATCGCCGACGAACTCGAAGTTCTGGGTGAGCAAAATAGCATCAACGGGACAGACTTCCTCACACAGGCGACAGTAAATACACTGGCCGATATGGAGATTGTACTGCTCGCCGTTACGTTTGTCATCCATCACAATCTGGATGGTGTCGTTCGGACAGACGTTCTCACACTGTCGACACCAGATACACCGCTCCTGGCTGAATTTGTGGACGCCACGGAATCGCGGGGAAACTTCGGGTGCTTCCTCCGGATATTGGACAGTGAACGTCTCGCCGTCCAGTGCATGTTTCATCGTCGTTGCCATTCCCTTGAGTACGCCTATCATCGTCGGTCACCTCGAATTGTCGTTGCTATGTTGTCCGTCTCGGTAAGCATCACTGTGTTGGTCATACTGCGAGCACCCCCACGATACCGGCGGTCAAGAAGAGGTTCACGAACGCCAACACGAGCATCCCTTTCCAGCCAATCTCGATGAGCTGGTCGATTCGAACCCGCGGGAGCGCAGAGCGCAGCCACTGTGTGAGCAGGAAGACCGCCCAGATTTTGATGAGGAACCAGACAAATCCTGGGAGAATCGGCCCTGCTGGACCGCCAAGGAAGATGGTGGCGATGAGCGCGCCACCGAGGAAGATGTGGACGAACTCGCCCAGATAGAAGAGGACGAAATACACCGAGGAGTACTCGGTCTGGTAGCCAGCCACAATTTCGGTCGGCGCTTCCGGAATATCGAACGGGTTCCGGCCAACCTCAGCCACGTTCGCTGCCAGAAACAGCACGAACGCAAATGGGTTCAGAATGGCAAACCACATCGGAATGTCGACTGGTCCGAGTTCAACCAACGTCTGTGCCTGTGCGGCAACGATCTCGCTCATCTGGAGCGAACCAGCGAAAATCACCACCGAAATCCCGACGAGAATGAGCGGAATCTCGTAGGCGAGATTCTGTGCAACGGCTCGGAGGCCACCCATCAAGGAGTATTTGTTGTTCGATGCGTAGCCAGCCATCACCAGCCCGAGCGACGCAATCGAGGCGATAGCAAAGACGAAGATTAAGCCAACTTCGGGGTCAGCGAGATGGAAGTCAATTGGACCGAGACTACCCATCGGAATGACGGCAAAGCCAAGCAGCGCCGAGGATGCAATAACGAGTGGGGCAAGGTCCCACGCCGGACGGTCAACTCCTTCGGGAACAATGAGTTCCTTCGAGAGCAACCGAACTGCGTCAGGGATGATAATCCCAACTCCCCACGGCCCGAATTTGTTCACCGAGATACGGTCGGTGAACGCTGCCGTAATCTTTCGTTTCGCCCACGGACCAGCAAGTGCGGCGTTACCAAGGATAATCGTCCCGATGATAGCCGCACCGATGAGGCCACCAATCAGGTCAGCAGGCAGTCCCGAGAGTCCAAGGAGGTCGCCAATCTGCTCCGGCAGCAATGCTGCGGGAACGAGGTCCGCTGTCATCGGTCCACCTCCCCAAGAACAATATCGAGACTCCCAAGCGCGGCAATCATATCGGGCACATACTCACCCTCGGACATGATTTCGAGCGACTGGAGGTTCGAGAAGGCTGGGCTGCGAATCTTGAACCGAGCAGGTTTGTCGGTGCCATCCGCACGGATATAGATGCCAAGTTCGCCTTTTGCACCCTCGACCGCACGGTAGATTTCGGTGTCGGAATCTGGTTTGAGCGTCCGTGGAACGTTCGACTGAATCTGTCGGTCGTCCTCCGGCCACTCCTCAAGGAGGTCGACACACTGCTCGATAATCCGGATTGACTGGCGCATCTCCTCCAGTCGAACCCGGGCACGAGCGAAGTTGTCACAGCCGTCGTCAGTGATGACGTCCCATTCGAGTTCGTCGTAATAGCCATATGGGTCATCTCGCCGGAGGTCGTAATCGACCCCCGACCCCCGCAAGACCGGTCCGGTACAGCCGTAGCTTTTGGCGTCTTCCGGGGGAAGAATGCCAGTATCGACGACGCGCATCTGGAACAGTTCGTTGTTCGTCAGCAGGTTGTGATACTCCTCCAGTCGGTCAGGGAACTGGTCGGTGAACTCCCGAACTTTCTCGAAGTAGCGGTCGCGTGGCTCTGGCAGGTCCCACGCAACGCCACCGAGACGGAGATAGTTGAACATCAGCCGCTGGCCGGTCAGGTCCTCAAGCAGGTTCTCGACGCGCTCGCGGTCGGTAATCGCGTACATGAAAATTGCCGTGAAGTCACCGTATATATCGAGCGCGAAGGTCCCGACTGCGAGGAGATGTGCCGCAATCCGACACATTTCCGCCGACATCGTTCGGATGACCTGTGCGTACTCCGGGACATCGAGGTCTGCGAGGTCCTCCGCTGCGCGGGCATAGGCCCACTCGTTGAGGATACCAGCCGAAATGTAATCCCACCGGTCAGGATACGGCATAATCTGATGCCGGTAGGTCGATTGCTGGCACATCTGCTCCTCACAGCGATGGAGATAGCCGAGGTCAGGGTCGACATCGACGACCTGCTCGCCGTCAAGGACGGTCCGAAGGTGCAACACCCCGTGGGTTGCTGGGTGGTGTGGCCCGATGTTGAGAAACATCGTATCGGAGTCGTCCGCACCTTTGCCGCGTGTCTCCATCGGGTTGACGTGCTCGCGAAGCGGGACAATCTGCGGTTTGTCCTGGTTATAATCGAGCGAGAGCGGATGACCTTGCCAGGTTTCCGGGAGGAGGATTCGGCGGAGGTCCGGGTGCTCCTCGTACTCGATTCCGACGAGGTCGTAGGCCTCCCGTTCGTGCCAGTTCGCGGTGTCGAAGACGCTCGACCCGGTCTGACTGACGGGGTTTTCTCGTGTCGTCGGAACGACGAGCGAGAGTTCCTGTGTCGGGTCGTCGTATTTTTTCAGGTGATAAATCGATTCGTACCGGTCACGGTACTCCTGAGCAGTGACACAGGAGAGGTGGTCGAATCCAGCCTCTTCACGGAGCGTCGAGAGGACGCGTGCAACGTCATCCGGCCGAATGACGAATGCGTCGCAGTTGATGTGTTCCTCCCGGTCGATGACGGACTCGCCAAGGAGGTCGGCGAGTGCGTCGTAATCGAGTTCTCCCTCCGGTGTCTCACCAACGTCCAGTTGCTGTGGTTGTTCCAGACTCATACTTGTGCCCAGTCGTATCGCATCACGAGGTCGTCCTCGTCGATTTCGTTGGCAAGTTTCTGTACCAGCGCATCGCCCTCAAGCTCTCCAAACTGCTGCAATTCGTACGGCTTGACCGTCACCGGTGCGCTTTCACCCGCACGAATCTGTTCCTGCAGTTTGAGAATACCGTAAACGAGTGCCTCCGGTCGTGGTGGACAACCCGGCACGTGAATGTCGACCGGGATAATCTCCTCGACGCCTTTGATAACGTTGTAGCCCTCCTGGAACGGCCCGCCGGAGATGGTACACGAACCCATCGAAACGACGAACTTTGGCTCCGGCATCTGGTCGTAGACGCGTTTCATCCGTGGCCCGAACTTCGAGACGATGGTGCCGGGGACGATAATTACGTCGGCCTGTCGGGGTGAGGCACGCGGAACGCCAGCCCCGAAGCGGTCGACGTCGTGTTTCGTCCCGTAATGGTGCATCATCTCGATACTACAGCAGGCAATCCCGAACAGCAAGACGAACATCGAGTTGCCCCGAACCCAGTTCATAAACTGGTCGAACTTCGTCAGAATGAACGGTGAGGCACCGAATGCCTTCCGAAGTTTCGAATTAAATCGGTCATCGACGCCCGAACCCATCCGGGCTTCCTGTGTGCTCTGTGCCTGTTCCAGCGTGTCGTGAAGCTCTGTATTCTCGCTCATGGTTATTCAGTTAACTGGCGGTTTGCATGGGGGCTTTTCGCCCACTCGACGGCCCCTTTGCGCCATGCCCATGCGAGTCCGATGATGAGGATAAACAGGAACACTGCCATCGGCGCGAATGCCTGCACAAATCCGACTTCGCCGACGGCCTCCTCGAAGATGACCGTCCACGGGATGACGAAGACGGCCTCAACATCGAAAACGACGAACAGCAGCGCAACCATATAATACTGGATGTTAAACCGGATTGTCCGGCTGCTTCCAGTCGGTATCTCACCGCTCTCATAGGTGGCGCGTTTTCCCTGTTCGGGCACGCTCGGCCTGATAAGCCACGATACCACCATCATCGAGATGGGGATGGCGATGGCGACAACGGCCAGCAGCCCGATTGCAATCCAATCACTCATTCCAGATTCTTCTAGAGGGTTCGAAGGGGGACCACATAAGGATTGATTGTTTTCGGTGACGGTGAGAACAACACTGAAAACGTCAACCAATCGCCAGGCACCTCAACATTGTTGATGGTGGAGCGCAATTGCCCGTTATGGAAATTGTTATCGTCTGTTACGACGGGTTCGACGAACTCGACGGTGTCGGCCCGTACGAAGTATTTTCGTACGCTGCCCGCGCTGGGGCCAGCTGTACAGTGTCGATGCGAACTATCGACGAACAGGAAACCGTCACGGGGAGCAACGGTCTTGTTATCCAACCGGATGGCTCACTTGATGCGGTAACCCCTGACCTGCTCGTCGTCCCCGGTGGCGGCTGGAACGACCGCCGGACACCGAGCGCGTGGTCGGAAGCGCAGCGCGGTGTGCTCCCGGAACGGATTGGCGAGTTGGCTGGCGACGGCTGTACGATAGCGGGTGTCTGTACGGGTGGAATGTTGCTCGCGGAGGCTGGTGTTCTAAATGGGCGGCAAGCGGTCACGCACGCGAGCGCACTCGATGACTTACGTGAGTACGACGATATCGATGTCGTCGACATGCGCGTTGTTGATGCTGGAAACATACTCACTGCCGGTGGCGTTACCTCTGGAATCGACCTCGCCCTCCATCTTGTCGAACGGGAGTTCGGCGCGGAGGTTGCCACCGATGTCGCCACAACGCTTGAGTACGACCGCCGAGATGATATCCACATCGTATGACGAGACTGAACTAACTCATGACTGAGACAGCAGACCAACAGTCGCCCAACGGCCGAATAGGAACCATCTTAAGCCGCGTCCGTGCTGAACTCTACAAATCGCTCACCGAGGATTCAACGCCACATCAGGTCGCCGCAAGCTTTGCTGTCGGAACATTCATCACGATGATGCCGACACTCGGAACCGGTGTGCTGGTCTTTTTCGTTCTGATATATCTCTTCGACTGGATGAACAAAATTGCGCTCTTTGCCTCGGTTATCGTCTTCAACCCAGTTGTCAAGTGGGGCGTCTACGCGGCGAGTTTCGCACTCGGATTCTTGCTCCTCGGGCCAGTGGAGGGATTCGGTATCGGGGATACACCGGCGATGTCCGATGGGAGCGAAATTATCGTTCGCCTCCTCGTCGGGAATACCATCCTTGCAATCATCGCGACCGTAGTCGCTTACATTGTCGCCTACCGTGTGGTAGTTGCGTATAAAGCGCGCGAACTCCCGGTACTCGAAGAAACCGTCGACCAAATTGTCGAGGAAATCGAGCGGCAGGAGCCGACGGTCAAGGCAGAAAGAGAGCAACAAGCGAGTTCGAGTGGAAATCCCGGGGCTGATGAGTAACGATATCTACAATCACGACTGACCGAGAGCAACTGTTTTGCGCTACCCGTTCAGAGTACCGCTATGGTTTCAGAGTTATTCGACCCAACCCGCTGGGAAACGGTTGAGGGGTTTGACTTCGCTGATATCACCTATCACCGTGGGACCGACGTCCCAGCGGTACGGATTGCCTTCGACCGCCCGGAAGTCCGCAACGCGTTTCGACCGGAAACCGTCGACGAACTCTACACGGCACTCGACCACGCTCGAAAACAGCCTGATATCGGCTGTGTCCTGCTGACCGGAAACGGGCCCTCACCGAAAGATGGCGGCTGGGCGTTTTGCTCCGGTGGCGACCAGTCAATCCGCGGTGATTCGGGATATGAGTACGAAGACAGCGACGAACCCGCTGCACAGGAAGGTGTTGGCCGTCTCCACATTCTCGAAGTCCAGCGACTCATCCGATTTATGCCCAAACCCGTTATCTGCGTTGCACCGGGATGGGCCGTCGGCGGCGGACACTCACTGCATGTCGTCTGTGACCTCACCCTCGCCAGCAAAGAGAACGCCATTTTCAAACAGACAGACGCCGACGTCGCCTCCTACGACGCTGGCTTTGGGTCGGCCTATCTCGCCAAACAGGTCGGCCAGAAAAAAGCGCGAGAGATTTTCTTCCTCGGGCGAGAGTACGACGCAGAGGAAGCAGCGGAGATGGGAATGGTCAACGAAGCCGTGCCACACGATGAGTTAGAGGACGTCGCAATGGAGTGGGCCGACGAAATTACGCAAAAGTCACCGATGGCGATCCGGATGCTCAAATACGCCTTCAACATGACCGACGACGGAATGGTCGGCCAGCAGGTCTTTGCCGGTGAAGCGACCCGCCTTGGCTATATGACCGACGAAGCAAAAGAGGGGAGGGATGCGTTCAACGAGAAACGGGAGCCGCAGTTCCGGGACTATCCGTGGCATTACTAACTACGTGCCAAGCGTCTCCTGAATATCAGCCATGAGTTCGTCCGTGTCACCGATATGGACTGTGAGAACAGGCATGGGTGAGCTTCGGACGACCTTCTCTGCGACGCTTCCGAGCATGTAGCGCTCGAATCCGGTTTTTCCGCGCGTCCCCATGACAATGATGTCAATCTCGTTTTCGACCGCATACGCGATGATTGCTGCCGTGGGGTCACCCCATCGAATCTCTCTCCGTGTTTCGATTTTACTCTCAAGAGCGCGTTGGGTAATCGCCTTTGTTGCACTTTCCCCATCATCCGTTAACGTGTCACGGACCTGCTCTCGGACGTCGTCAGGGATGGTCTGATACGCCGTTTCGTCGACGACATACAGCGTATGCACTGTCGCCCCACACACCTCAGCAATACCCAGCGCATGTTCGGAAACCTGCTCCATCCCCGCACTCCCATCAGTTGGAACGAGAATATCTGTATGCATGTTACCATATAACTATACCCCACATAAAGAAAAACCCCTACTACTGTATTGCAGTCGCGCTTTTCTTGACCAATAGGCTCACCGTTCAGGACTGGGAAGCTTCTCGCTTTTTGATTCGATACCGCTGACCTCGAATCTCGCACCGCCAGTTGAACTCTCTCGCACCGCAACCGCCCAGCCATGTCCTCTTGCAATCTCGGCCACGATAGAGAGACCGAACCCAGTCCCATCGTCCTGTGTGGTAAACCCCGGCTGTAGCACGTCATCTCGATGCTCCTCAGAAATTCCAGCGCCGTTATCTTCAACGAAGAATCCGGACCCTTCTTCGAGAGGCCCGACTGTGATGGTCACCTCCGCACCGCCATGTTCGATTGCATTGCGATAGAGATTCTCCAGCAGCTGTCGCAGTCTGCTGCGGTCAGCCTGAACCACCATCGAGTCATCGAGCTCAACAACGAGACGTGCCTCGCCACCCTCAATCATGTTCCAGCACTCTCGGGCTAGCTCAGCAAGAGTCACCTGCTCCATAGCATCAACGTCCACCCCAGACCGAGCGAGCAGAAGCAAATCATCGATGAGTTCTTTCATCCGCTGATGCGCAGCAGCAACGTGCTCCAGTTGTGTGAAGTCATCAGTTGCAATCGCCTGTTCAAGCCGCAACTCGGCAACGTTAAGCGGGTTGCGAAGGTCGTGTGAGACGATACTCGCAAACTCCTCCAGCCGTTCTTTCTGGTGTTCGAGTTGCTGTCGGTACTGCTCACGGTCGGTGATGTCAGTCAGCGTGACCATCGTCCCGAGTCGTGCGTTGGCAGTCGAGAACGGATTGGTCGAGACCTGATAGTAGCGTGTGGTGCCGTCTCGCTCAACGGATATGACCTGGGTAGTTCCGTTCAGTGCATCCGCAAGTCCTGGTGTAACACCGGCCAGCGGTTGGTCTATCGCGTTTGTAATGCCAGGAAAGAGCGATTCCGCGGAACGGTTCCAATCACGAAGGTGCCCATCTTGGTCCAGTAAGATGACCGGATTGTCCGACTCACCAGTCAACTGAATCGTTTGAAACCGTTCGGTGTAGACATAGAGAATACCCACAGCGAAGGCTGCAACTCCCAGTGGCGAGTGTGTCACATCAAGCAGATATGGTGTAACGGCACCCAAAAAGTCGAAGATGACAGGGAGGCCCGTTAAGCCGACCACGAAAGCCAGCGGCCTAGTGTCGTAACTGACCTCGAGAAAGAACTCAAACAGCATAAAGAAACCAACAATGGCGAGTGCATACGCCAGCCCCATGACGAGCCAGTGAAGCGGTTCGTGGTGGATAGCAAGATGCGGGAAGGGAGTGCTTGCAACCTCTGCCGTGAAATACTGCTCGTGAATCGGGTTTGTGGCCTTTATTGCGATAATTCCCAAGAACGTTCCGACGGTGGCCTGCTGGACTTGTCGATTCCGGTGGAGGGAACGACCCGTGTAGGCTGAACAGAAATACAGCCACGGCCCAACTGCCGCGATACCGAGGACGATGCCGACCACGAAGGCGAGATACTGGAGTTGTGGCTCCGGCGCGAGAAGGTAGGCGACGTGTGCAAAGGCCCACCCACCACTGAGAACAAGTAATGCACCCAAGCCATGTCGCGTGTCTGTATCCTCAATTCGTGTCAGACCACGAAGACTCAACAGACAGACGAGACCGGCGAGAGCGAAGGTGCCGATATACAGCAAAAAGAGCGGGTCGCCGACACCCTGAAACATACTCAGAGACAGTCACTACCCATACAAGTAACTTGTTTTACTATCTGAAGAGAACGGAAGATGACAGTAAGGACATCATAAGCCACAAGAAAGCTGATAGGACGAAGCGGTGGCAGTATCTTCTACAGTGCCGATTCAATCGCTCGCGCGACACTTCTCGCCTTTTCAGCCAGTTCGGCCGAAAGTTGCCCATCCGCAACAGCCTCGTCAAGTTCGTCATCGTCAACCCGCTCGACTGTGCCGTCGGCGTGTTTGATAACGTCGACGTGTAAGTCGACGTATCGTATCTGGTCAGGAAAGACCTCAACTGGTGTACAGATGTTTACGTAGGTACCGCGTTTCTCGCCGTCAGCACTCCGGTAGACCGTCGGATACCACCAGCGGCCTTCTTTGAACTTCGTGGTGGCAACGTCGCCGTCCTCGCGGTCGACGCCGAGCGCGTCGTAGGTTCCGCCCCCGGAGAGTTCGCGCTCGACGGTGACAGTCCCGTCTTCGCCGACAGCAGTGACCTCCCCCCGACCGAGTTCGATACGGTGGCCCGCAGGCTTACCGTGGCCGAGGCGAATCGAGTCGCCTTCCCGCGGTCCGAACTGGTTGGTAACTGGCTCGAATGGGAACTGCTCAGCCGGGTCGGCATCTGCAGCTGAGTCCGTCTCCGAATCAAGCGGCAGGTCAGCCTCGTCAGGAACGATTTCTGGCGTTACCTGTTCGAGGAAATCAACAGCCCGACTTGCCCCATCCGTGGCAGCTTTGATACGGTGATGACCGGGCATCGTCGGTGCAACACTCCGTCGGAGCTCGTCAAGTTCGAACCGCGACTCGCGGCCGAACCAGACGAAGTAGGTCCGTTCATCGCCCCAGTACCGGGCTGGAGCGACCTCCGCTGGCGGTTCAGCGTCGGTGAACGCATCATCGAGTGCAGCAGCGCGGTCTGTCTGTCGCGAAAGGGCATCGGAGAGTGCATCGAGGCTGGCATCGTCTGCATCCCGTCCCCAGTTCGCAGCCCACCCATCTGGCGGGGATTCAGGAAGGATGTCAGCTAGTTCCGGTGTGCTCCCGCTGCCCGCATCACCACCGCGAACGAGCGTCAGGAGTTCGCCCGGAATCCGCACCGTCACATCGAGAACCGGCCTGCTGTCGACCCACGGCGGCTTCGGTTCCGTGACCTGCACGCGCAACGTATCCCCGGTTTCGATACGCCGTGCCGTTTTCGAGTAGGGAAGAAAGCCAGTTCCATCACCGCAGTCGACAAGCGCACCACTACCGAGCGTTTCGACGACCTCGCCGGCATAGACCGCCCCACGCGGGAGCGACGCCTCCCACGAGAGCGTATCCGTGCCAATCGACTTGATGGTAGAGTGGACCTCATCAACGGTGCTTTCTTCTCCCGAAAGTATCACTCCCTGTCTGCGGGCTGTCGGGTCAACCGTCACCGCGGCTGATTCGACGGGAAATGAGTCGTCGAACCGTTCCTGTATCGGTGGCGATGCCTGGACAACATCATCAAGAAGGGCAGTAAGAGCCGTGGTATAGATACCGCGAATACGAACCGTCATTAGCTACTGCTGGGCGCTGGATGGGGAAAGCTTTGCTGTCTTGGCGTGCGAACCAGATGCTATCGGACGGTGAAACACGCGGACGGGCTAAGAAAATCAGGCACCGAACGCGTTCAGAAACAGGATGAACACGCCAAGGAGCGTGCTGAACGCGATGACGGTCTTCGGGTCGAAAATCAGGCCTTTCTGTTCTTCGGCATCGAAATACCGAACCAGTCCGGCACTGGACATCAGCCCGGAGCCACTGCTTGAACTCATACCCGTAGTTCAATCATGCGTCGTCGTAAACGTTTCGACCGCGGGGCGCTGCTGGAATCGCACTCAGTTGTGCTCTGAGATAAACGAACCAAGTGTCTCAGTCACCTCTTCGGGCGATTCGTATTCGACGATATCGACATGCGCGTTCCCGCGAACCATCGCCGAGAGTTTGTGGTCACCAGCGGGCCGGAACAAACACAGAATGGGAGTTTCCCATTCCGTCGCTCGACCAAGCTCGTAGCCAACACCGAGACTTGGATTCGTTACCTCCGCCACCACGACATCTGCCTGTCGGAGCCACTCGATATCCTGGTCGTGAATAGCTCGGTCAGTCGCTCCTTCCTGTGCCTCCGCTTCCTCGACGCCCTCCGTTCCGACGTGTTCGGTCAGGACCGTGCCGTGGTCTGAAAGTGTCGAAATAAGCTCCGCATAGAGCGATGCGTCGTCTCTGCCGCCACGGATGGAGCCAGCGAAATAAATGTCCATACGACCGCCGTTTTGACGGGCGGAAAATAGCAGTTGTGGTTGGTGGGTGAGCCGTCTCAGAGCCGCCGCGTCGCTTCGAGCGCGAGCGTAATCGCTCGTTCGACGTTGTTTTTCGCTTTCTCGGGGAGTTCGTCACCCTCCGTTTCGCCTTTCTGTGTGCCTTCGACGAGGTTGCCATCGACGGTACAGATGGCCCCCGCTCGCATTCCGTTACGGCGAGCAAGTGAGAAAAGCGCTGCTGCTTCCATCTCGACAGCAAGCATTCCTGCTGCCTCCCAGTCAGTGACGTGTTCATCGGTTTCAGCATAATACGCATCGTCAGTCGCTATCGGCCCGACGTGGACCTCCTCATCGTTTTCCTCTGCAACTTCGACAAGCGAGGAAAGGACATCGTAATCCGGGACGGCAGGGTAGGTCACGGATTCGTATCGTTTGGTCGTTCCCTCATCCTTTGCCGCGCCGGTTGCGACAACCATGTCACCGATTTCGATATCCGACTGGAGCGCGCCGGTCGTCCCGACGCGAAGGAGCGTCTCGACGCCGACGTTTTTGAGTTCTTCGGCAGCGATGGCTGCGCTTGGCGACCCAATACCAGTCGAACAGATGGTCAGGTCTCGGTCCTTGTAGGTCGCGTTGACGACCTTGTATTCGCGGTTTTCGGCGACCGTTTCGACATCGGAACACTGGCCGGCAATGCGGTCGACACGGCCAGGGTCACCGGGAACAAGTGCAATATCGGTGAGGTCGCCTTCGCTTACGAGCAGATGTGGTTGTTTTGCCATACTCTACACTCCGAGCATGAACAAAAAGAAGTTGTGAACTCCCGGCCCGAGGCCGACCGCTGCGATAATCGCAAGGAAGAGGTTCCCTTCGTTCGGTCGCTCGCGGACGTAATCAGCAAAGAGAACGACGATAGCGGAGGCAACGACGATTTTGACGACGACAAAGAGCCACGCCTCCCCCAGATACGGTTGCGTGGGGAGGTCAGCCGCGAAATCCATCATCATCCGCGGGAGCGTCGACCGCTCGCCCGCACCCATCAGTTCGATTCCAATAGCGGTCGTAATCGCATCGAAGATATGTCCAAAGAGCACCAGCGCTCCCACGTATCTCGTCTGTGCGATGACGTAGGTTCGCCAGATACCGATGGCAATAAACACAACAAACGTGACGGCCATCGAGACAACGAGACCGAGTATCGGCAGGATTGGTTCGACCTCGAATGCGTCTCCCAGCCCCTGCCAGACGGCCAGTCCGACGAGCGTCATCATGATACCGAAGCCGGTGGTTCCGAGATAGCGGGCAATCTGGCGGTCGTGGTCATTACTTGGGACGATAATCGTCGCCATTACCCAGATAAGTCCAAGGAGCGAAAACGTCGTCAGATAGACCGACGGCGCGGAGAACAGCGGCGCGATGGGTTCCGGAAAGAGGCCACCAGGAGCCTGCAGGTGCATCTGATAGAAGACGTGCAACAACGCACCGCTTATAATCCACGGAACGACCGCCATCACGATAGCTTCGGTTACCGGTGGCCGGATACCGTAGAGCAGGATAACGACCACCGCAGTGATGAGAAAAAGCCCAATACCGAGTGCGGGGTCGGGGA
>LKMJ01003251.1_pt1 | contig 15098 bp, 19 predicted proteins | sample 643391 | NCBI WGS metagenome assembly LKMJ01 (sample SAMN04112250, study PRJNA286221) | soda lake metagenome | biome: soda lake; feature: Kulunda Steppe; material: water; isolation source: sample PL-Br10 brine of Picturesque Lake | place: Russia: Kulunda steppe | collected 2010-07
CCCGCCCCTATGTGCCCTCCGCCCTGGCTGCCCCGCCCCCTTATTCACCCCGCATCCTGTCCCCCCGCGCGCTGGCACCCCGCCCGCCCTCCCCGTGCGCCTCCCCGCGCCCCGCGTCCCCAGGCCCAGCCTCTCCCAGGCCCATGCTCACCAAGGTGCGCTGGCGTGCGTGCTGGGCAGCGGTGCAAGATCAAGCGAGACGTACCCACACGTGCCTTAAGTTGGAATGACCTTTTTTAGCAAACCGCCCCGCCCCTGCGTGCATATGCATTCCTTCCTCACTTTTTCACCCCGTTGACCACGCACCGTCTGGACGCAGGACGCCGCCAACAGCCTGCTCAGCAGCCGCCCTTACAGCAGCCTGGCCTCGCCCATGCGCGACCTGCCTTCCACCAACGACGACTGGCGTGTGAACTCGCTTGTGGAGGTGGGTGAGGATGGGCTTGCACATCTGCACGCAGGCTGCAAGGCTTCCCACTTGTCTACAACCATGGGGTGGGGGTTGATGCCTGCACGAGGCCCGTTAGCGTGCGGGGGCAGCAGGGTAGGAAAGTGGTGGTGTCTAGTCATCCTGTGGGGGGAGTTGTGCACGGAAGGCTCTTCTCATGCTTGTGTGTGTTTGTATGTGTGTGTGTGTGTGTGCATTTTTTTGTGTACGTGCAGGAATGACCCAGGTTGAGGCAGGTGATGCAGGACGGGGGGGAGGGGGGCATGCATGACGGGTGTAGGCAGGTGTGCATCAATCTGTGTGTGAGTACGTCTGCACACATGCCTCGCACAGGTGGAGTCGGACCTGCTTCGCAAGAAGCACCTGGCGCGCTTCACGCCTGAGGAGCTGATGCTGCTGCTGGAGGAGATGGGCTTTGACCGCCTGGACCTGCGTGGCTTCCGCATCAACCGCATCGGAGGTGTGCCTTGCATGTTGTGCTGACAGGCTGCTGCGACCAGATATCCTAGTCTCTCAGCATGCACATGATTCCGCATCGGCCACATTAAAGGTGCCCCCAACCCCCACCCTGCTGCAGAGCGCGCCAGCCGGCCGGCCGTGTGCTGTACGCACGCTGGCCCCCTCTGCTCATCCACACCCAATGCTCGGCCCTCCCCACCCGCCTCGCATTGTGTAGCTCACCAGGGGCTGTGCTGAGACACATCCAAACACGCAGTGCATCAGGAGGCATCCTGAGACTTCCATACGCACAGCGCATCAGGAGGCGTCCTGAGACATGTGCACACATGCAGAGCATCAGGAGGTGTCCTGAGACATGCATGTGCAAGCAGTGCATCAGGAGGCGTCCTGAGACTCGTGTACACACGCAGAGCATCAGGAAGCGTCCTGGGACGCGTGTACACACACGGTGCATCAGGAGGCGTCCTGTCCGCACCCTATGCCTGCGCCTGCGCCTGCCCCACACCATGCAGCACCACTGCAAGTTAGCGTCGAGGGCTGGTTGGGGTAAAAGGGCGAGTGGAGTCAGAATCAGAGGCGCAGGCGGGCAGCCCTCTGCCAGGGCCCTCTGCCCTACACCAAGCTGCCTGCCTGCGCCTCTGATTCTGACTCCACTCGCCCTTTTACCCCAACCTGGCCCCCATCAACTCACTATACCGCCACCAACACGGCTTCTTGACCTCAACCTGGCCCCCATTGACACCACTCCACCCACCAGCGCATCTTCTTGACTAGAACCCATTGACACATTGCGCTACCACTACCAACGCATCTTCTTGATCACGGCCCAGCCTTCGTCAGCACACTGCCCTACCACTACCAGCACATCTGCTCCCCTCCGTCCTGGGCCCAACCAGTGCACTGCGCTCCTCTGTGGCTGCGCAGGCGCCACGCTCCTGGCCATGAACGAGGACGACATGGCGGTGGACCTGGTGCTGCCGCGGTCCAAGGTGGGCGACGCTGCTTGAGCCCCATGCACACATGATGCATTTGATGTTGTGCAACGTAAGGGATGGCCAAGGTCAGGATGCAGGCTTCCTTCCAAACAAAGCTCAGCACCTGAATGCCTGCCTGGGGGCTTGCCCATGCCTGCCGTGCTGCACCAAATGTGCCCTTGCATCGCACACTCGTGCACATGTGCACATGCATGCATTTATGCACATGCGAGCACAGACACGCGTGCGCATGTGGACATGGCGGCAAGGCGGCCTTACTAAGCCTGTGCTTGTCGGCACGTGCAAGAGGTTTATAAGTTCCCCGGTGCTGCAGTGCTTGCCATGCCTGCGTGAGCATCCATGCCTGCCAGCCTCCCCGCCCCCACTTCACAATTCTGCGCGACGCTGACCCTGCTGCTGCTACTGCTTGTGCAGACTCGCAAGCTGCGGGGGCTGCAGCGCGCAGCGCACCTGTTTGACCGCATCGCCACGCTGCCTCGCCAAGGCAAGATCAGTGAGGTGGAGCTGCGGCTGTACCTGGCCAGCCAAGGTGCTGGCACGGCGGAGGTGAACAAGGTGAGCAGGCAGCTGCTTTTCTCATGCGTTTATGCCGTGCTGACCTCCTGCCAGTTGTGACTGGCCTGGGCCTTGCGTGGATGATCCAAAACAAAAGTGCATGGATGACGAAGAAAAGCGTTTTGAGGCATAATGGGTTCAAGGAGAGCACAGTGAGGTTAGAGGCATGCTGCACTGCAGAGCGTAGAGCCATTGTGTTTTCCTTTTTTAGTCTGGCGGGTGGATTTCCTCCTGTTCAAAATGATCTCTTGCTTCCGAATGCTTTCCAACCCTTTGTTTCTCCATTTGCCAAGTACTGATGGCAAGGTCGCCTAGGGTAATTCACCCTGCATGAGTGTAAGTGACTGCCCAGAACTGAGCTGGACCATCTGACAGGATGACCGCCAGTAAGGCAGTGCCTTTGGTGACTGGGTCAGGCTGGCGACAGCAGACAAGGTGGACGGCAAGGTGACTGGGTCAGACAAGGTGACTGGGTCAGACAAGGTGACTGGGTCGACAAGGTGACTGGGTCAGACAAGGTGACCGGGTCAGACAAGGTGACTGGGTCAGACAAGGTGACTGGGTCAGACAAGGTGACTGGGTCGACAAGGTGACTGGGTCAGACAAGGTGACTGGGTCAGACAAGGTGACTGGGTCGACAAGGTGACTGGGTCAGGCTGGCGACAGCAGACAAGGTGGACGGGCACGCTGCATGCACGCGCCGGCACACACACGCACGCACACACGCACACGCATGTGGGCACATGTGCATGACATGCAGATCGTGAAGCTGTTCAAGACCCTGGTGCGCACAGACAAGTACGACTTCGTGACGTTCTGGGACTTCGTGACAAGCTATGACTGGATCGCGCAGGCCTTGCGCATCTACAACGTGCCCACCTAGGGCGCTGGCTTTGCGTACCTAAACCGCATGCAGCGCATCCACCTGACAGGGTGCTGTTTGCGCACGCACGCCTCCAGCACTGCGCGCATCAGCAGCGCACCTGCCTTCAACAGGGTGCGCTCCAGGGTAACCTAGCCCTCCACCTCAGAGCAGCAACCCCTGGGGGTGAGGGCACGAAGCTCACAGGCACAGCAGAAGACGAGTTGCAACATTGAGGGATGCTGTGTGGATGAGCCACTGTGGTGCTATCTGACTGTATGTGCTTCAGGCACCGCATCAGAAGCCTGAGGCCTTGCGCCAGAGAGTTGTCTTAGCGGGTGACCAGGATCAGCTGGTGCACCATGTGTCTGTCGGGGTGCCTTGGAGATACATGTTTGAAGTGCAGGCGGCAGGCTTGCGCCATTGGAGTGCAAACCCACTGCATTCATATGCTCATCACATCACATACCCACTGCTTCCATTCCATTCCATGCTGTGCTTGTGCAATTGCTGCCAGTATTGCCCCATTAGGGCATGGGCTGGCAGCCTTTTTTTGGTAAGTGCGGTTTCAAGCACCACAATGTTCTTCCTTCACGTGCAATTGATCGACTTGATGATACGGACTGGGCCTCCCTAGACGTTAAAATATGGCATCGCATTTTCTGAAGGGGACAGGATGGATGGCGTTGTGTGCGCAAATACAATTGTCTGTGTCAATCATGCATGACTTGGCTCAAGCCTCCGACAATACGACCTGCAGGAGGATCTGACAAAACAGGGATATTTATTTCTCATAGACATTTTTCTGAGTGCTGCTGAAAGCCTGTGTGTCACTTCTCGCCAAGGGTGTGAGAGAGGCCAGGTACTCAACCGCGTTTGACAAGCATCGTCTTTCAAAGCATAAAATACATGGAGTGTGGGAATGCAAGGACCTTGATGTGATTTCTTTTATAATAAGCACAAAGGAAGCAATGTAAAGTCAAAGAAACTTGTGTCATGCCAGGCTAGATATTAAGGGTTACATTACTGTTCCTGCCAAAAGAGGAAGGCATCTAATGTCATCCTAGCAGCCAATTGAAACAAACACATGAAGGCACAGCTAAGCTGCTTATATTTCAGGGGTTTACATGATAGTGTCTTCAGTAAAGAAGCGTGATTGCTCTATTCCGTTTTAACATAAAGTTTAAGCAGTTGGCTGGAGATGGTTGGCTTGTTCGTCAACTGAAAGTTGAGCTACGGAAATTGGTCAGTTAAGTCAATACACGGGGTTTAAACACAAGCAAGCGGTTTAGAGAGAGCTACCAAAGCTGATCACTTCGTTGCTTTTGTTTGCCTCAGAATCAATTCTAGTGCCGCAATTTGTCTCAAATTGTTTCAAAATGAAGCCGCTGTACCTGGCCTTGGTGGTCGCCTTGGGGATCGCTAGCGTGTCCTCCCTGCCTTACAGCCCCAGCTCACCCGTCACCTCCTTGGACGGCAGTAACTTCAAGTCCCGCATCAAAGCTGCAGGGGCTGCACTGGTGGAGTTCTACGCTCCATGGTGGGTGCAAGATAGAGGAGATGCAAGCACATCTCTCCAGAAGCATGTGCTTAGCATGCTTCTTTTCAACATCAATTGAAGCATCAAGAGTTTGTATGACATTCTGAAGCTGTTCAAATGGGGGAGGGACGTTGTCGGGTTTCTGAAGCGCAGTAGATTGCACGCGAATGTGCACACGGCTGTCAGTCTTTTGTCTCGAGCCTCCAGGACATCAGGATGTGCGGACATGTACTTGGAATTGATGCACACGTTGTAATTTAAGACAGACTCTCGTGCTTATTTGGGACCAGGGAGTCCCTGTTAAGAATGCATCCTTCAATCCAGGAGAGCGCATGCCAGCCCCTCAGTAAGGACGAGGACAACCCGGAGTTGTTTGCAATCTTTCAACACAATTGGGACTGTAGATTTGAAACATTAATTTAAAGGAGGGCAGAATGTACATGCACTTAATCTGTATGCTTAGGAATTGGCATACATTTAATCTATCCATTCCTTGCACGCTCCCCACTCACCTCCTTGCTGCTCCATCCTTCCTTTAATTAATGTGTGCTGTTACATTACAGGTGCGGCCACTGCCAGCAACTCACCCCAACTTATGAGAAGGTCAGTGCAGTGAACGCAGCTCTAGGCAGATCTGCGGCAGTTTGCTTGCTTGATAAAGTGATGGGCAATTCACAACTATGTATGCATGCTTTTTAGCAGAAAGCACTGCTTCAAGCTTCCATCATTAGCTTGATGAGCATGTGCGTCGTTGGTCCAACACACTAAGTTACAACCAGCTGCCTCAATTCTGTGCATGGACGATCATGCAGGTTGCCAAGGCCATGAGGGGCTCCATCACAGTGGCTGCCGTGGATGCTGATGCCCACAAGTCTCTGGCTTCCGAGTATGGGATCAGGGTGAGGGGCTCGGGGGGTTGAGGTGTTGAGCGTCTGGCCCGCGTTCCTCCTGATAGGTGGTGTATCTCCTGCACGTGCTGGCCCAATCAAACTGCATGCGCTGCATACAACACGCGGAGAAATCAATTTATGGCAAGCAAGAGGGTTGTGTAGCTGTTAAATAGCTACTTTTCCATCTCTGGATGAATCGTGCTTGAGAATGATCCTCCCAAATTGTTGACGCCACGCACACATGCAGACGCACAAGTGTGCACGCAGTGCAAGAGTGGTGGACAAGGACAAACAAGCGCGTGCTTTTGCGCAGTTTCTGCACACGACAGATCGGCATGGAGAAGCAAGAGCACTCATGCTCAGACATTTACCGCATTATGCGCAGGGATTTCCCACAATCAAGTTTGTGTACATGGATGGGGATAAGATCAAGACTTCTGATTACAATGGCCCTCGTGAGGCCAAGGACCTCATCAACTTTGCCTTTGACAAAGCCAAGGTGCGGTGTTCCAAGAGAGCCTGCATGCTCATGCAGGCTGCAGTACCAGTGCCTGGTGCAAGCTTGTGAGTTTGTGTGAGGTTTGCACGATTGTTTGGGCAGGCAAAGCAGGGGAAAGGGGCAGGACATGAAGTACTTGTTTTGTAACAGACTGGATGATGTGTAAGAAGCAAGTAAAGGAGATTCAAAACAGGATTGGTGTGCTGAATACTGGTGTCATGCTGCAGTAATAAACTTCCGCGGGTGGGAGCAGGAGAACTGAAAGAAGGGGTTTATGGAAGTGCTGGATCGCAGCAAAGACACAGTGATAGCTGCTGAGTGCATTGTATTCTCATCATGACTAAGTGGCTTGGACAAGCGATCAGGACTAAGAAGATTAGTCTCTGAAACCACATACAGATTGGTGCTAGGTTGGTGCAGGGACCTCAGCCATGTCGCTGCTGCTATTTGAGTCTTGGGTTTGCACTCGATTGTTTTCCTCCAGCCAGCATCAAGCCTTGACTCTGTGGTCTGCGGGACAACATTGACTGAGAGCAATGCTGGTCTTTTGCACTGCAAAAGGCACAAAACATGTTCACATCTGTGCCATGTGTGTAGGCTTAGGTGTGAGAGGGACCTCTCACAAACCTTATGGGGTGTGAGGTCATTTGCAGACCATGTCTGCGCTAGGCCCCACTCTGCGCGCGCCCCACTGTGCAATTGGCGCCGGCCATGCTGTGCCTTGGGGTTTATGGCCCATCCAGCGCGCAATGCAAAACACCTTTTTTGAACAGTGCTGTGCCCAAGCACGTGACTTGTGGCGCGTATGCCATCAAACCGATTGTGCCTCAGGATTTGGCCTGCTGCGCTCACTCTTTCTGCTGCCACCACCTGCACTCGCAGAGCCTCACCCTCAAGCGCATAGGTGAAAAGGCCTCCTCAAGCAGAGGCAGCAGTGGCGGAAGCGGGGGCGCGGATTCCGGATTTTATGGGTGCGCGTGACTATGTGCACGTGCGCGGGTGTGTGTCTGTGCGTGCGAGCAAGTTCAAGAGGTCAGAGGGGGATGTGCCTGCCTTGTTTTTCTTGCGTGCGTGGCTCCTCAGCTAGCAGCAGCACCGCCCTTTGCCTCTCTTTCTCTGCGCACAGCCTCTGCGCAATTCCAGGGACAGGGTGCGCACTTGCCTCAGCTCTCAGCCCCAGCTTGCCATCATGCTATGCTGTCTCTGGCATCGCCTGACTTGGGTGCACCACGATGAAGTTGGCAACGGCTTGGCACAAAGCAATTTTGGTGAGGACCTCGCACCACGACAAAGCTGGCGAGGGCTTTGCACCAAAACAAAATTGGTGAGGGCCTCCTGGGAGCAGCAGCACGCCTGTGTGGTGCTCGCAGGGGCACGAGCGTGGTCTCGCTCACAGACTCCAACTTCCAGGAGCAGGTGGTGAAGAGCAAGGACCTGTGGATGGTGGAGTTCTATGGTGGGTCCGGGGGGCGCATTGACTGCCACTGCTTTGTCCCTACAGAGCACCAGTCCTCACATGGAGGGCTGGCGCTTTTGCAAGGAGCCTGGCCCCAAAGAAAGGGCCTGGCCCCACAGACAGCGCCTGCCCCCACAGAAAGGGCCTGCCCCCACAGAAAGGGCCTGGTCCTTAGCGCAAAGCGCCGGCGCGCACCTGAGGCAGCTCCCAAGTGCAATCAGAGCGGAAGACTGTGTTTTGAGCACAGGGGGTGTCTGCTCCTATGTTGTACAGTGCGCCTGTCTGCACAGGGCTGCTCTTCCAATGCAACTGTGGATGAGTTTGTGCCTGTTACAGGGCTGCTCCTCCAATGCAACTGTGGATGAGTTTGTGCCTGTTACAGGGCTGCTCCTCCAATGCAACTGCGGATGAGTTTCCGCCTGCCTTTTGGCATTGATTGCCTCCCTTCACACTGAGCGCTTGGTCTCAAGCACGACCAGAGCTTGTGCCCTTGCAAGGCTGCCTCTTGTTTGTATCAAGCATCCACAGTTGATTTTTGCTCCTCCAATGGTCCTTTATGAGCCCCTGCTGTTCAATCACGGATGCGGCAGCCTCGGGCTTGAATGAAACCTCTGCTGCTCTTCCAGTTGCCAACTCTTCCCAACTGACCAGTGGGAGCATGAGCCGCCCATCATGCATGAATACCCCTCAGCACACTGTGACTGCCACCCCCGGACAGTCCCCCCAGATGAGCAGGGTCGCTGAAAAGTGTGTGCCTTTCTTTCTCCACGCGCACGATGCAACAAATGTGTTGCGTGCACACACACATAAACTGTTTTTCCCCTGTTTTAAGGACATCATTTCCAGCCACCAGACTTACAGTTCAACGTAATACCTCCTTGGGAAGCCCTGGGCTTAATGTGGCACTGAGTGAGCCACCCTACTTGCGCTCATGCTGCCGCGTGCCAGACCTTGCCTCACCTGAAAGACACTTCTCCAAGACGCCTGCCATGCCTTGCCACATTCCCACTGCTTTTCTCCTGTGGTGTCACACACAGACATTGCTGTGCTTCCTCAATCGCTAGCTTTAATCGGCCAGCATCCACCTTGCTGGAGCTGAGCGTCTATTCTGCAGACTCCCAAAGTTGACTCCAGTCCATGCTATTACCACCATCTCCTGCACTCTCCAGGGATTGGCTTTGCTAAGATTCTTCCTATCCCAAGCGCACACCAAGCATGCATGCATACACTCAAGCCCCTCTCAGGCCAGCCTATGAAGCACAGTGGTGGTCCCTCTCTGATACAATTCCTAGCACTCAATCAGCGCCATCATACATCTGTGGCAGAGGCAGCACAAACGCACTCCCTCCTCATTTGCCTTGCTTCTACTCCCGCCTGCTGCTACTGCTGCTGCAGCCCCATACTGCGGGCACTGCAAGGCGATGAAGTCTGCCTGGATCGAGGCTGCCGGTGACATGAAGGTAGGTCCGCAAGGGTTTGAGTGCTTTTGCCTGTGTTGTCTTTCAGCCTCTCAAGACCACACGCGCCTCTGCGCACACTTTTGGAAATCCTGTCCTGGTCTTAGAGAGTCTCATGAGTTCTGCGCACCAGTGCGCCCTTTACAGGTTATGGCACTGCTTGTTTGCAAACAGCCCAGCCAACGTTTTAAGCATGCGCATGAGAGTCTGTTTTTTTTAAAAACGAAGCAAGGTTGCCACTGAAGAGCGCATGCACTGCGAAGCTAAGACTGTGCCCAAACTGGTGTAGTACATGCATGCATCTACTTTGACACAGTCCCTGTTTCCTTCACGCCCAGCGCTGCTTGACTTGGTGGCTGGGACCTGCACAAGATTGACAACTTACTTTTGCGAAAACGTATTGGCTAGTTTCGGCAAAGGGCAATGTGATGTAAGGGCCTTGACTTTTCTGCTCTGTGCAGGGCAAAGTGAACTTTGGAGCTGTGGACTGCACGGCGCACCAAGGCTTGTGCTCACAGTATGGTGTCCAAGGTTACCCCACAATCAAGGTGAGGACACTCCCCTCACCAACAGATACCCACCACCACCACCGCCATTACCATTTGTCCCACTGCGTGCTCGGCTGGCAGCTTGGCCAACACGAGCCTATCAATTTGTTGGTCTTTTTCTTCTGTGTTCTGCTTCTCCTTATGGCATTGCATTCTCCACCAAGCTTTGCTGTCACTCCTCAGCAGAGGCTTTGAGTAAGGCTCTCTTTGCTCATGCCCTGTCGCCCACACACTTGATGAGGCTGAGTCATGTCAGGCAAACCTCAACATGCATGAATTTGGGCACGTACCCACTTGCAGTTCTTTGGGGCCTCCAAGAGCAGTCCAGAGGACTACAACGGTGGACGCGACTCCTCCTCGTTTTCTACTTTTGCAACCAACAAGTGCGTGCACACTCATACTCAAGCTCGCACTCAAGCTCGCACTGTATGCATTTGTGCGTGCAAGTGCGTAAGTCTGTGCATGTGTGTGGACGTGTGTGTGTGTGTGTGTGTGTGCTCATGTGCGTGTTTGTTTGTGTGCATGTGTGTGATTAAGTGCATGCACAATTGCATAGGCGTGCAGGTACAGGTCTTTGTCCGCATGCGCACAACTCATGTGTGCACACGTCTCTTCCCGCGTCTGGCATGCACCTGTCATGTGCTAGTTAGTAGCTTCCATCACACATCGCCCAAAAAATTGTGTTATCACACCGAAGAAGACGCGGCGGCGTACACAATGCACGTACAAAAGTGTGCAAACACGCACGCACGCGCTCAAACACACGCACAAACACACATGCGCACGCACACACAAACTTGAACAAATACGCACACACAAAAACACACACGCAAGCATGCACAGGCACTTGACAACGGACAAGATCTCTTCCAAGCACACGGCCCCCTCTCACTTGTGCGCATTTGGCAAAATGTGCAGGTGGTCTCGCCTGGCGCCTGCGCCGAAGGTCCGGGAGCTTACAGGGCCTGATGTGTGGGAGAAAGAGTGTGCAGGGGGTGAGGGGGAGGGGGCCGCCCCCAAGCAGCTTTGCTTTGTGGCCTTCTTGCCTGACATCCTGGACTCTAAGGCCACTGGCAGGTGCGCGCCAAAACACGAGCATGTGTGGGCGTCTGCGTATGACTGCTGTTGCCTTCATGCATATGCTTCCTCGGGCACGCTATTGCTCCCGTGAGGCCCTGTGCACTTTGTGGATATGTGCGTGTCACTGTTTTTGCTTTTGCGCGTGCTTGCTCAAGCACGCAATTCATCCCGAAAGTCCCTGGGCTGTAAGGCTGCCGGCAAAGATGCAGCCTAAACGTTCCTGCGCCTTTTGTGCTCCTGTGACGGCAAAAGCATCAGCTGGGATGCATTGGTACACTGACACCTCTGCCAATGGCCCTCAAGGCAGTCCACAGCAGACACGGCAGGATATAGGTGTGCTGATGTGGCACCAGCCACCCAGGGGGCTTCTCACTCGCAAACATGGTAGTGGTAGTGGTGAGGGTAGTGGTAGGGAGGGGGGTGGGGGCTTCGCACAGCAACACGCAGCAGGCATGGCGCGCAGATGGATGCAATGGGGGATGCGGCGTGCCGTGCAGGAATTCTTACATTGCGACGCTAAAGAAGGTGGCCGAGAAGTTCAAGGACCGGCCTTTCTCGTACCTGTGGGCCCAGGGCGGCGCCCAGCCAGAGCTTGAAGGCAGTGTGGGAGTTGGCGGGTTTGGTAAGCACTGGGGGAAGGGGGTCGAGCAAGGCTGGTGAGCGCAGGGGGCCAGCAGCGCATGGGCAGATGTGTTTTTGTGGGGAGGGTGGGGTGAATTCCTTGATGCCAGCTACGCAGAGCCAGGGGGTTGGGTGTTGATGTGGCCATTACCAGAGCTCGAGCGGCCATGAGTTGGGTTGGGTAGGGTGACTGTGAATGGGGCCTGCACCGCAGGCAACTCTTGTTAGCAGTGCAGGTGTACTTGGGTGTGGGTTTTTGAGCTGCGATCAAGCATCGCAGGCGCGAGCCACCTGCGGCGGCGCTGTTGCTTCTGAAGTGCAATCCCACGATAAGCCCAGCACATGTGCCTTTGACAACAGCAGTGCCCCTTGCACTCACCCTCACATCTAGCCCTGCGCATGAACAGTCTCATGTGTGCATTGCACGGAATCCCCAAACTGGCATTTGCACACGAGGCTTGACTGCCTGCGCTTTTGCCCTATGAAGCCTGTGAAGCCCCTGTGTTGGAAGCAGTTGGCAAGTTGCGTTCGAAGATTGCAGCTCACAGCCCATATGCCCAAGGTTGGGTTGGGCCACCTGCCCTGGTCCTCCCCATGAGCTGCGTATCCTTATCAGGCATCGCACTTGGTTGCTGCTGCCTTGGAAGACCTAGTCAACCTCTGTTTGCAACCCACTCCAGTGGACAACCCCGCGCCAGCCTCATGCAGTGCGGGGTCATCTGTTCATGTGTACCCCCTGCCTAGATACCATGAAGGCACACTTCACCTCTTTTGCTTGGGGACCTGGTTGCTCCCCTCTTAAGTTCACACAAAATTGTGATGCATAGTACAGCTACTCTATCACTGCCATGGCACAGTAATCTCCTGTGCCAGCAAACTTTGGCAATTCACTCAGTACATGAATGAGTGTGGATTATTGTACCCATGTTTTTTATGTGTGTGCTCGCATCACCGAAAAGCCAGGTACCAAAGGGGTGCGTAAATAGTGTTGCTGAAAAGGATCGTAGCTTGGAAAATGGTGGGACTTGAGGTCTGGGGGGTGTACGTTGGGTCTGATGGTTACTTAAAACTGTGCAATGGTCACAGAGCGTTACCGGCACCCGGCAAATGTATTTTTTTGTACACGTGCGTGCACTACGTACTCTGCACTGGGCAGGGTATCCTGCACTTGTGGCCCTGAAGCCCAAGGACGGCCGCTACTCCCCCTTCCAGTCCGCTTTTGAGCTGCAGCACATCAACGAGTTTGTGGACAGCATCCGCAGGGGCGGCGCGGTGGTGCTGGGCGTGCAGGTGAGTCTAATTAAGTAAGCGCTGGATTGGTGGAGCAGCCGTGCGAGTGGGTGTATAGATTGGTTTGTAGACAGCATCCGCAGGTGCGGTACAGTGGTACTTGGCAGGCAAATGAGCCTGAAGGCAGCACCTGCTGGTGGAAACAATGCTGTGGCCGTGCGCCTGGGTGAACAAGAGGGTTTTTGGACAGTTTACAGAGAGGGGCGGCTCTTGGGCAACAAATGGAGGCTTACAAGCGCAACCAATCAACGTAGGCGGTTGAAGGCTTGCGTGTCAAAGAGCAAGCAAAAAAAGCGTGTTGAGGAGCAGGTTTGCGCCATGGAAGCGGAAGGGAGGGGAGGGGTCGGGGATTGTGCAGAGTTTTGAAGCCGCGTAAAAGGGGGGGTGGCAGTCTGAGCACGCAATGTTTGGCAGAGTCCTGATGCCTCTCTTTCTATTCAGCTGTCATGAAGTGTTTGGCAGAGCTATGACACGGCTGACTGACATATTCAGTGCGTCTGTGCCTTATTGCAGGGTGATGTGGGTCCTATCCGCAGCGTGGAGAAGTGGGACGGGAAGGATGCAGCTGTGCAGCTTGAGGATGAATTTGATCTGAGCGAGCTGTGATGAAGCAGTTTCAATATTCTACATGTGCAGCACTGCACGTGCTCAGCATTGCCCAAAATGGGTGCTGCAGCTTCTTAGATATTAGGGAAAAAACTTTTGTGATAGGGGGAGCTGGTGCAAATGGTGGACTATGTTTTACGGGTTTGGTGCACCATTGACAAGGTGTGCATTTTGTACTAGATCTCACAACAGGATCAGCCAAGTGAGCTAGTGTCTACTATGGCTGCAACCTGATGATGAATGCCAAATATAGGTTAGATTAGGTTACAAGTTACAAGTTAGGTAAGGTTACACAGCTTTATCCGCTGAACGAAGGCAGCTTAGCTGAAGCCTAAGAGGCCTGCAACCCAAACCAGAACCAGAATAGTGCTCATAGCAGAAGAAAGGTAGTGTCTATGCTTGACTTGAGCAAGCATCTTGTTGGTTTATCCAAAATGTGCTGGTCTGCGTAAATTCCCTTATTGTACTCAGTGTAACTGTGCGTGGCACACTAGATAAGTAAAGCCTGGCAGTGCCACGTTTGTGTTGCATTGTACCCCAGAGGTTGTTTGTCACAATAAAACGGCTTTAGTTGGCAGTATACTTGTGTCTATTGTCAGCTCAGCCATAGCAGTGATTAATCAAGATGTGCTCTGCAAAGAGCAACTCACCCAAAGCAGAAAACAAGTTGCCCGCAATGAGACTGCTAAGAATCTGCATTGAAGGAGAATAACTTATCCTAATGCGGCGTCTCTTTCAGGTATCAGAGGTTTTAAAGGAAGCCATCTGTCAAAAAAGTGTGATTGCAAGTTCACGTAAAATAGATGTAAAAAAGGTAGTTGTTCAACAAGCACCTTATACCCCAAAAAAAACGTAAAGAGGGGGGAAAGACACTTAAACATGTCTCACACGGCAGCATAATTAGAGGCGAGTTCACGTTTTCACTATTTGACTGCACAAAAACCAAGAGGGGCCCCGCTAAGACGAGAGCATCAAATCTAACACACTGAGGTCGCCAGCAGATTGGGAGGCAAATAATGTGTAAAGAAAACACTTATAGGCAAGGAGCAGAACGAGCAATATAAGAGGGTCTAGAACATGCGTCATCTCTTCCAAATTCTTAGTGACTTATTATGGCCATGTCGCGAGTTTGATTTGGTTGCGGCAGTCTCTCAGTGTGACACCAGCCCTGTATTTAGGCGCATTGGTGACAGATATCGATCTGAATACTGCAGCTGATGCAGTGCTACGTCATACATGTCCAGGCTTGGTTGAAGTAGGGTTGATGCGGTTAAAAACAAACGCAGTTGCTGAGCGGTTGAAAGCTACTGCACCTTTGGCTGGCTGAAATCTTTTCAACTGCACAGTTTTGTAAACGCATGGTTGCATCCAACCGCTGCAACCACACTTCTCAACCATGGTGTGGCAGGTCTAGTGCAGTTGCTTTCAACCACTTCAACCGCACTCATTAACCTTGCTTCGGCGATTGCACAAAGACTGCTTTAGTAGACATGAACTCAATGAACTGCCATAAAACAATACAATCAAAGTCAAGATACATAAAGGACAAGCCCCTTTACAAGTTCAATCGTGCTTGGCAGGTGGCATAACGTTACTATGCAGCTCTCATTGAAATCATTTATAATGATTAAGGATGGGTACCCAACTCGCCTGGCGGCCTGGAGAGCCTCGGAGAGCCTCTTTGCAAAAAGCTCCAAAGCCTCGGTGACCCTCTTTCACTGAAACAGCGCCTAGACGCGCTCAAAAAATTTCAGATAAATCATGCAAATTTAATTATGTTATTATTACATAA
>LKMJ01003252.1_pt1 | contig 15098 bp, 12 predicted proteins | sample 643391 | NCBI WGS metagenome assembly LKMJ01 (sample SAMN04112250, study PRJNA286221) | soda lake metagenome | biome: soda lake; feature: Kulunda Steppe; material: water; isolation source: sample PL-Br10 brine of Picturesque Lake | place: Russia: Kulunda steppe | collected 2010-07
CCGGGCAGGCGCCACTCTATCGCCGGTGGGTGCCCGCTGGCGACGAGCCGCTCGGTTCCGCAGCCGTTCGCTACCTCGATCGGTCGATACTGCATGCGGGTGGCGATGCACTGCCGGCGCCGCTGGCCGGGTCGGCCCTGGAGTACTGGGCCATCGGCGACTGGTTTGGACACGCCCTCGAGGATCTCGAGGGGGTCCTTGCGTTCAGTGGGTCGCCGCTGACGGTCGCCTATCTCGGTTCGATCGACACCGGGATCGCCCTCGACACACTCGAGACGGCTGACTACGATGTCGACAGCGAGCACGAGGACTGGACGATACTCGTCCGGACGGATCAGCCGGTACTCGTCGGCGTCACCGACGGAGCCGTGGTCCAGACCCTGCTTGCAGGCACTGAGACGGACGCAATCGAGGCCGGTCGCGACCGCGTGGCGTCGATCCTCGAGACCGGTCTCGGGGAGCGCCAACCGCGACACGCCGAGGACGACCACTTCGACCGCTTGACGACCGCGCTTGGCCGTGGGCTGCAGACGACGGTCCCGCTCGGGCCCGCCGACTGGCTCCCCGAATCCGGTGGGTGGGGAACCGCGGTCGACGCGGACGGGACTGAGGCCCTGCGACGAGCAACCGTCGTCGCTGACGATCTCTCAGCAGTCGACCACGAGGCGTTCAGCATCGCACTCGAGGATCGGTGGGGCCTGACTCCGGAGGTGCATCGCCGCAAGGACGATCTGACGGCGATCGCCGAGCTCGATGCGGAACCGATCGGTGACGTCACGCAGGCCATCCCGCCGCGCGTATCGATTGGATCCAGTTTCGATGCGGACGCTGGCCGTCTCGAGATCACCCATCTGGCTGGTCACGCGCTCGACCTCTCGCGACTCTCGGTCGTCGTCGTTGGATCGGACGCCGAGCCGCTTACGGTCGGCGAGGGGACCCTCGAGCCGGGCGGGCAGTTCACGCTTGGTGGCGTCCCGGCTGATGCCCAGCTGGCGGTGCAGTACGATCGCCCGGCGGGTGGGCCGGTCTCACTGGCCGGCGTCGAAACGAGAGAGCGCAGGGTCTGAATTAGTCGAACAACAGTCGCTCGAGGATCGGCCGGAGGAACGAACCTCGGCGGGTCTCTTTCGAGTGCACGAGCAACACTGGCTGCTTGATCAGCGCCGCGAGTCGGTCGGCGCGTTGCTCGACGATCAGGTCCGGGAGCCGGCGGTGAGTGACGGTGCTGAGCATCACCAGGTCGGCCGAGGCCAGCTCTTCTGAGAGGTCGCTGATCTCGTCGTCGGTGCGGAGGATCGTCGACTCGACTGGGACCGTACAGAGGTCATCGAGTTCGTCGTGGTAGGCCTCGATCGTCGCGAGCAGTTCGTCGGGTGCGCTCTCTGCAACGGCGAAGATAAAGCGGATGCGGGCCCCGAGCGTGTCGGCCATGGCGTCGGCGAGTTCGACTTTGAGTGGGTCGTTGAACGGACTCTGATCGGTGACGATGGCGATCTCGTCGACGGCGGTCCGTTGTTCCTGCTGGACGAAGACGACGTCACACGGTGCGTGCTCCATGATCCAGTCGGTGTCCCGGCCGAAGAGAGTCCCGAGACGGCTGGTCGCCTGCTGCCGGGCCAGGATGATGTCCGCGCCGGTTCGCTCGGCGAAGTTCACGACCGCGTGGCGCGTGTCGTGACTGACGATCTCGCCGACCTCGACGGGGACCTCGAGATCCTGGATGAGTTCGTCGGTGCGCTGTTCGAACTCGATGTCGGCTTCGGAGAGCTCCTCGGCCGCTGTATCGAGTGGGATCTGGTCGGGCACCTCGTCGAAGCGAACCACCCTGATGTGGCCACCCCGTCGTCTCACGATCGGGGCGGCGAGCTGGATCAGCGCGTCTTCTTGCTCGCGGGTGACATCTTGGCGGATCGGGATCAGGATCTCGAACTCGTCGGTGCGCTCGAGTTGGGTCTGGGTGTCCTCGACGAACTGGCGACCGGCCTCTCGGCGAGCCAGTCCTTTGGCGACGCCCTCACGGTCGATCCTGTCTGCGGCGTAGAACTTGAACCAGAGGAACCCGAAGATCACGATGGCGATCGAGCCGAGGATCTCCTGGGGTTCCATCTGCGCGATGATGAAGACGCCCGAGACGATCCCGAACAGTTGGACCCAGGGATAGCCAGGCGTCCGGAAGTCCGGGTCGTACCACTCGAGATCGCGTTCGCGGAACGCGATCAGTGCCCCGCAGACGAGGATGTAGACGAGAATCTGGAACGCGCCAGCCATCTTCGCGATCTCGTCGACGTCCTGGGTCGCGACGATGAAGATGATGATCGCCCCGGTGACCAGAATCGAGACCGAGGGCGTGTTGAACCGGGGGTGGATGTACTGGAACTGTTTCAAGAAGAGATCGTCGCGGCTCAAGGCGAGTGGGTACCGCGAGGCGGTGAGAATCCCGGCGTTGGCCGTGCTCACGAGAGCCAGTACGGCAGCGAGAATGATCCCGAGGACGGCGGCGAAGCCGATCGCTACCTCGCTGCCGAGGCCCGGAATCGCCAGCGTACTCTCGCCGAAGAGGAGCTCCGTCGCGAGCGCCATCGGCTCTTCGGAGTCGGCGAGTTGGTCGCCGTCGACGACACCCACGAGGACGAACACGAGCAACGCGTAGAGGAATGCGGTGACGATCAGCGAGATGAGCAGCCCCAGCGGGAGGTTCCGGCCCGGGTTTTCGATCTCTTCGGCGACGGCGGCGACCTTCGTCACGCCGGCATAGGAGACCAACACGAGTGCCGTCGCCGTCAGGACGCCGTCCATTCCCTCGTCAAAGAACGGATCGTAGTTCGCGCCGTCGACCTGGATGATCGTCGCAGCGACGAAGACGCCGAGGATGACCAGCATGACGATCACCATAATCAGCTGGATTCCGCCGGTCTGTTTCACCCCGATCAGGTTGATGCCGATGAACAGCAGGGCGAAGGTGATCCCGAGGGCCCGGACGCCTGGCAGCGGAATCGTCGCGAGCCCGGGGATCGCGAGCTCCCACGTCGGCAGCGTGTAGATGAAATTGATGTAGAACATGCCACCGTAGAGCGCGAGCGAGCCTTTGAGCATCAACATCAGCCACGTCCCGAGCCCAGCGATGGTCCCGAACGAGGGACCCAATCCGCGCTCGATGAAGATGTAGTCGCCGCCAGCTTCGGGCATCGCCGTCCCCAACTCGGCGATACTGACCGCCGCCGGGACGACGAGAATCGCCGCGATGACGAACGCCAGAATCACGGCCGGCCCGGCTTCGGCCATCGCGATCCCCGGGAGGATGAAGATCCCGCTCCCGATCATCGCCCCCATGCTGATGGCGATCACGGCAAACAAGCCCAGATCCCGCTCGAGATCCTTGGTCATTGCTGGACGTTTCAAACGGAGCATAAGAAACCTTCCCATTTCAAAATCGTGTGTCCGTTTTCGCGACCCCAAATGAAAACTCGGACACAAATGGTCTAAAAAATAATGCAATTGAATACTTTCGCCATCGCTCGAGGATGCGGGCGGCCCAGTCTCCGGCGACTGCAACCTGTCCACCGAGACGGTCTCGGGGCAGGGCCCAGAGAGCGGCCCTGAACCCACTGCGTTTATACCACCCGGGGGTGTAGATGGCGGTACCGAAACCCGCGGGCAAGTGCGCCACCGGGCGCATAGCGGGATGGCCGACGCGCTGTAAGACGCCGGGGCCGACGAGCAGGAGTCCGCGGACCATTTCGAAACACGCCACGACAGCAGCTTTCAGTACAACCACCATGGAAATCGAAATCGCAACTATTGGCGGCTACGAAGAAGTCGGTCGGCAGATGACTGCCGTCCGCGCCGGTGACGACGTCGTCGTCTTCGACATGGGTCTGAACCTCTCGCAGGTCCTGATCCACGACAACGTCGAGACCGAGCGAATGCACAGCCTCGACCTGATCGATATGGGTGCCATCCCGGACGACCGGGTCATGTCCGACCTCGAGGGTGACGTCCAGGCGATCGTCCCGACCCACGGCCACCTGGATCACATTGGTGCCATCTCGAAACTGGCACACCGATACAACGCCCCGGTCGTCGCGACGCCGTTTACGATCGAACTCGTCAAACAACAGATCGAGAGCGAACAGAAGTTCGGCGTCGAGAACGATCTCGTGAAGATGGATCCTGGCGAGTCGATGACGATCGGCTCGGAGGGTGTCGAACTCGAGTTCGTCAACGTCACACACTCGATTATCGACGCGATCAACCCGGTCCTGCACACCCCCGAAGGCGCCATCGTCTACGGACTCGACAAGCGGATGGACCACACGCCGGTGCTCGGCGACCCGATCGACATGAAGCGCTTCCGTGAGATCGGTCGCGAGGACCAGGGGGTCCTCTGTTACATCGAGGACTGTACGAACGCGAACAAGAAAGGCCGAACCCCGAGCGAACGCGTCGCTCGCGAACACCTCCGTGACGTCCTGTACAGCGTCGAAGATTACGACGGCGGGATCGTCGCGACGACATTCTCGAGTCACATCGCGCGCGTGAAATCGCTCGTCGAGTTCGCCGACGACATCGGTCGCCAGCCGGTCTTGCTCGGCCGCTCGATGGAGAAGTACTCCGGCACCGCTGAGCGACTCGACTTCGTCGAGTTCCCGTCGGACCTTGGCATGTTCGGCCACCGCAAATCGGTCGACCGGACGTTCAAACGCATCATGAACGAGGGCAAGGAGAACTTCCTCCCCATCGTCACCGGTCACCAGGGCGAGCCACGGGCGATGCTCACCCGGATGGCCCGCGGCGAGACGCCGTACGAACTGGACGATGGCGACAAAGTCGTCTTCTCTGCGCGGGTAATTCCGGAGCCGACGAACGAGGGCCAGCGCTACCAGGCCGAGAAACTGCTCGGCATGCAGGGTGCACGCATCTACGACGAGATCCACGTCTCCGGCCACCTGAATCAGGAAGGCCACTACGCGATGTTGGACGCCCTCCAGCCACAGCACATCATCCCGGCTCACCAGGATCTCAAAGGCCTCTCGGGCTACGTGAACCTCTGTGAGAGCGAAGGGTACCGGATGGGTCGTGACATCCACGTCTCGCGCAACGGGAACCTCATCCAGCTCGTCGACTGACATGACGAGCCCCGAGGCACGTGAACAGGCGGTGCTCGAGGCCGTTGGTCAGCGACGCGAACTGGTCAACGAGGCAATCCCCGAGGCGCTGCCGATCACGAAACCGGAGCGCCTCTACGAGGCCTCGCGGTATCTGCTGGATGCCGGCGGGAAACGACTCCGGCCGACGGTGTTGTTGACGACGGCGGAGGCACTCGCCGACGTCGAGCCGCTGACTCAGTCCTACCGCGAGTTCCCGCAGGTCGGCGACGCGGGTGCGGACACCGTCGACGTGATGGACGCCGCTGTCAGCGTCGAGGTCATCCAATCGTTCACGTTGATCCACGACGACATCATGGACGACGACGACCTCCGGCGGGGCGTCCCGGCCGTCCACAAGGAGTACGACCTCGAGACGGCGATTCTCGCAGGCGACACGCTCTACTCGAAAGCCTTCGAGATCATGCTCGAGACCGGCGCGCCGGCCGATCGGACCGTCCGCGCGCTCGACGTTCTCGCGAACACCTGCACGAAGATCTGTGAGGGTCAGTCCCTGGACGTTACGTTCGAAGCGCGTGCCGACGTCACGCCCGCGGAGTATCTCGAGATGGTCGAACAGAAGACAGCCGTCTTGTATGCCGCCTCGGCGTGTCTCCCGGGGGTCCTCCTCGGGGCCGACGACGAGACGATCGACGCCTTGTACGGCTACGGACTCGATATCGGCCGAGCGTTCCAGATCCAAGACGACGTCCTGGATCTGACCGTGCCGAGTGACAAACTCGGGAAACAGCGCGGGAGTGACCTCGTGGAGAACAAACAGACGCTCATCACCGTCCACGCGCGTGAACAGGGTGTCGACGTGGGTGACCTGGTCGACACCGACGACGTCGACGCCGTCACTGAAGCCGAGATCGACGAGGCAGTCGGCGCCCTCGAGGATAGCGGCTCGATCGCGTACGCCAACGAAACGGCCCGTGATCTGGTCGAACAGGGCAAAGACCGACTGACGGTCCTGCCGGACAACGACGCACGTGATCTGCTGTTCGATATCGCGGATTACCTAATCGAGCGCGGCTATTGAAGTTCCTCGAGGAGCGCCGTCCGGATCGCCCCGACCGACTCGCGGGTTGTCCGTCTGTTGCATAGCAAGGCAACGTCGAAGCAGGCCCGCTGAACAGTAAGCCCGATTGATCCCGGCAGCATACCGGTCAGTTGAAGGGAACGCTCCCCTCAGTTCGAGGCTCGCCATCGAGCCAAGTGGCCGTCATGAACCTGACCAGCGACGGCGCCGTGACCTCCGGAGGCAGTCATCGACTCCATATGGAACCCACCGTCCGGACATTGTACCAGCGCAGCCAGGTTGAGCTCGATTACGTTCGGACACGCCCGCCTCGCGTCGGAAGCGGTCTCTTGAGAGGGTCGGTCTGCTGGCAGCGAGCGGCCGGGGACGATACCGTCACTATCGGCTGGTTCGAACAGCTCGCGCTCAAGAACCGTTTCATAGGGTGTTCCCGTAACGGTCTCGATCAATTGACCCGAGACAGGGTAGCCGAAATTCGAGTATGAGCGTCGTTCCCCTGGGTCGAACTGCAGTGGTTTGCTCATCATGCACCGGAGGAAGCGACGGGCATCCGGCGGGGTCTCCAACCCGTTTCGAGAGCCATTTGCAGTTGGGCGAAACGTGGATCACCGATGTCCCGTCGGTCCCAACCGCCGCGATGCCCCAGCAGGTGGCGACCGGTGATCGACTCGAGTGCCGCAGTTTCAGTCTGGTCGGGGAGTGGTGCAATGTCACCTATCGAGAACACGCTCTCCTCGGGTGCGAGTTGGTCCTGTCGGTAGAGGCGTCGGATTGCCCCCGGGTGAAGACCTTCGAGATGCTGGCGATTCTGACGGGCGTGTCGGACTGCACTGGTATGCCGTCGCCGCGGTGGTCCTACCCCCGCTCGAGTCGGCTTTCGCCAGCTCCTGCAACTGCCAAGACACGCCCAGGGATATCGTGGCGTCGCAAAAACGACGTGATAATCTCGTCGAGTTCAGCGAGCGACGGATCGGCAGCGCCGGTGATAGGGATCGACCTGGCGGTGCGGTCCAGACGGCCAGCCCCACTCACGATACCGGCCGTGGCCACGCCACAAAGAAAGCCACGCCGACTGGGAGCCATATTCTGTAGACGATCAGATCTGTTAAATTCGCCTGTCGAGAGCGTGGGTCGCACCACCGATGGCGCCACAGCCGGCTGGCCAGCAGCCGCTACCGCGCGGAGTGGGTCGATCGGTGCTCCGGCAGCAAACAAGAATCCGATTCCCAGGGTCATCACCGGCTACGATGCTGTCACCCCATAGCGGTCGGTGATCGGACGCTCCCGACGCAGCCGGCCGGCCCAGCACAAACGCAGTGTCACGAGCAGGGCAGAGCCGATGACTGGAACCCCGAGATTACGGACACCAGGTTGGAACGTGGCCGCTCCGGGATGGGCCGCGATGATGTCCACGACTGTGCCGACGAGAAACGTCCGGCCAGCCATTTCGAGACCCGCAACGGCGAGCAAAATGACGACACTGAGAGAGACGAATCCAGCGGCAAGTACGCCGTAGACGACGCCCGGACGAAGGGCGCCACCTTTCTATATGTGCGTACTCTCGAGCCGGCAACATAGCAATCACGGCCGGCCACGAAGCGGTCTCCTGGTACGAGAACGCGTCGTAGTCCGACCCCATTGGGCCAGAGTGTAAATTATGCAATTGAGGCGAGAATTTTGGGGAGACATCTAAATAGCAGCGCTCTGATCAACCTTCCTGACATTCAGGGTTGGGTTGACCTCTCGGTCTGTTCAGTAGTTCGGTTGAAGGTCGAAAGCGCTGCGCCGGCAAGCGACCCGAGTGCAAGGACGAGGACAACCCAGATGCCAAACGACAGGTTCGATGCGGCAACGACGCTACGGGAGGGGCCACCGACGGAGTCCTCCCAAAGCGCGATCCGAATGCCCAGGACGAGCAGTTCGGCGACAGCGCCCCCGGCAGCGACCGACAGCAGGACGTCCCGATAGCGGCGCTCGATAACGAGGTGGCTATTAAGCAGGACCCCCAGCCCGACGGCGATCGAAAGTAGTGCAATGTGATCGAGGATCGATACAGTCGAGAGAACGAGAGTCTCGCCCTCAGTGCCAATAGTCGATTGCGTCCACTCCCCGAGCCGCGAGAGTCCGAAGCTACACAGATAGTACGTAGCTGAGGCCGATAGACCAGCCCAAGCCAGTATCGTTCGGTTCATTGACGTCGACCTTCATGCGGATTGTGAGACCCGCTCATGAATCACCACTCGAGTACTTCGACAGCTGAGGCGATTGGGCTGTTCGAAACTGAACCAGTGTTGCACCCGCAAACGAGGGAAGCGTAATCGACGTGGGAACCCTAATTGCTTGATTGATCACCGCCAAGACGCCGATTCCGGATCCGAGAGTGTCAGTCGACGCTGCAACGACGGCCTGGATGCCTAAACCAGCAACGAGGCTTCCGGCAGCGACGGCGATCAGATATTCCCGGTAGCGTCGCTGGATGTCTATCTGCCGCCCAACGTACCAGCCGAGGGCGACGGCAGCAGTAGCCAGAGCGAGGTGGTCGAGTGCGGTAAATGCGGCACCGACGACCTCGCCAGTTCCGGTTAGTTCCGCGGACTGATCGGGCCGCAGTGCAGTGCGAACCTGGTCGCCAGCGAGCGCACTGAGCAGACCCAGGATCGCGTACCCCAGCGTCGCGGCTGCAGCGTACACCGCGATCGCCTTTTGTTCCATGCACAACTCATTTCGAACGAAGGCAAGAAACTGGCGGTCGGTCGCAGTCGGCCTGACACCGCGAGGATTTTGAACGGGCCTGACCAATCGCCATGCAATGGACGACGAGTTACGCGAGCGCGTCGAGCGTGAAGCCGAGAAGCACGCGCTCTTGAACGCCGTCAAACACGAGAGTGACGCCAACGTGGGCGCGATCATGGGGCCGCTCATGGGCGAGAACCCGGACTTTCGGCCCCACGGTGACGCAATCCCCGGCGTCGTCGGTGGCGTCGTCGGCCGGGTGAACGATCTCTCCGACGCGGACAAACGCGAGCGCCTCGAGGAACTCGCCCCCGAGGCCCTCGCCGACATCGAGGCAGAGGACGAGGGCGACGAGTACGATCTCCCCTCGCTCCCGAACGCCGACGACTACGACGAGGTCAGGATGCGCGTCGCACCGAATCCCAACGGCCCGTGGCACGTCGGCCACGCCCGGATGCCCGCGGTGATCGGCAGCTACCGCGAGCGGTACGACGGCTGGTTCGCCGTCCGGTTCGACGACACCGATCCGGAGACGAAGCGCCCGGATCTCGCGGCCTACGACGGAATTCTGGAGGATCTGGCGTACCTCGGCTTCGAGCCGGACGCCGTCTACCGCGCCAGCGACCGCCTCGAGACCTACTACGATCACGCTCGCGAATTGATCGAACTGGGCGGCGCCTACACCTGTGATCTCCCAGGCGAGCAGTTCTCCGAGTTGAAAAACGCCGGCGAACCCTCCCCAAATCGCGACAAAGACCCGGCGACCGTGCTCGAGGAGTTCGAGGCGATGATCGACGGTGCCTACGAGAGCGGCGAGATGGTCCTGCGGGTGAAAACCGACATCGAACACAAGAACCCCGCCCTGCGCGATTGGGTCGCGTTCCGGATGATCGACACGCCCCACCCTCGCGAGGCCGCCAGCGACTACCGCTGCTGGCCGATGCTCGACTTCCAGTCCGGAATCGACGACCACCTCCTCGAGATCACCCACATCATCCGCGGGATCGACCTCCAGGACTCGGCCAAACGCCAGCAGTTCGTCTACGACTACTTCGACTGGACGTACCCGGAGGTCGTCCACTGGGGCCACGTCCAGCTGGACGCCTACGACGTGTCGATGAGCACCTCGACGATCGGCGAGCTAATCGAACGCGGCGAGCTCGAGGGCTGGGACGACCCGCGCGCGCCGACGCTCCAGAGCCTCCGTCGGCGGGGGATCCGCGGCGACGCCATCGTCGATGCGATGACTGGTCTCGGGACGTCGACGACCGACGTCGACCTCGCGATGAGTACGATCTACGCGAACAACCGGGCCCTGATCGACGAGGAGAGCGACCGCCGCTTTTTGGTCCGCGACGGCAACGAACTCCCGCTTCGGGGTGCCCCTCCGGCAGAGGCGAACCCACCACTGCACCCCGATCACGAAGACCGAGGTGTCCGCGAAATCCCGGTCGGCGAGAGCGTCCTCCTCGAGCCCGCGGACGTCCCGGCCGACGGCACCCGGGTCTGGCTCAAAGGACTCGGCTGTGTCCGGTTCGAAGACGGGGCGCTGACCTACACCGGCGACTCGATCGACGTCGTCCGCGAGGGTGACGTCGACGTGATCCACTGGGTCCCCGCTCGCGAGAGCGTCCCGGTCCGGATGCGAACGATAGAGGGTGACGTCGCCGGGCGCGCCGAACCAGGCCTCGAGGCCCTCGAGGCAGACGAGACGGTGCAGTTCGAACGCATCGGGTTCGCCCGGATTGACGACGTGACTGACGAAGAGATACTCGCCTACTACGCGCATCCGTAACCGGCAGCCGAGTCACTGATCCCGCCTGACAGAGCCGACTCGCGTGTTCTCACTCGGGCGGCTCGACGGGTCCCTCGCGATAGTCGACCCGATCCCCGTCGCTCGCTGCCCAGCGGACGCCGTTGTCGATGATCTGCTGGACGACGTCCTCGTGGTAGAGTGGATACGTCTCGTGGCCCGGTCTGAAGTAGAAGATCCGACCGGCGCCACGGCGGTAACAACACCCCGATCGGAACACCTCGCCGCCTTCGAACCAGGAGACGAAGACGAGGTCCTCGGGCGCTGGCACGGCGAATGGCTCACCGTACATCTCCGTCGGCTCGAGTTCGATGACTTCGGGAAGTCCGTTGGCGATCGGGTGGCCCGGCTCGACGGCCCAGAGGCGCTCACGGTCGCCGGACTCGCGGTAGGTGAGCGTACACGGTGTCCCCATCAATCGGCGAAACGGTTTCGAGACGTGTGCGGAGTGCAATGGGAGAAACCCCATCCCCCGGTAGACGTGGTCACAGACCCGGTCGACCACGCTGTTATCGACGTCGTCGTGGGCGACGTGGCCCCACCAGACCAGCACGTCCGTCTCGGCGAGGACCGAGTCGGTGAGTCCGTGCTCCCGATCTGCTAACGTGGCCGTCTCTACCTCGTGCCCTCGCTTCTCGAGTGCCATCGCGAGCGTTGCGTGGATCCCGTCCGGATACTGGTCGCTGACGGCATCGGCCTCGCGTTCCTGAACGTACTCGTTCCAGACCGTGACGCTGACCATGGCCGGACGACGACCGCCAGCAAAATGAACGCGTGGCCCGCGAGCCTTACTCGTTTGCCGGATTGCTCGGGTGGTAGTCGGTGTCGTACGTCCCTGGCTGGCCGTCGAGTCGATCCGGGTTCATCCGTCCGGAGAGCAACATGAAGTCGACGAGGGTGAGCGCGAGCATCGCTTCGACGACGGGAACGCCACGCGGCGGGAGGACGGGGTCGTGGCGGCCGATGACCTGGGCGTCGTCGACGACTTCGCCGGTCTCCCAGTCGACTGTCTGCTGTGCTTTGGGGATCGAGGTCGGCGCGTGCAGTGTCACTTCGCCGTAGATCGGCTCGCCGCTCGAGATGCCACCCTGGATGCCGCCGTGGTCGTTCTCGATCGGTTTCGGATCGCCGTCCGGGCCGAACTCCCAGTCGTCGTTGCGTTCTTTCCCGCTGTACGCGCGCGCCTCGCGACCGAGCCCGAACTCGAAGGCCGTCGTCGCCGGCACGGACATCATCGCTTGCCCGAGGCGGGCCGAGAGCGAGTCGAACCGCGGGGCGCCGAGTCCCGGCGGGACGCCCCGTGCTTCGAAGTAAATCGAGCCGCCGATCGAGTCACCTTCCTCTTGGTACTCGGCGATGCGATCTTGCATCCGTTCTGCGGTCTCTGGGTGGGCACAGCGGACGGCGTTTGCCTCGCTGTGCTCGAGGAGCTGCTCGAAACTCACGTCAGGCGCTTCGATGTCGTCGATCTGGTTGACGTGGGCTTTGAGTTCGATCCCGACGTGCGAGAGGAGCTTCTTCGCGATGGCGCCGGCGGCGACCCAGTTGACGGTCTCGCGGGCCGATGACCGGCCGCCACCGCCCCAGTTGCGGGTGCCGAATTTGGCCGAGTAGGTAAAGTCGCCGTGTGATGGCCGTGGTGCCGTAATGAACGGCTCGTACTTGCCCGATCGGGCGTCCTTGTTCTGGATGACCAGCCCGATCGGCGTCCCCGTGGTGTAGCCGTCCTGAATCCCCGACTTGATCGAGACCGCGTCGGGTTCGCCGCGGCTGGTCGTGATCATCGACTGGCCCGGCTTCCGCCGATCGAGGTCGCCCTGGATGTCCGCTTCGGACAGCTCGAGGCCGGCGGGACAGCCCGAGACGGTACACCCCATGGCTTCCCCGTGGCTCTCGCCGAACGTGGTCACCTGGAAGAGGCGACCGAACCGATTCCCGTTCATACCAACCCTCGGGAGCGGGGCCACTTAGCCCTGCAGGATTCGGCGATCGGGCGGCGGGTTCTGTTGGGCCCGCCGGGCTCACTCCGAGCGCTCGAGGCTCGCGCCCAGTGACTCGAGGTCGTCGAAGAAGGTCGGGTAGGAGACGTCGACGTGGTCGGCGCCGTCGATCGTCGTCTCGCCGTCGGCGGCGAGGCCAGCCAGCGAGAGTGCCATGATGATGCGGTGATCCTTGTGGCCGTCGACGGTCGCGCCGACGAGGTCGGAGTTCTCGCCGACGATCGTCAGCGAATCCTCGTGTTCGATCGTTTCCGCACCCAGCGTCCGGAGTTCCTCGGCCATCGCGTGCACGCGGTCGGTCTCTTTGTAACGGACGTGCTCGGCGTCCACGATGTGGGTCTCGCCATCGGCGACTGCACCGAGGGTCGCGATCGTCGGCAACAGGTCCGGGTTGTCGGCGACCGAGACCTCGATCCCCTCGAGTGGGGAACTCGTCACGTCGATCGTTCCTGTCTCACGATCCCACGCGACGTCTGCCCCCATTCGACCGACGATATCCACGATCGCCGTATCGCCCTGTGCACTCGGTTGGGCGCCGCGGATCGTGAGCCCATCCGCGCTCGCGATTGCGCCAGCGGCCAGCGGGTACGAGATCGACGAGAAGTCGCCAGGGACGGCGTACGTGCCACCCTGTGGCTCGTACCGCTGGCCACCATCGACGGCGAATCCGTCGTCTGTTTTCTCGGCGTCGACGCCGAAGGCATCGAGCACCTCGAGCGTAATGTCGACGTACGGCGCGGACTTCAATTCGGTCTCGAGCTCGATCGTGATCCCTTCCTCGGTGATCGCGCCGGCCATCAGGAGCGCGGTGATGTACTGTGAGGAGACGTCGCCAGGGATCGAGACGGTGCCGCCCGTAATCGGTCCGTTGACGCGGAGTGGCGCGGTCCCATCGTTGCTGGTCCCGTGGGCGGTGCCGCCAAGCGCCTCGACCGCCTCGAGCAGCGGTCCCTGTGGCCGGGAGCGCAACGAGGCGTCGCCAGTGACGACGCTCATCCCGTCGGCGAGCGCAGCGCCAGCGGTGACGAGCCGCATCGTCGTACCGCTGTTCGCGCAGTCGATGACGTCGCTCGGCACCGATGGCCGGCCGTCGAATCCAGCGATCGTGAGCGTTCCGTCGTCGTCCCTGTCGACTCGCCCGCCGAAGCGTTCGACTGCGGTCGCCGTGGCTCGTGTATCCGCACTCCACAGTCCATCCTCGACGGTCGCGCCCGCGGCGTACCCCGCGGCCAGGATTGCACGGTGCGTGTAACTCTTCGACGGCGGTGCCTGCACCGACCCTGCGAGCGTGCCAGGGGCGATCGTCACGTTCATGTCTGCCAGTGCGAACGGCCGGCCTATACAGATACCGGTTATCAGGTCCAGTAACGATCTGTTGGGTTCCGTCTCGAGCTACCGACAGCCGATCTGTTCGGCGATTTCGCCGGGCGTCTCCACAGCCGATGGACTCGAGACCTCGAAGTGGCGGCCGCCACAGTCCCAAAAGACGCTCTCGATCCGGCCGTCGCGACGGTAAGCCTCCTCGCCGTCGACAGTTATCGGCTCGAGGACGTCGGTGTTGACGCGCTGTTCGTCACGAACGGCGACGAAGACCTCCCGATGGGGCCGGGCTGGATCCTGGGCCCAGAACGTGGTTCGCGTCCCGTCGACAGCGGGTTCGGGGACGACCGTCACCCGATCGAGTTCGTAGGGGTCCGGAAAGGCTGGATCTGGTAGGGGGTATGGCGCTTGCTCGACGGCCGCCGCGCGGCTGTCGACGACGGCGATCGCTTCCGTGCCGGCGTCCGTCACCGACGCATCATCGGGCGGCTCGTAGGAGAAGCGATCGTCGTCGAGCCCCTGGTCAATCTGCAGATTTTCGTAGGTGACGGTCAGGCGATGGCGGAGTTCGTCGTCTGCGGTTCGTACCGCATCACGTTCCCTGAGTGGATACTCGCGGTCGACGTCGATCCAGAGCGTCCGATCGACGCGGGCGTCCTCGAGTGCGGTCTGGTCGACTGACTCGAGTGGAATCTGGTAGACCGTCTCGCCGACGGCGAGGTCGATCGACCGAACGTCCGTCCCCTGATCGCTCGGCGTCGCCTCGACCCTGTGGGCAGTCCGGCCGTCGATCGACTCGGTGCCCTCGTATTGGAGCTCGTACTGATCACGCAGTGCCTCGAGTGCGAGTCGTGGCCCCTCGGCGACGACCCGGTTCGGATGGTGGCGGAGGTCGATCTCGTCGGTCCGTGGGTTGTGTTCCCAGGTCCGCTCTCGGTTCGTGACCGAGAGAAAGCCCGCTGGTGTCTCTTCGTCGTCCGAGGCGACGACCACTGTCCGGCGCTCGCCGGGTGGCCGTCGTTCGATCCGTTCGACGTGCTCGTGGC
>LKMJ01003253.1_pt1 | contig 15098 bp, 20 predicted proteins | sample 643391 | NCBI WGS metagenome assembly LKMJ01 (sample SAMN04112250, study PRJNA286221) | soda lake metagenome | biome: soda lake; feature: Kulunda Steppe; material: water; isolation source: sample PL-Br10 brine of Picturesque Lake | place: Russia: Kulunda steppe | collected 2010-07
AAAAAGCTGCCTCTGCAGGACCCTTCTGACCTCGCGCGCTCCAGCGCACCCCCAGAAGACATGCTCCCTGAGCTGGAGAGCACGCACTGTGCTGGGGGCAGCTTGGGCCGGCAACCAGCCAAAACCGCAGCCCACCCCCTTTTTTGGCGCCCACCCATGACCCCCAGCCCCCACCACCCCGTGCTGGATGAGGCGCCACCACACCTCCTACCTGCTGTTCTCCCAGTGCAAGCGCTTCCACACGGTTCGGATGCAGGCTGGGAGAGCCCGCACCAGATCCCTTGCTTCAGAGCGTGGATCTGGAGAGGGGAGGTCTGCAGCTGCTTGGACCACTGCTGACTCCGCGCACTGCTGCCACGCCTTCTGCCTAGCTTCCGCTACATCCAGCATTTGAATGGCGGTGACTAGCCTGACTGTGAAGCGGTTGGACGCCATGCAGAGCGGTTGGACGCCATGCAGATCGGTGAATGGCGGTGACTAGCCTGACTGTGAAGCGGTTGGACGCCATGCAGATCGTGAAACAAGTCTGCAAATTGAAGCTGCAACAAACACATTTGCATGCAAGGGCACAGGAAAAGAGCATATTTTTCATCTTGAATTGCCTGCAAGCCACACTTATCACAGGTACCATCATGATGTTCCCAGCTTCTTGTCTCGACACGCAGCGCATGGGAATGTAACCTGAAACATGCCACGTTGCGCTATGTTTGCTTGCCTAATTCCAGATGCAGAAATTGGTACAGAAAAAGGCGGTCCATAAACAGTCACCGAATTTCCTTCCTCAATGACGGATTAGACTTAGAGTAACAGGGTTACTAGAGAAGGCCTTCAGTCAAGAAGTGCAACTGCACATTACAAACTATTAGTGCATGAAGGAAGAAATAAACCTCATTGTGTTCCTGGCCCAGAAAAGCAGACACATTGTTGAAGCCTGCGGGAGGAAATAGGGACGCATAAGTCCTTCGGAGTGAGACCACGTGTGGATGGGTGCAGTGAAATAGGTCGTCTTGCTCATCTTGGACATCATTAGCATTGCACTAGTCACGAGTAGGGGAGGTATTGTGAGTCCAGGTCACTGTTTCGATTCATGGGGGGGTTTAACAAAGTCTGAAGCGTCACGCACGGTGCCACGCTGCGAATAACCTCACTAGGAAGATCAAGGAGCATGTATTTACTAAACAGTCCTAGTAGGAAGGGTGTACGGCGAAAATGTGACCAGGGCCCTCTTGATTAGGAGGGCGCACCATTGATGATAAGTGGAGCGTTTGCTGTTGCGCCCTCGTGAATGCATATCAGATTAAGGTGTCCAACTTGGATTGCCTCTCCCTGAGGTCCACAACAAAACGACCAAGATTAACGGGCTCACACTTCAGCAGCGTTTCCTTGAACAACTTGTTCCTATTTGAAGTAGGATTGTGTGAGACCATTCATAGCAGACAGGATGTAGGATGACCAGCAATCATTGTACCGTGAGCTCAGTTGCATGTCAGCTTGTAAGATCTTTCTCGCAGTAGAGCTATTGCTTTGAGTTAAAGTACTACAATAGTATTGTACAACCGCACTGCCGCCCGGAACCTGTTGAAATGTAGAGACTCTAGCCCCCACTCGCGCATGACGCACCATGAAAGGGTTATGTCCTTGACCATCGGAATCCTCTTGAGCACCGTCAGCAGCCATCTTTAGAAAGGATTGTCCATTTCTCTCCCCTGCCGTACTCTTAGTAAGAATGGGGTGGCCCAAACCCAGACTTTGATTATACTTAACATTTTCATCTCAGACTTTATAGATTACTTTTTGGCTGGCTAAGACCAGCCGCAAAACGGTCAACCTAACAGCCAGGCTGTTGGTCAACCCTTACTTGTAACCTCATCATGTAAATGAATGATATATCTAATTACTAATTACTATTACCATGCACTGTGCAGTGGGCAATAGCAGTTAGGTCTCTCGGTAAGAAGTGCCACTTTCCATACTCAAGATTGTTCCACTTTCCGGCCCTTTTTGTTACACGTGGCGTTGTGGCCCGCCAGCTTGTCTATTCAAGCGCTGCTTTTAGCCATAAGTTCCCCTGGTTAGCCGCTGTTTGTACGAGCCTTTGGCCATGGGCTGCGTAACTGAACCAGAAAGCCACCTGAAAACTGCAAATGAGCAAATGTTTGCAATTAGTTCACTTATAAAAGGATTTTTTAAATTTTTTTTAGCAAAAGGCAGTTTTTCTTTTGCTCAAAAGGCAATTTTTGAGCATTACTGTTGTGAGGCATGGCGCCTGTGGGTAGACAGCAGGGCCCGCCCCAACATGCCCAGGTGAGGCTGCATTCAGGTGCTTTACACCATTTATTGCATTCAGGTGCTTTACACCATTCATTGCAGCCTGCATAGTCTATGTACTCCAAACCTGCCAAAGGCTCTGCCATGTGGCATGCATGCAGCGCGCAAGCGCAAATCCAGCTAGTCTCATGCATAGTGGTTCACAAACCATTATGCCACCGCAGATGGAGGAGAATAGGGGCAACAAAGAGGATCCTCCTTGAGTGGATGCTGTTCACAAGGTCAAGATCAAGCTGATAGTTTTATGGAATAAGAAGCAAAAACGCACTGCGGAGAGGTTCGAGGAACTCCACAATATATACCATTCCTGTGGCTTCAAGGTGAATGCCTGCAACCTCCAACTCCTACATCAACTTTTTTGGCTAAGAGCCCACTTTTTTGGAGACTCACGGCTTGCAAAATGCCTTGGAGATTCTCCTTGGAGGCATTGTTTGCCACAGAGCTGAGACGCGAGATGAAGCTGCTCATGCCCTGATTGATGTTGCCAAAGTGCGCAAAGGTGAGAGGTCCTGTGAAGTTTGGCAGATCCCTGAAAGCTTGATGAAGCTGGTGGCGTTCTGTGCCATTCTTGTGCAGGCAAAATTTGGGGGCCATGCACAAATGAGGGAGGCAAACGTGAGAGGAAGAAGGTCAAGAAGCAATTTAAGAAGGGAATTGTTGCACTTATTAACCAAGGGGGGTTCTCATTGCCTCACACTTGTGTGAACAGACACACATGCACGCATGCATGCATTCGTTGCCTGACACGTGTGAACAGACACACATGCACGCATGCATGCATGCATGCAATGCCACGAAGGTGAGGGCAGAGATCAGCCCACTACACTGCCAGACGAGCAACAACAACACGGTGAGCAACCGCTTATTAAAGCCCAGCTCAATTTTGACTTTGTGCCTGTTTGTAAATAAAAAAATAGCAATTCCTTTTAGGGCAACATTTTGGCAGGAAGCACGGGCTGAAAAGGGTCCTGCAACGGGACCGCCAAAACTGGACCCCCAGCATTCCAGCTCAAACTTTGGCATCCAGGTTCAGGCGGGTGGTCGTTGCAGCCGTGCCACTCATTTGTCTTGTGGAGCTGTGTGTCCTTAGTTGTGCACACAAATTTTTCCTTGCGTCCCATTCCTGGCTGCAGCGGCCTCAGATGAAGGGGCACCAGGGGGAACCAGCAGCGCAAGCCAGCGCCTTCATGAACGCGTGCAAGGTGAGCTTGTAAGCAAGGGTGTGTCCTCAAAGCAACATTTTGGCAGGAAGCATGGGCTGCTAGGTGGGCTGAAAAGGGGTCCTGCAACAGGACCGCCAAAACTGGACCATTGAAATTCAAAACAAAGTAAGACATAACATTGCTTCCAGGCTCATCATTAAAATCTTGAGCAAAAGTGATCTTGGAGGAAACATCATTTTTTATAGATATTGGAGCGGATGGCTCAACAAAGTCTGGCCTTGCCGACACATGTAGCCAACTGGACTTTACCCCAGTGGCTTCTAGCACATCTTTCAGCAGATGAACCTTCGCCTGCTCTAGACCTAATGCTATTTGCATACTGCCAGTTGGATCAAAAAATGGCCATCAAAGAGACATACAGGCTATGCATCCTTCATGCTTGAATGTACACCTGATTGAAGCCAGATATTGTGCTGACACACGACCAGAGCAACAACTAGCAAGAGCAACTGAAGGGCATACTACATTGCAACATACCCTTGCACAGCAATGCCACAAAGGAAGCTTACATACCATCCTGATTGGAGTGATGGGGACCATCTATAAATGTCATACTGAACTACCCCTCAATAAGCTTGGTCTAGACCAATAGAGAGTAAGAACACCTACTCTTAATCTAAATACTCGTTATTCAATACGCGACAAAAATCATAAATACAAGTATGACATTCAAAAATATCAAGGAAAGAACAAATGGCTCTTTTCAGAACCCTCCCGACCCCCAATAATGGACTTCTTCCTAGTTTGAAAGTGGAGGTTTGTCTGGTGCTTGCACCATATGTAAACTCCTTGAAAAAAAGCTCTCAAGGTCTTGGTCTGGAGCAGGAGGCTGCCAGCCATCTCCCAGATCCCCACTACTTTTCCATTGGTGATGGAGACTCAAGGCACTTCGGGCCAATGTGTCTCCTTTTCCTTAGTTGATGCAGGGAGCATCTTGCTGCCTGCGTTGTTTTCCTTTCTCGATCTTTCGTAAGTTTGTCACTCATTTTCAGGCCAGGCAACTTGCTGTGAAGTGCTGGTTCTAAGCTCCTCTAGCCTAGCTGAGCAGTAGGGCCCGCAGCAAGAGAGTTCCAAACCAGACAATGTTCATTGTTCTAGACCCTCTCTTACTAAGAGAGCACTAGTAGTGCTTGTATTGCTCCTCGTATAGAAGTTTTCTCTCACCACATTATTTGCCTGCCTTTCTGCTGCTGACCTCGGTGTGTTAGCTTTGATGCACTCGTCTACTAGACGCTTAGTAAGCGGGTCATGATTTTGATAAATTTCATGCTGTCAAGCAGTCCAACTACAGGAGTCCTAGTTGAAAATGCGAACTCGCCTCATACTGTGCTGCGGTGTGAGACATATTTAAGTGCCTTTTCCCCCTTTTCAAGTTTTTTTATGTACAGTAATCATTAGTATATGCTATACTTCTTACACGTTTTTAACATGCAGCCCTGCAGTCACACCTTTTGACTGATGGCTTATCCTTTTAACGCTGTAAAACCTGTAACTTTGAGCAGAATACATGCTAAGGATTGACAAATAGTGTCGACAATTTAAGGCTTATTGGTCATGTTTGATCATCAATTACTAGTTGGTTGTACCAAAATGACTACTTTTCCTGTAGCATGAGATCAATCCATTAAGATAGACTCTATCTAGGAGAGTGTGTTGTGACATTGAGAAACTGATCAAAGCATGTTGTGAGGCAATTCAGATGCATGCAATAAAAAGACAAATAAATGGGTTTGAGAGGAAAACAAATCCACCAGGCTATTCAAATGCATTTCCGCAGAGCACTCACAGATGACACTATCAACAAGTGAGTAATTAATCTCACGAAGTGGTACAAGAACACATACAGGTCATAAAATGCTCAATATCATACCTTTTGACCACCACTGCATTCATGCTTCAAGTCACAAAGGAAAGGACTCATGCTGAAGTTTGTTTCAAAGGCTGAAAGCCTGATAAATCCCAAGTTGCAAACAAGACCCATGCAAATGACCTCTGGGCCCTAGCGTACGTGCTTAAATACATGTGGCCCTCAACTGTCTGTTATACAGAGACCAGGGGAGAAAGCGCAAGTCGGACGTCCCTGGTACTCTGTGATCGCACTGCGCACTTGATCACACAGCAACCATTGCTTTCATTGAATGCTCATCAATGCATCAATGAGCACTGCCGCAATGATTGCAATGTTTAAATGGCTGCTAAAAATACCTGGCCCCAAAAGTTTTGGGCTCCTAAGCTTGATCACCACTCATGCAAACCTAGGTTCTGACCTACTGGCAAGGTGGTGTGCCTGCATCTGAAGGCCTCACCCTTGTAATCCATGTATGCCTGCATCAATGATCAACCTATTCAGGCTATGCGGCTGGCCAATAAGACAATACCTAATTCTGTAACCTGTGTTGCAGGTTAGATCAGCAAGAGCGTTGTGTCGATGCTCAGGGGCTGATTGCAAGATAGCACTGGGGTTTGCCCAGCTCCTCCTCCTCCGCTTCCAACGACCCTGAAAGGATGGATGCACGCGTGGGTCCTTCATTAGCAGCAGACCAGGAACTGATGCAAAGGTTCTGTCAAGCTGTGCAATCTGCTACCCTGCTGCATGTGCAGCACAGGCAATGGCACCAAAAATACAGGAGCGGATTCCTTAGGGTTTAGGGCTGAAGAGGTTTAGGGTTAGTCCCACGCTAAGGGTTAGGCAGAGGAGTATGAAAGCTGGACATGATTGTGCGGTGATGCACAGTTGAGATGTCCAACCCGTAATCACAGACTGGAAACCCTAGCCCTCCCTATGCTGCAAAATGACCGGGCAGAGCTGTGCAGGAAATACGTTTCGCATGCTCCAGCAGGATGATGCAACTAGCCCTTCCCACCCACATTGAGAGGATGCCCCCAAGGAAATCTCCGCCACCACTGCTGGAACCTCCGCCAAGCCTTAACAACGAGGCATGCATCTGTCTGAGCACCTGAAGTGCACATACAGGGATGGCGCTTGTGTGTGATATGGGGGCAGCAAGAGCCAACCACATCATGGGCTTGAACAGACAGATGCACCATTAAGTAATTCTTCTTGCAATAGGAGGTTCACAACAGGTGCTCGCCAGGTGCTTCATCAAGACGGCACCCCCAAATATACAACCATGCAAGCAAGTCAGTGATACAGCTTGAGTAAGTTCCATGCATCACACTCTCGCAGTGGAATCCTCCCTTCCATGTGGCGGAAATGGACATTGCGACTTGTACTGCTGCGTTAAATGATGCATCTTCTTTTCACTGTCAGGACTCTGTGCGCTCATTCAGGAACAGATATTTGTTCCTTTTTCTCCCTTTTTGCAAGTCATTTTCCGTGCAGGCCCATAACATTTTGCAAGCTTATCTTAAATCAGACTGTCTTTGCTTTCCTTTCTCAGCAGCAAAACGCTCTTTTATTTCAGACATTATGGACAACTTCTTGGACAACTTCTTGGCTGGCAATGACCAGCCACAAACCCATCAGCCTAACGACTAGACTGGGGGTAGACCCAAACTTGTAAGTTGCATGCTATATACGCTTGATTGCGCAGAGACGTCGGGGCGCTTGGCAGGACTTGGCGAGGCTACACGGCTTACCTGCCCATAGCTCTGATAGATGCCACCAGTTTCAATTGCGGCTATAAACGCATAAGTGGCAGCTCCTGTGTGCGCTGTGCCGCTCAAGCGGTTTGTATCAGCAGCAACCTGTAGGATGGGGGACCAACGTCACCAACATGGCCCATAATTTCATTAGCTTGCCGCACTGTGTGGGTGCAGCGCAAGGCAAGATAATAGTATTTTGTGCATGATAATGGAGCAGGAAGCAGGGTGCTTAGCCTGTCATGGCGCCAGCTTGCAAGGTCATTTCTGTTTATGGAATAAGTGGCGCAGCTTGCATTTTTGTTTATGGAATACATGGCGCCAGCTTGCAAGGTCATTTTTGTTTACGGAAGGTGAAGCTAGCCCAACAGCACCACAACATTGGCAGGCGTATCAGGGCAGGGCCAAAGTACCTCTGAGTCTTGACATGCACTGACCTGTGCGTCAGTCTTGACATGCACTGACATGCACTGACCTGTTAGCCTTGACATGCACTGACCTGTGCGTCAGTCTTGACATGCACTGACCTGCACTGACATGCACTGACCTGTGAGTCTTGACATGCACTGAAGGATAGAGCCAAGCCTCCGCTTGTTGACTTGAAGTGTCTGCACAAGCGTGCACACATAACAGTAACAAAGTTGTGGAACAAACGATGCAGCCCAGGTGCAAGACTCTTGCCTCTGAGGCAAAGGTGTCAAGACCAGCAGCATGCTGCTTGATGATTTGATCATTATAATCTGACTCACTCCCACAGCCCTCTCTTCCACGCAAAGGGCTTGCCAGGCTTCACCACAAGGTGGTACTGCAAGTCCAGCACGCTCCCCGAATGGCAGGCGTCAATCACACAATTTAGCGTCACGCCTGCACATGCAAGGACGTCAATGGCGCGTTTCAGTGTGACACCTGAACATGCAAAAGTGTCAATGGTGCAGCTCAGTGTTACGCCTGCACCTGCGAGGCGTCATGTTTTAAGGACAATGAAATCCTTGGGCCCAGGGATGGGCACCGACGCCCTTAGTGTGCGTCTTGCTGCACAGTGCTTACCTGGCATCAGCGGTTTGATAAGGCGATCATTCAACTCATCGTCTGTGATTTGGCCTGCCGTTGTGTAGTCACATGGGAGGATAGTCTGTTCACGGAAGTAAGAGGGCAGGAATGTGAAAGAGGCCCCAAGGATGCAGGGGTTAACCAGCCCCGTCCTGCTATTGTGTAGTGCCATTCCTCTGGGTGGCTGGTACCTTACAGGAAATCAGTGCCCTTCAAGGATCAAACTCTTGCCATGGCAGTTAATATGCAATGTCTGTGCAGGAGAGGAAAGAGGTCATCTCATGTTCAGGGCAGGTTTTGCTTCGGCTCCATCACAGCAGCGTTCTTGGGAGGAATGCAGCAAGAGCAAACCAGTGACATGCCGTCAGTGCCCTGAGGTGCACTCTTACACCCTAAATGGCACACCTCATCTAGCCCATTTTCCTCATCTCCCCTGCACAAGCAAGTGCACACACGTAAAGAATGTAATGCAACTTGTCCTGCATGGCGCTCCTCGCATTCCATACACACATTCAGGCAAGCAAGAAGCACTGAACATTTAGCATGTTTTGTGTACAACCAGCAGCTTTTCAGCTGGGGATTAGCTTCTCTAGTGACCTGCCAGTAAACAAGCTGCAGCCATGATCCTGTACAGCCTGTCAGACATCGTGTTACACACACACACACACACACACACACACCAGCCACGCTTACTGTACGGGCAATATCCAAGCAGAAAGACACTGTCACACTTGCTCTATGCACTAAGCTTTGGGAAGAGAGCGAATGTTTCCCTTGTCCAGGTGCAGCAGCCTGAACCACACTGTTGACTCACACAAGGTCAGGGACTTGCGAGCCATGGCCTGCACATGTGGAAGGCAGGTGTGAGGTGAAAATAAGGGTCACAACTCAGTCAGCTGGCGCGCGCACACACCAGCAAACATGCACTCACAGCCCGTTCTGAGTGACAAAGCATACCTGAAAAGCTGAAAAAGAGGGATGAACCAGGCTGCGCAGAAGCAAGTGCAATGTAGGACAACGATGAGCGCATGGAAATGTGATTAGAAATGGGAGGGTTCATGCCATTGTGCTGTCGCATCCTATTTCTTACTACAGCAACAAAATCATCCCCAAAACAGTTCCCAGGTAGGGCAGTTAAAAGTGGGCTGCTGGGCATGACCAGAGAGGAGGGGGTTTGGAGGGAAAATGACCAAATAGTGATGTGCCTGAACTATTGCTTTGGCAGAAAGTGAGGTGTCTAAGTCAAACATTTCTGCTGAGAGCAGCAAAACAACTCACTCGCGTGTCCGTCAAAAGCCAGTAGATTCCCCTCATAATGTTGTAGCGTGTGGGCAAGAAGTCAGGGTGACTTTGCCCTGCAAATGATTTGAGGTATGATAACATCTGAGGGGTGGGGCTCTAAGTTTTTTCTTTGGCTTCAGCTAAGCTGCCCTCGTTCGGCAGGTACAGCTATGTCACCTAACCTAACCTAACCTATGCTTTTTCCTATCACAGGGCAGTGTAGAAGACAGGGCTCACTGTGATGATGCTTGTGCCCCCACAGGAATTTTGCTCGTCCATCCCTTCTGACTCACCATCCTCAAGCATTACAATATCTGATTCTTGGTATCCAAACTTCGTGGTGAGAAGGTGCCTGGAGCGTGCAGACACTGTATTCGGTTGGAGCGTTGAGCACAAGCTTGGTCTGCCAAATGTGTGTCTGCGTGTACTGAGTTTCGCAGTAACAGCACTATCCTCAGGCAACACCCACTTGAGGCACTTCACATCATTTATGCAGCCGCGCAGCTCGGCTCTCGTCCCTTTGTAGCTGCATCCAATCAGAAGTGCCTTCTTATAGGTGACGGTGGGGGGGGGAGGTAGCGTGTATGTGGGCTCATAGTCCTCGGGGCGCAGCTGCAGGCTGGGGGGTGGGGGCGGGCTACTCGAAGCGGGGAGAGCTCTATCAGTTGTTCTACCATACTCAGACTGGCTTGGGATAGATGGGTAAGGTTCATGTACTGCTACGGCTGGTGCAGAGGGTGGTTGTTCGTGTGGTGCAGGCACTCCATTATCAGGTGGATAATAGGGAGGGCCGCCGTACGGGGAGTAGGGAGCATAGGGAGCATAGGGAGGGGGAGCATAAGGATAGGGCGGGGGTGGCGCATAAGGATATGAGTGGGGCGGGGGCCACATCTGCACTACAGAGGCAAGCACAGATGATAGAGCGGGTGAGTGCAAGCCATAAAGATGCAAGCATGGGTACCTTCAAGGTGAACTAACCTGTGATGGGCTATGTGATGGGCTACTCAGCCATACTCAAAGGTGGGGCAACTCACTGTTGCCCTCAACAAAAGAAACTAGCCTGAAACTCGGCAATTTGGTTTGAATCGACGGTGCAGGCAAACTATGTTTGACAGACTCGATAAATTTAAATTTAACCGTATTTTAAATGCGCCTTGGTGCCAACTTCAGGCTGATAGGTGCTAGTGTGTTTAGGGTTAGTAGGTAGTCCCTCACTTGCACCCAGACCCGTCAGTACCAGATGGCAGGATGGCTGGCAAAGGTTGAAGATCTGTGCAATGCTGCAGAGCAAAAGATCTCCCCAGTCTTGCAGACGCAGAACACCCGGCAGGACGCTAGCGTGCCCTTGCAACCTGGTTTAGAAGACCTTGTAGAGGTGTGGGGGAAGCCCTGAGCTGCTTTCTCACGTTGCGTGCACTTGGCTTTCGACGTTCACTCGCACAAGTTGTTGATCAGGACGAGATTTTTGCAAGTTGACCCTCCCTCACTTCATCCCCATCTGTTCAAGCTTGGCTCCCTGTCGCCATACCTCCACTGCATGCAGCCGCCTTCCAAGCCGAGCCAAGGCTTTGTGTTGAGCGCGAAGCAGTCGCCATTCCTTTCCCCAGTCCCTTCCAAAGCCACACCAGGCCTGCAAGATAGCGCTCGGTTGCGAGGGACAGCTTGCCGAGCAGAGCAGCAACAGCAATTTGCAAGCAGGGTAGCCCTCCAGAATACGCCAGCACTTCAACCTCCTACTTTTCCCTTGCACCCTCCACCTGCGAGTAGCAACCACCAGCAGGAGCAGAGTGGGCATGCATCCCCGGCCCATGCTCCCCAGTCTGCTCTCCCTCCTCCCACCCACGCGTTGGATGCCTTACCGCACAGGGGCAGTGCCCAGGCCGAGAGTGCGCAAACAAGCCATGCAGAGATGCCACCACCAGTAGCAGCAGGCGGCACTGGCGGGTCTGAGCCCAGCAGCATCACTGCCCACAGGCAGCCGCACCAGGATCACCACCCGCATCATCCCTTGCCTGAGGCAGGATCAAGTGCAGGCTTGCAGAGTGCGCGCGAAGAGCAGCTGCTGCGCTATGTAGAGCAGCTGAAGGAGCGCTTGAAGGTGCGTGGCTTGGCGTGGCGGGTGCAGTTGTTCCCGAAGGTTCTTCGTGTGAGCTAGTGGTGCACCGGCTATGCACACGGTATGGGGGGGAGGCAGGGGACTGCTCGGCAGACTGCGCTAGGGGGTGACAGGGACGTCCGCAGGGTTGACTGACACACCAACCTGTGCCAGAAGGAGGGCCTCCCTTCCCCACTGTGTGCGCTTAGGTAATCCAAACGTACGTACGTGGCAAGCTCGCCCCTGCTCTCAAGGTTTCCGGGCTTGTTGGTTACAGAGGGGTGGGCGGGCAGCGGGCGAGCAGTGGGCTTGGATTGTTGGTTGCATCAGCTCTTTGGCGTGTGTCGGGTATGGAGGGCTGGGCTGGCAAAGAGCGGCAGCGCTTGCTGGTTACAGAGGCTTGGCGTGCTGGTCACAGAGGCTCAAGTTGCAGAGGGTTGGCTTGTCAGGCACAGAGGGTTGGGTGAGCTGAGGGTAAGCCTTTTGGGCACCGAGGGGCGGCGCATTGGGCGCAAGCGATCAGGCCTATGCACCCCTTTGCGTGGCTGCCCCCCTGCATGCGGCCACCCTACAGCTGGCATAACTTGCCCCCTGATGGGCTATCATCCATAAAGATTGAAAATGTACAAACATGACAATTCAACGCTGCCTGGGAAAGGGATTCAAGACGCGATATTCTTTTAAAGGGGTTACAAGGGGTTACAAGGAAAAGCTTTCAGTCAAGAAGTGCGACTGCTAGCCTGCTCATAAGAAAGTGTCAGTGCATGAAGGAAGAAATAAAGCTTATTGTTTTCCTGGCCCAGAAAAGCAGACACATTGTTGAAGCCTGCGGGAGGAAACAGGGACGCATAAGTCCTTCGGAGAGAGAGCAAGTGTGGATGGGTGCAGTAAAAAAGGTCATCTTGCTTATCTTGTACATCAAGAGCATTACACGAGTCACAAGTAGGGGAGGTATTGTGAGTCCAGGTCACAGTTTCAATTCGTCGAGTATGGGCATGAAGTCTGAAGCGTCCCACGCTGCGAATAACCTCACAAGGAAGATCAAGGAGCATGTATCTAGGAAGGGTGTATGGCGAATACGTGACCAGGGCCCTCTTGGTTAGGAGGGCGCACTATTGATGATAAGTGGAGCGTTTGCTGTTGCGCCCTCGTGGATGCATATCAGATTAAGGTGTCCAACTTGGATTGCCTTTCCCTGAGGTCCACAACAAAACGACCAAGATTAATGGGCTCACACTTCAGCAGCCTTTCCTTGAACAACTTGTTCCTATTTGAAGTAGGATTGTGTGAGATCATTCATAGCAGACAGGAATATCCTACATGATGTAGGATGACCAGCAATCATCGTACCGTGAGCTCAGTTGCATGTCAGCTTGTAAGATCTTTCTCGCAGTGGAGCTATTGCTTTGAGTTAAAGTACTACAATAGTATTGTACAACCGCACTGCCACCCGGAACCAGTTGAACTGTAGAGGTTCTAGACCCCACTCGCGCATGACGCACCATGAAGGGGTCGTGTCCTTGACCATCAGAATCCTCTTGAGCACCGTCAGCAGCCATTTTTGTAAAGGATTGTCCATTTCTTTGCCCTGTCGTAAGAGTGGGGTGGCCCGAACCTGGCTTGCATACAAACCAGCAGGAATTATGTACGTTTTATGGAGCCAAATGTAGACGTGTAACCTGTTAGTAAGATCACGTTCCCGCGTGAACTGTTTGATGCAGAAAGTACCAGCTGTGAATGGACGTAGCGCTGCATCAGCTGCAGTATTCAAATTGATATCTGTCACAAACCATGCCCAGATATTTGAGCGATATCCTTTTAAAGGCTTAGCCCCGCACTCACTTGCATCTCTGCCCCTGCTCAGGCACCCCAGCACCCCCATCAGGAGGCTGGGAAGGCCGCTTGCTGCTGGTTGTGTGCTGGACTGGGTTGCGCTGCTGCGCGCAAACTTGCCAGCAGGCACCGACTTGATGCCTCGTGAGACAGCACAGGAGGGGGGGGGATGCAGGCTCTGAGCCTGCCTGCACCAAAAGTTTGGCCCAGCGCCTGCCAGTGCGGGCATGCGCATGCCGCGCCCACACACTGCTGCAAGGCAGTGCATACCTGATCAGAGCGCCCCCTGGCTTGGCTCGGTGGCTTGCCCTGCACGCCATGCAGCCGCCACGCCGCGCTGCCACCATGCCATCCCCATGACGCAGTCATCTAAGCTCCGCAAGAACATGTACCATCCTCCTGGCATGTTGCAGCAACCCCACTGCACGCCATGCAGCCGCCACGCCGCGCAGCCACCATGCCATCCCCATGACGCAGTCATCTAAGCTGCGCGAGAACGTGTACCATCCTCCTGGCATGTTGCAACAACCCCACTGCACGCCACGCCCCGCATCGTCCCAGTTGCCCTCGGGTCTGCCTCGGGTCCCCTCTACTGTGTTGTGTCCCATCGCGTGGTTGCGTGATGCAGCTAGCGCCCCATACAAGTTGCCCGCCCCCCTTGCCCTTGATGCTGCGTCCGCCCTTGCAGGGCTCCAAAACTGAGGTGGAGTCGCTGGAGCAGCTGCTGGCTAATGCGGAAGCGCGTGTGGAGGCACGCACAGCGGACCTGGCCCAGTTGCAGGGTGCGTTGGTGCCATGCGCGCTGTCCTCCAGCAGGGTATGCGATCTCGCCTCAGCGCTTGCTGGTGCCAAGCGAGTTATCTTCCAGCACGGCGCACGATTACGCCTCGGCTCAGCACGCCAAGCCCAGGCTTGCTGATTTCAGAGGGCGCGCATGCTCAGCCCCTCAGAGAAACATGTGTCTCCATGCAGCTTCCAATGTCGCTTCTTGTTTGTCCGCAAGGAGCACATGCTCAACCTCTCACATGCAGCTGCCATGCCTGCCACCCTCATCACGTGGGTGGGCGCGCTCAGTGCTGTACACACACACACGCACACACACACGCACGCACGCACACACACACACACACACACACACACACACACACACACACAGACACAGGCATGCTGTGCTGCCCCCCCCCCCTCTGCATGTGCATGTATAGGAGAGCTGGGTGCCCTGCAGGAGGCCAAAACGCTTGGGGAGAACACGCTGAAAGCGCAGCTCGCGCAGCAGGTGGGGTGGCTGATCAGGTGCAGCCAGCCTGCTCAAGCGGCGTGTTTGAGCAAGATTTTCCTGGTGCGGCCTGGTTCGCAGCCGCTGCCCGCCTGCTGTGCACCGGCTTGCATGATTGTGTGACCTTGTGTGTGTGTGCGTGTGTGTGCCTCGAATTGCTGAAGGTCCTCTTGACCTGCCACAAACCCATTGCGCACCAACTCAACTCATTGGCTCTCACCTGTGCATGCCTACAAAAGCTGCAGTCAGCCACCCTTGCTCTGCCACGTGCCCGCTCTCTTGATAGTGGCTGTGCGCCTCTGATTGCTGCTGCCAGCCACCCTTGCTCTGCCACGTGCCCGCTCTCTTGATAGTGGCTGTGCGCCTCTGATTGCTGCAGTCAGCCACCCTTGCTCTGCCACGTGCCAGC
>LKMJ01003255.1_pt1 | contig 15092 bp, 21 predicted proteins | sample 643391 | NCBI WGS metagenome assembly LKMJ01 (sample SAMN04112250, study PRJNA286221) | soda lake metagenome | biome: soda lake; feature: Kulunda Steppe; material: water; isolation source: sample PL-Br10 brine of Picturesque Lake | place: Russia: Kulunda steppe | collected 2010-07
CCCCCGCCTGTGGCATGGACAGCCCCCCCGCTTCCGCCCAGTCTCCTGCCCACTTCCCCACCGGGCGCCCTCCCCCCACACCAGGACACAGGCACACCTGGCGCACGCGCCGCCCCTCAAACGTTAGTTCCAAGCTCCGCCGCGAGCACCCCCTCGCACGCTGCCCCCCCGGGTGCAGCAAGTGGGGGCAACGCGCACATCCTGCCGCCCTCAGCCTCCGCCTCGCTGGCCCCATCAGCCCTGCACCCACCCATCTCCACCCCACTCCACCCCCAGCTCATGCAGCAGCCACAGCAGCAGCCGCAGCCGCCGCAGCAGCAGCAGCAGCAGCATGAGTGTGATGGCTCGTTCGCCAGTCTGCATGCCATGCACGTGCACGCGCCGCCTACCGCCGCCGCCTCCTCACCAGCAGGGGCTGCTGGGCAGCGCGTTCCGCGCGCAAGCCCAGCACCAGGGCTGCAGCATGCGGCGCCCCAACGCGGAGGCCTGCCTGCCCCATCGCCAGCGGCTGGGGCGGCGGCAGGGGGCAGCACCACCGCCGGTGCCGCCGCTGCGGGCACTGCCCTACACTTTTACAAGCCCAAGGTGCTGGTGGAGCGCGGCCCGGGGGCCGGCCATGCCGCGGCTGAGCCGCGGCCACGGCCCGCGCCGCCCGCACCCAGCGTGCGGTAGCCTTGCCAACAGTTGTACTTAGTGTGGCACGAGAGGCGCACCCCTTTTGCTGCCTGTGCCCGGCCTCCAGAGTTTTTGCACTGATGCAACTTGCCAGCAGCCTGCACCCAGAGCGTGGCAGTGCTGTGTGCACATGTGTACGTGGGCGGGAGTGCTGCATGCATACGTGTACATAGGCAAGCAGATGTCTCATGCGCACGGCAGTCTCAGTGCCCAGCGGTCTTGTGCAGTGCGCAGCGGTCTTGTGCAGTGCGCAGTGGTCTTGTGCGGTGCGCAGCAATTTTGTGCAGTGCGCAGCGGTCTTGTGCAGTGCGCAGTGGTGTTGTGCGGTGCACGCGCATAAATGTTGGACCTCTCTGGTAGACGTGTGACTTGGAAGACTGCCCCTGCCCCAGGCGACGGATGGCTTTCAAATGCATTCTACATGCATGCAGACAAAACGTGCTCACATTCCTCATAACTTGCTTAGGAAGGTCAATGTACAAGAAGTGAGGGTGCACCCCTCTTCCGCACACGAGCATGTGAATCAGCCTGTACACATAGAACGAAGGAGGCAAACCAAGACAGATAAGATGAAAGTTTGCAGTTGTAATCCTGAAAATCCAGGCCAGCAATGTCCATCCACGCTCTCCTCATCCTAAACCTCAGCCTGAGGTCAGCAGCGAATATGATCCTTAGTTGGGTTCCCTTGCAAGAAGGCTTGTGTGTATGTGTCACAGCCCGGCAGTCCCTCAAAGGCGCGTAATATGTCAGAAGCCCAGCATGTCTTAGCTTGAGGATAAACACTGAGGAAGAAGAATCAAAGACGGTATGTTGTATGCAATGAACTGAGGCAATGGAGGCAGGGAGTGCATGCAGTAGGGAGCTCCTTTGAAAGCTGGTATTCGGTAACCAGTCAGTCAACATGAAGACACGTGAGCCAGGGCATACTGTTTATCATTGCCTCCAGAGCATTGATGGCTTGGCTTTTTTTTGCACCCCATCAGATCTATCTACTCAGGTTCAGGAGAGAAGCTTACCTGGCCGCCAACATTCGGCATCGACAATATGGAGACAAGCTCATGCAAGTCACGTTGTCGTAAGTATCAGTTCTGTGACTGAGGTGCACTTGGGGGCTGATCCCGGGCAAAGACTCCAGTCACCCGTGCTCACGCTCTGATCTTTGCTGGTCATTGAGGCCATATGACAATGTTGTACCTGTTGTTGATGCTTGTGAGATGGCAAAATTTGAATGGACCTGCTCACGCTGGCACTCTACCTTGACACTGGTGTAACGTCTCAAGAACATACCAGTTGCCACAGAGCTGCAGGAACAAAGGAAAGTTAGGTGAATGAAAAGTTCAAAGAAACGTCACCTGAAATGCCAGGGACTAGAAAGACACCACTTTTACATTCGTAACTGTCGCAAGCTTGACCCTGATGGGGTCAAGCGCATCTAATTTACTGGCTGGAAAGCCAAACTCCTACTGAATTGTGCCTAAAACATAGGAATTTTCAGAACAGTTTCCTTTCATTCTTACTCTACACCTCTTGCTGGTTCTCTCCCCTCCTGAATCGCTCACCAAATACACGCATACATAGGCCAAGCTTGTCTAGCATGGCCACTCTAAGCTGGAGGAAGTTGGACACATGCCAATAAGCAATCACATCCATGCAGGAGTGATGAGCATGTCAACTGATCCGGAGTGGATGCCCATCTGAGGCGGCATGCCTGCATCCAATTCAAGCTGAGGGAGGTGAGGGAGGGTTTCCCCAATTGTCTCCATGTCATGCACCATTGTGAACAGATCCATGCACCGCTGTGAACAGATCCACGCACCGTTGTGAACAGATCCAAACGCTCCTTGCCAGTTTTCCCAGAGAAAGGTGGCCATCCTTGAAGATTTGCCAGAGAAGGTTAGGTTAGGTTAGGTTACATAGCTGTATCCGCCGAACGAGGGTAGCTTAGCTGAAGCCTAAAAGGCCTGCAACCCTAGACCAAAACCAAAGCGCTCAAATCAGGTGAAAGGTCGTGTCTGGAAGCCAGATGTTTTGGCAGAGAAGGAATGCCATCTGCTGGCACTAGCTCAAGTCTATCTCGTGGTGTGCAGCACCTCTAGTCCACCACGTGTGCAGTACTAGTTCCTCTAGTCCACCACTCGTGCTCGCATGGCTCGTGTCCACGTGCAGCATCTTCAAGCTGCCTACGCCACCGGAGTCAGACATGGCCCCCATAAGGTCGCAAAATGTACGGTGCAGTCCTTCAAGATGCATTCCGCCACAAGCGGAACCCACTTGCCAATTGTCTGGTAAAGAGCATTTATCCTGGACAAGCAATTGCGGGTTTGGCAGCAGCATATTCATAAACAAGAAGATGTCAGCATCCACATCAGCAAGGTGTGCCCTTCCGGTCCTTGTAATTAAAGATCAATTGCATTTTGTAGTCTCAAGGTCACAACCTGTCCCTACCAACCAGATCAAGCAGTTGCATCATCTAGCAATTGTGCCCTCGTATCAGCCTTGCAAGAGAGCATGACGGCCCTCTGGAAATGATGAGCGCAGTATTAAGATTTTTTTAGCCCATCCGTGAGCTTACGCAAACTTGTGTGCACCAAGCCACACATTTAGCTGATCCCAAGCAGAGACTGCAAATGCAGGAAGTTTACAAAAAAGGGCTTTTGCCTCGCGTGGCATGGCGCCAGGTGACTATCCCCCACTGTGCCACCTAAAAGCTGCCTGAAATCATCAATAGAGAGGAAATGTTCAAAGCTTGAAGCTGACACCTAAAGAACTGCGCCCCTGAACTTCCAGCTATTTTGTGCAGCTCAGTTGGCCATGTACTGAGGTACTAATGCACCAGGTCAACTACTTCTCAGCCTAGAAGTTCTCATGCCGCGATGATAAGGTCAGTCTCTTGAACAACGCACAAGCAGGAGATTCCATGAGGTATGGGGCATAGTCATCGGTAAGGCGGCATGACTAAATCTGGGCATTGATGGCAGGTGACCCACGTAAACAATGCGCAGCAAGTTACAAAACCAGCTTGCCAACCCATCTAAAAAGTGTGCGTGTCAGAAAGCCCTTCTGTCCTTGCGGCTGAGTGGTTTGTCACACCCTCAACATCCAAATAGTTGCAACTACAACAGCAATTCATCAGATAAGGATTGCACTGGGAACTTCCCATCTTGCTCCATAGGTGAGAACAATTTATGAGCAAGAAGAAAACAACTAATCAATAGCAGCCATCCCAAGAATGTGAAATTATCCAACATGCTGCACCCCCCTGTGGAACGCATTTTAGAGATGCAAGTAACGGAGGTCACATGAGTTACAACGTTTTAAAAGAGCATCTTATAAACAGCTGTTGCATTTTGCAATATGTTGTTAAGACTTTTGCAGTACCGGTACATTGCTAGATTTTTTCCACTCTTCCTAGAGGAAAAAATTCAAAGAAATATGAGGAGGGCTGCCTCGGTAACCCTGGCGGCAGCCCCTTTTGCGTCAGTGCTTTTGCTAGACCAAGGCCAGAAGCGCTATGGGTTGCCCCTTGCTCTTTGTGAGCACCCAAAAGCTGAAGACACACCAGAGGAGAGGCTAAAGCAGTGGTTGCAGAACCGGGGCTGTCAAGTGGACAACATTGAGATTAAGCCAAGTACAGTGAGTACAGACCAGACCAAGCCCTGCTGCTCACTCAAACGACATGCTCTTGATTGAAAATATCTGTCATCAATCAACAGCTTGTCCTAGTGTCTGCTGCACTGAGCATGCTGAGCACAATGGCTGATCCGCAGGTTGGGGAGGAGTCCGGCTACGGATTGTTCATGGCACCTGATACACACAATATGCGCAGCGCGCGCCGCCGCTGGTGGTGGCCCTTTGGCGCACCCCCTCCCTTTACCACAGTGGCCACCTTCCCCTTAAGCAGCTGCCTCACTGCAGAAAACATCCTAGCAGATCCTCAGGTGGGAATCGTTGAGGTCGCCTATCCACTCTTGCCCCTTCCCTTGCAAGACTGGATGCGATTGAGCTTGGCTGCACAAGAGAACTGGATCTTGCCAAGTGAATGCATGTTGACTCTCAGCATGGCCCACATGCGCCTGTACTCGCGCCAAGTGAATGCATATGTTGACTCTCAGCATGGCCCACATGCGCCTGTACTCGCGCACTCCTCCATATGTACATACTACAGGCCAAAGACGGACGTATGAATTGACACGCATGCGTGCGCGAGCACCCACGGGCACGCACACATACACATACACCACATACGCGTGCGCATGCATGCACGCATGCACGCACGTGCAGATGCGCACACATACACAGACACCACACATGCACGTGTGCACGCACGCATGTGCATGCACACCCATAGGTACACACGCACACACGCATGCTCTCAGACGCACACACAGGCGCTCACATACGCATGCATACACGCACGCATACCGGCCTTGGCTTCAGGTGGGTGGGCGTTTTGCTTACTTGGTGGACCGAGGAGCCATGAGCGAGAGGGACATAGTGATTGGGCACTTGGCTGTGGAGCGCGCGCGGGGGGCACATTCCGCACTGGCACCCTGGATAGCAATGCTGCCCAAAGAGTGAGTACAGTTCCCTGGATAGCGATATGCTGCCCAAAGAGTGAGTACAGCTCCCTGGATAGCGATATGCTGCCCAAAGAGTGAGTACAGCTCCCTGGATAGCGATATGCTGCCCAAAGAGTGAATACAGCTCCCTGGATAGCGATGCGGCCCAAAGAGTGAGTACAGTTCCCTGGATCACAACGCAGACCAAAGAGTGTGCATCCCCCTGAAGTGCATCACTGGCTGTGGAGCAGGGTGTGCCAATGAGCAGGCAGTGGGGGCTTGCCGTCCGATGCCTACAGGGCAATGGCTGAAGGCTGGGGTGCAGGGGAGTGATGCACAATGAACTGCTGCTTGCAGTGTGTGCCGCTTGCAGCAGTGTGTGCCGCTTGCTGCAGTGTGTGCCGCTTGCAGTGTGCTTATGGACGGGGGCAGCAGGGGATCACTGTCTGCTTCTGTACACAGTTGTGTGCCTCTGCTGCTAGTTTGTAGCCCCAAACATGTTCAGGTGCTGCCTTGGCTGCCTCATCTGCCGCTTGCGCGAGGGTAGGGGATACCTGCCTTGGCTGCCCACCGTCTGCTCATGGGGCATAGAGGAATGCACTGCTGCTGCTGATGGGTACTGGAAAATGCTTTGCTCCAGCTGCCCACCCTCTGCTAATGGGAGGTAGAGGAATGCGCCGCCTGCTGCTATTGCTCAAGATCTTTAGGCGCTGGGACGTGCTGGTCGCACCTAAGCTCAACTGCAGGCCCCTGACTTCCTAGTTTGCTAATAGCCTCTGCTCTGCCGGGAGGTGCGAGCATCCTAGCTTGCTAAGACTCTACTGGGAGGTGCTGGCCACTGCCACAGTGATGCTCTCAGGGAGAGCTTCATGGGTCTCTCAAACAGGGCAAACGCTAGCGCTCACACGTAAGCGCGCGTACGCGGATGCGCACATGTTTTTGTGCACACCCCTGCTCGGTGTGGGACGGCGTGTCATCGCTGCTGGCACCTGGGAACGGATACAAATTCTGGGAGCAGCCGCAGAGCGCCCTCGCAAGCAGGAGGCTCACTGAAAACAGGATATTTACGCCTCATACGGCCAATTCATGAGCTGATTTATCAAAGATTGGTGTATTTTGCATCGGGGAAAAATGTATGGATTCCAGCAACCCTTCAAAGCAGCCATAGCGTGCCCTGGCTTGATCTATGGCTGATGGAGGACCTGACAAGAGCTCAGCCCAGTTTTGCTGAGAGCCCTGAGGGCAGGCAAAAAAATCGCAATGAAAAAAGTTACATATTTAACTTAAAAGCAATGGGGTCTACAGGGCCACCCCAGTTCTCCTTCACATCCTCACACAGTGTGATCTGGGCCAGCACCAGGTTCGGCTTTTCGTGACGATCCCCACAGCAACGCCTCTTGCTCCGTCATCGGCTCACCCTGCCGCTCAGATCATTTGTGCTTGGCTGTCCCTGGCCGTCGCTCCAACAAAAGCTTCCAGCGCCACCGCTGCAACAAAAGCTCCCAGTGCCGCCGCTGCAACAAAAGCTTCCTGTGCCGCCGCTGCAACAAATGCTTTCAGCGCCACAGCTCCCCTGAGTCTGGCCTGCACCTGGGAGCTCTCACATGCATGTGCATACAAGCTGGTGCAGAGGCACAAGGATAACAAGGATAAGGCCTGCAGTCAAAAAATGTGACTACTAGCCTAGCAAGCTGGAGCAGGGGAGGTCGCTCCCGTCAACTTTGTGGTCTGCCTGCCAATGCTTAGTGACCAGGCAAAATCATGCTCCCACCCCTGGGTGAATGTTCTTCAACTGCTTCGAGCACACACGGAGCTTGCATTGATGTTCAAGGCCTCTGTCTGGGATCGAGGGCCAACCTGCTCAGAATGTCCGCGCTTTTTGCCAGTCCTCTGCACCTCTTCCTAGACAGTTGCCCTTGGCCTGCCTTTTGCAACCCTCACTGGACTATTGCTCTCTGCCAGCCCTCTGCAACCCTTGCTAGAATGTTGCTCTCTGCGAGCCTTCTGCAACCCTTTCTTGCCTGTCATGTGCTCCCTTCCGTCCCTACTAACAGAATTTCTCACACTCCCCTGTGTCACAGAATTTCTCACGCTCCCCTCTGTCCCCACTTGCATATGCCCTTGCTGTTGCCATACTCCCTTTTGCCCCTGCTTTATGGGTGATGGCATATGCTCTCTTGCGTACTTGCTTGCGCCCTTAGCCCTGCCTCCTGCGGGCAAGCCTCCCTCTGGATGGACCATTGCGCCTTGTTTGCCCCCTCCTGCTCTCCCCATCTCTAGCGCTTCCTTCCCTGCTCTTACGCGTTTGCATTCGGAACCGCAGCTTTTGGACCATAAGTGCCAGCACTCCAAGCAAAAGCCAGGCTTTGCTCCCTTCCCCCTCCCTTCCCCTTTGCAGGAATATCAATCTCTTCCCTTCTCCCACCCTCCTTTTGTCGCTGCTTACCCTACTCACTCTGCTTTTCCCTCATTACCTTGCTCATCCCTCATAAACTCTCTGCTCTCGCCCTACAAAATCCCTGCTCCTTTGAGGCAGGTCCAAAACCCTTGTCCCTGTTTCCCCTCCTTGCAGGTCCCACTCCCCCTTATGCTGGACGCCCTCCGAACTAGCAGAGCTGCAAGGCACATCGCTGCATGCGGCGGCGCACGCACTCAAGCGCAAGTTGGCAAACAGCTGGGCAGAGGCGAGGCCGGTCCTGGAGGCAGTGGCTACGCAGGTGAGGAGGGGGGGTGGTTACACCTGGAGGCAGTGAGAATGGAAAGGCAGCCCCTGAGGCAGTGGAGGTGGAGGTGGGGGGGAGCCATCTCTCACATACTGATATGAGTGAGGGGGGGAGGGCATGCAAAAGCAAGCTGGTAAATAGCTGGACGGAGGCAAGGCCATCCCTGGGGGTGGTGGTGGCATAATTGATGCGCGTGTGGGTGTGAAAAGTCTATGTAAAGTGCGTAGAAGCGGGAGAAGTAGGACGTATGTCTTGCCAGGTGCAAGGCAAAGCAGGCGTTGGCTGATCATGGGTTGCAAAAGCAGGATGGACGGCCAAGCCGAGAGTGGCTCTCAGGGCAGTGCCTTGGCTACACACAAAGGTCATGCAGCTGTTGTGGACAGCATGTTCTGAGGCCGCAGCAGTGCCTCCCCTGCACTTGAATGGATGCATCATTACAGAAGGGGGAGGGAGTGCTTAGTTCCATTCTCCTTACTTGATCTCATTCTCGAGAGTCTTAAGAATGCACTGCGCACAATGCAAGTGTGTGCACGGGTACGCATGCACTTGCTTGGACCAAGTTACCGGTACGCTTGTGTTGTTAAAAGACAGAGCTCCCTCTTGGTTACCGTGCTTGCCAATCAATAGGGATATGTATCGTTACATTTCTTCCTGTCTAGGTACGGACGTCTCCCGGCCGTAGCGGGGAGTTGGTCTTTATGCATCCTTGCCCAAGGGATGTGTCGGTCTTATGTCTTGGTCCTGCATCCTTGCCCAAGGGATGCGTCTAGGTCTGGTTGGGATTGGCAAAGCGGGTCGGTCGGTGAGGATCGAACCCAAGCCCCCAGCGCGTCTGGTCTGGTCTGGTCTGGTCTGACGCTCAAGGATGCTTGGGCACCCATCCGATACCAAATTATAAAAAGACAAAGCTCCCTCTTGGATACCACGCTTGGGAATCGATAGGGATATGTATCGTTACATGTGTCCACATGCAGATGTGTGTGCGCGCGCACACACGCACACACTCGCATGCTCGCTTTTTAAAACACGAGCGCACGCGCACACACATGCACGCACGCACGCACGCACGAGGTTTGCATGCCCCCTTCGTTGTGCGTGCAGGCCGGCACCGAGCGCGCACCCTGCTGGGAAGACCTGCTGTGGGCGCACTGCGTGTTTTGGTCCCGTGGCCACAGCCTCCCAGTGCCCAAGAAGGAAGGGGCAGGTGCGCTTGGGTGGCTGCGTGCAGCTAAGGGCATCCATTTTGCAGGCAAGGGATCCTCCTTGTCGATAGCTCCCGGCATGTAAGCCAAGCAACAAAAGCTGAAATGCTGAGAAGGGCGTGAGCAGGGCACTGGGCTAGAAAGTGATGCGCTGAGGCAGGGCAGGAGCAGGTGCAGGGCACGCACCCGCATGTTGCCAGGGGCACAGCAATTGCTCAGCAGGCATGCACCTGCATGATGCCAGGTGCAGGGCGTGTCGCGCAGCAGGCGCCCGCCCCTCTGCCTGTGGTGTTGCCTTGAGCTAACCCTCGTCCCACTCAAGGGATGGATCCTTTGTCCCCCAATTCCGTGTACAATGTCACGCATTTCTCTTCTGCACAGCGCGCCGGCCGAACAGTAGCCAGGGCTGCGTACTGGCTGTACATGCACGCAGCAGCCAGGATGGCACAAACAGCAGCCTGGATGGCACCAACTGAAATGCCAGCGCCACTGCAGCCAGGGTGGCGTCTGCTGTGCATCCAGCCGCATGCACGGACCCTTCAGCCGCTGAATGATTTTTTGCTGCACCTCAACAAAATGACTCGGGGCTCAGGAACCTGGCAGAGCTGCACGCTCTTCGCGGCCCCTGCCCGGTTGGCTTTTGTTAGTGTTGTTGAGCTTGAAAGCGTTGTTTTGCTGGGCTTGCAGAGCAGCAGCTGCGCCTGCAACGCTAAGCCTCCAGCCCCTCCACAAGACAGCATCTTCAAAAAGTGGCCAAAACTCTTCAAAGTTTTAAGGCATCTAACAGTATGAGCAAAACAATGGATTTTCAAGTTGGTTCAACCACGTTAAGAACGAAACTCAAATACATAACCTAATTTAGGTAGTTTCATTACTTTAAAAAAAGTTTGGCTTGCAAATGCTGCTCAAAAAAACATACCAAAAATGCTGTACGGGCAGCTGCTCGCCAAGCTGTAGTGTGTCAGGCCCAAACTCCCTTGCTCTGCCTTGCTTTCTTCCATCAACCTCCCCCCATGCTTGCATCAACCCCCCTCCCTTGCTTGCTCCAACCCCCCTCTCTTGTTTCACCAACACCCTTCTCTTGCCTGTTCGCACCAGCCTCCCTGTACCTTCACCTTCACTCCCTTGCTCGCACCCCTCGTGTGTGCGTGCAGCCTCCAGCCTGGTTGCCAAGGACCCCAAAGGCGCCCCCCAGTTCATGCATGTGCACGAGGGCTTAGTGCCTGGCCTCGACTTTGCCAACCACAGCAGTCTGCCCCAGTGTTGGTGAGTAGATTGATGCCTTGGCGCTGACGAGTGAATGAGGCTGCAGTGGCCTGCCCCGGCCTGATGAGCCGATTAATGCCCCAGCAGCCTGCCCCAGTGCTTGTGAGGGGCGGGGCATGCATGCCGGCCACACAGATGCTGCCACGAGCAGGAGGCTGCTGATCACGGTCTCCGCCCTAGTGCCGGCTGGTTGCATGGCAGACACCGTGCAACAGCAGCAGCCTGCGCAGCAACGTCGCTGGGTGCAGTGCTGCCCTTTGGATGCTGACCCTGGTGAGAAGGGCGCCGGCAGTCATCGGCCATAGTAGTGGTTGTAATACGAGCCATTGACGCTGAGGGCAAGGTGGCCATGCGGCATAGTGCTTGCGCCCCACGCCACTTCGCGCCTCTTGGCCATCACCACCCCTTCGTACCCCACGCCACTTCTGCGCCTCTTCGCCATCACCATGCATTCGCACCCCACGCCATCATTGCAGTCCGTCACCGAAGCGCCACCTCTACATCCCTCACGCATGAGCCCCCTCCAAAACCGCACCCCCCTGACACCATATGCTTCATCTGGTCATCACCCGGATTGTGTCGTTCACCTTTTTCAAAAAAAATGGACTGGCGGTGCGCAAACAATTTGGCTAAATTCAAATGCACAGACGGTTTGCATTGCGCGTACAACCCATCCCTGATCGTCACGCTTTTGGCGGCCATGCCACAAGCATCTCACTCTGGGTGGCTGAGTCACGGTCGCTCTCTTGGTTCACATGCAAAGGGCATGTGCACCCAGCCAATCTTGCCAGGCAGCAGTCTGCGCAGGATCCAGCCTTGCGCTTGCATTTGCACAAGCGTCGCACTGTGGCGCGCGTGCACTTGCATCTGCTCAAACATCACACTGCGGCACGTACGCCATGCCTAAGGTGCATGCACGGCTGCTTGGCTCAAAACTTGCGTGCAGGTGGGAGGTAGCCAGCCACCCGAGCGCGCGCCCACCCTTGCCTGCGCACTGCCAACCAGACACCGCCAGCAACAGCACCACCAGCAGCGGGAGCGATGGCCCCAGTAATTCAATGGGCGTGGCAGGGCAGAGGCAGGCTGTGCAAGGGGGGGGCGCGGGGGGGAAAGAGGCGCTGTCCAGCAGCATCCTGCTGCAGCTGCACAGGGGGGCAGTGGCGCGTCCTGGGGATGAGCTGTGCATCAACTACGGGGACACCAAGTCCAATGAGGAGCTGCTGCTGCTTTACGGCTTTGTGTACGACCCAAGCCTTGCAGGTACGCGTGTGCATGCGTTAGTGTGTGTGTGTGTTTGTGTGTGTGTGTGTGACAGTGCGTGTGTGACAGTTTGTGTGTGTGACAGTGTGGGTCAGCACAATTCATGCCGCCTGTTCTCCTGGCTGCTTGCGGGGGAATCCATCCACGCACCTTCTCCACGCCGCTGCAGCCCCACCAGCTCTGCCTGTTTTGCGCACCTGCTTGCAGCACATTGCCCGCCTGCCATAAGAGAGTGCTTGCCCAGCAGCTCTGCCTGTTTCGCGTACCTGCGTGCAGCACATTTCCCACCTGCCCCAAGAGAGTGCTTGCCCTCCCCCGCATGGCATGCACCGCCATTCGGCCTGCCCAGCTTTTGCCCTTCCTTCTGCCACATGCACCCCGTGACATTTCGCTTGTGCAGCGTCCACCAGCCAAGGGGCCGGCGCTAAGGCGCGCCAACAGAAGACAGGGCAGCCAAGCAGCCGGCGGCATCCACATTTGCCGCCTGGGTGCAGCCCTGCGGACTTCTCCATGCTCGCATGCCCCCTGGCGCCCCCAGATCAGTGGGACCAGGCCATGCACACGCGCATGGAACTGCTCACGGTCAGTTTCTCTCGCACAGGCAGGGCCCTTGAGACTAGGGGGCTCTGCAGGCATCCCTATCCATCATCAGACTTCCATGTGCATCTGTATGAAATTATTATGCCCCAGCACACAGCAATGCAATGATTCAAAAAGCACATGTGTGTGTGCACGCCATTGTTCCATGTTGCTGCCAGGATGCCCCCGTATTTTCTGGGACTCTCTCCTCTTGAGCCTGCACATAGCCTGGGACCTTACCATTGGCCTCTGCACTCCCAGATTTTGCTCATGTGGTGGCAAGGGCTGCGGTTCCAGTGCATGCTTGATTGCAAAAGTGACTGATAGGCTGGCTTCTGTTGTCACACTCCTGGTGTCTGCGTGCAGTGCCAAGGGCTGCGACCTCAGTTCTTCCTTAAGGCCTCGGAGATCAGCATGGCAGGTATGGCCCTTGGCTCTACAGAGGCATGCATTTTGTGCTCTGCTGGGAGTAATCGGTGCCCACTATGTTTGCTGTGGTCTCTTGGTGACAAGGGCGGGCGTGTGTGTTCCGATCCATGCTTGTACGAGGCCCCGGACCAGCTAGTCGGTGCGCCCCTCCGCGCAGGCGCCCCCCGCAGCTGCACAGCGCGCCCCGCATTTCGTGCGGCAAGCATTCAAAATAGGAATGGTGTTGGGGGGAGGGGGCGGGGCAGCAGTGCTGGCGGGAGAGGGCGTGGTCAAAGGACTGTGCGCGCACGCAAGCACACGCGGGAGTCCTCACTCTCCCTCTGGAATGGTGGTGCCAAGATGCAGACATAGAACTTACAACAAGACATCAGTTCAAGAGGCATCAGTACATGTACCAGGGTATCAGTACATGTACCAGGGTATCAGTACATGTACCAGGGTATCAGTACATGGGGGGTATCAGTACATGTACCAGGCATCAGTACATGTACCAGGGTAGGGGGTGAATGGACGCGCGCCACAGTGGCAGTGTTAGAAGCATGTGGGCTGTGGCTAGTGGCGCATGGGCTGTGGTTTGTGGTATGGTCCGTGGCTGCGTCCGTGCCATGGGCTTGGTGCTTCCCCTTGTACTTGCAACTAGCACAAAGCCTGTGGCCACCATGATCTGATTCCCTCCCAGCTTCTTTTCACTCTTGGCTGCCAGCTTCTTGTTACTCTTGGCTGCCAGCTTCTTGTCACTCTTGGCTGCCAGCTTCTTGTCACTCTTGGCTGCCAGCTTCTTGTTACTCTTGGCTGCCAAAATGCCATGCCCAGACAATGCAGCACATGGCCTAGTGCTCAGGGGTTTGCTTTGAAGTTCATGGTGGTATTGCTGCATGGCCAGCGGATCAATCAGCACGTTGCGCACGTATGCGCCATCAGAAGCAGTCTCTGCCAAGGAGGTCGAAACGTGCGGGCCCCACGTGGCCTCATTGCAACACACAAGAATGAAGGGGAACGTATGAATGTATCAAGCATCCATCAGCCTACAATTGAGGTGCTTGCGCTGCTTTTGTCCTCCTGTGCCACAGGCTGTCACTGCTGACCGAAATTTGCCCCAGGTTCTCAGCATTCATCCACTGCATGCATCTCATGGCCACTAGAACTGCCCACCTAGGCTTTTGTGCATAAGAGGGCCAACGCATGCAAGCGGCAACCCCCTGTGCATTCATGGCCACCCTTTGTCCTCCAAAAGGTGTGCAGATAAATAATGTGTGCTTGCGTGCATGTGTGTGCACGGGGGTGTGCTCGTCTGATGCCTCTTGTGCGCCTCCTCCGCCTGCGCAGACCTGCAGAAGCCCTCTGCAGCCGTTCCTGTGGACGTGATTGAGGCGCTGGAGGTGTTTGTGCTGGAGCCGCATGAGGCCGCGTCGCGCTTGGAAGCAGTGCTACTGCCAAAGGCCGCCAAGGAGCAGATGCAGCAGCAAGGTGGGCACAGGGCTGTGAGGGTAAGGTGGGCACAGGGCTGTGAGGGTAAGGTGGGCACAGGGCTGTGAGGGTAAGGTGGGCACAGGGCTGTGAGGGTAAGGTGGGCACAGAGGGCTGCGGTCCCCGCGGAGCAGGTGCAGGTGCCATGCACTGCGATTGCAGGGGAGCATGCATATGCATGTGTCACAGACCCCTCGGTCAGTGCATGGAAATGTGCAGGCATGCCACAGCGATTGGTGCTGAGCATATGGTTGCAAGGTTGGGGTTCACTCTGAACCCCGTGAGAAAAGAAACAGGAAAAGGAAAACAGAAAGGAGAACGGGAACAAGAACGGTATCAGGAACGTGGTTCACCCTGATTCCTAACCCACACCTAAACCCCTCTACCGCCTCGGCAGGGCTGCTTGGTGCGTGCGTGGTGCCCAAACCATGCAGGGAGCAATGGCTGGTGCATGAGGTAGGCAGGCAGGGTTACCTAGCGCTACTATAGGCTCTGCAAGAGGGCAAGGTGGCAGCAGCTGTTTTGTACTATGAGCTTGTGTTGTACTATGATGCCTGTTCAGGCCATGTGCCAGCACCAAATGCTGCACCAAATGCACCAAATGCTGCGTGTAATTGCGCCGTTTTGGGGACGGTCGGATGAATGTATGGGATGGACGCTGCGGCATAAGGCATTGACGGCTGGACAGCGCAGTTCCTGCGCGTCCGGCCGGCGGTCGCGGCGGGGCAAACAGTGCACTCCGGGGCAACCTGCGCACAGCCTGTGAGTGCCGCGCTGCGCCTGTTTCCGCGCCCAGGCCGCGCGATTGAGTGCACAGTGTGTGTGTGTGTTCACGTTCCGGTGGCAGGGGCGGGTGCGGGGGGAGCAGGGGAAGTGATCCGCGAAGGGACCCCGACGACGACGGACGCGCGTGCTTGCATCAAGTTGGGACC
>LKMJ01003256.1_pt1 | contig 15089 bp, 19 predicted proteins | sample 643391 | NCBI WGS metagenome assembly LKMJ01 (sample SAMN04112250, study PRJNA286221) | soda lake metagenome | biome: soda lake; feature: Kulunda Steppe; material: water; isolation source: sample PL-Br10 brine of Picturesque Lake | place: Russia: Kulunda steppe | collected 2010-07
CTAGTGGGCTGTACAAAAAGAGTGACCAAAAAGAGTATGTAGGGTGCGTAGCTAGCGTTCGGCGCCTTAGCAGCTTGCTCGGGCTCGCTACGCTCGCTTGCCTGTTTATTTTTTTGGCGCCTTGGAAGTACAAGTTGTACAGACCAGACGTTCTATTGAGCATTCTCCTCAACTTTAAACTAATCAGGAGAGGTCTGCTGGCTTGTCTGCCCACAAACCTCTTGATCCTCACTGACTGCTTTCTTCTTTTCTGGTGAAGGGGCTTATCTTCCCAAGTGGCCCCTTTCCCTTAATTGATGTGAGGAGCTTTTTTGCTGCTTGCGTAGCTTTTTCTTGGAGTTTTTCTTTTTTCTTTTCTTTTCTTGGCAACTTGCCATGTTGAACATCATGTAACCTCATATGATATGAGATGGTAACATGATTTGTAGCATAAACCTGACACCCAAATAGACCAGCTGAAATTGTTTAGACAGGAAATCCCAGAGCATGGCATCATTATGTTTCTTACTTTTAAGACCCAACTCAATACAAAGTTTACAGACTTTGGCTATTGACTCCAGGTTCAGAACCTGCAAAATTGCGTGCATATGCCATCCTCAATTAAGGAGTGCATCATTTAAGGAAAAAGTTTAACATCAGGTCTAGGCTAGGGCCGAGACACCCGTGTGACCCTTCCACCAGAGGAACAGAAGGTGTATGTTTAAGTTGGTTTTAATTGCAGACCTGACAAGCTTCAACTAAGCTCCTCTCGTTGGGCAGGTACAGCCATGTAACCCTTACCCTGGCCAGGTTTGCAAGGTTGCATGTTCTTCCCTTTGCCCTTGCAGTGGCAAAATCAAAAAGCAACAAGTCAGAAATTCTGCTTTACAAGTAAAAAAGATAAATAAGTAGGGGGCGGTGTATAGCGCTATATGGAAAAATATATAGTGCTATATAGCGATACAGCGCTATTTTGCGCTATATTCCAGGCGCTATATGAGCCGGATCTCCCCCCGCCAGCCCAAATTTCGTCATCAAACTTGAATGTCGGATGGAATGTGATGTATGCACCCCTCTTGCAAATTTAGAAAGGAAAATATTCATTTAGGCGCGTTCTATAGCGTCGCAGGCTCCAATATAGCGCTATATTTGGTGCACCTGTGCTACCAGTAAGGGCCAGGTGCCTCAAGTACACCGTCCTCTCTGCACCCCTGCACCCCCATTTGGCAGCTTTCTACTTGGATGGATTACCACACTCATAACTGGCATGAATACATGTGCCACAGCTTTTTTGGGCCCTGTGCTTGTGCCCATAGCACAGCTGCACCAGCGCGTAAAGGCATGCGGAAGTACTACGGGTGCGTGCATGTGTCCTCGTGTGCAAGCATACCAGTGAAGCTTGTGTATTGTGTTTGCTATTGTGTATTGATGATACGTAAATGTTGCAATCATACCATCGCAGCAAAGGGGCGCGTGCAGGCGGGTGTGTGCAGCGCAAAGGTCAAGGCAATATCAATGCAAGCTTGCCTTATTTAAATAAGGGGGCGATGCACTTGTGTATAAAGATAAGTCAAGGAGCAGCCATCTATGTTCGGTGAGGTTTGAATCATGAATGTACCTGCCAAAAAAAGGCAGCTCAGCCAGACCTCATCAATGCTCCAACAGGCGCCAGCTGTGCTGCTTTAGGTAATCTAAGACTGCATAAGAGATGTATATCATAGCAAGGACAAAGAGTGCCATGATCAGCACACCACTTATCACTGCAGCTCTGCTGTCAAGCTTGACACCGCAGGTCCAGAGCTCTTGAGTGCCTGCGTAGAAACACATGAAGTGAGGACGTACTCAAATCTTAAAAGAGAATGACTATGTAGCTAGTAACTGGCTTATAAAAATGGCCATCAAGCTAGTTGCACATTTCCGAGCTTGGAACAAGGCCTGAGAAGGCAATTACATAAGATGTCATCTTGTAGCCCATGCCTTGGCAGGTGAGCACTTCAGAGGTGGAGCAGAGCACCGGGAGAAGCATATGAAAATGACATGCAGCAAAGTGAGGCTACTGTTTCTGGGCAAAGACACACCTGTGCGGTGGAAGGACTGGGCAAGTTGCTCGGACACCTCAATGATGGCTGCCCCAAGTGGCCAGGACATGTCTTTGGTGCCTTTGCTTACATGTAAAAGCACACAGGATTGATTACACAGGATTGTTAACATGTAAAAGCACACAGGATTGTGCATGTGCAAAGCGTGTGCTTTCATCACAACAGCAGAGATACAGCTGCTCGTGCACTCTAAGCAATTGTGAGGTCTGTCAAATATTTGACACTGTACACTTATTTGAGGGTGCTACGTTTCAGGCCATTATCATTGTGGCCTGCGCAAAGCCTGACATTCTTTTAATCTGCCGCCAAGCTCAGTCAGTACTGTCTCTCAGCGCGCATGAACAACAGAATCATCACCTCAAGAACGGGAGGACTATCATCATTCCATCATGCACAATGTTAAACGCTGCATACACTTGCCTATGACGACTCTATCTGTTGAGAGGTTGAAGCCATAAGGTCCCAGCAGAGCCGGGGCATACATACCCCAAAGCGCGTACTTCTCCACATTCACATGTTGGCCTAGAGAGGCCTTAACCTGTACAAAGCAAGCCATGACTTCCATTGGTGGGCTGCCAAAAAGGAGGCAAAATGAAGCTGATGAAGCTCCCACTACACATAAATGCACATATATTTGCCACTATGCATTCAGAGTGATCGTTGTGATGGATTACCTGTATTGCACGTGCCCCTGATTGCAACCTAACTCAGCATGTTTTCAACGCCTGCATAGCACCTTTCTAACCATGTTCTCTACATGTTCAGAAGGATGGGCAAGTTTGGCACTGAAACGCTTCAAGGGTTGAGAAGGTGTGGGTCCGTGTGTCTAGCACCAGAAGCCATAATTGTACCAAGTCTACGCAAGAGATTGTAGAACAGCATCAGCTTACCTCTTCCCAAGGCATCCTCAAAAACTCATTGGCATGCGTGTGCATGCTCACATAGCTTGGATCGCTGACAGTGTTTGGGATGGCCAAGCGCAAGAATTCCGAGACAACGTAGAATCCAGAGATGCCCACGTACTCGCCCTGTGAGTCACGGAGCTATTGTAATATGTAAACAGGTAGAAAGTGATCACAATTGAGACATCCCCATGTAATTTTCATTGTTTAAAGTAGCAGGGAGCCTTAGTCCTCATCCGCAAGCCATAGGAGGAAGAGGGAGGGGGGGAGGTAGAGTTGCGCAGGATTGTGCTGATTCAAGCTGTCATGCACGCGTCCTTGATTTGTGGCCTAGGGACCAAAGAGTTATCCTATGACTAAATGCAAGGTTAGAAGAGGCACCCCTCCATCAGACCGGCCTTGCATGTGCAACAAGGAAATCCATGTGATACCAAGCGGCCTGGCACGTACAGCAGGAAGGAAATCCCTGTGGATCAGGGGAGAGGTAATCCCTGCATGCAACAAGGGCATGCTCATGGATCCAGGCAATCAGCGCCCAGCGCGGACCAGCTCACTTGCAGAGGAGTCCCTTGCGGCCATGCCGCACATGGCTTGACCAGCGCATGCACCAGCATTGCGCACCGCCGCTCATCCGGATCCCCCACGAGCTGGACAGCCTTGACGCGTGGGGCAATGTTGCGCGGCATCGCCCGGCTGTAGGGCGCGGAGAAGCCTGCGCCCACGAGTGCTTTTGCACCGCTGTGTTCAACAGGCAGCGTCCGGAGTTGCAAGTACAGCAGCACAATTATGAGTGAGGCACGGCAACAGTGGTGGATGGGCGCAGCATGCTTGTGCCAGACAGGGGCGCCTCTCCTGCCGTGGCATGAAACCCATGCGCCCTCTCAGAATGCTGCGTGCAACCGGCACCTCAAGCCTGCATGGCAGCATGGCGCCCGTACGCCCTCTCCATGCATATGCTCTGCATGCACCCAACGCCCCATACCTTGATGGAGGCAGGGACTCTTGACCAGGGGAAGGCTCTCTGCGCCGTGGCCATCAGCAACTCCCTGGCCCACACCACAAAGAAGCAAGCATGCGGTAAGTTTGAGAGCTGGGCCTCTACCAATTCGTGAATGGCACATGAATCGAGCCTCTGGGCAGAATGGCATAGGTCGGTTAGTTGCACCGCTCGGCAGCAGCAGCCCCTCCCGTCCCATCAGCCCCTCCACAGCCATGCCCAGAGCTCACCTGCAGCAAAAGGCTCACAGACCGATCCCAGGTGTCCCTGCAGGCACCGAACAAGTACAGCAGGTCCGGTGTGCACGTGTGTGTCTTAGGTGGTTTGATCTAGCATGATCGGGGGTGTAGAAGAATGAGTTTGATGAGTGGGTTGGCCAATTTGTGGGCCGTAGCAGGGAGGCAGGTGGCCTTGACTCAGTCTGTGATCAGCACCAAGCATGACTGCCCTGTATGCCTGCCGAAGTGCCCCAGTGGAACACCTACAAGCGACCAAGCTTGCACATACATGAGGCCACAGTGTTTGTAGGTGGTGGCTGACAGCTGCAATGTGGCATCGCCCACAGTCAGGTTGATAGGCACGGCCACGGGAGTTGTCTGGCGCGCCCTCAAGGTCTGCTGGTCCCTATAAACTTGGTTCGAGGTGACCTGCACAGTACATCAGAGAAGAGCACATGCGGAGATGCAAGCAAAAAGAACCGCTTCCACATTGTTGCAGTTGACTAGTCTGGCCCTATCTCTGGGAGTGGGTGGCTGGGTAGTGAGCCGCTGTGCAAGCCACCAACATGCTCCATGCAAACCTGCCTGCTGTACGCAAACCCCATTGGGCAGCTACCATAAGCCGTGTGCACTTTAGAGAATACAAATATGCACATGGTGTTGTATGCATCTTATGAGGGCTGCATGCCATGTGCACTATAAGGACCTGCCATTATAAATTTGAAACAGCAGCCCATGACCATCCTCCCTCGGATCAAGTTGAGTCCGTGCGCGCTTCAACCGCCGTCTATAAGCCTGCAGTCCGCACGTGGCCTGTGCCTTGCAGACCAGTGAGTGCTTTGAGCACATGTGCACTGGCATTGCATTCTTGTCTTCTTCCATGCATGCCCTTGCCAGCACCCATGCCAGTTCCAAGCTGACATCAATGCTCGCATGCGCACCTCAAAGCTCGAGCCTCCCAAGTCAAGGATGCCCAAACTGAATTGCTGGGGCTGCAGCAGGCTTCCGGAGCCATTCTTCACCACGCTTCGTGCAGAAATAACTGAAGCCTGTGCCTCCCTTCCCCCTCCTTGTAGCTTGTGCAGCAGTCCTCTTGTGTATGCCAGCGCGACATAACTGTAAGCTCCTTCTAATGAGCCTGCAGAGTGGGGGCAGGCTAAGGCACAGAAACTGCAAGACAAGGCAGTTCTTAGCTTCTCCGTGACTATTCAGAGATGAGGCTGTTGGTGTCTGTCAGCTAGTTTGCATGCAACTGAGAAGATGAGCATACTCATTCCTATTTCAGCAAAGCCACTGAGGGATGGGCCAACTAGTAGCATTTGCGAGTTTTGTGGAATGCGCCCAGCCAGTCATAACAGAGCTGACATTCTCAGAGACAAGCGACGCTCTTGCCTTATGTGCGCACCAAATGTGCGCACATAAGGGAGCCTCACCACTTATGATCCTGGTCCAATCTGGCTGTGACATGAAGGGACTGTCTGCAAGGACCTCCCGTGCAGCCTGCCAAGTTTGGCGGAAGTATGGAGAGGACAAGCTCATGTAAACCTCCTTATACAATTTGATTATCTTCCAGGTTCTCAGTTCTCAGTTCTTGAGGGGTTCTCAGCTCTTGAGGGAACACAATGCTTGAAAGACAGATATAAATAGCTTTCAAGACACATTTCAATCGGGTGGAGGCTGTGCAGGTCTACAACTTTAACTTTGTTGGGCCATGATCGTGATCTTTATGCTCTTATAGAAGAAAGCTTAATCTCTGATCAAGGCATCAACAGCACTTTTTCCCATTATAAGCAATGTAGCAAGACATACACCAGCTATCCTATGAACGGCATGCATTAAGACAGGAAAAGTAAATAAACATTTAAAGAAGAAAAAGAGGGAGAAAACGGATGTATTGGAGGGGGTGGGGACGAAGAACTGTGCATGAATGAATTATTGATTATTAAATGAATACACACCTGCAACATCTGGTCCCTGCTTTCTTGTGATAGGGACCTCGCCCCTCCTGCGTGCATGTGTATAATAAGGAACCAATGAATGCCGAGACACTCTTAACGCAAGGATGCTTCTTTATCTGGCAGGGTAACACACAACGTTTGCACACCCTGATGAAATCCGCCGTCCTGGCAACTGGTGAAGTAGTCTGCATAAGCTCGCTTCAACTGAGCAAGTATCAAGTAATTCACGTCGTGATAGGTTGATGCATCCATACTGAAAGGGAGGCAAGCAAGGGGTCTCGCAGACCTGTGGCAAGCAGGAAAATTGGTGTACAACTTTGGGCACTCCGTGGAATTCCAGCTTTGCCCCACTCGATCAGAGGCTGTAGAGCCTTCTCTCTAATGTCTGCAAGCAGGCAAGGCAGCAAAGGTTCTCAAAATACATCCTTTAAATCAAAACCTTAGGTGAGACAACAAAAGTTGTGCTTTCAATTGCAGTTCTTGCCAACTGCAAGGTCAAGAGGATCTCAGCCAAGAGCAGCATGTTGTAGCTGCATGGCATAACTCTTAATCATTCTTCATAAGACATGCATTAGGCTAATACTATCGGTGATAGCTTTCCCAAAGTGTTTCCCTGTGTCCTCCTTACACACTCGACATACACAGCATGGGCTACTGAAGATGGATTGTTTCTTTTATCCACAGGGTGAGTACCTCAAATCCTACAGTTTCATTGTATCACTCTGGATTGACATGGACATGTCTCCCGAAAAATGTTGTTTCTCCTTACTCGGCTGTCATTACGCAGTAAACATGTCAAAATATGATATGTGTTCAAATTCCCTCAATTCAGTTCAAATGCAGGTGACCCCTTTGTTAATGGGGGCCATGCATAAGATCAATCCTATGAACGAGTGGCCATGTGGATTCTGAAAGGCTCATGACCTCCAGCCTTTGCATGCATTGGGCCGCACCCATGCAGAACACTTTTCCTAATAAGCCTTTTAAGATGGCAACCTTAATTGGTGTTCACTCTGTCAGCAATTTCATCACACACTTGCCCTTCTGCACTGCTGCCTACCACCGTACCTGCTGGTTGTGACAAGAGCGCACCCATGCCTGGCAGCGTCTCCACTCGGTCGTACATGCCTGTCGTACTTGCACATTCATGTAGCATAGTTATTCCTCATGACCTTCAGAAGTAAGGGACAAACCTTCATTGCATGGGGGCACCTACCTACACCTAGCTTCCGTGGGATCTGTCTAGCTGCTGCTGAAGGTGGAATGGGGATAAATTTTGGAAGGAATGGACTTGACTGAGACATCCTGTAAGAAAATGCATAGCCCCGGGTACCACTGGACCCGGCATCCAGGACAAAGATGTAGTTTGCATGCTGTGCTGTGCAGCAGCAGCAGCATGACCCCAAGATAATTCCCCAGAGATAAAGAGCCTTTCTAGTCCAGCCTCCATCCCAGCACATGACATTGCAAAGATTACTTGCTTATGAGCGGTCTTCGCAAATGAAAATTAATTCGTTGGATATTAGCGTAACATATTTATGCTACTGAGTTTGTTATCATGCCAAGTTTTCGTCAGGTGCGTACAAGCGCAACGCTCTTTTTTGCATGGCTCTTCATATTCCCCACGCAAATAGTCTGCAAGGGAATATTCAGGGACTGAGATCACTCAATTCCTCTTGCTCTCAAGATGGTGCGCAACACCTCACAAACATGCTATTGGCAACTCAATGCTGCACACAATTGACATGTGCTTAAACATCTCCAACATTCTGCGTAATCACCAGAGATTGATGTGTCCTTGGTCACACCCCACACGCAGGATGGCTCTAGGTACCTGGCATTACTTGGCTACTGCTTGGTCGTACTTATGGGTGCACCCATTGCCAGCATATCTTACCAGAAAGCAAACCAAATGACTGAACAAAAGTAAGGGAAAAGGGTGCAGCAGTTGATATGCTGAACCATCAAATGAGTGCGCTCTTCATTGGTGCTTGCAGTCCGTAAATTTGTGCAGGATAATATCCACTTACTTCAGTCCGATTGAATGTGCGGCGCTTGCGTTGCTGGACTTCTCTCCATCGTTGGAGCCTGTCGTGCCAAGGTTGCTGCTTCCTACTTCAATCCTGAAGGTTCGTTCTTCTCTGTATGTATACATACAAGAGTAAGGGGCAGGTGTTGAGCACCATGTTGTGGGATTACGCCACTTGTCAGACTCGCGAGGAGCTTATTTGTTTGGTCCGCTGACTTGTAATTGGGATTGCAATGGTGATAGCCAGCCCTGGAGTAAATTGAATCAATGTTCTATGAAATCTGTCAGACATCATGCAACAATGGCTTAAGTGAGGGAAACGATATTTGTGTAGGTGTGCACAATACAATTCCAAGTTCGAACTTCTTTCTGAGATGCTTTGGAAGACAGGACATGTGCTGACTAGCACCCGTACCTTCATACCTGGCTTGTACTACAGTTTAGTAGATTAAACAGGGCAATCCCCGTCGTAAACTGCCCATCATATGGTCGCTTCCGCGGCTGGACCCCCCCATTGCCTAGGCAAACAGTGTCAATAACTTTGCAACCCCATCAGTTGCTGATCCCTGCACCTTTTCAAGACCTGAAAAGTGTGTTGGGTGGCTGATTTTTTGCTTTTTAAGGCCATGTTGAGGGGGACTGGGAGGCAGTGTGCAGCCGGAAACCTGGATTTTGAGTAATGTCACAAAGCAAAACAGGTGCCATTACCCACAAAGTGCACCAATCCATGGCCTCTCAACTTCTTAAATCATCATTGTTTTGCCCTGAACTCTGGTGTGAATTGGGGGTCACTAAATCAAAGGAACAGCACAGTTGGAAACAGCACTCCTGTGACACAAGGGAAACATTTCGCCAAAAATCAGCCAGGCCACCGATTGGCCTCATTTGAAATTTGTCGTATTTCTTATATTTGCCCCGAACTCTTGACGGCAAAACCGGGCAGAAATCTGCAGGTTTGGGGATCACTCCCCAGGGCCTCATCGTCCCTTCCCCCCCTGGGCAGCTTCAAGGTGTGTTGGAGCTCATAGAGGATTGTTTTGTATCATGTTATTGCGTTTGTATGCATCGGTCTGAGCTGCTGGCTTCCACCACAGGGCCCTTGTTAATTCCTGCTGGTGCACTCATGGAGCTCTCTGAATGGCACGCCTGCCACCACGAATGATCGGGAATGATTTCTGTTAATCATAATTGAGCAAAACAACAGCGTTAAGCTTGGGGGGAAAGGCAAGCATTAGAATCGGCATGCTGGCAGCAGAGGCAAAACGATTTGCCTAATATTACCTAAAAATTACACTCAATAGAATTTTAAGGCAAGCATGTCACGAGGTGGCGCTGTTTCAGTATTAGGCCCCATATCTCCATGGAGGTGCTGCACCAGGTCAGCTCTTCAGCGCATGGATGCCTGTAAGGACCCCCTGGCCAGCTCTGAAAGCTCAGGTTGCAAGCATGCTCAGCAGTGAGGCCCCAAAAGCAAATTGATCCTGTAAGGGGGGGTCCAGCCGCGGGGGCGACCATATACAGTTTGATGGAATGGATGAAAACAAATGGCCCTAGCAGCCGGATCAGGCGCGTAGCCTTGATCATGGCCTTCAATGGCATAAAACACTACCTTTTGCATACCTCTTCCGCATGATCAAAAAAATTTCATCTAGTAGCGCCATTTGGTTATTTTGTAGAAGATACAGCAGAAGAATCCTATTGTCAAATTTCTGGTTGGAAAATGGTCAGTCTTGGACGCTTTTAGGCACTCATCTGGCGGACAAATTCAATAACAAATGGCTTGGAATGGTACTTTACCGACCATCGAGTTTTTCCACGCGCTTCTCAGCTATTTCAAACAAAAAACTTTGTTTGATTTGCTGTTTGGGTTGAATTGTGATGGGCAAGTGACTGTGAGATGATTGGGGGTTGTGCCAAAGCTACTCAGGCACAGTCTAACTCTGAAGCGTGCACCTTTTGACATCGAGGGCCGTAAATTTAAACCTTCTAGGCAGACCTCAGTCACCCCCCTCTGATTTTTCCCATATCCCTTTGTATGCCAACAGGGCACACCCTGTGCTTAATCAGCTTCATTGCACGCTTCCCAGGGCCCTGACTCTTTGTCAAAGGACAATTGTTTCTACCACAATCATGCATGCCAGAAACTTAGCTCTCTATATCTTGAGTGCAACCTAATGATTGTTACAGCATCAAGGGCAGGTAAAAGGCCTCCGAGGATGCGGAAGCAGCTTCTAGCACTGAAACACGCACGTGTGATTTTTGTTGCTTCTCTGCAGCATGGTGTGAAAATCATGTCTGAGTGCTTGCAACCAGACAGTGACCCATCATCATGCAAGCTACAATCTTACCTCAATATCAGCCAAGCTCAGAGACTTGGCAGCGTGGAGCTTAAGCAGCTTCAAACACTGCTCGAAAAGGTTGGTCATTGCCGGGCCATCTGTATAAGTCAATTTTTTTGTATGCTGCAATTCACTCACATTTGAGCAGCAAAGCTAGGTGGTAATAAACAATGTGCAGACAAGGGAAGGTAGAGGTACCAGCGTTGCGAGCATAATGCTCTGAGTGGTGGGATAGTCATCAACCCGTGAGGCCAACTTGTACTTTCCTTGCAGGCTTTTACACCCAATCAACTGACAATTGTATACATCGGAAGTATGATTGTGGTACTTGGGGCAGTGGGGGCACTAATACGCCCTATAAAAGCATCAATCTTGGGTTTTCCACTCATTGCTGCATCAGTTTACTCAGCAAAGCCAGCAGGTATGTGCTATGAAGCTTTCTCAACCGCAGCAAGCAGCGTATTGTCCTTGACTGCGTTTTTAAAAAGGATCAGCACAGCCGTATGCTCAAATGAATCTTGCAGGCTTCTTGGCCACGTTCGCCATCCTCTTCTTCCTTGCGGTGTTTGCGATTTGCGATGTGGAGGTAAGTGTCCTGCTTAGCTTTCTACCACTTTTCATGCAGCAGCTTTGCTATATGAAGATGACTCAAGACAGAAAGATTGCTACTGCTCTGCAGGACTTGCGGCTGCCCCGGCTAAATGCTGTGAGAAGAGCGAGACGGGAGGCAAAACGGTTGTGAAGTTTGTGGTTGAGGCTAGGTCATGCAACGTTATTTTAGTTGTTCACCTCATCCTCTTCGGAATCACTAGGCAGGATCTCCACGCGCAAGGGTAGGAGGCATGTTGGCACATATTTGCGCAGGGGGACCAGAGTGAAGTGGGATCTACATGTCTTTGACCCAGGATGTTGCACAAGACATATACAGGATGCACAAGCTTGAACATGTGCCAAACAAGCATTTTGATCTATGCTTGGACGTTTGAGTGCTGCAAGCTTCTAGCGTGCTCGAACAATACGCTAAAAGCCTCGTTGTCTCTTCTGATTGTTAGGAATAAGATAAGAAATGTGCTTGCGCCGCGAATTACCTGCGGGCGTGAATTTAAGTAACTTGAGCTGCAGAACTCGATCAATTGAGGGAATCGGACAGAAGATTTACTTATGAAATCACGAGATACTCAATAACGCTACAGGCAATGGCAAGACCTACCTTGCTTGTTCATCCAGCCATGTCCAGCTTACAGACTAGAGACTTGCACAGGTTTAAATGAAGCTCTATTTTATTGGTCTGTGTGGTTAGATGCCCTAATGTTCACGCTGTGGGAGTTAAAACAGAGGGTGCGTCTGACAGGCACGGATTTTATGCATGCAGGCTGTCAAGCCTTCTTGAGCACTTGACTGGGCCCTGTAGGTAAATCCATCCAGCTCGGATCTACACTAACTTTCTTGTCACGTGCATGCAGCTGCTGCACATGCATGATTGCCATGTCGAGGTCCGACCAACTCAGCCGTTGGCAGTCGATTACGAGGGGCAGTGGGGCTGGGCTGAGCTGCCACAACAACTTCTTTCAGGCGCCCAAGACGAAGCTCAGCCCCCCCTGGCTTTTGCTGAGGCGCTTCTAGAAAGCCGGGCTTACCACAGCCCCCACTGCGCTACAGCATTAGCAGAGCATTGTGGTCTGCAGCAGCTGCATGACGGGGCAGGATCGGTGTGTATCAAGGGCCTGGGCAACGAGCTGCGAGCAGAGCAGTTGCGCAGCTCAGTAAAAGCGCGCATCAACATTGCCTGGTCCGCAGAAGCTGTCAAGCAGGGTGTGCAGCACGCCAAAGCAGGTGGGCTTTGAAAGAGGGCTCAGTTATCTTCTCAGGAGTCAGTCAAAGCTTATGTGTCAGGAGAGAACAGAATGATCAAGGTTACCCTTGCCCACTCTTTCGCTGGATTCCAGGTTGGGGACGTGCAGCTTGTCATGAATTGTGGTTGTCGGATAAAACCATCAAATGGCGGGGTGTCATGACTCATGAGGGATGGGATAAGTGTGCTTTTGGGACGGCACACGCATGCTTTTGTACCCTCTTGCCATCTCATAAGCAAGACCTACCTGTGCAATCAAACTTCTCCTGTCCAAACAGTGCACAACGCTGCGAGCATGACCGGCCTTCTGCTTGACAATGTAGGGGCATACGATGAGGCTCACAAATGCTATGAAAAAGCCATGGAGCTTCACCCTCAAAATGCTGATGCCTACGTTGCCAGGTAATCAGCCTAGACGAGGGTGGCAAAAGGAGCGGTGTGCTGCTCTTCAGACTGCACATTTGGTGTTGTGGGCACTGCTTTTTCAGAGGGCATTTTAATGCTTTCAAGCGGCATCCAATGATAATAAATCATATTTCATGATTCATGAACTGTTAATGTGCGCGGACATATCAAGTCCTTGAGTTGAGGAGATAAGTCCCTCTTGCACATTTCTAGGTGTCATACATGCGCATGCGACACACCCTTCCTGCCCATACTCCTGTGCTTTCCTCCTAACATTTCCTGCACATTCACGCCAACATGCTGGTTTGTCTGTTCACTATTCAGAGGTGCTGCGTTTGCCAACAAAGGGCACTTCGCGTCTGCCATGGGCGACTTCAAGCAGGCCCTGGGCTTAGACCCCTGCAATGCCAATGCGGGCAAGTACTTGGAAGCAGTGCGGCAGCGCGCTGCCAAGCAGGCAGAGCGAGAATGTGATGCAGTCCTTCAAGGGCATGCAGGTGCATGCATGCTGGATGCTGCAATGCAAGGACCACATCCTGCAGAACCTCCTAAAAAGGTATTGGACACAGAAGCAGCCCACCCCGCCGAGGCTGGACAGCAGTATGATTTGCAGCTGACAGATAGTTCACCGAGAACTACTGGTTTGGGACGAGGGGGACAAAGGCGACGCAGCTCATGCTCCTCCAGCTCCTCAGATGATGACTCTTCAACCTCTCAAGGTGATGCTACATTCTGTGGTTCAGTCAAGGTTACATGGCTGTACCTCCCAAACAAGGGCATTTCAGCCGAAGCCTGCCTGGCTTGCACTTGCTCGGTCTATTTCCATGATAATCTAATTGTGATTGCAATTGTGATGGGGATGTGGAGTGCAAACGGCAGAATTGTGCACGGGATGCTTCCATTCGTGAGTATCTGTGGTGGATAGGTAAGCAGGTTAAGCAGGTTGGGTTAAATAGCAGTATCCGCGGAATGACGGCAGATTAGCTGAAGCCTAGAAGGCCTGCAACTGAACCAAGTCTAAAAAGGCGCTCTTGAGAAGAGAGACGTGAAAGTAAACACAGCTGGCAGAATCAGCAACTTGGACTGCTGCAATGGTTTTTAACCAGGCCCTGAAGATGAACGGTCCATCCTTGTTTTATTTTGCTGCAGGCGTGGAGGACAATACTGCAGTCCATGAGGCCCAAGGCAAGCCTGCAGACGTTCACCGAGCGCTGCAGGTCGTGCTGGAGGCCCGAAGGAGCAATAAGACTAAGAAAAAAGATAGCAAGCACAAGAAGTTGAAACACAAAAAGAAGAATAAAAAGAAAAAATATCGGTAGTCTTTCTTCAAGTATAAATGATTATGTTTTCCATTTATTCGGCAATGTCACTTCTTACCATGTAATGGAAATTTTTACAACCAATTAGTAACACACAGAGGGCAGGGTAGCTCACGGGACAGTGATGGGAGATCAGCTCGTCCCTTTTCAAAATCAAGGGGGAGATCGGCTGGCACTGGCACCCTTGCTACAGAGGAAGACACCTGAGGAGTTGGAGAAGGAGCAGGAAAAGAGGATAGAGGAGGTGAGGGAATGTTTTACATTGCTCCGTACAACCATTTGTTACATCACAAATGTGTGCACACGCACGTTCTACACACGCACACACAAGCATGCTCTATACACACAAACACACTCGCGCGCAAGCTTTTGCATGTTTGCACTCGCATGCACACACATACACGCAGGTTCAGACAAGGATACAGATGCACTAGCGTGTGCACACACTAACATTTCAAATTGCTGTTTTATGGTCGTGAGCAGGCACAAGTACTAGAAGAAAAGCTTAAGGTCATCAATGAGGTGGTACCCACAAAGATCTACAACACATGCAGCAGCAGTGCTGGAGCTGGTAGCGGGGACTTTCACATGTATCGCATGGTGAGACTGCGATTTTTCAAGGGCTTATGGTGCATCGGCAAGCCGTAAGAGACACTGAATGTGTGGCCTGCATTATCGGCAAGCATGATGTGAACATACACCTGCTGCCACCAGGTATATTCTGCCTAACATATGTTACAATGTTGGTCAAATGTGACGAGCACAAGGCTGGATACAGGAATCGTTACAATGATTAGATAGCTTCATTTCTATCCTTTTTGGGTGCTTGCAGATCCGCAAAGCGGAACAGGAGCGTCAGAAACGCCTTGACATTATGGAAAAGCAAAATAAGGAAATGGCAGAGTTTGAGGTGAGTGAGAGAATGAGCAAGTGAGCGAGTGCGTGTGAGAGAAAATGTGAGAGAGTGTGAAAGAGAGAGAGAGAGAGAGAGA
>LKMJ01003258.1_pt1 | contig 15084 bp, 6 predicted proteins | sample 643391 | NCBI WGS metagenome assembly LKMJ01 (sample SAMN04112250, study PRJNA286221) | soda lake metagenome | biome: soda lake; feature: Kulunda Steppe; material: water; isolation source: sample PL-Br10 brine of Picturesque Lake | place: Russia: Kulunda steppe | collected 2010-07
ACGACCGCTACGAGACGGTGACCCATCTTCGGGACGCAGTTATCACAGCAGTCAACGATGCTGAATCCCATGAGAATCACAGTCTTGGTAGCAGACAGCAGGTATCAACGCAGAACGAGTCTGCTGAAACTGAGTCGGAGGTCGATGAGACGAATACCTCTGTAGACACCACCAGTCCTAGTTTGTCAGATTCGACTACTAATGTTGGTGGGCAAACAGCAGGGACACAATCGATGTCCGAATCTCTGGAGGTGACAACACCTGCAGAGAGTACTGAATCGACATCTACAGCAACGGACGCCAGTGATTCAACAGCTGAATCCAGCTCCACAGCCAGTAGACGCCGTAGAGGTCAAAGACGCCAAAAAAATCAAGAAGAGAACACTCTGTCGTCTGAACAATCGGCAGATGGGTTATTTGACCGCATTTGGGGGATTTTCCAAAAACCAGTTAGCGAAATAGAGTATCGTCAACGAGGTACCTTTGGCGATATTCCGTTCGCATTCGGGTATGCACGCACCACCAATTCATCGATACTCAAGCGAGGCATGGGTGTGTTCCTACTGACGCTAATGTATGGATTAGGTCTACCCATACTACTCGGGTATGCACTTGATGTAATACAAACAACGGCAAAAGGAAAAAAAGTCCCATCTTTCCAGTGGTTACAAAATGTTAAACACGGATTTATACTCCTTTTGGCACTAATTACCTCTTTTGTTGCAGCCATCATGCCTGTAGAAATATCAGACAATCTCGGGGCACTTGGACTACTCCTATGGATGTTTCTTGTGCCCGCATTCGTCATCAATTATGGGGTAACGCGTCGTCTTCGTTCGGCCTTTGGATGGCGAACGGTACGAATGTCGCTCAGTATTCGATATATTGGCATGATCATCGGTGCCTACATCGTCTTGGCAATTGGTTACATTGTTACGGCGTTGTCTTTTATTACAATTATCGGTGGATTCGCTGCCGGGTTCTTGTCAGTCACAGCCTTAGCCGCGTATACAGGAAGACGATATTCGAGCTACAGTTTCGCGTGATTATAAAATAGCAGGAGAAAAACAACCCCTTCAGATTGGATGAATCCGTAAGCGATTGAGGCAAACCACCGACAAACGGCGACCACCGAGAACGGAACGGTTCATGCGGCTACCAGAACCATGCTGACTACAGCGCGGCAAAGAATATCGGTTCGCGGCATCTTCGTCGTACCCAAACCAGAGACGACGGAGGCGCACCCCTGGGCGTGCGCTTGAATAGTGCGGGACCAGAGGTCCTGCATACCATGCGAACGGGGGTCCACGCTGAACCCCACCGTTCACGGGTGGGTAGCTCAAGTGTTCGCCATGTTGTATCCCTACAATTTATTCATATAAAACTACACTTATATTATCACTCCCACCATTTTCATTTGCTGTCTGTATCAATTTACTGCCTGCCTTCTGTAGTGTTGGTGAGTCGGAGACGATTTCTTCAATTTGGTCGTCGGGCACCTCTTCGGTGAGACCATCAGAACACAAAAGTACGGTTCCTTGGACGTGCACTCGATAGATATCTGGCGCAACTTCAGAGGAACTCCCTAAAGATTGAGAGACCACGTTACGTTGTGGATGGTCTGCAGCTTCTTGTTCAGTTATTTCACCTTGTTCTACTAACGTCTGGACGAGAGAATGGTCGACAGTCACCTGCTCGATTTCGGCTCCGATATGGTACCCACGGCTATCACCGACATTTGCTATGATGGCTTCGTCACCGGTACAGAACGCCACGACCGCAGTTGTTCCCATTCCGGAGAGTGACGGGTCTTCCTCTGCACGCGCATGAATCGCTTGGTTAGCCTCTATAATCGCTTCTTCGAGAATCGCTTCGTAATCTGTCCGCTGCTCATCGAGTGCCGTATCCACGTAGTCAGTAATCGAGTCGACTGCACACTGGCTTGCGACTTCACCAGCAGTGTGGCCACCCATCCCATCAGCGACGATCAACAAATCATGTTGACCAGCTGATTCTGTGGCGACTGTATCCTCGTTGGCCTCACGTTGTCGACCGACATCAGTGAGTGCAACTGAGCTCATTGGATAGTGTAACTGATACGTGCATTATCCTTATTTCTTCCCCGTTGATAGTGGAGCATCTGGTAGATCGAGCCAGTAGATGTCTGTAATCAATGCTGTGTGAGTTTAGCCGACAACCAACTTCTATGACACGCTCCGTTGTTCAGGCGTAGGATCAGATTCGTTCCCATATGATGCCATTATCTTTTATGATATCATTGCATCTAATTTAGGCTGTTGATTATCTAATAAAGAATGTAATGATTGGGAGGTGTCTACCTAATACACAAATCTCTCACGCGGAGTTATGGTGAGACGACGCTTCAACATGTTGCCAGCGAACACGGGTCCTGAGGCCGAGTGAGGGTTAAACACGCGTCTTTTTCGCTCCCCGTCTTCGTTTGGCCGTGCGCTCGCTAATCACGACCGATGAAACTATGTCGACAGGCCAACAGTATACTATGAGCACCGTTCTGTACCACTACCCTGCACAACGAGAATATTTCTTCGGCTTCTGTTAACATACAAAGAAATTAAATAATAACCGCCTATATATTGATAACAATGGTAGACTTTGACAATCATGAACATAATGACCGCATATCAATAAAGGTGAGAGTAGATGAAGTTCTGCAATCTGACGGAGACAAACGTGTTTACGATTTTATCGTAACCACCACTGATTCGAAGAGTCTCACATTGAGTATCTGGGATGGAAGTCCAGCTGTAAATGTTGACTGGGAGCGCGGGAATTGGTATCAAATGAAGAATGTCTTACTCAAAAAATGGGCCTCTGAGATTGAACTGAACGGTACGAATAACACGACTGCAGAACATATCAACCCACCGAATACCCGGAAATCCGACACGATTCAACACACCAATTTCACATCCAACACGGACACGGCGATACTCCATGTTGGACCTGCCAATTATGCGTCATCAAATATCACAACTGATCGAAGAGAAGAATTTCACCAAGCCTTCGAAGCTACAATTGATATCGCAGTGCAACGGGATGTCGATGCAATCGTCTTGACTGGGCAGCTGTTTGCTACCCAGAGTCCAACAAACGAGAATGTTATCGCATTACGTGAGTCACTCAATGAGTTACGCGATGCTAACATACCGCTGTTGTTAGCAGGCTCACCGCGTGATTACGAATTTGAGTTGGTAGATGAGTTAGCTGAAGATGGCTTACTCAAAATGCTGTCAGGATCGCCGGAAGTAATCGGTGATCTGGCTATCTATGGAACCTCTCCTGTTGAAAAAAAGGATGTTATCACTGAGATGAGATCAGTAGAGCCGATACCACCCGAGGCAGAGTCAGCAATAGTTGCGGTATCTGGGACAATCTCACCACCGGAACCTGGTGCCAAGGTAACAGTCGACAAATTGCTGTCGGCTTCACCGGTGCCAATTGAAACGATATTGGCTGGCAATCGTAAACACCGAGAGTCACATGCTCCAGTGGACGTCTCTGGATGTCAACTATTCCAAGCCGGGCCAATCGAGTTCTTACTGCGGAAGTGGGTAACCAAACATCCACCGGAGTACCCGTGTACTGTCCGTATTATTAGGTCATCAACCACTGAGGAAGTCCCGATACCTCACCGACCATTCGTACTGTATCGTATAGAAAGTCCAAGCACAGACCAGCTTCCAATACTGAAAGAAGTGATAGAAGCAGAGAGTCGAACTGTATTAGTTGAATTGACTGGGCCGAAGGGTCCGGAACCTCTCTCAAAACAAGCATTGGAAGAATGGCTACGGGAACAGACAACGGTGAGCAAGGTTTGGGATGATCGGTCAAAAGCGACAGTCGACAGACCGCTCAACGTGGAGTCTCCTACATCCGAGCCATCGGTTGAACTCCCAGAACAACAAATAGCTGAAACTGAGTCAGGATCCACAGCAACAGAGAGCGATGTATCTGAGTCCATATCATCAACGAGTGGTGAAACTGAAGCAAACATGACGACCAATGCAAGACTGTATTTGACGCCATGTGATAATCCGGTACTGAATCGGTATTTTGAGAAGACCGTCCTATCAGGAATTCCTGAAAACTCCCATAATGAGTTCACAACCGACGAAATGAGTGGTGCTCTTCACTTCTGGGGGGTGCCAGAGCAAAAGGTCAACCGATACGCAGAAATGGACGCTGGGGACTTTATGTTATTCTATACAGGTGAAGGAAAGTATGAGTATGCGGCACAAATCATCAGAACCGAGCAGAACCCAGCGTTAATCGAAAATCTGGAGCGTATATTTGAATCCAATAACATGGATGTGAAGGGCTTAGATCGATGGGAATATTGTATCTATTTAGAACAACCATTCCAGATTGATATTGAAAGTAACAGAATACATGACTACGCTGGACATACTGTAAATAAGCCATTTAACATCTTACGATTAAATCAAAAAGGGAGAGAATCTATAAGACAGGAATACGGTAGTATCAAGCGTTATCTTCAGTCACATCGGATTAAGGATAGTAGCCAAGCAGTATCCACAACAGACAACGAGATTGATTCGACAGAAGAGCTGGTAGATCTACTTTCTCGGCAAACTGGGTCAACCACGACAGCCATTGGGCGGGATGTCTCAAAACTGGATAAGAGAGACATTCCACTCACAACGATTCAACAGACCGTACAAGAGAAACATGGTTCAAATAGTAACTCGATTCTGTCGGTCGACGGAGTGGGTATCGTTCGTGCGGCGCGGCTACATAAGGCAGGATATGATACAATACCATCTCTAGCCAATACTCCTGTTTCGGAACTTGCGGATATCTATGGCATATCAACAACTGCGGCAAGAGTGATGAAGGATCATGGAGAAGAATTACAATCTGGCGAAAATATTGCGAGAGAGATTGCATCACAATCCGGCTGTGAGGTAGAGTCAGTTGAAAAAACGTTGGGGGTTGTTGCAGCAACAGGTGTGCCTCGTTCTGAGGCAAAGCCAATCGTCTCTGACCTACATGCGGACCTATCATTATTTGATATTGATGGGTTACAGCGGCGAGCCGCATATCATCTTGTTGACCATGGATACAAGACACCAGAAGAGATCGCAGCAGCCGACGCTACAGAACTGGTTGAGGTTCCACAAATCGGGGAGGGGAACGTAGACACCATCCAACAGAATGCAGCTGAGTTTGCAGCATCCAGTGGTGATGAGTCTACCAGTGACTCACGAAACCGACCCGCAGACAACTCCGCTGAGAACGATGCAGCATCTCCCGAATTGTCATCCGATACGCCGCCAGATATTGAGCAGCTGGCCGCAATCAGTGGTCTAGACAGAGGCCATATCCGTGATACCGTTAGGCAACTCGAACTAACCGGCTGTTCGTCTGATGAAGCAAGAGAGCACTATTGTCAATACCTTGTTGATATGCTTCGAGGACAGGGAGTATTTGCTCTCAGTGGTGTCGGCCCCCTCAGTGGCCGAGAGTTGATTCAATTTGGGATAACCGAAGGTGAGAGTCTTACAACAGCAGATTCACAACTGCTAGCTAATGAAACACAACTATCAGTAGATCAGATTAGCGAGATTCAGGAAACAGCTCGTAATGAAGAATATGACAGCATGGAGGCAGCTAATTCCGAGTTAGCTAAACAATTAATCAATAAATATTCGACGGAACGCAGTGAATCAAAGTCGGACTCTAAGAAGGAGGCTACTCAAGAAGCAACGTCGGATTCAAAAAAAGGGGTCACTCGGGAATCAAAACCAGACTCGAAACAGCGGATCACCCAGGAACAGGCACGTAAACTGCTTGAGCAGAGCGCCGGTCAAAAAGCAGAGTTCAGGCCTCAGCAATGGGAGGCTATCGATAAACTTGCAAATGACAGAGACCAGTTACTTCTGGTCCAAAGAACGGGATGGGGAAAAAGCACAGTATACTTCATTGCAACCAAGGCTATCAGAGAGGACGGTGGGGGTCCGACATTGATAATCAGCCCTTTGCTGTCATTAATGCGAGACCAAATCAAAAATGCCGAAGAAGAGTTGGGGCTGTCAGCGCTCACGATCAATTCAAGAAACGAAGGCGAGTGGGAGAATATATACGATGAAATCCTCAATGGCGATTGCGATATCGTATTGATTTCTCCAGAAAGATTGAGAAACCAAGAGTTTCGAGATCAGGTGCTAACTGAGATGGATGATGGGTTCGGAATGCTAGTTGTTGATGAGGCTCACTGTATCTCTGATTGGGGACATGATTTCCGTCCTGATTATCAACGGGTGACAAGAATTCTGGACCGTCTACCATCCAATGTTCCTGTCGCCGCAACCACAGCGACCGCCAACGACCGGGTCGTCGATGATATCACTACGCAGTTACCGGGGTTGGAGCCGATACGTGGGGATTTGGTTCGGGACTCTTTGAAGATTCAAGCCATCAATATGGGCGACCGAGAAAAACGATTAGCCTGGCTGGCAGAGAATCTGCCTGAAGGTGATCGTGCAGGCATCGTATACTGTCTGACGAAAGATGACATCCGACGTGTCGCCGAGTGGCTTTCTCAACATGGGTACGATGTCAAGGCCTATCACGGCGGTCTTGATACCAAAAAGCGGCAGGAACGTGAACAAATGCTGCTTGAAAACGAGGTTGATGCCCTCGTTGCGACAAATGCATTGGGAATGGGTTTTGACAAACCCGATCTAAAATACGTGATTCATTTCCAGCGGCCCCAGAATCTGATCAGATATTATCAAGAGATCGGTCGTGCTGGAAGAGATCTTGATACCGCACATGCTGTCGTCCTTTCAGGGCCTGATGATGACGATACGGCAGAGTACTTCATTGATTCCTCGTTCCCGAATGCTAACAACTTTGCGGGTGTTCTTGCGACGATTGAGGCAGCAGCAGATCCACTTTCGAAGTGGGATGTCAGAAAGAACTCAGATGCTTCTCAGGTGTCCCGGTGTCTCCAGATGCTCGAAGTTGATGGTGCGATTGAGCGAACCGGTGACGGATATGTGAGAACAGCTAATCAATGGGAATACAGGGCCGATAAATTTGAGAAAATCACCGAACAACGGTATGCGGAGCTGGAACGCATCCAAACGTTCATGGAAACAAATCGCTGCCTAACACTGTTTATTGATGAGCAACTCGATGGACAGATGACCGAACCATGTGGGAGATGTGCAAACTGCGCTGGTGACTTTTATCCACGAACCGTTTCGAACCAGGAACTCATCGGAGAAGCGGTTGAACATTACCAGAACAGTGGCATACAATCGATTAGCAACAGAGTGTATCGATATCTTGAGGATGGAAGCCGGAAAAAAATCCCATCCGAAAACCAACTCGAAACTGGACGTAGTCTCTCCGTATATGATGAACCTGGATGGGGTACGTTGGTTAAAGAGGGTAAGTATGAGACAGGTCGATTTGATAACTCATTGGTGACTGGTGCAGTGGATGTCATCGAAACTGAGTGGGATCCATCTCCGTCCCCAGAATGGATAACATATATGCCATCTGAATCCACAGAAGGGTTGATCGCCGACTATGCCTCACGACTGGCTGCGGAACTTGATCTAGAAATCATCGATTGTGTCCGACCGGTTCGTGATACGCAGCCGCAGAAGGAATTGAGTGGATCAGCAGAGAAATGTGACAACGTGAGAAATGCGTTTGAAATTACGGGACCGATCAAGCCTGGCCCCGTATTACTGGTTGATGATATTGTCGCATCTCGGTGGACACTCACAGAGGTTGGTAGACAACTAGTTCAGGCTGGTAGTGGGTCAGTATATCCTTTTGCACTAGCAAAACGAAGAGGATAACACAATGGATCAACCAACGTTATCTGATGCTAGCAATGTCACATTGCTGCTAACATCGCATCTTGGAGCAGCCGTCGACGAAACGAGTGATGACACTCTCGGCCCGGCTCAATGGCACGATTTTCGCAAGCAGATCTCTAACTCAGCGGTTGGGTCGGTTGGCGAACTCCTAACACTGGATGTTTCTGAGTGGCCAACGAAGATCTTCAGTGATACATTCAATCGAAGCTGGGTCAAACAACGTCTATCGAACGCGTCTCGTTTGGCTTTAGAACTAGAAGAGTTGAACCAGCGTGGAATCTGGGTGACAACAGAGTTTGAGCAAACGTTTCCAACGAAATTGACCGAAACGCTGGATCGAAGTGCCCCACCGTTTCTGTACGTTGCTGGGGATGCTGCAAATTTTGAGCACGATGCTGTTGGATTCGTTGGGTCACGTGATGCGGATAAACCCGATCTCTCCTATACACGCGATTTGGTCGATATGGCAATCCAAGATGGATACAGCATCGTTTCTGGCGGTGCAAAAGGAGTTGATGCAGCAGCTGAGGAAGAAGGACTAAACAAAGGTGGCCCAGTAATTGAATTCCCCGCTGAGGGAATCAAAAAGTGTCTTTCAGACGAGACCGTCAGAACTGCAGTAGTTGAGGGAGATCTTACGGTGGCATCGATGTATCGACCTGACGCATCTTGGAGTGTCGGTAGTGCGATGGGTCGGAACAAGTACATCCACGGCTACGGCGAGTATACCATTGCTGTGCGAAGTGGTGATGAAACTGGTGGGACTTGGGCCGGGGCAACAGAGAATCTTTCGAACAATTTATCAACGCTGTTAGTTTGCACTCATCAGGACGATGCTCCGGGAAATACCAAACTAATTTCCAAGGGGGCCAAGCCAATCAATCCCGAATCCCAAACAACTGAAGACTCATTCACTTCGTGGGTAGAAAACGAGATTCGTGATGCCGCACGAAATAGTGACTCCGTATCAGAAGGTATTGAGGAGTCGTCTGATGATTCAGAACGAGATGTCGACACTGAAAATCAATCGTCCCTCAAAGACTTTTGAAAAGGAAGATGGGAGTTGTTACAATATTGACTACTAAATTATTTGTCAACACCTGTTTTCGGCCGCACAAGACTACAACGGCATATCTCACAACTCCTGGAACGCCTTTGAGTGGATCTTAATTGCACTCTAAATGTCTCTACGAAAAATTTAATTGATAGTTAAAACGATTTCAAACATGACTAACGCTGATCTGGACGACTATCCTGGTTTTTGTTCTATTTGTGGTGACAGTATCGATTCAACGCCGCATACAATCTATGCAAATTGTGTTTGCGATTGTTGTGACCGTCGGGCTGTATCCGAACCTGGAGTACCTGCTCAAATGGGAGACAATCCAGTGTTTATTGATGGAATTCGTTGTTTCCGCCGATATGCTATGGGGGGGAAAATAACTCAACGTGATGCTCTCGGCTGCGACGATCTTGAAGAATTTTATCAAACACAGTATCACAGCTCTGGCCCAATCCATACATTCAATCAGCCAGACCCACCCGAGAGCAGCGAGCAAATCAGACAACTTCCCGAAGTTGAAGAATCATCTGAGAATATAATAACGACGAGAGTGATAGAGAACGACATCTTAGAGGAGAGTGCGGACACACTCATCTGTGGTATTACTACCGATCCATCACTCACTGGCGGAGTTGCAGGCGCGGTATGCGATGCCTCTAAGCACTCACTACGGTCTTTTATACGGCCCAAGGCTCCGTTTGAACTTGGTGATGTCATCGTCACTGGAGGATTTGACCTCCCGTATTCGTACATTGTTTTCGTCGCAGCAACTCCAGCAAAGGTTGGCAAGAAAGCGACCAAAAAAAGCGTTCAAGATTCGGTGAAAAACGGTCTAAATCAGATAGCTGTTCTCAGATTACCGTCAGTCGTTCTTCCACTTATTGGCACCGGTGCAGGCGGTCTGGATGCAGAGACTGCTTCGTCAGGGATTTTGGATGGCGTTCGTCGTTCTCAACTTTCTGCTCCGATCTGTGTGAGGATAGTAGTGAGAAATGAAAGTGATCGACAGGCTGCGGAACATTCTCTTCCAGACACTGGCTCAACTGTAATAGGGCAAGAATTCACCGATCCCCTTGAAGGCAAACTCTCTGCCCACTTGGAACATGTAGATAAGTCTGAGTCTGCTTCGTGGTCAGACTGGGAACTCTACCAATGGGTCACGTTCGATCCGTTCTCTGGGAAAATTACTGAATTTGACGACCGCGACTCCGAACGATCTCTCCATGATTACGGGCCGCCAGAACGAGCAGTGGAAGTGATTGAGGATACTAAGTCCAAATTCGGTAACTGTGAGGGTCTACCTGAGCAGTGGTTTGCATGGTTCAAAAGTTTCAATACATATATGGGTGGGTATCAAGCAGCAATGGATCATCCACGGCTTGATCGCTATCTGTACAATCGGGAGCAGTCTTTGATAGGGGTTCTTCGGGGAGTTGAGCATCATGATTCTGTGTACAGCGATATCTTGGAATTAGCACTGGTTACAGACGGAACCGAAAACGTCGCCAGACTCAGGTATCAACTGCCAAAAGAACGGATTGAGACCGCTGAAGATGTTACAGACTCGTGTCTGCAAACTTCTCTTCGCATAGTAGAATACACAGTAGAAACGATGAGCCACATCGATTTCGACGCGCCCATGAGTGCTATCACGGAAGTTACTGAAATCCATCAGATCGAAGTCATTGCCTATGCAGACTCTAAAATGGTCTTTGAGTTGGCCCTTCCGTTGGATCTTGCCGAAGATATTGTTTATGGCAACTTTAGTAAGAATGCGCTTCAGACCATTTCGATGAGGTGTAAGAACCATCTTGAATAAATCACAGGTCGTTGTTATTACCCTTACAGTTCAATAGATTGATGAAGTCGTCTTTGTGGGTCGTCGGTTATCCTGAAGCATCTGTGCGTGCATCCGCCGATTGATGGTAACTGTATGGGGTCATAGTCGACTCAATTTGATTCAGTCAGACTCTATTCCGAGCCTGCACGTACCCCAAAGTCAGTAGCAATGCAACTGAGGAGAGTGTACAATTTTCCGTAGTGAAATTCACTTGCCAACTTATTATTGCTCTTGAAATCCCTTGCAGAACGCCCCGGTGGTGAAACACTCGCTACTGCTCCACAACTGCGGTGTACTGTCTAACTAAGACGTTTGCTTGTGGTTGACAATCAGATCACGCCGTTCGTACAGACATAATGGTTGTCTGAACTGACTACCCATACCACGGGAGACTCCAAATTGAGCTACAGTATCGAGATCGGTGGTTCCAGACCCCTTTTTGAGTAATCGTCAGTCAGTTTTCTTCTGCTATATCCTCAATCGCTTCTTCAAGTACTCGCTCGACGAACGAGTCTACAGATGCTTCGTTTTTAGCAACCGCTCCTTCGATTGCGTTGTGGAGAAGAGTATCGATACTGATTGAACTCGTCGAGGAGCCGACATTCAGTTTACGAGACAACGCGAGGTCAAGGAAGTCATCTATCGTCGCTCCTTCGAACTCGTCGGTGGCGAGACCTTCTAACAAACGCTCGTGACGATCAGGAAGCGTGACATCAATAGTTGTCCGTGAGGTCGTCTGTCGTGTCTGTATGGACGTGAGCTCATCATCGATGGCGGCTTTCAGCAGTGAAGCTACTGCATCCTGTACGAATGCGTCGAACTCGTCGGTCACCGTTTGGGCTGCGTAGTAGAGTTTCGTATCGATTCTCAACTTCTGGGTATTCGTTGGGTTAGTACTCACCAACTCTCCCGGATTCGGGTCCTCAACGATTCCCTCAACGGTCAGATATCGACCATCGGGTAATGGAATCGTATACAGCTCATCATCAATATACGGGAAGAAGATGGGATCCGCCTCAGCGTAAGTGATTCCAATCTCGTCCACCACTTCACGTGGTAGCATCACACCTCTATTTGCAGGTGGTTCTGGCCACTCACTTTTGTACTGAGGAAGAGATCCGATCTCACCACTTCCGTCACGGTTGTCACACCGGTCTCGCCAGCTTCGATAGCTATTGAGCCACCGTTCGAGTTCATCGTGGAGTGCTGTATCCTCTAACTCATCGTCGTCGATTGATGCAGTGTATCGGTCAGTCTCGTGTTCTATGTCGACACTCGCACCGTATCGGTTCGTTATGATAGCTTTGACCGCACGGTACGGACCGAGAGACAATCTGTACCGTTCATACGACTCGTTTCGGTCCGGGAAAAGCTGCTCTGAGCTGGCTTCGGTTGTAGATTTCCCCGACTCCGCACCCCATGTCTCCAACACAGGAGTTGTATACGACCCGGAGTTATCGCTACTGCTTTGGGCATCATAGATCAGTGCCTGGACGGTTCGTATGTGTTTGGAGGCATCAGAGTGGTCGACCAGTTTCTGTTCGTCTTCGATCCGCTCGAACAACTCAACACCCATTACTTCGAGGTCGACGACGGTCTCACGAACGGAATCGGATGCGTGGAAAGTCGGCAACTCACGGAACGTCTCACCAAGAGCCCTGAACTCTGCGGCTTGCTTCAGTAGTTGAGCTCCGTCCTCTGTTGGATCGATTGCAGTATCTTTCGTCGGTTGGGCGACGAGATGGTAGAAGACTGCTTCTTTGTCGCCGGTTGGATTCCGGAGAACACGACCGATCCGCTGGACCAAGGATGCGTTTACACCACCTTTCGAAACGTTGAGAGCAACCTCGGCGTCAGGCATATTGACACCCACACCGAGAAGATTACCGGGGCCGATTATGATGCCACGATCACCATCGTTGAACTCCGAAACCCTCTCCAGCCGATCATCCCTTGATCCATCGAACGTTACGATTTCTTCTTTATGTATGGCGTGCTCGTTGACGAGAATAGATTCAAGTTCCTCGACAGCGTCGTACGATTGCACCAGTACGACCGTCTTCTGACCCGGACCGTGTTTCGCTACCAGCGTGGCGATAGCCTCAGCGTCGGGCGAATTGTTCCAACGAAGTGGTTTGCGAGCCAGTAATGCTGATGCAAACGAATCGAACGCCGTAGACTGCGACCGAAGGTCACTGCCATCGGTTGATTGGACGAACGACCGGAGATCGTCGTAATCGATCACTTCCGCTGGCAGACTTCTTTCAGGAACCGCAAGGCGACCGGTATCGAGTGTTCCATTCGCAGCGTCGTATCCAGCAGTGGTAATACTGGTTTGACTGGCTATCCGGTCGACTTGATCTCCAGTCGAGGGAAGATACTGAACCTCCCAAGAGAAATCTGCGATGACTCCCTCACGACGAGCTTTCGCCACATCGAATTTGTAACATCGTTCGAGCTGGTCTTCGAGTGCGTTCTGAACACTTTCGTCTCCGACCCACCCCTGATCGACTGATCCAGACATAGCGAGGACGGCGTTCGAGCCTCCTACCAACTCTTCGAAGAGTGCATTCCATCCACGCCCGCTTGATCCGCCAGTATATCGGTGTGCCTCGTCGAGTATCACGAGATCGTAGCGATCAAAGTCGTATGCATTTGACAACCCTTGGGCCGACCGGAATTCGATATCACCCCACCCGAGTTCGATGACCTGCCGGTTGTTGTGTTCGACTGGACGGGTTCGGTCTTCGGGAATATCTAAGTGTTCGTCAATCTCCTTACGCCACTGACCAAGGATCAAATCGTTGCCCGCGACGATCAGTACAGTTGGATGGTCAGGTGTCTCGGGGATGTCGTCAGTGGTGTGTAACCGGCTTGATTTCGAACGGTCAGACGGATGCAGTGTTCCGTATCTGAGTGCAATCGTCGCTAATCCGAGGACTGTTTTCCCTGTCGCTGTGGCCATATCGACGTAGCCACGCTGGCGGTTTTTGTGCCATCGCTCTAAGGCCTCACGCTGATGTTCCCACAGTGGTGTCGTCATCACTGCCTCATCGAGTTTGTCGACGAGATCGTCTTGGTCTGCTGTTGATTTTGGCAGCTGATCCACCAACGCTTGAGCGTATGCATCGACACTGGGATCGGAAAACAATCGGGCAGTGAGATCACTGACCGAATCCGTCTCGCGTAGAGATCGAAGTCCAGCACCGTCGTTGGCATCGGATTTCACACTGTCTGCTATCGCAGACGCGGCAGTCTTCTCTAGGAGTGCTTCAACTGCCCGGTCGATATCCATCGATCCAGACCCATTTCGAAGTGTCTGTCGAAAGGCGTTGAGTTGGAACGCCAACTTGCCCAGTTTCTCTTCGTTGTACGCTTCGAGATTCCTCGCTAGTGTCGAATCCGATCCCGCGATAGCCGTCAGACCATCGACATAGAATTTTCCAGTGGCTTCGTCGAAATTGAATCGGTCGACTGTCCCACCGATGTCCGTTGGATCATCCGTCTTCCCGACGGCGACGTTCCGCAAAATATCTACAGCCGCACGGTCGACCTGTGCTGGATACTGTGTCTTGTCGATTCCGTCTCTATCGAGTCGGTCATTTTTGAACTGTTCTGCGGGCGTAGTATGGTCGTCGAACGCTTGGAATGGGTCATTTCCGGGCATGATTGAATCAAGAGGATGTATCTTACAACGCATCGAACAGTATAAATTTCTAACTGGTTCTGGTGAAGTGAGGTTGCGATCTCCAAGTAAGATAATATCCACTAAGTGAATAATCGACAACGAATCGAGTTCGGAACAGATGTTATTGTTTTATTGGATTTCCAGAGAGCGATCATTATTTTTATATTCAAGTTTAATAGTACGTATGATAACACGATTTTATGCCTGCAAAATCAAGCGGCTCTCACGTAACGGGGCACCTGATATCATTGGTGGCCGGGGCGTTATTAGTTGAGCATGTGACGACCTTTATTCCGCCATTTGAACAACTCTCTCACCAGGTAGGGAACGTATTCAATTCAATCACTGGTGTGAATATGCCGGACCAAATTACTGGAATGCTAATCATTTCGGCAGTTCTTATCGCTATCTGGGGTGTCGGATTTCATTTTTATCACACAAATGAATCATAGCGTTATAGACAGCCGATTTTCTCTGCGTCACACCTCTTCAGAGCAATCTTCTAACTGATCTCGGAGGTGTAGAACCGTTTCGTAGCGATCCTCGGGGTCTTCTGCGAGAGCTGTCAAGAGGACCTCATCAAGCGAGTCGA
>LKMJ01003259.1_pt1 | contig 15083 bp, 19 predicted proteins | sample 643391 | NCBI WGS metagenome assembly LKMJ01 (sample SAMN04112250, study PRJNA286221) | soda lake metagenome | biome: soda lake; feature: Kulunda Steppe; material: water; isolation source: sample PL-Br10 brine of Picturesque Lake | place: Russia: Kulunda steppe | collected 2010-07
GCCCTGCCTCAGACACTGTGCACACAAAGGATGGCATACGGAGCCCTGCCTCAGACACTGTGCACACAAAGGATGGCATACGGAGCCCTGCCTCAGACACTGTGCACACAAAGGATGGCATACGGAGCCCTGCCTCAGACACTGTGCACACAGAGGATGGCATACGGAGCCAAGCATGGGGCATTCAACACTGGAGGCCTCCTGTCCCGCGACGCCTTATTGCAGGCACCAAGACTTGCACAACAAGCAACGAACCTCTGCAAAGCCTCAGCGCCTCTCGTGCGCCTCAACCTGCGACCAAATCTCCGCTGCACACCGCACCCGCTGCTGCGGTGGCCTGTTGCGCATGTGGGCTGGGGGCTGACGCGGCCGGTCCGGGCCGCTGCCATGCTCCAAAAGGTTTGCCCATGCGTGCTGAGTGTGCGTATGCATGGGGTTGTGCACGTGTGCAGGCAGGCTGACAAGCCCATGGCCAAGGTCTGTATCCCATGCGTGCTCAACAGTTGTCCCATGGCAAGACTGTGCTTAAGGTCCCGCCTCATTCCTCCCGTGCTTGACATCCCTCCCATGCTCAATATTGCGCCGCGCATCACGACCACGCACCACAGGTTCAGCAGTCAGGAGGGCGCCTGCCTGCGCCTGGTCGCCTGGCCTGCAGTCTGCCGTGGCAAATGTAATGGGTCAAACCTGCTCCCGGTGCGCGCACCTGTGTGCCCCGCGTGCCTGGACCCTTTGGGCACTTTAAGCCCCACGAGCACTTCGTCGTGCAGGGACGGGGCCTCCGTGTCAGGCAGCAGCCACTTGCTGAAGAACAGGATGTACACAAAGCCCCTGCGCAGAGACCACGGACGGCTTGACAGTCGTCTGGAGGGTAGGGGAGCGTCTTTGTGCTTGGGAGAAGCAGGGGGCTAGGAGTGAGGAGGCGCACACAAGGAGTTGGCGGAGGGGTATGGGGAAGCGTAAGGTGTGGAGCGCACAAGGGCCTGATGTGTGTGGGGAGTGTGGACGCACATGAAGGTTGTCTGGTATGGAGGGAGTGCGGCAGTGAGTTAGGGGTGTCAGGGATGAAAGTGGTGAGCGTAGCAGAGCTGTGGAGCGGGCGCAGCAGGGGAACAATGGATGGCAGCGCCCAGCAGCGTTTGGAGGCATGGCAGCGTAGCAGCACATGAGGACCGCCAGAAAGGTCTGGGAACGGGGCTGTGCACGGGAGCATTCGGAGAAGCTGCGAGCGCGGCAATGCCCGCGGACCATCAACAAGGGCATGGCTACATGTGCTGGAGTCCATCCTCACAGGAGGGCTGCTGCTTGGCTCGGTCGCTGCACAGCTTTTGCGTGGGGTGTGCCCTACAGAGGGATGTTGCGACCAGGTCCTGCTGCCCACACAATCAGGCAATGGGATCAGAAAGAGCTGGTGGCAAGGTGCTGCGATTGGCCTGAGGACACAAGCACTGAACCTTTTAAGAGGGGGGTGAAAGGGGAGGCTTCATGATTATGAGCCCAAAGCCCAAATCTCCTGCCATACCACAGCAGCACACGCGCCCCTGCGGCGCGCAAGGCAACCGCAGCGACGCGTGCTCCAGCGGCGCACAAGGCAACCGCAGCAACGCGTGCTCCAGCGGCGCACAAGGGCAGCTTGTAAGGCCACCACAGAAGCGCACGCCCCTGCCGCTCACCAGGCAGCATAGATGAGGCCGTAGGGAGCAATGTCAAAGATGCCCACGCTGTTGAGAGAGGGGTCATTGGCGTAGCGCTGCTCCTGGAAGCCCGCAACCACCAGGTTGGTAGACGTGCCAATCAGCGTGCACGTGCCGCCAAGCATTGCTGCGCGCACCGCGCCGCCACACGCGTACACAGAACATGAGCATGCATTGTTTTTCCAGTGACATTATACCAGATATTTGACCAATTTCATTGAACAGCTGATGGGGGTTTGGCATACGGTACTTTGGACCAATATGTCTCCCTTTCCTTAATTGATGCGGGCATGTTCAACCGCCTGCGTAGTTTTCTTTTCTTGAACAGTGCATTTAGGGGCTGGCAGTAGCAGTCCCTCCAGAAACGTACGTGCCAGGCTAATGGCAGATCCTTTGTGCACTCATCTGCATGTGCTTGGTAAAGCGGGCCGTTCATGGGCAAGCAAGCCACTATGCTGCTTCCCAGCACCATTTTGTTCCTCTACTCACATGCGTAGCTCAGGGGGAGCAGCAGCTTCTTGGGGGAGACGCTGGAGCGGCGGCCCCAGCCAATAAGGATGGGGATCATGAGCGCGACGATGGCTGCAGTGCAGGCAAGCATCCGCAGGCAAGCAGTGTACAAATGGCATCCAGCAAAGCATCCAATATGTATGCAGCAAAGGTACATGCAGGTTTGCTAGGGTAGTCTGTGCTGTTGCACACACACACGCACACTCACACACGCACGTGCATGCACAAGGTAGGAGCTTACAACCAGACACCCATTGAGCGACTAAACGCAAGAAACCTAGAAGGAAAGCCCAATCAAAAACACCAGCAAATCCACTGAACTGTTTTGCCATTCTGTTATCTTTAAATCCAATGTACAGCAATTCTGTCCCGCGCCAGACAAGATGCCAGGATATGGGAATGACTAGGGCTTTGGGTGGTAATGGGTGGGGCTAGCCAGCAACCTGTCCCACACGAGACAATATGGCCCTCGGAGGTTACGGTACTAGACAGTAATCTCCGCCCTCCCTCCACACATCAGTATTACAAGCATCATCACATGTGTGCACGTGCGTGCAGGCATGGAAAGGGTGAAGAGCATGGCTGAAGAAGTTTGTCACTCACGGGTGTTGTTCACAAAAGCACTGGCGACCATCACCGGGATCATCATGCGCGCCCACACCCAGAATAGGCTTATGGCGCCGCCATGGCCCAGCACATAATTCATGATGCGCTCGAGCCCTGCAGACGAAGGCAGGTACAGGCAAAGGGTGAGAGACATCAGCACGCCACCTGCTCCACACCCTGCAGGAGCAATTATCAGCAAGCGAGCGTCACCTGCTTGCAATCATGCATGCTACAGCAGGTGGTCTGCCTTGAGCTGCAGTTTTTAAGCAGCCTGAGCTGACAGCAGCAGCAGCAGCATACCAGCCAGGCAAACATGGGCAAGACGCTGTTCAAGTTCGCTCGGCAAGGAAACATAGCTGAGTTGCCACGGCTTACCCCTGTGCAGGACACCTGTTACAGCCTTGTTATGCAAACCACTGTAAGCTACACCTCATCAACCAAGGACTGACCTCCAGTCTGCGAAACCCCCTCCGCTGCCATGTACAGGGCCATGACGCTCAACAATGAGGTGTTGCCGAAGCCAGCGGCAGCTGAGCATCGAGGACAGAAAGTAGGCACTGGTCAGTGAGGCATACTTGTATCAGTCATTGCAAAAGGGGCATGAGAGCGCCGGGACAGAGAAGAAGGGGGGGGGGCAAGGAGTTTTACAGCGAGACTGCAGTAACCAGCAAGGAGTTTTACAGCGAGACTGCAGTAACCAGGAGGGTCAGTGCCCTATGTCTGCATCTACCTTCTTGCGGTGTGATGAAACGGCAGGCAGTATAGAACGCCATGAGCGTGGAAAAGATGAGGTCTGGTCCAACCCTGAGATGAAAAGCGAAACAGCAGCATAGGGTGTCTGCAGCGCAGTCAGGATGTTCCAGGCAAAAGCATCGCAAGAACTAATTGCAAGCACCAATCGCTAAAGAGCAAGAGCCGACCAGCACTGAGAAGGGCATGGTCCGAAAAGTGTGCTGAGTGCATCTAGGCAGGGTCTTGAGGAGTTGGATGGAGGAGTCCGGGAGGAGCAAAGAGGGAAGGGATTGCCCCCTTTTGACTTTTGCCCCTGCTCCATTTGAAGGGGCCACATGCGTACATGTATTCCTCTACAGACTCCTTCCACAATCCATGAAAAGCACTTTTCAGCTTTTTGGAACTTCGTGCGTATAAACACACGTACACATGCACATGCTCACAAACAGCCAGAAACAGAGGGAGATCTGGAGCGGCATCAACAAGCAGGTTCACTTGACGTGCACTCACCAGTCTCCAGCCATAGTAATGAGAGCGATGGCCAAGAAAATGATGACAACTGCACATTTCAATCCATCCAGGAAGACGTTTGAGATCAGCATGCATGGAGGGGTAGTTGAGGAGAAGCTATCCAGGGTGCCCCTTACCGATGCCCTCTGCTCCAAGGGGGACATCATCCAGCTCTCCAGCTCCCGGAGGTGGAGAAGGAGGCTCTGACATTAGGCCTTGCCTGTTAACAAAACTTTACAACAACAAGATTTGTGTGAGCGGGCTTCCGGAAATGATAGGGCGCTGAGCTAGAGCAGTTTTCTTATACTCTCAGAAACAAGCTCCTTCTACCTCTAAAGAAATGTTCAAACACACATGGGGCAAACACGGTGTAAGTAAATTAACTAGTCAATAAAAACTATAATCAAAAAAATGTAAAATGAAATCAGAACCGCGTCATCACTTTAGTGTGTCTGTTTTATAGGTCAGTAGTTAATGGGCGCGTTTACAACGTTGGTTTAAAGTAAACTTCAATAATCCAGTTTGCAAGCTTGTCATTAATCCGGTTAGACGTCATTAACCCGGTTTAACCCACATCGCGTTTACAACAGGAGGGCTATCGATGCACAAAATAGAAATTCATTTATCACCTTGTTTCCCAAAGCGCAAAAGGAACTCCTAATGTTTGCAAGAATTATTGTGGATGTATATCAGAATAAGGTATCCGATAATCCAAGTTCCTCTCCCTGAGGTCCACGACAAAACGACCGAGATCAATGGGCTCACACTTCAGCAGCCTTTCCTTGGACAAGTAGGATTGTGTGAGACCATTCATAGCAGACAGGACGAGGGATGACCAGCAATCGTCGCACCGTGAGCTCTGTTGCATGTCAGCTTGTAAGATCTTTCTCGCAGTGGAGCTATACCAGGCCTAGGAGCCAGCTCGAAGCCGCTCACCACCAGCACAGCGTGATCCGTCAGCACCTTTGCCAAGCTACGGCCAATGTTAGCCTCCACACGATCAGTCTGGGAGTGAGATGCACCATCTATAGCCCTTACACTAAAATTTGTCTCTAAAAAATCTTCTAGACCCTCAGAAAGCCACCAAGCTTGCTGTAAAACTTCATGCTCATTCCGTTCTAGATGCTTATAACCTTGTTAGTGCCAGATGTGCTCTTGTAAAAACTTTTGCAACAAATCATCATCAAGACCAAGAATGGGGATACTGCTAGCCACCACACTGATCCCCACTGACTTCTTTTGTTTTCTTTGCTGGTGGAGGAGTCGTACAGTTCTCAGGCCCTAGGTAACTCCTATTCCTTTATTGATGTTGGGAGTGTTTCACCGCCTATGGAGTTTTTCTTTCCTTCTTTCTTTCTTTCTTTCTAATGGTCATGGCCTGTGCCTGTGTTTCACCGGCTTCCATTCTTCTGCCTTGTTCTCTACAAATGCTGATACTTCCCTCTAAGACTCACAGTAGACGTTGTTGAGCTCGCGATTCATCTGACTCAGTTCCGGCCTCTCAAATCCAGTGTGTCAAATTAAATTGATCATTCTGAATCACCCAGCTCTGTGGAATCTGATAGATGCTCATGACTATCAATTTCTAGCATCATGCTCAGCCAAAGTCATACACTGGCAAGATTTTGGTGAAAGTGAGGTGGGACCTAAGAAAGAATAGAAAAGAAAAACTACGCAAGCAGCAAACAGCTCCTCACATCAATTAAGGAAAAGGGGCCACTTGAGAAGAAAAGCCCCTTCACCAGAAAAGAAAAGGGGGGGGTCAGTGAGGATCAGGAGGGTTGTGGGTAGACAAGCCAGCAGACCTCTCCTGATTGGTTTGAAGGTGGGGAGAACGCTCAAGAGAACGTCTGGTCTGAACAAGCTTATGAGCATAGTGCACAGAATGAGCATGGAGACCTAAGACATTTCTTGTCTCATTGAGACCTAAGACACTTCTTCAGTGAGCCTGTCACAATGGCAAGCATTGGAAAGTCAAATAAAAAATTTGTGAAACACGGAAAGAATTGTAAGGCGATAAATCCTAAAACTTTTGAGCACAATTGAGTCTTGTGTACTGCAATAGCGCAGTCCTGCAGGGTCTTGATCATGTACATGGTCAGCCTTTGTTTAAGGACAGCATACAATAGTGATCAAGCTTTGGAATTGCAATACGTCATTTTGTCTTGAGCAGCCGCCAAAATACGAAGGCTGGCACGCCCTTGGGCACCTGCGGGTGACAGCGTGAGAAATTTCTGTGACTTTGATCGAGTATGACATATCTCCCCAGTCGATCATCAGGGAGAGCATAAGATCCAGGCTGTTTTGTTGCCACTCAAGAGGCCTTGCCTTGTCTTTAAGACTCGTGTGGACAACTGCGGTCAACAAGGGCGCGAGGATGCATGCAGCAGCCGCCCCCAGTGACAGCCCCATCAGTAGCAGGATGTAATCGTCTAGGCCCAGGATGATGGTTGCACAAATCCAAAGCCAGATCTGCGACCAAGGCGGAGGTACAGAAGTTCAGCTCAGCGGAAAGCAGCTTGCCACTGGTGCTGAACTGCACGGCCACCTTGCAGTAGCTTTCCAAATGCGGCCTTCCAAAATGAGTATTTTAAGTACATATCCCTCCTGGAGAGGGGTTGATTTGGAGCTGAATAGCAGGAGTTGTCTTCCTAAAACTTTTGAGGCGGACAGGGTAACTTTGCTGGCATCCTAGCAGACCTATAGAAACTCTGGTAACCCAGTCCTTGCATAGCGGACACTTTGGCTAATGATGCACCCTCTACTATTTCCAGACATACTGCAAAAGGCGCACCTTAAGCCCAGTCCCATACTTAATGAACTCCATGGTCTTGTAGTTGCCGACTCCGTAAACCATGAGGTTAGTCTGGTAGCCGAATGGGCTCTGCAGTGCATGTCAATCAATGGCCCATCCATCCAGCATGCATTTCCACGTGCAAAATGCATGGTGTTGACCTAGACGCTGGCTTGTCAAATTGAAGGCTTCCACCCAGCTGAAAGACAGCAAGCAGCTCCTGACACAAGCAGGTTCATCATATTGATTTAGGAGTGTTGGCGTTGCTGTTGCCTGACCTGGAGGCACATAATAATGCAAAGACAAGAGCACATAGTTATGACTAACCATGAAAGCCGAGCTAGCCCCAAGCATGGTGGCAACGCTGATGAGCTGGGGCTTGACACCTGAGTGTGTGTCAAAGTCAAGACTTGCCTTCTTCATCCCGACAAAGAAGAAAGGGCAACGCTAGCCGTGATGGAAGTCTTCTGAAAGGTAATTCTTATGATGCGCTGAAACTACTTTCGTGCTGTGCGCGCCTGTCTGCTGATGCAACATAGATTATCAACAGTACACCCAAAATTTGGGACTCTTCCGATCAGCTGCCACAGCATGAGCTCATATAAAGCTCATAGAAAGTGCGCGCACCCAGCCTGTCTCCAGCGGCTGCTGCAATGGGGTACATGAGGGCAGCAGCGGCATTGTTTGTGAGGATCTCTGACAGCACACCGGTGGCGATGTACAGGGAGCTTGTAATGGCCGCCTGGGACACAAACAACAAGATGCGGAGGGGCACCAGGTTTAAGGTTTAGCGTGCACTCTGTCCTTGCTTTCCTGGGCACATGCAGAACCATACGTAGAGTGGAACTCAGTGAAATATCACAATGAGCGGTACGCAAGCTAAGAAAGTAGGATACCTTGCATCCAATTCATTTCACACAAAGAAGCCAATCAAGCCGCTTGAGCAGCATAAGTGCACGATCAAGCCGCCTTAGCAGCGCAAGCAGCATCACAGACGCATTGTGCAAAGGTTGCACATAACAAGTGGTCCTGCGCTCAGAATATAGCCTGAAAAAGGGAGAGCTTAGGGCGCGATTACCTTGCCTCCAATGCCTAGGCTAATGTTGATGAAGACTTGGCCAATATTTTGCGACACATTCGTCTTCTCAGTGGCCAAGCTCACTCCAAATGCTGACGCAATCGTCACATACACGGTCCTGCGCGCATGAGGAAAAGTTTTGGAGTGTAAGTTTTGCAGCTACATGAGCTAAATGCAAGTCATGCAACACGCATGTGGGGATGTGATCACCAGTATTATGCACATACAACTGCAGAAGTATCAAAGTGCCTTCTGATCAGCATGTGGCACTCCTCATCCCCAACTAAACAGATAGATGCTCAGCGTGGCTGCTCTCAAACGTTGTATTCTGTACTTGCGTTCTACTCTGTGTAAGTTCTTTTATCCAATTAGTTTTCATGCCTGCTGCACATTGATGCACGTACTCCTCCCTGCACATGCATGCTAGATGATCAGCGCAAGCCCTTGTTGTTGATCAGCAAGCACACCAGTCCATGCTTTGCCGGGCCTGCTTGCCGCTCATGCAGCGAGTCAGGATCATTGCCGAGGAGGTCAGTAGGGCTGCTGTCCACAGATGGATGAAGGGTTGCTGGTTGGGCACAAAGGACTGAATAACCTGGAAGCACGTAAGCCACAGACGTTAATGTTCCTTTCATGCAAATAGCAAGAGCTGGCACGTAAGGATACTATGCCTGGTCCAGCATAAGATAACCTGCTTCCTGCTGCAGGACAGGGCTCCAATGTTTGCCCAGGGAAGGGTGTCTATGTAAATCACGCCGGTCATTCATCTCAGAGCACAAGTAGCCAGCACGCAAGCAGCCAGCAATGATTAGCACACCTGTGTGGCAACCATTCCTATGAGTAGACCCAGAGCAAGCCACATCTTGCTTCTCTTGGGCGGCGAGCTCTTCTCCACCTCACTGACAAGAGCAAAGGCCTTGTCCTCTCGATAGTTGGACAGGAAGTGGGATCCTAAGAGTTGCACCAGCAGGCCAGGCATGGCGTGCACTATGGTGCTGGCTGGTCAAGGCTCATCAAATTGGCTTTCCTTAGTTGTGAAATGGAACAGAAATCAGGGCTACCATGCAAAAAAGAAAGATGCTTGCATGATGATTTGCTCTATGCATCCATGGTTTAAACCTCTTCTGGCAATCTCGGCTGGAAAACCTTAAATACACACAGAACAACGCATTTAATACTTCCACAGTGCACCTGCCCTGAGTGTCCCAAACAAGACCATCGGTCAAACTGTGCACATCTCAAAGCATGCAATTCAACACCTCCAACCAACCTGTGTCAAGCAACAGTACATCTCCTGCCCTGAGTTTGACCTCCCCGATCTTTTGCTTCAGTCGCTCGCCCTTCATGGGAATTATGTTTAAGTGGAAAATGGTACTTTCACAGCGAGCACTGGCTTGATGAGACTTAAAAGCTGGCAAAAACCTGGCAGTCACAGATTGGCTTTGTATACCATTTGGATTTGTTTGCTAACTGATATTTCCTCTATATCAAATGGTTTGTGTGGAGATACTGACTAGCAGGAAAACCATAGATCAATGAATTAACACAATAGTAAATAAGTACAAGGCAATTATGGCAGGCTGACCCTGCTAGCAATATGAGTCATACGCACCCTGCGCTGCACAGCCACAATGGCTGCATTATACTTGGTCCTGAAACGCAGCTCCCGCACACTCTTGCCGAGTATGTGGCTGTGGGGAGCCACCACAGCCTGCATACAAGATGCGTCAAAAGCATGTGGCTCAAAACAGGGCCCAAATACGGCAGGTATTGACGTACACGCAAAAAATGTCCATGCACCTGATTCTGTCAAAAACAGAGAACAAAGCGTTGATAATTGTTTATAAGTTCAAACTCACTTGCACCAGCCGCCGTTCCAGAATGTCCACATTTGTTTTTCTGGTGTGCTTCTCATCTGTGTGGCGCAAGCCCGGAATCTTCAAAAGGAAGGCCACGCCTTGTAGCCCACCAGCAAACCATAGTGTATCGCCCTCCTGGAGAGTGGCATCACAAAGAAACTAAAATGGGTGACACTTGTACTGTGTCAGCTTCCTGAACGTGATGTATAAGAGTGATCAAAGTCCTCAGGGGCTCCTAAAATCTGGTCCATCTTCCTGACGCTTGCATTTCTGCCAGCCACCCATCCAGCAAGCGAGCTCAGTGCACAAGCCTTGGCTGAGCAGTGTGCATGGCCTTTGCAGTTGTCAGGGTGCATGCGAGAGCAGTTGGGATTGCCAATACCTTAAGGACGTACTCAGGGGCCACAGCATGCAGCTGTGTGCCGTCTGCTTGATCCACACATACGAGGAACAAGCCCGGAATGCCTCTGAGCCCAGCTCGCTGCACACTCTTCCCGGCCAGCTTGGAGCCCTGGAGGGTGATGTAGGGGTTCAAAATTTTCCAAACTGAGGAGACTCTTGTTTCTGACAGCTACTGGTAGTAGAAGGAGCAGCAGGAGCAGTAGCAGCAATATCGGCAGCAACACCAGTACCTGCATCATTAGCACCAGCACTAGTACCAGTGGCAACGCCAGCATCAGCACCAGTGCCAGCAGCAGCAACACCATCACCAGCACCAGTGCCGGCAGCAGCAACACCAGCACCAGCACCAGTACTAGCAGCAGCAATACCAGCACCAGCACCAGTGCCAGCAGCAGCAACACTAGCATCAGCACCAGCATTAGCACCAGTATTGGCAGCAACAGGTGCAGAGGGTGTTGTTGCATTATAGAAAAAATTTACCCTACCCTCAAGCACTGTCACCCGGCAAGCACCCACCTTGGGGATCACAAACGCTGACAGGTACTCTTTCTCCCCACTGCTGTCCACGTACTCCATGTCCTCAAAGTTGTCTGTCACGTCAGGCGAGCTTTGGCTGAAGCCTGGGCCTGACAAAAGTACACAAGGGTGCATGCAACACAGGCTTGCCAATGTTGAATCTGTCCCAATCTCAGTGACACATGGCATCTTGCTGCGGCATCGCAGGAGTTTGCTGTGTCTGAGCAGTTTGTCAAAATGACAGAAACCTAGGACCCACTTGCTATGTTACGGTAAAGTGCCTGAATCACTTGGAATAAAACCAGGTCCTGCAAAACTGTTTTATACATGTCCTTACTGTATTGTTCCCTGATGATCTTGTACCCCAGATAACAATCTTATAGACCCGAGATGCATCCTTTCTAGCCCCCACACCTCCAACCAGCACATGTCATCGTTGATCTGATGCAAAATGTGCGCACACGCGCCAGGCACAATGGCCACATGTTGCACACTGATTGCGAGGGCCTACCTCCCAAAATGTACCCCTGCTGCTTGCCACAAACCTGTGTCCAGTAGCAGCTGGTCATGCGGCTGCAATACAACGTCTCCAATTCTGCCTTCTACGCGCTTCTTGTTGCGCTTCACAGCCACCACTGCAGCCCCAAAGCGGCCACGGAAGCCAGTTGCACGGATGGAGAGATCCTTGATGCTGGCCCCATGTTTCAAGGTGCACTGTTGTGCAGTGCGGCAGAAACGTTGGTAGCTTTGTCTGTGCAGCTGCCACATCTCACATGCATTGCAACTGCCAGATGCCGCATTAGAATCTTTGCTCGCTTATTGTTAAAGTGTAAATTGCCATTAACGAGGGCTATCCGGTTGGATACACTGGACCATGACAACAATCTGCAACTCCTATTCATCTATTAAAAAGATGTAGGTGTACGTTTTATCAATGGAGGGGTTCTACATAGCATATAAGCATGTACTAAGCCCATCCTGAGATGCATGCAGCAAGCAGAGTTACAAGGACTGGTCAGCAGAGGCCTGCACCTTCAGCAAGCGTGAGGGGCCTGCAGCTCTGTTGTCCAAGCCAGGGAGATCAAGTAAGTTGGGAGGAGACGCACGATCTGGCTGACCTGCCGCCTCCAGCTGGCCATGCGCGTCCGCTAAAATATGCGTAGGAACTATAGCTGCCTGCACTTAACATTCAGCAAGCGCAGAGGTGCTGATTCAGCCTGCACCACACACAACACAGGGCATGCCAACTGCAGACAGCAGCTGCGTGTGAGGGTGCCACCCCCTGTCTGCAGTATGATGGCCAAAGAGCATGCTTGCAGCAGCTGCAGCCAATGTCCCAAATTTTAGCAAGTCATTCAGGTATTGCCAGCGGATAAATGAGATACCCTGATCAGCACCATCTTTGAAAATAGAGATTACCTCTGCATTGAAGCATAATCTTTTTCATGTGCCTGGCAGTCCCACTGTGTGCATTGTCAAGGTGCAAACTTTGGTTTTGAACACTTGCCTGAATTTCAGAAGATTCTTCATTGCAAACAGTGCGATGCCGGCTGTTCCCAGGCACGTGCAGCCAAGACTGAGCATGTACTTTCCCCTAAAAAGGTATACGGTGCAAACATGCAACAGTCCTACGCATGCCTTGCATCATATGCCAGTGAGTCAGTTTCAATCCTGCCATAATTTCAGAATTATCTCCGCATTGCACAATGTAAAGTCAGTGCGTCAGCTGTGATATCTGTTATGACTCATATTATGGCATAACTTATGAGCCAACTGACCTACTGCCTGTGGGCTCAAAGGAGAAAGATGTATAACCTCATTTAATCCAGATGCGGGTTTAGATAAAGCTAGGTCTCACTTGCAGCCAGGCTTGACAGGTGGCCACTGGCTGCCACGGCAAGCTATTGCACGGGCATTAGGGGACATGATTTGGCTAAGCTTGAAATAGCGCGGCAAGAGCTAGCGTACCTCTGCGCGTAATGTGTGATTGCCAATGCTACCGTCTTCCTGAGGTAATACTGCCGTCTCACTTTCCTCTGTTGCATGCTCTGGCATACCCAGCTCCATGTCATGCTTGCCTGCAAATTGTGCAGGGACCGGCACATTCACTGCTCCAACAGCTGGACATGGGTGCCGCTCTGTAAACGCGCTATGCGGTGGAGAGTTCTTTCCAACAAGCAAATATGCAGAAGTTCAAAAACAGGGACATGAGCATTGAATTTCCTGAAAATTGTTTTGTTTGCATAAACACCACAAATTTCATTTCAATCTAGATCAAGCTGCTGCAACTGAGTTCACGCGCTTTCTGCTTTACCAAATACATCTTCCTCAGTCTTGCTTGTAACCAGCTGCAGCCCATGATGGAATCCCATAGCCTCCACTTGAGATAGATCGCCCGCAAAATACAAGACATCTCCTGGGTTCATGTGTACATACAATTGTCTGCTTCTGTGCACATGTTAATGTGTTTTTCATGCATGCTTTTCATGTATGTGTGGTGGGAATTGCATATGAGAGAACTGGACCGGTCCTGTCCATTGAGTCAGTTGGACAAGCTGCCCAGGCCACTGAGTTCATTGACATTCAACATTCTTTCCCTCTGGCCTTTGACTATAAATTGCTGTAGCTTGCAGTGTGATGGCGGGAGCTTGAGGACGCAATGACTTAAAGAGGTCTCCTCACCCAGAGGGGCAGGTAGCACCTGCAACCGCCATAGTCTATGTTCCAGGCTTGAACCACAAGCAATCCTGGCACTTTTGCTTGGGAAACGTGGGACAAGACTTGGCCTGATAGGACACGCATGGCAATCACCCACCGTTTTCAAGGAGAAACTCTGGCCCTACGGCGTGGATGACCTTGCCCAGCCTGGACACAGACACCAGGAACAGGCCCTCAAGACCGCGCAGCCCCGCTTCACAAACTACGCACAAAAGATGCCAAAGGCAAGAACGCGCTGAGGGGTTTGGAATGTCAAAAGATTAGACAAGGTCAGAAGGGGCTTGGCGCATGCCATTTGCCTTAATCACGGGAGCAGCTCTGTCACAGTGGGCAGAGCCCAGCAAGGCCGAACCCGTGCACAAGGAAATAGAGCTGCATTTACATGGCACTGCTGTAGGGGAACCAAAAAAATACAGAAAAAGCTTGGGGGCTGCATTTAAGTGACCACAATAGCCTTTACCTTCCTAAAGTTCCTATGGCAAGTGCAGACTTGAGCAAATTGCTGAGGCGCCCCCTTTCTTAATTTTAGCTTTAGCCTTGCCAAAGCTCACCCTCACCATCCAGACGTATATCTTTCAGTATCCTTACCTGTACAAGCTCTAATTTAATGCACAATTGACATCATTCTCAGTATCCTCCCCTATGACTATTCCAGGCCCTGCATGGCGCCTACGGAAAAGTCACACGTTGCATATTCAAAGTGCTGGTGTCTGGCCCCCATGCAAATTGGGGCCCTTATTCACCTTTGCATTATTTTAGGGTCAACCTGCTCCCCGTGCCCGCACCTGTGCGCCCCGCGTGCCTGGACCCTTTGGGCACTTGGAGCCCCACGAGCACTTCATCGTGCAGGGATGGTGCCTCCGTGCCGGGCAGCAGCCATTTACTAAATAGGAGCACGTAGACCAGCCCCCTGCAAGGGAAGCATCAGAAGTGTCACAGCTGCTGAGCAGAAGCACTGTGGTGGTGGCCCAGTTGCTAAACATATGCACATGAATGAGCAGCGCAGCTGCCCTGAATGCATCAGCATGCCAACAGAGGGAGGTTTGAATCTTGCGTGCAATGTCTGTTTTTGTACTGATGCCTTGGATAGTACAGACGCCTCACTGGGGCACCGACGCTTGTCATGAGCGCGCATGTGCCCATTGGACTTGCACCTGCTAAAGAGCTAGACTCCCATGGGTTATTGAATGAGTGTGAACTAGCCAGAGTACAGAGGACATTGAATGATCAACGGGCCCAGGGGCCTGCAACGCCTCCTCAGTCGGTGGTTTAAGAGGTACAGCGGTTTTCAGACACAAGCTCACCGTCAGGGTAGTCCATACGAGGAGCAAATTTGTTGCAATAGTCTGCAACCAGATCACTTGCAAGCACGCCAATCAATGAGTGGGGCTCCCCTGCAGGCACCAGCTTGCGGCCAGCAGGAGCTGGGACAAGGCCTGCAGGGCCTGCAGGGATAGAAATGCAAGACCAGCTCACCAGGATGCGTAGGCTATGCCGTAGGGCGCGATGTCAAAGATGCCCACACTGCTTAGCAAGGGGTTAGTTAGTTAGTTAGTTACAAGACGCGAGCGGACACAGCAATGTCCTTAAGGCAGGCAAGGCAGAAGAACTGAAAAACGCTAGGAAAAGGAGAACTGCCAGAAAAACCAACTAGCTAAGATGAC
>LKMJ01003261.1_pt1 | contig 15082 bp, 18 predicted proteins | sample 643391 | NCBI WGS metagenome assembly LKMJ01 (sample SAMN04112250, study PRJNA286221) | soda lake metagenome | biome: soda lake; feature: Kulunda Steppe; material: water; isolation source: sample PL-Br10 brine of Picturesque Lake | place: Russia: Kulunda steppe | collected 2010-07
TGAATCCCCGCGTCGTGATGCAGGTTGGTGGGTGGGACTCGTTCCAGGCCATCGAACCGTATCTGAATGCACCGACACCTGATGTCGTGAACGATGCCTTCGAGGAGGCCGGTCTCGCATGAGCGAAGACGACGTCGATCCCGAGAATCCCCGCCCGGAAGGACACTACCCGCGGTTTCGAGATAACGAATGGCACTACGTTCCTGACGAGCTGGCTCAGACAATCTCTCTTGGTCCGGGCGGTGACGGTGAAGAGGGCCAAGATTGGGTGCTGACGTACACTCCCGAACGGCGCAACAAGGACGACCGTGAAAAGGTACTAGTCCGGCTGACACCCCGAGCGCTGCACGAGTTGTACATCGAGACAAAGAACCTCTCAACCGACCAGCGGATGCATGGTCACAGCGCAGAGTGTGACCTCTGCGGCGACCAAGTCGATCTTGATGACGCTATCCCGAACCCCCGCGGCGAGCCGTGCCACAAGCGCTGCTGGGCAGAGTACACCGGCGCTCCGGGCTGGTTCAGCGACTACGTGTAGAGGAAGACACGACAGGGAGAGACCGTCGAAAACCCAGGTTTCGGGCGCGAGGATAGGGGTTGATGGGCAAGCTGGGTGCTCGGAACTACTTCTTCTCGATATCACTCCAGAAACTACGAGAACTATTAGAAATGATATGAACTACTATGACACCGGCGGGAATTGTTATAGTCGTTCACAAGTCCAGGTCGTTTTCCGGGTATCTTTCATTCTTGATGAAGTCTTTTGCGTCTTCCTCTGAGAGCTCACGAATGCGGATCTGCTGGATTGCTGTGCATCCACCAGGGCAACCCTGCGCTCCCCGGTGTTTTTGTCCCGCGTCGGTGTCATAGATCCATTCGGCTTCACCTATACAAAATGGGCAATCGACCTGGATTCTCAGATACATAGTCCACCTTCTATTTCGGCGGCTTTGTCTTCATCTACTTTTTGTGCAGACACCTCATACATTCTAGTACATCCATCACTAGGACATCCGGTCAGAGAATCTGTTCTGAATGGGTCTTCCTCGTCATCGTAAACCCAATTGATCGTCCACCCGCAGTCTGGCCATTTGGATTTAAAACTAAGGGCATGAATTTGTGTCACTGATTGGTAGTTGTCAGTCATTGTTGTGGATTAGTGCCCGCCCGGGGATTCGAACCCAGAGCACGATCCTCTCCACGGCCTGCTGACAGTCGGACCCCGACTGTCGCCGTTGGTGGAAGGGAGTTTCATGTGCCGCTCCAGCGGCGGGTATGCTCCGGCGCGGACTCGAACCGCGCTACTCCAGACGGAGTCAAACCTCATTGTAGGCACCGTGGTAATCCGAGAACTCGGTATGATTCGTCATTGCGTTCCCAACTGCGATGACCATCTACTTATTGGTTGTGCATTATGCACATCGACTCTAAATGTTCAGAATAGGGTGTTAGAATGCGTATAAGTGGTTACTTTGCACATAGCTCTTGCACACTTAGAATGCCCAAGCCGATGGACGAGTATGATCTACGCCCCGCGGACAAGGCCATTCTTGACGTTCTAAAAGAGGGACGTGCAACCAAGGGGCTGATCGTTGATGAAACCGGCTACAGTCGCAATACGGTCTATAATCGTCTTGAGGTGCTCCAAGCCGCGGGTTACGTTGAACTCGTGCATGAGTCTACGCGATTGTTCGGACTCGTCTCAGATCCTCGTGAAAGCGACTGACCTTGCCCATCGATACACGTATTAACGCCGTTTAGGTGGTGGGGATAATCGTTTACCGCCGGTCGAAGTGAGTGCACCTAGGTTTGACTTCGATACGGTTCACCGGCCCCGAAATCTCATATGTTAGTACTAATTATTAACTATATGGTGAACCAGATTAAGTCCTCTGGTGAAGACGGGCTCGCACTCCAAGTAACCAAACCTGCTCGATCTGCAGGACTCGTCGATGAAGACGACGAAGGAGAAGCAACGTCTCTTGCCAAGGTTCGGGTATTTTCGTTCGATTCGCTCCTCCTGGTGGTCGGTCTGGACACTCTGTCAACAAAGCAGGTGACAGAACTCGTTGTCTCAGCAGCTCAAGACACGAAGAGTATCTACCGGACAATGGATGCGACTGTACAGATCGCAGGTAATGGATATCAGGTCCAACTTCCACCAGCTGAAGACGCAGGTTTCCACGAAGGCGACCGTGCTCCTTGTCAGGCTGCGCCCGGCATCCTTCTCATCTCAAAGGACGGTGATACCTCTGTAGAACGTGATGCAAGTCGTCTCGCTGATGACCTCGTCACAATCCGTCGTGAGCAAGTAGTCTAAGTATCTGGTCAGAATCAACAGATAGCAGGCTCTTCCTACATCGTGAACGCGGGGTTAGCACTTTGTGATAACATCTAGGCTTTCTTGATGCCAAGCCGAGCTGCTAACTCGTCCTCGTTCTCGATGGCGAAGTCCACGAGTGCTTCCATAAAGTCTGCGTGCTTCTCAATCCCTCCTTCTCCAGCGACTTTCGAACGTCCGTCTAACTGCTCGTAAAGTGAGTTCAGGCTGTCTGCCTTCTCGTCGGGGAGATACATTGGCACTTGACGTCGATTCCGAGTTGAGTTCGGATTCGGGTCCGGTCCTGGCTTATCACTCGTATTATTCGAGTTATCTTTAACATTCGAATCATCCGAGACACTCGAATCACGCGTGTTATTTGACTGGCTCATGTTCTCCTCTTTGTCGTCGCTATCTGGCCGCCGGTCGTCGAATCGTTGCCCGAGTTCGTCTTTTGGATCGCTCATGAGAGATCCTCCACGTGCGTGGCGATTGCACTGTATTTGTCACGCAGTGCTTCTGCTTTTTCTGCATCCCACGAGTAACCTGCATCATCCGGGTTATACGCGAACACCGAAGTTCGGTATTCAATAGCGTGCTCGACCACTGCCCAGTCCGGGATCTCAAAGACATACTCCTCACCGAACGTGCTGACGAACCAATCCTGCATCTCGTTACTTACCCCGTCACGGCCAACTTCGTTGAGAACAGCTGCGACGGTAGAGATGTTGACGTCGTCGAACTTGTCCTCCAAGGTGTCGATCTCGTCAAACAAAATTTCGAGAGAGTCTTTCGCAATTGTGTTGGCGTGGCTCGGGAATAGAACGTTCTCAGCAGCAAGCAGCGCCCCGTCAGCGAGTGGCCCGAGGTTAGGAGGGGAGTCAATCACGATGTAGTCGTAGTCTACTGTGAGGCGGTCAAGAGCGAGTTTCAGGGCCTCAACCCCACGGGCTTCGGAGTACAGGTGCTTCTCCAGCCGGAAGTTGCGTAAATGAGATGGGACTATATCGAACTCATCACCCGAAATGATCAGCTCGTCAAGATCGTCCAAAGTGAGCTGCCCCATCTCAGAGAGAACGTCGTAGAGCGCATACTCGCCTTCCCGGTACTGTTCACGATGCCCAAGCTTGAGTGTGAGCCCACCTTGGGGATCAGCATCAACAGCCAGGACATCGTGGCCTTTGTCGGCAAGAGCACCAGCGAGATTGATGCTCGTCGTTGTTTTCCCAACCCCCCCTTTCTGCATTCCGACGTCGATTCTCACGCTACCACCACACGCATATTCCGTATAATACGGCTTATCAGAGTCATACGAGACATACATGTTCCTCACGTATTATAAATCTGTGTCAGACGGAACTCGCCAAATCCAGGTTTAAAAGCGGTTTTTCAGGATTCAGCGTTACTGCCCTACGAATAGTTTCGGCATGTTATTTCGGTACACCTCTTGAATCCAATCCTCTTCTGACCAGTCGTGGGTATAAATGTCGAGGACACCGTCGGCGCTGTCCCCGCGTAGTCCACCAATATATCCGTCCGCGTTACCTATGGAGATCTCCTCGTTATCGATGTTCTCTCGTAATTTAGTAGTAAACCAGTGGCGACACCAGTGTGGAGTGAGATGATAGTTAGAATTCTCGCCTCTCAATCCATGATCTTTACCCCACTGGACAATCTGTTTATAGATGTTATTGTAGGTGAATTGAGTGCCAATATGGACCTTGTAGTTAGTCAGTAACGGCTGAGCATCAGTTCGAGATGGGGGTCGCATTGCAATCCACCACAAGAGTGTGTCTTTCAGTTCGTCATCAATTGGTAGTGCTCTAGTTGACTGAGGCTTGTTTCCTGCCTTACGTTCTCTTCCATTGACTATGTCCCCCTTTGAGATTGAGGAATCAATGAAGATCGTATCTGGTTTTGAGGCGATTTCTTCCCGAGGCTCCGGCATCCAGTCTTTGGCAGCATTATGATCAAGATGAATATCTCTCAAATCTAAGTTATACAATTCAGCCCTTCTGATTCCTGTTTTGAGCAGGAGAACGACCATCACGAGACGGATCGGGATTTTAGTGTCATCGATAGCCCGGCGAAGAACAGTAAGTGGAATGTTTTTCTTTCCTGGGTGTTTATGAGTTGAAAAGTTGTACTCTTCCAGAGCCATTTGAACGGGGTTATAGGCAAAATAGCCTCTTGTGTGGTAGAAATCGACCATCCGACTGATATCATTAGCATACATACTCGCGGTGAAGCCGCACAAGTCGTTATGGTCATCTAACCACCGCACGAACTCTAAGCACTCGGACTCTCCCATCTCCTCGATGTCATAGCCCTGTGCAGATGCAAAATTCTTCAACTTCGTTGCAGCACTGTTGAAGGATTCAACGGTGTTCGGCTCTTTATGCTTGGAGAGCCAATTCGCGTAGTAACTGAATAGAGATTCGTTGTCGTCCTTGTCGATGAGGTTCTTGGGTCTTTCCTTCATAAATAGACTTCAAATCCATCTCGTTGAATCTCATCATCCTCATCCACGATGTCGATTAATGCGTCCTCAATCAACTTGGGAAGTTCATCTCGGATGTCTACAGCATTTTCCTCACCTTCGGGAATCAACTCCTTGATTGGGTTGCTCTCGTACTCCTGGTGAGGATTGTTCCGAGGGTCATTCACTATCGTGGATCTTCGACCAATCTCGATCCAATGGCGGATGGCAGCTGATCTTGGTACTCCAAGTTCTTCAGCTGCTTCTGCAAGTTCTTCTTTGTGATGCTCTGATGTGGTGAACTGGAGGTTTTTGTCACCCCGCGTGTCAAACTGAATTCCTTCTGTATCCCGCTCCTCATGTATGTTATAATCGTATTTTTCCTCCGACGTCTCTTGACTCATCTTACCTTGTCTTATTTCTTATGACCACAAAAAGGCTTGTTTGTCTATATGTGTCGAAGCATGTGGTCATCGGTCTACGCAGAACGCACTACATTATGCCAGTCAAAAGTGACAAATAAATAATATCGGGTACGGGAGCGGGGTAGTTCTCTGGTCATTATAGGACGTTCTCGATGACGTATAGCAGAATGTATTGACTTAATCAGCCTAGGTAAGCGCTAATCTTACCCCACAAGAATAAGTACAACCGAAGCCAAAATCACAGTATGGCAGACCTCGGTGAGTCAGTAACAATACCAATCGAGATCGGGCCGCCCAAGTACCAGACCACCATCCCAAAGAAGGCTCGAAAAATCCTTGATTGTGAGGGTGAGCGGGTCATCCTTGATGCTCAATTAACTGTTCGGAAAGTAATTGAGGAGGACAAAGAAGGGGGCGACGAATAGAGCTGCCGCTGAGTACGGTGAGGAACCAGGGGCGGGTCAACGCCCCCAGAATTGGACTCCCAGTGAGGCAGGGTGTCCGTGATCAGTTCTTCACCACCGAGCGCATTAGGAGTTTCGTCCCCCGACGCGACTCGGAAGTCAATCTCTGTGGAAAGACTGATCTGAAGTCTACAAACACTGGAACCCCCACCCCATTACACAATCATTTAAGTCGGTCCGACTCACAAGACGAAGCAACAGCTAGGAAAACGCAACTCACCAGAAGAAGCGGGTGCCTGAACACCTCCTGCTTCTTCCCGAATCGGCTTAAGCGTTTGCCTTCGGAGAGCCGCTGCTCTGTCCCTCTCGCCACTAAGCCGGCAGGTCGAGCTTGTCCCAGCTACCCAGAGAGATGCACATCCAAAACCAGGATCACCGCGACAGGGAGCATCCCCAGTAGCCTCACCACTACGCTATAGTTATGACTCACAAGCACAGTTCCAAACGACAATCCGGGTCCGAAGTTTCCAGGCCTCGTCCCGGATGTCGTTTTGATGTATCACCGCAGCGGACCAGCAGAGCCGGTCCTCGCCGTGGACGGAGCGGTATTATCGGGACGCTCCTGTTCATAGTGTGGACGCGAGGGTTCAAATTGGTTTCGGGACCCTTGCATTCTCCGGCTTCCACGCAGTCCGCACCTCTCCACGGACTGCATGCACACGCCTAATCAACAACAAGGAATCCGGAAGATCGTTCCAGGAGGGAGCCTCTCTACTGCTGGAATCACCATCACAGAGGTCACCCCACAGGTAACGGAGTGGATACCCAATCTCCTTGATAACCTGCTCCCGAGTAGTGTCGAGTCAGTTCGAGGATTCATCCATCAAGAAAACCCCGAAGTACTCGCGCACGAACGATACAACACCGTCCTTCGCCGTCTTCAGGAGGATACCCTGGGGTTTGACCATCAGAGATGGCAATCCATAACGAATAGTTGGAGTGATGCAGAGGCTGAAGCGGTCGAGTACGTGAATTCGCTCGTTGAGTTTGCGGTCAAGTACCACGATGTAGACGAAGGTGATCTTGACGAACTCTCAGGTTATCACCGGCAGCGATACAAGTCACTCAAAGACGCTCTCAACACGATCAGTACCGGGCGTGGCCCGCTTAATGCTGGACTCGAAGCTCTTGCCAAAGGACCTGTTCGACTCCACGGTGAGCTCGATGATACTCCTCAACCCATCACACTCGTACTTGATGGAGAGTCGTGGTCAACACTCGATGACCGAGGAACGGGAGTTCGAGCGCTTGCAACTATCGCAGTTCTCGGCTCCGCATTCGACGTCCGCCTCGTTATTTCACCAGCGTTAGACGCCGCGATTGAGCGACGATATCCAGACTGGTACGACGCCCATCTCGGTCTTACTGGCACCCGTGAGACGTCCACTATAGACGTACCAGATGACGACGGGCAACCATCGCCGGACCAGCTCAAGGATGCATGGGAAGCAATACAGAACCTACCAGAAGAATCAGGGAGACTCCGTCTGCTCGGAAACCTCCCTATAGAGGGATCTCGTGAGTATCGTGATCTCAAGCAGGATGATGAAATCGACGTGGAATCCGGGACTGTTGGCCGCTACATCCTCGACCTAGAAGAGCTAGGGCTCGTGGACATCGACCGTCGTGGAGAATACAACAGCGCATCTCTCACCGACTTAGGCCAGGCTGCTGTTGAGCAGTACGTCACCACGGACTACAGAGTGATTCACCCGGCCCAATCGACATTGGAGACGCATCTTACGCCGACCCCTCAGCCCCAAGCAGGTACAGTGTATCCCGCGCAGATGAACACGAGGGGAGGGGACAGTCCTGGAACAGCAGAGGAATGGATGGCTGCAACAGGCACTGCTGGTAAGGACGCTGACTACGTTCAGTGGCTGAACGGCCCCTCTGGCGTTCTTGATGCTTGGGGGATGCATCAGCGGTGCCTTGCTGGACGTCGTGATCGAGGAGTAACTCTTGTTGATGACCGTATTGAGCGTTTTGAGGATGGCCGAGTCTCCTATCTCAGTTGTTTCGACGATGATCTCCTCGTAGCCGCTCAGTGGGGTGGTCCCCTCCCTACCCTGGGACGTCTTGCGGGAACCTTACTCAGCGACAAAGCACTGAGTAAGGTACTCACACCATCACGCCTCGGTTCCGAGTTCGGAGAGATCGATAATTCGGTTGTTGAACAACTAGATAGAGAAGCCGGGGAAATCATCCGATGGGGACATCAGATCGGATGGTTTGGTGAAGACGAAGAAGACTACGACGGCTGGCGTGACCGCATCGGAACTGTCCGCAGTCTGTGTCTGCAACAGGTCGGTGAACTCACGAACAGCGACGATGTCGAAGCGCGGACAGAGTTAATCCGCGATCTACACGGCCTCATTGCCTCAGCGACACAGCTGTACTACGCAGCTGGCGTGGATGTCACAATCAATATTCGAGTCCCAGATACAGGAATGCTCATCAGTGACGAGCGCCGTCTCAATGACTTCCTCGACTTCGCTCGATACACCGTTCCAAAGCAGTCCGTGTACGGGATTCACTCCGGGTACAGAATGCTTCTGGAGGATCGCCCAAACAAACTGAAACAACGTCTTCCGTACGACGTGGACGATACTGACCCATCAATGCATCTGACTGCATCGTGGGTCTTCTCAGGACCGACGATGACTGATCTCCACGGCGACATCGAGCGTGCTATCGAACTGGAAGCAAACGAACTCCGCGAAGCGATTGCTACCGGAAAAGAATCAGCGCCAGTAATGGAAATCCCCGTACAGCTCGGGAACTCCTATTCAGCGATCCGCGATCTCGTCGAGGAATACGCTACTGCGAAGAGCTACCAGGTGGCTCACCAAGGGGATATTCACGAAGGGAAACAGGATCTCGAACGGCTCGTCAGATTGTTCCTCCGTGTCCTTGGCACGGAAGATCGACCGCACCGAGCGTGTCCTCACGACGTGGCTGAGGCAATGCTCCATATTGCTCAGTCCACTCAGAGTTTCGATTTCATCACCGTTCGAGATATCTCATACGGACTGTCGAATCTCCCCACGAAACGTCTCTTGCCCGAACTCCCACCAACAGCGACGAAACTCCTCAAAACACTGCTTGACGCTGATGATCCGATGGGTCGATCTGACATCATCGACACTGCTGAGATTTCCGAAAGTAGCTACGACCGATACATCAACGAGCTCGCCGCTTGGGATATCATTGAACCCCGAGAAACCGAGGGACACCGTTGCTGGGAAGCTCACTTAGAACCGTGGTGGACACCACAGAGTGATCGGGACGAACCCTTTGCCGATCCTGACCCAGACACCGGTATACTCTTCGCTGAATTCCCACGTGATGTCGCCAGTGCGGTGATGTGCCATCTCATCACTCACTACGACTTACCCGATCTCGAAGCAACGTACATCGAGGGTATCCAACCAGGGGATGACATCAAGGCTCTCTTCGATGATCACGACCGGCTCAGACGGTGGTGGCCGTTCCTCTGGGGTGCATTCGCTGAATCGGATGAGCTTGAACGAGGCCCGACTGATACAGTAGTCTCGAACTCGACAGTAGTTCGCCTCGGTCAATCTCCAGGGCCTGATGCAGCACAATCGAGCTTTCAGGACGTTTCAGAAACAGTTCCCCAACGAAATCGTCTCAGTCAACCGTCGCCAGGGTTGGACTAATGATTGACGACCATCGATAACTACGTAATGAATCCTCCACAACCAGCATCTGAGCCGTACTCGAAAGACGATGAAGTAACTGTATACGTGGGCGAAGACGACCCTGATGTCCGATACCACGGTGTCAAATGTATTGTTATTACCCGTCTACAGGATGATTTGAACACTGAGATAGGCCGCGACTGTGACCAGTACTTTTACCGCGTAAAAAGACGTTCAACAGGCGAGATTTTCTCTATTGATTTTCGGCACAGCGTAATAATCAGTATTTGTGCTCGTTTCGAATTGTCACAATATTATGAGCAAGACGTGCCGCGTTAGCTCCAGCAGACGTACCATCATCTCTCGAAATAATGAGGAGACCTGATGCGGGATGGCACGGTGCTTGATCACCTTCGGTGAATCCTGCGGGTGATTGTCCCGAAATGATTTTCAAATCGCGGATAAATGGTTTACTATGTCACAGTTGACCTGTACTGCGTGCGGGAAGGAACTTGCTGGAGATGAAGTGCATGAGTGTGTTGATGCAAGAGGATATATTTGGTGCGACAAACACTGTCCTGCTTGCGGAGATCCTCACGATGTTAAAACCATGCGTAAAAATAAAAAAGAACAGTGATTCAATATCTGAAGAGTACCGAGCATCGTTGATTTAGATCTAACATCTGCTGGGTGAGTTGGGTGTCCATCAACGTGATTCTGTGTGATCGACTGAAATTTTCAAAGGAATCTACAACATCATCTGGTTCTGGCCCTGATCTCGAAATCGTGTAACGGGCTATACGCTCATACCTGGATCGATACCTTCCTTACCATAGGTTGCGTCAACAATTATAATACTCTATCTCAGACTACCTTCTCACACACTGATTTTATATTAATGCCCGGAACTTATCGGCCAACTCTTCTACCCCCTGATCAAGCGTATAACAGGTCTCGAATCCTTCATTGCGAATTTTTTCATCACTCACAATATATGAAAGCTGATTCAGCTGCTCCGCCTCGGTGTAGCCAATCTCAACATTCGGAAAGTGGTTCACGATAGCGTCGACAACATCCTGTAATCGACCGTTCTGCCCCACAACGTTGTATGCCTCGCCGTCACCGAGATTGTCAGCGGCGAATAGCATCGACCGAACGGAGTCTTGGACGTGGAGATATGGCCGTTTTTGATCCTCGGCACCTTCGTATACGGTCAACGGTTCACCCATCGCGGCAAGTAGCGAGAACTTATCAACGACAGTGTCGAATCGCATACCGGTCGTCCATCCGTACACTGTCCCCAATCGAAGCCCAGTCAGCCCCATCTCATCGTCGTACAGGTCGAACATCTCCTGTTCGGCGGCGAGTTTTGCCTCACCGTAGGGTGACTCGGGGTCACAGTCGAAGCCTTCCTCAATCTCCTCTTCTGTGGTTCCATACACCGAACAGGTGACAGCGTTGACGAACTCATCTACACCTGCTTCACGGGCATCTTTGAACAGATCGACGGCTGCTTCGTGATTGACCTCCCATGTCTTTTCTGGGATGTCAAAGGTTTCAGGCGCGTTCGTAATCGCTGCGAGGTGGAAGACAGTATCAACGCCATTGAGTGCTTCAGCGCGGTCGTCTTCGTCGCGGATATCGCCCTCAACGAAGTTGTAGTCGGCATACGACGGAAGATCCCACAAGGCGTGGAAGCGCGGCTGTCGGAAATTATCTACGATACGAATCTCCTCGCCAGAGAACGCCGGATGATCCGGGATTTCTCGAATCAACCGCGATCCAATGTAGCCGAGACCGCCTGTAACAAGTACAGTCATAATAATTCTACTCCGTTACCCCATCCTATATGTTTCGGGATTATTTATAATATGATCCTGATTGGTTTCGGAGAGGTCGTCGAAGTGTCGAACCACTTCACACCCAAATCCAGGTTTGTTCGTAATGGGAACAAGCTGTTTCGGCCCAGTATGAGTAATCGGATGGAGGTGTGAGCCAGTCCCACCCGCTAAAATGTCCCCTTTATTATTCGTGTGGAGGCTCTTCCCAGTCAAGTGGAATCTGATCGGTGTCGTAAGGAAGTCGTTCTTCGTCAGGTTCCTCGTAATCATAGAGGTTCGTTGGGAAATTGATAAGCAACACCCGTTCGTCACCAACAGCTTTGAATCCATGCCAGCAATCACCCGGTACACGAATGGCATTCATTGTTCCTTCTCCGACAATATAAGTGTCAAGCTCACCCTCCGTGGGAGATCCATCTCGATCATCGTAAATCCCGACTTTTGCTTTCCCTCGGGGAACCACGAAGTGATCGATTTGGCCGCGGTGATGACGGTGCCATGCGCGGATGATCCCAGGATACGTCTCCGAAAAGTAGGACATCTCTGGTTCGTCGTCACCGGAATAAAAGTCCCAGTCGGACCGCCACATTTCAGTGAGATGCCCGCGCTCATCAGCATTGATTTGTAACTCCTCTATTTCGACATCATGGATCATACTTCTATGAACAGACAGATACCACTGATGATTAGAACTTTGGGTTTCTGGATCAACCGGAACACAAAATCCAATAGAGTATAGCATTATACCGCAGTATGGGTTCTTACGATATCGCTGTGGTCGGTGCCGGTTGTGTCGGCTGTTCGATTGCGTATCACATAGCTTCCGAGACTAGTCTCGATATTTGTGTTCTTGAGAAAGAACATCATCTCGCAGAACATCAAAGCGGACGAAATTCCGGCGTTCTCCATCCGGGATTTAATTACAAACCGGGGTCACTGAAAGCCCAATTTGCGACTGAAGGTACCCAGCGAATGAAGGAGTATTTCGACGATAACGATCTCCCTATTGATGAACTGGGCGTCGTCGTTGTTGCAACTGACGCTGAGGAGCGATCACGCCTGAATGAAATTCAACAACAGGCCGATGAGAATGGTGTTGAGACCGAATTACTACACAGCCAAGACGAACTGCGTGAGTATGAGCCCCACGCCGCTGGTGAAGCCGCGCTCTATTGTCCCGAAGCTGCATCAGTTGACGCACAGAAGTATGTATATTCGCTTGCGGGCGATGCTCAAAACCGTGGTGCTGATTTCTTTACTGGATATGAGGTTGAAGCAATACACACAACCGCTGATACCCACCACATTCAGACTACAACCGGCACGATAACTAGTTCGTATCTTATCAATGCTGCTGGCCTCTATGCAGATAAGCTCGCTCACGAGATGGATGTCGGTATGGAGTATCAGATCGTTCCGTTCCGTGGGGAGTATTATGAACTCGTCCCAGAGAAACGTGATCTCGTCCAGTCGATGATCTATCCGACGCCTGATCCAGAACTACCGTTCTTGGGCGTTCACTACACCCGGATGACTGACGATAAGGTTACCATCGGTCCGAATGCCGTATTGGCTTTCGGTCGAGAGGCATACCAGAATACCCAGTTCGATATCGCTGAACTCCGTGAAACACTCGGTTACAAAGGGTTCTGGAAGCTTTTCGCCTCGTTGAAGATGATCAATATCGGCCTGAACGAACTTAACAAATCGTATCGGAAAGAGGCATTTATCAGTGCGGCACAGAAACTCCTCCCAGCAGTCGGCCCTGATGACTTCAGGCAAAGTTACGCTGGTATTCGAGCCCAAATCGTCCGCGAGGATGGCACGCTCATCAAGGACCCACTCTTCGAACACGGCCCCCGTTCGACACACGTACTAAATGCTGTCTCTCCGGGACTGACTTCTTCGCTCCCGTTTGGTGAACACATTGCGACTGAAGCCATAGACAGATTCGAATAGACTTTACTGAATAGATATTAGTTCGAACATATGGATGTACTTGTCATCGGCGGCTCCGGCCTCGTTGGGTCACATATCGTTGAAGTAGCACACGATCTTAATGGAGATGTCACGGCTACCTACCACAAAAATCCGATTGATCATACCGATATTGAACTAGACAAAACGGATAGTGACGCGACCCAGCAGGTTGTGACAGACGTTGCACCGGACCTTATTGTTGACACGGCAGCTTTTCACGATGTTGACGATTGTGAGACATACCGTGATCGGGCATGGACGGTCAATGCGACCGGCACACGAAATGTAGCAACTGCAGCCAATAGCGTGGGTTCTCACCTTGTATACCTCTCTACGGATTACGTGTTCCCAGGTGATCCTGACGACGTGCCGTACACTGAGACAGATCCAGTCGCGCCGCTCAATTACTATGCAGAAACAAAATACGCAGCCGAACAGGCCGCTAAAATTGCCAATCAATCAACAATCCTTCGGCCTAGCGTCGTTTATGGCCTTGGAAGTGCTAACTTCGTCACGTGGGTTTTGGACGAACTCCGGAATAGTGAAGAAGTCGGTATTGTCGATGATCAGATATCAGCCCCGACGTACGCGGTGGATTTGGCCCACGCCTGTCTCGAAGTGTATCAGCACGGGCTGACCGGGCTCTATCATGCCACCGGACCACAGTCCGTGAGTAGGTATGAATTCACAGAGACGCTGGCAGAGGTGTATGGTTTTGATACTAATCTGGTGCAGCCAATTACTACCGACGAATTAGGGCAAGACGCGACTCGGCCAGAGGACAGCACACTTGATTCGAGTAGACTATATGAATTGATCAATTATAATTTCAGTTCACCTGAAGACGCATTCAATTATATGCGCGATTGAAATACCTCAACTACCGTATGTAGGGGGCTACACGTCTACCGTGTAGGATCGAGCTGTTGCCAGAATAGGAATAGAACGGCCAGCGTTACTCTTTGGCGCTCGACTCGTCGGGATCTGGGACGTCAAACCCGTACGGGAGCACGGCCAACACGGGAGCTCGGCGTCGGCGTCCCAACGGTCGCAGTCGTCGGGGCGTCCGTCAAAGTCGGTTAACATCACGCTTCTTGAACTCAATCGATAGCGCTCCCCTGTTCAAAGTAGACTAAGCTCCCTGGTCGAATGCCGGGGTGGCAGAGACATCTATAGCGATTTCTTGAGTGCCGACTTGTCGTGGAAGTCGGAAGCGAACCCTTGTTTTCACCCCGGTCTCGGCCCGATTACTCCCTGAACCTCGGGTATTTTCTGTAAGGTTGTCGTAGAAGGTTGCATGCGATTAGAAGCCACGGCGAAGGAAGACGAGTTCAAGGTCTGGATGACCGACTCGGAACTCGAAGCGCTGCGGCGTGCTGCTGCGAGTCATCGGAACGATCTCATCATCCAACTGGGCGGCTACGTCGGTCTCCGCGCCTTCGAGATTCCCCAAATTTGCCCGAAGCACGTCAAGCGTACTGAGGACGGCGAGCACTACCGCCTCCGCATCCCTGAGGGGAAGGACACCAGCGGGAACGGCGGGAAGCCGCGCGACGCCTACCTGCCTGCTGACGTCGAGAGCGACTTACACCGCTTCCAGAACGCGGAAGACATCGGACGGCACGAACCGCTCGTAGACCTGTCTGAACGCAGTGTGCGCGACATCGTAAAGCGAACAGCACGCCGAGCTGCCGACGAGACCGACGACGAAGACTTCCGATGCGTCAGCAGCCACGATCTCCGACGACGGTTTGCCCAACGACTTCTTGTGGATCGGCAGATGAATCCCCGCGTCGTGATGCAGGTTGGTGGGTGGGACTCGTTCCAGGCCATCGAACCGTATCTGAATGCACCGACACCTGATGTCGTGAACGATGCCTTCGAGGAGGCTGGTCTCGCATGAGCGAA